>Ga0307278_10001277_pt1 | contig 12558 bp, 11 predicted proteins | sample ER_DNA_117_FD_194482 | JGI IMG/M metagenome (GOLD analysis project Ga0307278, IMG submission 194482) | Bulk soil microbial communities from the East River watershed near Crested Butte, Colorado, United States - ER_DNA_117 | ecosystem: Environmental > Terrestrial > Soil > Floodplain | place... | reverse complement strand
GAGCATTTGCGCGCCCGCAAATTCGCGTTGCTGGACACGCAATGGCTCACTCCGCACCTGCAACAATTCGGCGGTATTGAAATTTCGCGAAACCATTACCTGCGTCTCTTGCGGAGCGCGGTCGAGGTGCCACGGAAATTTCTTTGAAGCGGTTTCATACATGTTCTAGCCACCGACCTGTGGCCGGTCCATCTCGGAGCTGGTTTTGACACTTGAAGACGGCCCATGGGGTCGTGGCTACAAGCGGTTACAGTCTTATTTCAGCGGCAGACAAAAGTGCCAGCGACGGTCGCTGCGGCACACAGCGAATCACGAAGAACCCCACAGGCCATCGGTGCCCGCAATTGATAGTGACGGAATCTCGCCGATATTAGATGCGAAATGGTTGGTTGGATTTTAAAGAAGATTTTAGGCTCAAAAAATCAGCGCGAGCTTAGGCGGCTCGCACCGAATGTCCGCCGGATCAACGAGCTGGATGAGCAGTTCAAGAGCCTGTCCGACGACGAGTTGCGGGCGAAGACCGCTGCGTGGAAGGCGGAGGTTTCAGCGATTCCGGGACTGGAGGAGCAATGGAAGAAGTTGGATGAGATTTTGCCGGAAGCGTTTGCCGTGGTGAAAAACGCGGCGCGCCGTCTGAAAGAGCGGCAACACAGTTTCACAGTATGCGATCAGCCGATGGTCTGGGACATGGTGCACTTCGACGTTCAATTGCTCGGGGGAATCGTTTTGCACCGGGGCCGAATCGCGGAAATGGCGACCGGCGAAGGCAAGACGCTGGTGGCCACGTTGCCGCTTTACCTGAACGCGCTCACCGGGCGCGGCGCGCACCTGGTGACAGTGAACGATTACCTTGCGCGACGCGATGCGGAATGGATGGGTCAACTCTACGATTTTCTAGGGCTAACCGTTGGTTGCATTGAACACGACCAGGAACCGGACGTCCGTCGCGAACAATACGCGATGGACATCACCTATGGGACGAACAGCGAGTTCGGCTTCGATTATCTGCGCGACAACGGCATGGCCACAACGCGCGAGCAACAGGTCCAGCGTGGCTATCACTATGCCATTGTCGATGAAGTCGATTCCATTCTGATCGATGAAGCGCGCACACCGCTCATCATCAGCGGACCGGCGACGATTTCCACTCATCAATACGACAAATGGAAGCCGCTTATCGAGCAGCTGGTCCGGAAGCAAAACATGCTTTGCAACCGACTCGCCAGCGAGGCGATCGAAAAATTTGAGCAAGGCGAAGTGGAGACGGGCGGGCGTCTCATGTTCAAAGTGAAACTCGGCCAGCCGCGCAACAAACAGCTTCTGCGCTTGATGGAAGATCCAGACAAGCGCCGCGCCATCGATAAAGCCGAGCTTTCGTTCTTCCAGGACACGCGCAAGGAGGAACTGTTCCAGCTTAAGGAGGAATTGTTTTTTACGATCGACGAGAAATCGAATGAAGCCGATCTCTCCGAGCAGGGCCGCGTTTTTCTCAACCCAGATGATCCGAACGCCTTTGTGCTGCCGGATTTGATCAGCGAATTCACCGAGATCGATCTCGATCCAAATCTGCCCGACGAAGAGAAAGACAAGAAAAAAGCGGAGCGCCAGCAACATTGCGACGCGCAGGCAGAGCGGATCCACAACATCTCACAGCTACTGCGCGCCTACTGCTTGTTCGAGAAGGATGTCCAGTACGTCATTGAGGATAACAAGGTGGTAATTGTCGATGAGTTCACTGGCCGCAAAATGCCGGGTCGGCGTTGGAGCGACGGATTACATCAGGCGGTCGAAGCGAAGGAAGGCGTGCAGATCGATCGCGAGACCCAAACCTTAGCGACGATTACCATCCAAAATTATTTCCGGCTTTATCAGAAGCTCGCAGGCATGACCGGCACTGCGGAAACGGAAGCGGCAGAGTTTCACGATATCTACAAGCTCGATGTGAACGTTATCCCGACCAATCGGCCCGTGCGCCGCACGGATCACAACGATCGCATCTACAAAACGCGGCGCGAAAAATACAACGCAGTAATTAAGGAGATCAGAGAATCTCACGCGAAAACTCAACCAGTGCTGGTCGGCACAGTGAGCGTGGAATCGTCCGAGTTACTCAGCCGAATGCTGAAACGCGAGAAAATTCCGCACAACGTGTTGAACGCGAAATTTCACATGCAGGAAGCCGAAATCGTGGCGCGTGCCGGTCAACCGGGGACGGTCACGATTTCAACCAACATGGCAGGCCGCGGCACCGACATTAAGCTTGGTTCTGGCGTAATAGAGCTGGGCGGTTTGATGGTGGTCGGAACTGAGCGCCACGAGGCGCGCCGAATTGATCGGCAATTACGCGGACGCTGCGCACGCCAGGGCGATCCGGGTGCATCGCGGTTCTATGTAAGTTTCGAAGACGACCTGATGCGCAACTTCGGCGCAGCCGATCGGATGACGAGAATCATGGAGCGATTCGGGCTCGAGGAAGGCCAGGAACTCGAGCATCGATGGCTCAATAAATCGGTCGAGACGGCGCAAAAACGCGTGGAACAACGCAACTATTTAATTCGGAAACGCACGCTCGATTTCGATGACGTGATGAACATGCAGCGCGAAGTTGTTTACACCTACCGCAACGAAGTGATCGATTCCGAGGAACCGCGCAAGCTCATCTACGAAGTAATCGACGAAGCAGTGCCGGCGAAGGTGAAGGAATACCTGGATGTGGATGAACCCAACTACACCGGTCTCGTCCATTGGGTCAACACGACTTTCCCGCTTGGCCTGACAAAAGAGAAAGCACAATTTGAAACGCGCACCGTCGATGAAAACGCGCAGTTCCTGGTTGAAAAGATCAAGAACGCTTACGAGCGCAAATCGGCTTATGAAGAGCCCACCGCGGTAAAAAGTCTGGAGCGCTACATCATTCTGAACGCGATCGATCGTCTCTGGCAGGAGCATCTCTATGCGATGGACGCGTTACGCGAGGGTGTGTATCTCCGTGGCTACGCGCAAAAGGATCCGCTCATCGAATACAAGACCGAAGCCTACGACATGTTTGTCGACCTAATGGCGAACATTAAGAACGAAGTGCTGAACAATCTGTTCCGCAGCACCTCGAACTTGCAGGCATTCGAGAATTTCCTGGCGACGCTTCCGCAGTTCTTGCTGCGCGAACATGCGCCGACCGCGCCAACGGCAGGCGGCCGGTCGCGCGTACGTGAGCCTCAGCCGGTTGGCGCGATGGCAGGAATTGCCGGAGATGGCGACGGAGCAGGGGAAGTATCGATTGATCTACCAATTCGTCGTTCAATACCGAAGGTTGGCCGCAACGAACCTTGCCCCTGCGGCAGCGGAAAGAAATACAAGAATTGCTGCGGCAGAGTCGCGTAAATTTAGCGCCGCGCCGTCTCAGCCTGTCATTCCGAGCGAAGTCGAGGAATCTCTAACTGCTTCGAAATATCGAGAGATGTCTCGACTCCGCTCGACATGACAAGTCAGGACGGTTGGGGCAACTCGTAAGTCGTAATCTCGAGCTGGTGGCCATCGGGATCCCGAAAATAGATGGAGTGAGAAATTTCGTGATCCTGGAATTCGAATTTGATTCCGCGCTTTTCCAGCTCGTGCTGCGCGGCGAGAAAATTTTCCCGATTTGCGCGAAAAGCGAGGTGAAGGATTCGGAGATCACGGTGAGTTCCCTGTGTCGATTTTGCAGTCGGGCTGGCCGGGACCAACGCAATTCCAGTGTTTCCTTTGCCAACAAAAGTCGGAACGCCATCCCATACCCCTTCATAAAGTCGCTCGAACCCGAGAACTTCGATATACCATTTTGCCGATCGTTCGATGTCGCGAACGCCAAGAGCTACGTGATCGATGCCTTCAAGTTGCATGAGAAAATTTGAGACAGAATTTACAGAATTGCTCAGGTCAATAAAGGGGCGGCCGTAGAGGAAGTGTTCTCAGCTGTGGCGAAAAGCTCGCAAGTAGTTAAGAAGTCGGCCCTCACCCCGGCCTCTCCCTGCCAGGGAGAGGTGATCGCTTCTCCCTGGAAGGAGAAGGAGAGGATGACGGCGAAGCAACAGCGCAAACAATTTCAGTTTTCAAACCGCGTGTAGGTCGCCGCTCAATGCGGATAATCTAAACGGTCGTCCAACTTCCCGCTTCGCAATGCGCCAAGAAATGCTGCGTAATCTTTGAACGGACGTCCAACGGCGCGCCAAACTACTTTCGGTTTCGCGTCATCCTTCGAGAGTTTCGCGACCAGAATGTGAAAGCTGTGATCGATTCCGCCACGCTCGTAATGGACAACGTAATATTCGCCGCCCACCGCTGCCCAGATTAGGCGCTTGCCTGGGAGAGCCGGATCCGTGATGACATCAGTCGCGTTCCACTTCTGGCCTGGTTCTGCGAGCTTACCGTCGCCGCCGCCATCACAAAGGGCCAGAATTGCCGGTGGCAGATTGCTCGTGGCACGGATCTCATGGAAGCGCGAGGCATCCTGCAACGCCTTACGGTCTTCCACCGGAAGCTTCGTGACATCCGCGCAGCACAAGCTTGGAATTGCAATGGCCAAAAGCAAGTAAAGGCCAAGAGCCATCCCATCGATGCGGAGCGTTGTAGCCACGGCAGAGCCTGCCCGCCGTGGCGGGTGTCGCCGTGCTGCCGTGGGCAATAGAGCTGGAACGCCTCGACACAGCGAGGCGGCTACACCATTTATGAGAAGAGCTCTAAGACGTTTCATGCGCTTTGTGCGCTCTAAGAGGCGAAATTCAGTAACGGCTCTCTCTTGAGCAAGCATTAATGAGTGAGTGATCTCGCCGTACTCGCTTTCATTTCAATTCCGCCTTACTGAATGCTTCGAGCATTTGTTTCTCGGATGGCGGTTGCAGGACGTTATGGGCTGCAAAATCCTGAGCCTGCGGATAACTCGTGGCACGAATGCGCTCGGCAGCTTTCGCGAGGTCGTAGGGCGTATGGCGAAGCTGAACGTCGGATCCAAGTAAGAGCCAATACGCACCTGGTTCTCCAAACGGCATCCCCACACTGCCAGCATTCACCACTCGAGTTCTTCCGATCATTCGGTCGAACTGCATGTGGGTATGACCGCAGACGACCACACGTGCGTTGAGTCCTTCAAAGATTGGTAAGAGGCGGTCTTCAGAGGTAAGACGGGTGAAGACTTCTGTTTCGCTGCGCGGCGTACTGTGGCAGAACAGCACCTCGCCCAGGCCTTCAATCACAAGCTGGAGCGTTTTAGGCCAACGCGCCAGTACCGGCTCGAATTCCGGCTGCAACTGAGCGGCAGTCCAGCGATAGATTTCGACGATACTTTCTGGAGGACGCGCGCCTGAGGTCGTGCCCCAGTAGGTGACCGATCCGGTCCGCGCCCCGGTCATTTGGGCCAAGATGGCCATTTCGCCATTGCCGTAAATGAAGCGCGTAGGAAGGCCCAGATCCAGCAAGCGCCCAAGCGCTTCGCGCGGCATGGGGCCGGGAACGACATCGCCCCCTAGTACAATCTGACCAACATCCGCTTGATGAATGTCTTGAAGGACAGCCTCAAGCGCCGGAAGATTTCCGTGAATATCATGGAGTGCAGCCACGCGCATATCGGCCCTTCCGGATCCAAACATTTCTTTTTTTAATCCGTACTTCTTTTTTTTCTTCTGCGGTCGGCTCCAGCGAACGGTTATGCGCCGTTGCGTTTCTTGAGCGCCTTGGCCAAGAAACCTTCGAGACGCTCCACATTGAGGTGCTGCGTGTGACGTTCTATCTCTTTCGCCAAGGCACGAAGCTCATCAACAGTTGGTAGACGACGTTCGTTACCATGTGCGTCTCTGATGTGCGCATCTCCCTCAGGCTCCTTTGCCCATAATCTGTGCACCAAATTGTTTCTCTTTTCAGTAAGCGCCTCACAGGTCTGTACGAGCGCTTGGAGTTTCAATAGAGCCGCGCCGTCGCCAAGGACTTTTCGAGCAAGTGTCTTGATTCGATCCCAAAGCTGACGAGAACTTTCATATTTCGTTGCCGCTAATGCCTCGGCGGGAGTGATAGCGGCCAAGCTCTTAATCGTCATTTTCAAGATATAGTTCATGTGCTCATGACGGAGAGTGATCTCGCCAAATGCCGCGAGCAGTGCTTGATCCTTCGGCACGTGAAACCCGACAAACTTGGTTGAGCTCACGGTGGCCTTACGCTGCATAAGGTTGCGGCGATTGGTTAGATGGCGATTCATCGATGTAAAATGTAGCGCGGAACTGCGACTGACCCGTCGGAAATAAGTTGGATCGCCACCGGACGGTCCGGATAACACGAATCTTCGTCCCAAGCAGGATCAACTTTCACCACGGCTTGTGTATCCTTGGCGGCCAGAATGTCCCCCGCGGGAGCGGAACCTGGCCAGTCGTAGTCTTTGTCTCCTTTACGTCTGATCACTTGGTCTGCTGGCGCACCGCGAAATTCGCGTGCGAGCACGACACGCGCGCCTGACGGCAAGATGTTCGTGTGGCGCCCATAGTAGGTACGTTCTTGTGATTCGTAGATCCAAACAGCTGCGAGGATAGCTGCGACGATCACAAGAAAGAGACCGCCGAAAATCGTGAGAAGCTTTGATCGGAGTGACGGGCCAGCCATCTAACGACAAAAGCTCAGCCACGCCGGGCCAAGGGACGTGAACCGCGCAGCGGAACTACCACCGCTCCCCGGCGTTGGCTGCAGCGATTTGTTAGGCCGCGTTCGTAATCTCATACACACTCCTCAAAAACAAATCCGGGTCACTGAAATCAGGCAAGACACAAACAGCACCCTCCGCGGACAATCGTGTCGCTCGACTCCCCGTGCCAACGCCAATGAACGAAATGCCAACACTGTGACATGCACGAGCATCCCAAACTCCGTCACCAACATACACGGTGCAGGCAAATGACTCGCCATATCGTTCGGCTGCCCTCTGCTTGGAAAGCATCATAATGGACTCTCTGTCGAGGGCGTCATCCGCCGATGCCGCCGGATGGTCGTCAAAGCACATCCCAGCACTGGCCATCTTGAGGCGGGCGGAATCACGCCAACCTCCAGTAGCAAGCGACACCCGATGCAAGCCGCCCTGTGCAAGCCGGGACAACAACCTGTCAGCCCCTGCAACCGGCGCAAATGGAGACTGTGATGAAGCGGCGGCGAGCAATTGGATGAAATGCTGGCGAAATCGTGAAACCTCCTGCGCCGTCGGTGACCGGCCAATGCGTGTCGTGAAAACATCGTGAAAGATGCCGGAATCCGTCGTGCGTGGATAATGTGACCAATCGGTGTCGATGTCGGCGAAACCAAACACGTCCTTGAATGAGCGAACGAAGCACTCCTCGTCGACCTTCATGGTCTCGGTAAGCGTGCCATCGATGTCGAACATGACAAGGTGCATGGGGAAGCGGCCTAACTATGATTAGGCGAACCTTCGTAAAAGCTCACGAAGATTTCTTCATCTAATTCGATCACTATACGGTCGCTTGCTTCCACGCGGCGGCATGGGCGCGGACAGGATAGCCGAAGCCTTTAAGCACCACTTCGCCCAGGTCTTCGAACAGGAGTCCTTTGCCGAGGCATAGCTCGGCAATCGCGTTCGTCACCAGGATTTGTTCGGCCTGTGCGTGGGCGCACAGCCGGGCGGCGAGTTGAACTGTCGATCCAAAGAGATCGTTATTTTGTTCGACAGGTTCGCCGGCTGCGGCGCCGACTCGCACTTTCAGGCACCGCTCGGGATTGGTTTGCGCATGCTTGTCCAGTTCGCGCTGAATCTGAATGGCGCATCGAACTGCGCTGGCTGCCGAAATGAAGGATGCCATGATCCCATCCCCGGTATGCTTTACTTCGCGTCCGCCCAACGTCGACAATGCATCGCGCACGATGGTGTCGTGCACGCCGAGTAAGGCGAGAGCCGCTTCGTCACCCAGCGATTGAGTCAACGTTGTCGAATTCACTACGTCGGTGAACAGAATGGTCCGGATTCCGGGATCTCGTTCATCGGCTGCGCCACCGGGAATCAGCACAGCCCCTTCCGGATTTGTTTCGGTGCCGCCGAGGAATACTTCTGCGACGTCGGGCTCTACCTCAATGATCTTTTCGGCGAGCAATCCGTGGGCTTCACGATGGACGCAAGCCGCCGCTTCTGCGCTCGGCGCATGGGCGAGACAAAAAACTTTCCTGCCACTCTCGCTAACCCAGTATTTGTGGTACTCAACGCCGTATTTCCGCTGGGTTTCCATATCCTTCGCGTGAGCCTTGGCGACATCTTCCGGAGTGGTTCCCTCCGGGAGATTGTGAATGTCCATGTACAACGGCATAGGCGCAGATTTTAGCGAGATATTACGCGATGCAAAACGCTGATATCGGCAGGATGACTCAAGGTTTGGTAAACGACGCAATACCGTTCGGTCAGACGAAGTAAGGTCGCGACCTGTTCTTCGCTCGCGTCACTATCCAGATCGAAGTTCAATCGAATCTGCTTGAACCCGACGGGCACATCTTTGGAAACGCCGAGTGTCCCGCGAAAATCGAGATTGCCCTCTGCTCGAATCGTGGCGTTGCGTAATGGAATGCCGAGAGCGGTGGCGACCGCGCTCAATGTCACGCCTGCGCATCCTACCAGCGCTTCGAGCAACATGTCGGCCGAACACGCGCACAGCCCATCGCCTCCAGTCGCAGGATGAAGCCCTGCTTCGACGCGCGCTTTGCCGGTTTCGATTTTGCAGGTGACATTTTCGCCGATTCGCCCTTCTGCGTGAAGAGTGAGCAATGCAGTCTCAGGGCGCTCTCGATACTGCGCTTTTACGGGCGCCTGTAATGATCTTAGCTCATCAGCTGTCATTATCCGATTCCATGTGATCAGATATGTTGCAAAGCTGGAATCATGAGAAGATCACCTCTTCATGCAACGAGCGCTTCCCCGTCCGTCTTCGCCTCTCCCTTCTCAAGGGAGAGGGGAGGGAGGGTTGGATGTTCGGTACGCACAGCGCGGTATGCAACTCCTCACCTCAATCCTCTCCCCTTCACCAAGGGGAGAGGCGGATTGGTTTGACCTCGATACATATCCGGGAGCAGTTGGCGAGCGCAGTTGGACCTTGTGACTATTTCTGGCTACGCGTCCAAATCAAAATCAAGCCGTCAGCTTCGTTCTGACTTTCTGCGAGTCGGCTTAATGTTTTGATTCACGCGAAAGAAATTATCGGGATCGTATTTGTTTTTGATACTAATCAGCCGCTCGTAATTATCGCCGTAAGTTTTCTTCACGCGTTCTTCTCCTTCGTCGCCCATCAAAAAGTTTACGTAGGCTCCGCCGGCTGAGTAAGGATGCACCGCATCGTAGTAACTCTTCGTCCATGAAATAATCTTCTCTTTGTTCGCCGGATCAGGGTCAACGCCGACCATCACCTGCGCCCATTTGGCATCACGATAATTCCAGGCGGTATCATTCTTGCCGACGCGCGACGCAGCGCCATCAATCGGGTACATGTGCATCGTGGAATGCATCGTTGGAAGCGCTTCACCGAAACGACTGTGTTGCGCAATCGCGTCATCGCTTAGCTCATTCACGAAATCCGCGCGCCAGTACCAATGCAAACCCGGCGGGTATAGCGCGTCGAACATGCTTTGCAATGCTGGCTGCGGCAGCGGGCCGACAAAATCGAGCGCGGGCTTTTTGAAATCGCGAATAGGTTTGAATGTCTCTTCCGCTTTGTCCTGCGGACCGGCGTATGCCCAGACCACACCGCACATTTTTTTCATGTGCAGATGTTCTGGGAAAGGCGCGACGGGCGGAACAGTGAGAAAGGCAAAGAAACCATTCAAATCATCAGGCGCGGCAGGGATTAGGTCACGGTACCATTTCATTACATCCGCTGTTTCGCTCAATTCGTACAGCATTGGGCCGCCATAGATCATATCGATCGGGTGCAGCTTAAATGTAAACGAAGTCACAACGCCGAAGTTTCCGCCACCGCCGCGAAGCGCCCAGAACAAATCAGTGTTCTCATCAGCGTTGGCTTTCACAAATCTGCCGTCTGCCAGTACGACATCAGCCGAAAGCAAGTTATCGATGCTTAAACCGCATTTGCGCGTGAGATGCCCGATTCCTCCACCGAGAGTTAATCCGCCCACGCCAGTCGTGGAAATGATTCCGCTTGGAGTAGCGAGTCCGAACACATGCGTGGCGTGATCAACGTCACCCCACACGCAGCCGCCGCCCACAGTGACCGTGCGAGTTGCGGGATCGACGCGCGTGTATTTGATCGGCGCGAGATCGATCACCAAGCCGTCGTCGCAAATTCCCAGGCCTCCCGCGTTGTGCCCGCCACCGCGGATGGCAACAAGCCCGTCGTTTTCGCGGCCGAAATTTATAGAAAGAATTACGTCTGCCACATCTTCGCAACGCGCGATTAAACGCGGCTTTTTGTGGATCATCCCGTTGTAAACCTTGCGAGAATCATCGTAATCTTTGTCGCCCGGCTGTATCAATCGTCCGCGGAGGTTTGCTTTGAAATCGGCGATAGAATTTTCGTTGAGCATGACGAAGTGTCACTGAAACGGTCACGCGGTCAACATGCCGAGTCAGAGCATTTTCATTGAGGTGATGGCCGGCACGTGGGTAGTATCTTGAAACACGAAGCCTAAAGCGATGTTGCATCCGGATGGATTCTGGACACGGCGCGATTTTTTAAAACTCGCGGGCCAGGCTGGATTGCTCGGCGCATTTCCAACACTGGCTGGTGCGGCTGCCGCACTTCAATCCGATACAGTCTGCATCTCTATCCTGCACACAACCGATCTCCACGGTCACATCCTGCCCACTGCTGATTACAACGGGAATCCTGATTGCGGCGGATTAGCGCGTTGCGCGGCGCAAATTCGTCGTTGGCGCCGGCAAAATTCGAACTCGATTTTGATCGACGTAGGCGACGTGTATCAAGGGACAGATGTCAGTTTACGCAACAAGGGCGAGCTGATGATCGACCTGTTTAACCATCTCAAATACGACGCGTGGATTGTCGGCAATCATGAGTTCGATTGGGGAATGGAGACGTTTATCAACGCGCTGCAGAGATCGACAATGCCGGTGTTAGCTGCAAACACGGCCCTGGACGGAAAGCCGGCCGGCGCATCTTCCGATTCGCAACATCCATTGGCGCAGATCCAGCCGTTAATAGTGAAGGAAATTGCTGGGATCAAGCTCGCGATCATTGGAGTGACAACGCCGGGCATGCCGTTTTGGCTTCCGTCGGACTTCACGCGAGGCATCGAATTCCAAAATCCCGTCGAACCCGTCCGTCGCGCGATTGCGAGGGCAAAGGGTGAGGGGGCAGATGCGATTGTGCTCAGCGGCCACATGGGATTAAAAATGCGCACCGGCGGCGATGATTTTGCCAATACCGTAATGGCTCTGACCTCGGAATTTCCCGAGGCGGCAGTGTTTATAGCTGGTCACACGCATCAGGCAATTCCAAGTCGTCTGACCAACGGCGTGCTCTTCACTCAGGCAGATCATTTCGGCATTCACGTGGGGCGCGTCGATCTTTTGTTCGACCGGAACTCCAAAAAGCTGCTCCGTCGGGAAGCGATCTGCGAGCTAATGGATAACCGTTTTAATCCTGATCACGTGATTGTTTCGCGAGCGAAATCGCAGCTCGCCGAATCGGACGCTGCGCTTTCATCGCCAGTTGGCGAACTGGCCGAGACGCTGCGAGGTCGAAGCCGCCTCGGCCTTCCCAGCGATGTCGAGAGACTCATTGGCGCGGCGATCAGCGAAGCGCTGGTGGAGCGAAATGTGCCAGTTGATGGCGTGATGCACGGCGCGTTCGATGATAGGACCAGTTTAGTCGCCGGCCCCAAAACGCTGAACGATATCTGGAACCTGATTCCTTACGAAAACTATATCGTGACAGCGCAGCTTTCGCCGGAGGAAATAAAAACTATGATGGAAGAAGTGTTCACCAGCCACGAGAAGCGCAACCTGCTTGGTTTCGAAGTGACGACGCAAGGCCGCGGTGACGACTGTCGAATCGTATCGATGACTCGCGCCGATGGCCGCCCACTCGATCGAAACAAAAAATACGTCATCGCGTTCAACAGCTTTGATTCACGCAGCGGCGGCCATCATTTTATGAAACTGCGCGCGTTACTCGAGAGACCGGAGGCCAATTGCGTCCTGCATCCGGTGCAAACGCGCGACGCGCTGATCGATTATTTTCAGCGCCACAAAATTGTACACCGAATCGCCGCTAGAATCCCGGTCACAATCGCGGCATAAACTTTCAACAGTTCCCTCTTGCAAAAAGAACGGCTTTCGCTTGCCTATTTCGCCATGCGGCTCGGGATTTCTTTCGTTATTGCTTTGCTGCTCGGCATCGACCTTACCTCATCGCAAACACCAAAACCAGCGTCGCCATCCGCGTCACCCAAACCGACACTGCCGGAGTTCCGGCCAGCACTGATCGGAACGGGGCCTGATTCGCTGACAAACAGAATTGATACTGCTGACCTGATCAAAAAGGGTCAAAAAGACGCTGCCGTAATGTTTTCCTGTCT
>Ga0307278_10001276_pt1 | contig 12565 bp, 15 predicted proteins | sample ER_DNA_117_FD_194482 | JGI IMG/M metagenome (GOLD analysis project Ga0307278, IMG submission 194482) | Bulk soil microbial communities from the East River watershed near Crested Butte, Colorado, United States - ER_DNA_117 | ecosystem: Environmental > Terrestrial > Soil > Floodplain | place... | reverse complement strand
GCCGAGGAGCAGCAGCAGCGGCCACCAGCGCTCGTCCGCGTACGGCCGCATCGACTGCGCCCACCCGATCGGCGACAGCCAGGAGAGCGTGCCGTCGCCGACGTCGCCGGCCGCGCGCAGCATGTAGGACGCCCCCAGTACGGCTCCCACGAGCCCGTACGCGCCGCCCGTGCTCTGGTTGACCTGCATCGCGACCACGGCGACGCCCGCGAACAGCAGGCCGGCCCCGCCGAGCGACGCGCCGAGCGCGATCGAGCCCGCGGCCGGCTGGTCGAGCCCGATCATCGCCAGCGCCACGAGGGCGGCGAGCAGCACGTTCACGACGGTGACGACGACCATCGTCGCGGCGGTCGGGGCGTAGCGTCCGACGACGCTCGCGCGGATGAGCTCGCTGCGACCGCTCTGCTCCTCGCCGCGGGTGTGGCGGCCGACGATGAACATGCTCATGAGCGCGGCGGTGACGGCGCCGAACGCCCCCCATTGCCAGGCCGTGTCACCGCCGACGTTCGTCACCGCGTAGGCCGGACCGACGATCGCGATCAGACCGGGGTTGCCGGCGACCGTGCGTGCATACTCGTCGCGTTCGGCCTGCGTGGAGTAGAGCGAGTCGCTCTGCGCCGCCGTCGATGCGATCAGCGCGACGAGGATCAGGAGGTACACGGGCACCCGGACGCGCTCGCGGCGGGCGGCGAACCGGATCAACGTCCCGGTGCCGGCCAGCGCGTTCATCCGGCCTCCACCTGCGCGATCTCGTCGCCGTAGTGGCGCAGGAACAGCTCCTCGAGCGTCGGCGGCTGGCTCGTGAGGCTGCGGATGCCGGTGCGGGCGAGCTGGCGCACCGCCTCGTCGAGATGCGTCGTGTCGACGTCGAAGCTCGCGCGGTGGTCGGTGACCTGGAGGTCGTGGATGCCCGGCAGCTGCGCCAGGTGGTCGGGCGGCTGGACGGTCTCCACCTTGATCGACGTCCGGGTCAGGTGGCGGAGATCGCTCAGGCTGCCGGTCTCGACCGTCTTGCCGGCGCGGATGATCGTCACCCGGTCGCACAACGCCTCGACCTCGGCCAGGATGTGACTCGACAGCAGCACGGTCCGCCCGGCGCGGCGCTCCTCCTCGACGCACTCCCGGAACACCTCCTCCATCAGCGGATCGAGTCCGGAGGTGGGCTCGTCGAGGACCAGCAGCTCGACGTCGGAGGCCAGCGCCGCGACCAGCGCGACCTTCTGCCGGTTCCCTTTCGAATACGTGCGGCTCTTCTTCGTCGGGTCCAGGTCGAAGCGCTTCAGCAGCTCGGCGCGTCGGGCCGGGTCGAGCCCGCCGCGCAGGCGGCCGAGGAGGTCGATCGCCTCGCCGCCGGTGAGGTTCGGCCAGAGGCTCACGTCGCCCGGCACGTACGCGAGCCGGCGGTGCAGGGCGACCGCGTCCGCCCACGGGTCGCCGCCCAGCAGCCGGGCCTCGCCGGCGGTGGCGCGCAGGAGCCCGAGCAGCACCCGGATCGTCGTCGACTTGCCGGCGCCGTTGGGGCCGAGGAAGCCGTGCACCTCACCCTCGGCGACGCTCAGGTCGAGGCCGTCGAGCGCGCGCACGCTGCCGAAGGTCTTCACGAGGCCGGAGACCGAGATTGCGTTCGCCATGCTTCAGAGGTTACACTTCCTTCAGAGATTCGTGAATTCTGTGAATGACCAGGACGACGACGGCGTCCGTCGGTTCGTCGAGCGGTTCGGCGTGCTGCTGACGGAGGCGGGCATGGCACGCACGCCCGCGCGCGTCTTCGCCTGCGTCCTGGCCGAGGACAGCGGCCGGCTCACCGCCGCCGAGCTCGCCGAGCGCCTGCACGTCAGCCCGGCGGCGATCTCGGGCGCCGTGCGCTACCTCACGCAGGCGGGGATGCTGGTTCGTGAGCGGGAGCCGGGCGCACGGCGCGACCACTACGCGGTCCACGACGACGTCTGGACCGACATGTACGCGTCGCGGCTCGCGCTCCTGCGTCGCTGGGAGGAGGCGATGGTGGACGGCGTCCGTCTACTGGGCACCGAGCGGCCGGCCGGCCGCAGGCTCGACGAGACGCGGGAGTTCTTCGCGTTCCTGCAATCGGAGGTGCCGGGCATGGTCCGGCGCTGGGAGGAGCACAAGGCCGCACGGGCCAGTGGCCCTAGCCGCTGAGGATCGCGGCGATCACGCCGGTTGCCACCAGCGCGATCACGAGCGCTGCCAGCACGAGCGCGAGCGCGCGGACCCAGCGGCGCGGTGGCCTGCGCGGCCGCGCAGCCCGCGGGGCCGCCCGCTCCTGGGTCCCGAGCATGGCTCGCGCCGCGTCCTCCCCCCCGCGCGGGACGAGGATGTCGCGCGGGCCCGCGGCAAGGAAGTCCGGCACGTCGAAGCCGCCGGAGCGGCGCACCAGCGAGGGGACGCCCGCCTCCAGCAGCAGGCCCTGGACCAGCTCGGCCTCCGGCTGGTTCTGGGCGGTCGCCACCCGCACCAGCTCGCCCTCCGCGTAGGGCGGATGGACCTTGCGGGCGCGAACGCGCGCGTCGTCCTCGCGCGGCGACGGAGGCCCGGCCATGCCGGGCGCGTAGACGAACGGCGAGCCGCAGCGCGGGCAGAACCGCTCGCTCAGGTCGCCGCCGGTGCCGCACGCGGGGCACACCAGCGGCGGCTCCACGTCAGCTCTCCTCTACCTCGAGCGGGGCCGCCGACACCTTGCCGTCCCTGATGTGCCAGGCTCGGATGTCGTCGTGCTCGGGGTCCTTGACGCCGACGATCAGGTAGACGACATCGGGGAAGAACGGGCTCGCCAGGTTGATGTCGGTCTGCGAGGGCTCGGGATCCGTCCGGGTGTGCGAGTGATAGATGATCCCGACCTCGAGGTGGCGCTCGTCGATCTCGTCGTAGATCCGGTGGAGGTCCCTGCCGTCGATGTTGTAGGCGAGCGGGCTCGCCTTCTCGTTGCGGGCTTTGAACAGGGTCACGGCCTGACCGTCGCGCGCGCCAACGATGCCGCAGCACTCGTTCGGCGCCTCGTCGCGCGCCTGCGCGATGATCTGGTCCAGCATGGAGCGAGCGATCCGCATCCGGAAGCGGACGCTAACAGGGGCGCGAGGCGCCCCGGATCAGCTGGGGGTGCGCTCGGACGAGGAGGCCTTGAGCGTCGTGATGTCGTCTTCGTCGTCGTCCTTGGAGTTGCCGCTGATGGCGTCCTTGAACTCCCGCATGCCGTTCCCGATCGACTTGCCGACCTCAGGCAGACGCTTCGGGCCCAGGATGACCAGGGCGATGACGAGCACGATCACGAGCTCGAGCGGACCGACGTTGAATGGCATGACTCTGCGCGTCCCTTCGAGTGGGTTCCAGACCAGGGTATCGGCTCAGCGACCGCTTTCGAAAGGCCTCGTCACGGGTTCGTCGCGGAGCGCGCTGCGCAGGACGACCAGGTGCTGCGCCCCGCCGGCCATCACGGTCGCCACCGAGCGGAGCGCGTCGAGCGCCCGCAGGCGCCGCCCAAGCTGCTGGTAGCCGGCGATCGCCGCGCCCTCGAGCTCCGCCAGCTGCGCGAGCGCCTCCTCCCGCCGAGCGCGGCGGAGGCCCGGGATGAGCTCCTGCAGATCGGCCTCGGTGGCATGCTCGCGCACGGGGACGGTCAGCGCGAAGAGCATCGTCTCGAAGACATCGGCGTGCTCGCGCTCATGCCCGGCGAAGCGCAGCGCCTGCGCGCGGTCCTCGCCGGTCAGCGGGCCGTCCGCCGCCGCGTCGTAGGCCAGCGCCGCGACCTCCTCCACGTACAGCCCGGCCTTCAGCAGGCCGGCGTCGGTGCGGGCGGCGGCGAACCGCTCCGCCACCTGGGCGGCGATGCTGCTCACGGCACCGATCTCTCCGTGAAGCCGGCGAATGCATCCGGCACGGGCTCCTGGCCCGCGGCCAGCCGGAGCGCCGCGAGGTGCTCGGCCTCCGACGCGGCGAGCTGCATCACGAAGACGCGCAGATCGGGATCCGCCAGGCGAGGGACGGCTTCGACGTACGCGAACACCGCCTGCTGCTTGCGCACCAGCGCCTCGGGCAGCTCAACCGCCTCGGTCGACCCTCGACCGACGTCGGCGCCCGCCAGTGACGCGAGACGCCGAGCGTGCAGCGCGTCCTGGCGCGCGATCAGCTCCGACCCCGAGACGCCGATCACCGCGGCTCCCGCCGCCCGCTCGCGCCGCAGCAGCCCTTCGAGCACCTCGGCATCCGTCGGCGGCGACTTGCCGGCCTCCTCCGCGCCACAGCCGCCGATCAGCGCGCCACCGAGCAGCGCCCCGGCCGCGCCGAGGAACCGGCGTCGGCTGTAACTGCCGGCGCGCAGGCGGGAGGCTGCCCTGATGCCGTGGTCGTACTTCGAGACGGTCAGCCGGACGCCGAGCACCGGCGCCGTTACCACCACACCGTGGAGTCCAGGTTCTCGATCTCTTCCACCGGGCGCGTGTAGATGCCCGAGGAGAGGTACTTCCAGCCGTCGTCGCAGACGATGAACACGACGTTGCCCTCGTCGAGCTCGTTCGCAATCCGCACCGCGATCGAGGCGATCGCGCCGGACGAGACGCCGGCGAAGATGCCCTCCTCGTCGAGCAGCCGGCGCGTCCACACGACCGCGTCGTGATTGGTGACGAAGATCTTCCGGTCGAGCAGCGAGATGTCGATGATCGGCGGGATGAATCCGTCGTCGAGCGAGCGCAGGCCCTGCACGGGCTCGCCCTGCAGCGGCTCCGCGGCGACGATCTTCACGTGGTCGCCGTACTCCTCGCGCAGCCGCCGGCCGTTGCCCATCAGCGTCCCGCCGGTGCCCAGGCCGGCGACGAACGCGGTGACCTCGTCGAGCTCCTCGATGATCTCCGGCGCCGTGCCGTAGTAGTGCGCGTTCGGGTTCGCCTGGTTGCCGTACTGGTAGGGCATGTAGTACGAGGCGTCTGTCGCGGCCATCTCCAGCGCCATCGCGACCGCGCCGTTGGAACCCTGGTCGCCGGGTGAGTAGACGATCTGCGCGCCGTACATCTCGAGCAGCTGCGTGCGCTCGGGCGTCACGTTGTCGGGCATGACGACCTTGAGCGGATAGCCCTTGCGCGAGCAGATCATCGCGAGCGAGATGCCGGTGTTGCCCGACGTCGGCTCGAGGATCGTCTGCCCGGGCAGGATCGCGCCCTTCTCCTCGGCATCCTCGATCATGGCGCGCGCGACGCGGTCCTTGACCGAGCCGGTGGGGTTGTGCGACTCGAGCTTGGCCCAGATGCGCACGCCCGGCTTGGGCGAGAGCCGCTTGAGCTCGACCAGCGGCGTGTTCCCGATCGCCTGGATGATGTCGCCGTACCGCCCGCCGCAGGGGCGGTTTCCGAGCTGCTGCGCCATTGCTTCACGAAGTGTAGTGCCCGCGCAATGCCGGATACAGCGCCCGGAAACGCTCCCTTCCCTCTGCGTACGCGTCGATCCAGCTCGGCTCGGGCTCGATGTCGCCGCGGACCTCCACGGACGCGGCGACGGCGGCCGCGGTGTCGGGCCACACGCCCGCCGCGACGCCGCCGAGCAGCGCGGCGCCGTACGCGGCGCCCTCCTCCACCACCGGGCGCTCGAGCGGCAGCTCCAGCACCGAGGCGATGATGCGCAGCCACAGCTCCGACCGCGCGCCGCCGCCCGAGACCCGGCCGCGCTCCGGCGTCACGCCGAGCTCGCGCAGCAGGTCGAGCGAGTCGCGCAGCCCGTAGGCGACGCCCTCGAGCACCGCGCGGGTGAGCGCGCCGCGGTCGTGGCGCAGCGACAGGCCGGTGAACGAGCCGCGCGCATCCGGGTCGGCGTGCGGCGTACGCTCGCCGGCCAGGTACGGCAGGAACGTGAGCCCCTCGACTCCCGGCTCCCAGCCCGCAGCCTCGCCGACCAGCTCGCCGAACCCGACGCCGGGCGCGGCGACGTCGCGCAGCCACTGCAACGAGCCGGCGGCGGAGAGCATCACGCCCATCGCGTGCCAGCCACCCGGGACGGCGTGGCAGAACGCGTGCACGCGGGCGCGCTTGTCGGCGGCGAAGGCGGGCAGCGCGGCGAACACGACGCCGCTCGTGCCGAGCGCGATCGAGAGCGGGCCTGGACGATCCACGCCGACGCCGAGCGCGCCCGCCGCTTGGTCTCCGGCACCGGCGGCAACGGGCACGCCGTCCGGCGTCTCGCCCGAGACCTCGGGCGACTCGAGCAGCCGCGGCAGCCAGTCCGGATCGAGCTCGAGCGCGTCGAGCACCTCCTCGCTCCAGCGGCGCCGGGCGACGTCGAGCAGCAGCGTGCCGGACGCGTCGGCGACGTCGATCGCGTGCTCCCCGCACAGCCGCAGCCGGACGTAGTCCTTGGGCAGCATGATCCGCTCGATCCGACCGTAGTTGTCGGGCTCGTGCCGGCGCAGCCACAGCAGCTTCGGGGCCGTGAACCCGGTCAGCGCCCGGTTGCCGGTGCGGGCGATCAGGTTGTCGAGGCCGACCTTCTCCTCGATCTCCGCGCACTCGGCTGCCGTGCGGCCGTCGTTCCAGAGGATCGCCGGGCGGATCACGCGGTCGGCCGAGTCCAGCGCCACCAGTCCGTGCATCTGACCACTCAAGCCGATGCCGGCCGGCTCGTCGACGCCGAGTTGCGCAAGCGCCTGCTCGGTCGCCCGCCACCAGTCCTCAGGGTCCTGCTCGGCCCAGCCTGGTCGCGGCGTGGAAAGCGGGTAGGAGACCTCACAGCGCGCGAGGATCGCGCCGTCGTCGCCGACGGCCAGCGCCTTCACCGCGGTGGTCCCGACGTCGAGGCCGATTAGCGCGTGCATTCAGTGAAAGATTATTCCGCGTTCCGGCGCAATTAGCTATACGGTGCCCGCATGACGATCGCAGACGACGCGCTCGCGCCGCGGCCCGAGCACCGCTTCACGTTCGGGCTGTGGACCGTGGGCAACCCCGGCCGCGACCCCTTCGGCGGACCCACTCGGGAGCCGCTCGACCCCGTCGACTCCGTGCGCAAGCTTGCCGAGCTCGGCGCCTGGGGCGTCTCCCTGCACGACGAGGACCTCGTCCCCTACGGCGCTTCGGCAGCCGAGCGCGACCGGATCGTCGCGCGCTTCAAGGCCGCGCTCGAGGAGACCGGCCTGGGCGTCGGGATGGCCACGACCAACCTGTTCACCCAGCCGGCCTTCAAGGACGGCGCGTTCACGTCCAACGACCGCGGCGTGCGTCGCGCGGCGATCGGCAAGGCGATGCGCTCGATCGACCTCGGCGCCGAGCTCGGGGCCGAGGTGTACGTGTTCTGGGGCGGTCGCGAGGGCACCGAGGCCGGCGTCGCCAAGGACCCGCGCGACGCGCTGGACCGCTACCGCGAGGCGATCAACGTGCTGAGCGACTATGCCGTCGCACAGGGCTACGACCTGCGCTTCGCGATGGAGCCGAAGCCGAACGAGCCGCGCGGCGACGCGTTCCTCCCGACGGTCGGGCACGCTCTGCACTTCATCTCGACGCTCGACCGGCCCGACATGGTCGGCGTGAACCCGGAGGTCGCGCACGAGACGATGGCCGGCCTGTCCTTCTACCACGCGGTCGGGCAGGCGCTGTGGGCCGGCAAGCTGTTCCACATCGATCTCAACGCGCAGGACGTCGGGCGCTACGACCAGGACTTCCGGTTCGGCGCCGAGGATCTCAAGGAGGCGTTCCTGCTCGTGCGGCTGCTGGAGAGCAGCGGCTACTCCGGGCCGCGGCACTTCGACGCGCACGCGTACCGCAACGAGGACGCGGCGGGCGTGTGGGACTTCGCGCGCGGGTGCATGCGCACGTATCTCGTGCTGGCCGAGAAGGCACGCCACTTCGACTCGCTGCCCGAGGTGCGCGAGGCGCTTGCCGCGTCCTCGACGCTCGAGCTGGGGGAGCCGTCGACCTCCGGAGCCGGAGAGGCCGACGCGCTCAAGGCCGAGGCCGACCGGCTGGAGGAGCTCGCCGCGCGCGGCTACGCCAACGAGGCGCTCGACCAGCTGCTCGTCGACGTGCTGCTCGGCTCCCGCTAACGGCCCGGCAGGAACGCGACCAGCCCGGGGTCGGCGAACACGCGGCGCAGCGCCAGCGCCGAGGCGCCGCGCACGGCCGCCTCGGCGCCGAGCGCCGAGGTCACGACGCGCGGCGCGTCCCACTCGGCGGCGAGCACGCGCGCGTCCAGCTCCTGCCGCAACCCGGGGATGAGCCACGGCCCGAGCGTCGCGAAGTAGCCGCCGACGACCACGCCGCGAGGGTTGAGCAGGTTGGCCGCCGACGCGACGGCCACGCCGAGCCAGTTGCCGGCGGCGGCCAGCGCCGCGAGCACTCGCTCGTCCCCCCGCTGGGCGCGGTCGGCCAGCTCGCCGACGCGCGCGCCGGGGTCGAGCCCGGCGGCGCGCAGCAGCGCGCCGAGCGCGACGCGGGTCTCCAGGCAGCCGCGGTTGCCGCACGCGCACAGCTCGCCCTCGCGCTCGACGGTCGTGTGCCCCAGCTCGCCGCCGAAGCCGTGCGCGCCGCGGAACAGCTCACCCCCGACGATGATCCCCGCCCCCACGCCCAGCTCGCCGGAGATGTAGATGAAGTCGCTGAACTCGCGACCGGCGCCCTCCCACAGCTCGGCCAGCGCGCCGAGGTTCGCCTCGTTCTCGGCCTGGATCGGGAACGGCGGGCGGCCGAGCCGCTCCCCCACGAGCTCGGGGACCGGGACGCCCGTCCAGCCGAGGTTGGGCGCCACGAGTAGCCGGCCGTCGCTGTCGACCAAGCCGGGCAGCGCGACCACTGCGCCGGCGGTGAGCAGATCCTGCTCGCGCACCGCGGCGAGCGCGTCGCTCGCGAGGCGCGCGAGGTCGTCGAGCACGTCGTCGACCGGCCGCCCGCGGTTGTCGCCCGCCACGAACGCGCGGTGGCGCTCGTCGCCGGTGAGATCGGCGGCGCGGACCGCGAGGAAGTCGACGCCCACCTCGAGCCCCAGGCCGACGACGCGCCGCCCGCTCAGCTCGACCGGGAGCGCCGGCCGGCCGACCGTGCCGCGCAGCTCCACCTCGGTCTCGCGCACCAGGCCGAACTCGATCAGCTCGCCGACCAGGCTGGAGACCGTCGTCTTGTTCAGTCCGGTCTCCTGCGCTATCGCCGCGCGTGAGCGTGGGCCGTGCTCGGCGACGTGGCGCAGCACCACGCCGAGGTTGTGGCGCCGCACGGAGCGCTGGTTCGCCGGGGCGCGGCTGGGGTCGTACGTGGGCACCGGCCGGACCCTAACGCCAGCGGTGGTGGCAGGTGACGCTTGTCCGTGCGTGAACCGTGCTCACGGACGGCCGCCGAGCAGCCGTGCGAGCGAGCGCTCGCCGACGTCGACCGCCGCGGCCGCCGTGACCAGCTCGACCGTTTCGGCCTGAGCGAGCCATTCGGCGCGCGGCAGCAGCGCGTCGGTCACGAGCCGGTCGACGTCCGGGGACACCGCGAGGCGCCGGGGTGGGTCGCCGTCGGGCTCGCCGTCGTCGTCGAGCGTCACGAGGAACCAGCCGGTCTGCTCCCGCTCCGCGTAGTCGTGCGCCCACAGCACCATCGCCACGGGCTCGCCCTGGTGGACGAGCAGCTGGCCGGGACGGTCGGGGTCGCGCGAACGCTCGAAGCGCGGCATCGCGACTCGTCGTATACCACGGCGGCGCCGGTTTCACCCGGCCACCTAGGTGGAATGAAGGAGACCAGGGGCGCACCCGGGGAGCGCAACGCTTTGCGCGCATCGCCGATAGGACCACCCCCGAGCGCTCTGCTGAACCTGTCCATGAACCCTCTCCGCACCCACGTGCGGCGGCTGCGGCGCGTGCGCTCGTGGCATGCCGCTCCGCTCATCGCCATCCTGGTGCTGGGGCTGAGCGCGTGGCCGGCCGCCGGCGGTCACGACCCGCGGCCGTGGCCGGACGGGCGGCTGACCTACTTCGACGCGTCCAGCTCCGCCGAGGCGGTCGACGCGGCGGCGCGGCGCTGGAACCACTCGGGCGCCCGGGTCCGGCTCTCGCGCGCGCGGGCGCGGGCCAGCGCGGACGTGGTGTTCGTGGCCGACCGCCGGCGCCTGCACGCGCAATGCGGGCCGCGCTGCCTCGGGCTGTCGTCGAGCATCGGGCGGCCGCGCAGCGGCCGCGTCACGGTCCTGCTCGACCCGCAGATCACCGGCAGCCCGACCGCGCTCAACGTGTGGGTGGCGATGCATGAGCTGGGCCACGTGCTCGGGCTCCGCCACCGCGAGGGAACGTGCTCGCTGATGAACGCACAGGCGTACGACGACGCCTGCACGTTCACCGGTTCGTCCGGGCAGGGCCCGCTGCCGTGCGGTCCCGCCTCGGGCGATGTGGCGGCCGCGGCGCGCCTGTACGGGCGCGATGCGGCGGCTCGCCCGTGCCGCTGACCCCGGTTACCGCACCGGGTACGCGTCGACCGGCACGACGACCGTGCCGGCGATCTTGTCGTGCCAGCACTGCTTCTCGCGATCCCACAGCATCCAGAAGTAGCCGAGGAAGAAGACGATGGCCGAGAGGTAGCGCGCGACCGTGCGCAGCAAGCCGCGACCGTACCCGATCGGCCCGCCGACCTTGAAGTCGATCACGCGGATGCCCTGCGCCCGCTTGCCGATCGTCTGTCCGGTCGGGCCGCCCTCGAAGTACGAGAAGTAGGCGAGGGTGAGCGCGATCGACGCGAGATTGCCGACGGCCTGGTTGGTGATCAGCACGATGATGACGATGGGCACGGCGAGGATGAGCGAGTCGAGGAAGTACGCGCCGAAGCGCCGCCAGAAGCCCGAACGCGGCCCCGACGCCTTCCCCGTGGGAACCGGAGCCGGCGCGGCCTGCCACTCGTTGCCCGGCGGTGGCTGGGATGGGTACGGAGTCTGGCTACCGAGATCCGACACCTGCGACCTCCCCTGCATTGGGTACTGGAGCGCGATCGATCCGCGCGGCGATGCGGAGTATTCAGGATCGTGCGGACTTCGCGGCGGCGATGCCCTCGAGCAGCGTCTCCGCCGGTAGGCCGGACGGCGGTCCGGCGACCTTCTCGCCGAGCCTGGCGGCGAGCTCCCGCGCGAGCCCGCGCCGGGCAGCGGGGGCGAACGAGTCGCGCCGGGCCAGGAACGAGCGGATCGCCGCCAGCTCCTCCTGCGTGATCGCCGAGACGTCCCATTGCTCGAGTCGCAGGCCCGGCGGGAGGGCGGCCGGCTCCGGGGCCGTCGCGCGGCGCCGGCGCCGGGGCCGGCGCGGGCCGCGCGGCTCGCGCACGACGAGCGTGGCGGCCGCCAGGTCGCCGAGCCGCTGGTTCCTGCGCGTCGCGAGGATCGAGATGATCGCCGGTACGTAGAGCAGCGGCGGACCTTCGAGCAGGCGGATCAGGTTGCGGACGGCGCTAGCTCGCACGCCGACCGGCCCGCCGCCGTCCATCACCACGCGCAATCCGTTCAAGCGCTTGCCGGGCGTCTGACCGCCGGCGAGCACCTCGAACGCGACGTGGAAGAGGACGGAGATCAGCATCAGGCCGCCCACCGCGACCGAGAAGATGACGAGTCCGGCGGTCCCGCCGGCCACGGCCGCGACGGCGATCAGCGCGCCGGCGATCAGGAGGATCAGCGTCGCGTCGACGATCTCGGCCATGAAGCGCGACGCGAGCCCGGCCAGCACCAGCTCCAGCTCCACGCCCTCCGGCGTGGCGATGCGCGTCCGCTCCTCATACTGCACGGCCGTGAACCTAGAGCGTTTCGAGTCGCAGCGGGGAGCCGACTGGGCGCGGCTCGAGACGCTGCTGCGGCGGGCGGGCGGCCGGCGCTGGCGGCGGCGGCTCGGCGCCGACGGAGTGCTCGAGCTGGGATCGCTGTACCGCGGCGCGGCGGCCGACCTCGCCTACGCGCGGCGCCGCTTTCCGGGCGACCCGGTCGTGGCGCGGCTGGAGGCGCTCGTCACGCGCGGACGCGCCGCGGTGTACGGCCGGATCGGCCGGCGCGGGAGCGTGCGGGAGTTCTTCGCGCGCGGCTACTGGCGGCGGCTCGCCGAGCGCCCGGGCATCGTCGCGCTCGCCTGGGCGCTGCTGCTCCTGCCCGCGGCGGTGGGGGCGATCTGGGGCCTCACCGACCCGGGGGCGGCGGTCGGCCTCGTCCCGTCCGAGTTCGCCGACGCGGCGGATCCGCCGGCGTCCGGGCGCGACTTCGGCACCGGCGAAGGCTCCGTGTTCGCGACCCAGGTGCTCGTCAACAACATCCAGGTGACGCTGGTCGCCTTCGTCGGCGGGCTGGCGTTCGGGCTCGGGACCCTCGCCGCGCTCGTGTTCAACGGCCTGCTGCTCGGCGTGATCGGCGGCCTCGCGTTCGGCGCCGACAACGGCGAGGCGTTCATCCGCCTCATCTCCTCGCACGGCCCGCTGGAGCTCTCCTGCATCGCCGTCGGGGGCGTCGCGGGGCTCCGGCTGGGCCTGTCCTTGATCGTGCCGGGCTCGCGGACACGGCTGCGATCGCTGCAGGTCGAGGCGCGGCGGGCGGTCGAGCTGGCGGTGGGGACGGCGCCGTGGCTCGTGGTCTGCGGCTTCGCGGA
>Ga0307278_10001274_pt1 | contig 12573 bp, 10 predicted proteins | sample ER_DNA_117_FD_194482 | JGI IMG/M metagenome (GOLD analysis project Ga0307278, IMG submission 194482) | Bulk soil microbial communities from the East River watershed near Crested Butte, Colorado, United States - ER_DNA_117 | ecosystem: Environmental > Terrestrial > Soil > Floodplain | place... | reverse complement strand
TTCCGCGACTGTGCCTAGTCTATCAGCGCGACACTCTTGTCAGATTGTAAATAACCGCGCAAGCCATTACGCCACCCGATAATCCGACGTTAGGCGGCGAGCAATCTTGCTGTCGAAATCTCCATTTCAAGGGGTCGCCCAAGAAACTCAAGCAGAACGCGAACCCGTTCTCTCGCAGACAACAAACGAGTAACCACACCCTCTAGTCCTTGAAAAGGCCCTTCCGTAATTTGAACCGGTTGGCCAATCTTGATGGAGGAATCGACAGTCACGACTTCTTCCAAGCCCACTCTCGATTGAAGCGCGACGATAATAGGTTCCGGCAAGGTTGCCAACCGATCCCCAAAGCGCACGATCCCGCGGATCCCATGAGAACTTTCAACGGCGCGATGTTGCGTCGAATAGGTAAATTTTGCGAACAGATAGCCAGGAAACATGGCCTCTACGAACCAGACTGGCCCCCTCTTGGTCATCCTTCGGAACCGCAATCGAGGCGAGAAACACTCGATGCCAAACTGACGCCGGAGCGCGGTGGCGGCCAAATGCTCTCGTTTTGGCTGCGTCTTTAAACAGAACCAGACCGGCTCAGGAACTAGCGCTAGTGACGCGGATGATTGGGTCACACTCCCAACTACGGAATTGGCAATTGCAAGTTCCGAAAAATCGTAAAGTTTTCCGTCGTATCTTTGGCTCGTCGGGCGAGCACGCTAATAAGCGTCACATCGGCAGCGCCTTATGCCTCAAGCTGGATCAAGGAGCCGGCAAAGATGGCTATATGGCCCTGCCCAAATCAGGAATCTCCAACAAGCATCTGCTTCAATCGTTTCCGGGGGTGGCAAGGAGTTCGCCGTCAAATTGCACGCAATCTGCCGCATGCACCGCCGCCTGTTGGCCGCTAAAGTAGCAAACGATACCGCTGACCACAGGTCACAGGACAACAGGACAAAAGAGCTATGGGAGATTGCACAACGGTGATGATTAGACTCATCCCCTTGTCGATTGGTCGATTGTCCGTGGTCTGGTAGTCTCGCAAACGGCATGGGCAAACGAACAGCGCAAAAGAGAAAAGCTGGTGGGTCTACCGCAGCCAAGAGACGAAACGCCATGCCGCTCAAGCATTCTACAACCTTCGGGCGACCCGATCTCCTCATCCTTCTCGGGCCGCGGTAATGACGTTTGGGATTTACGCGCAAGTGATCGGGCATCAGTTTATCACTCTCGATGACGGTTGGTATATCAAGGACAACTCAATGGTGAATTGCGGAGTTACGCTTGCTGGACTCGCTTGGGCATTCACCACTTTTCACGAGGGAAACTGGCATCCACTGACATGGATTGCACATATGATCGACAGCCAACTCTTCGGCATGAACGCAGGTGGCCACCTGCTGGTTAACGCACTGATTCATTTGGCAAACACATTGCTTGTCTTCTGGTTTCTGTCGCGAACAACACATGCTCGATGGCCAAGCGCGCTGATGGCGGCGCTTTTTGCGCTTCATCCGTTGCACGTGGAGTCGGTCGCTTGGGCGGCTGAACGCAAAGATACGCTCTCGACATTCTTCGGGCTGCTTTCGCTCATCTCTTACACGCGCTATGCCGAGGGGCACTCACGAATGTGGTGCTTGGACTGCCCTAACGCTGACGCTGGGCCTGCTGGCCAAACCGATGCTGGTGACCTGGCCGTTTGTAATGTTGCTGCTCGACTACTGGCCGTTGCGCCGCCTGTCACAATCGACAAGCCGGAAGAACTTCCTCGTTTCGATTGCGCCACTGCTGCGCGAGAAACTGCCGCTCTTTGCCATTGTAGCTGCTTCCTGCGTCATCACTTTTTTTGCGCAGTCTATTGGAGGCGCTGTGCGAACATTCAAAGATGTTCCTATTGCGTTACGAATGTTGAACGTGCTTGTCTCGTATGCGAAATACTTACTGCTCACGTTCTGGCCGCACGTGGTTCTACTGGTTCTTGCTACTCTTACGAACGCGCAGATTCATCTCTGGAGTGATAGCTTCACCTTGTTTAAGCACGCGCTCGCGGTCACTCCACCTAATCTCATCATAGAAAACAGCCTGGGGATTGCCATGGATAATAGCGGCAGGTACGATGAAGCGGCGGCGCATTTTGAGAAGGCCCTGCAAGTCCAGCGCGATCACCACGAGGTCCTGGTGAATATGGGCGTTACCCGTTACCACCAAGCCCAGATGCCAGAAGCCATCGAGTATTACCAAGCGGCAATCCGTTCGCAGCCGGACGCGCCCGAAGCGCACGTGCAGCTGGGTCTGGCACTGTGGAAGCAGAACCGTAACGAAGCCGCGTACGATGAAGTGCGCCGTGCGTCACAGTTGGCGCCAAAAGACGCAAACATCCGGAACTATCTCGGAATCGCGCTGGGACGGTTGGGCAGATTCCCGGAGGCCATTGATCAACTTCACGAGGCGCAGCGGTTGAATCCCAATGGTGCGGAGGTTCATTACAATCTGGGATTGGCCCTCCTCGCATCCGGGAAGCCCCAGGAGAGCATCCCGGAATTCGAAACAGCGCTGCGTCTCAAGCCAGAGTTGAAAGGCGCGGCCGACAATCTGCGCCGTGCTCAAGCACAATTGAAGTGACGCGCTTGCCCCGCAAGGCTGCCTTTGGAACGGGGCCGTTCGCTTCATAGGTTGGTTGGATCCGGGCGTGGAAGTAAACTGTATGCTGTCTGCATTTCGGCAGAATTCTTCTTCAAGCCCCTCGCCGCGCCGCGCCCGGAGCGCGCGGCATCGGCAGAGGAACCTTCTTGAGTCACCGTCGGCTAATTGTAGCCGTGCCCAGTGGTAACAGCGCCGTCTCCTATCGCAAGCCCGCTTCGCATTTCGCAAAAGCGCCTTGCTGAGCGTCAGCTCGCAGGCTTTTAGTCCGAACTTCTCGAACTCGTAGAGATCACCTCTGTCTGGCCCGGACAAGCACTTGGTGATGTAACCCACGCCTGTTAACACCGGGTTGAACTGTCGAACACGAGCCATTCCACCACCCAACTTTTCCCACTTGTGCGTCATCCAATCACAAGTCGTCAAATGGATGCAATGCGCGGGAAATCCTGCGAGATGGAAGTGAAAGTGCCTACGACCCGTTAATTCTCCGTCTTCCATGCGCAAGCACCGCGGAAGATGCGGGAAGTACACCCGAAGCTGCTTGGCCGACTGTCTCAGCCGGGCAAAGAACATATTGAAGCATCGCGTTCTCTACATCACGTCATCCTTAAACGTGACTGTTCCAAACAGCTGCCATGACTGCTGTATCAATATGTGGACTTCGGGTGCTTCCATCGTTGAAAAATTATTTTGGAGTCGCCAAACGCGCATCGAATTGGAACCGCGGACCACGGCCCGGCCGAATCTCGAAAACATGAAAATCGAAAGCCTTGTCGATTGGATGCTCTTTAATGGTCAAATTCTTCCTGTGGAAGAACGACTTCGACCATGTTTCTCAAACGCGAGTCGACATCGGCATCAATACAGATCAAGGGCATCTGCGCGACGCGACCTGAGCGCTTCGATTGATACGGAGAATCCTCGACAGCAATGCAGATCCCTCCAAATTGTATCTTCTTGTTGCCTCTTTTCCACGCTCCGAACGATCGCCAGCACCGTGGTTTTCAAGCGGCCGGAAGACGCTTCCAGGATTTGATGATTTCCACCAGCTGCGCACTATAGGCAAACGTTTTCGATAAGTCTGCGGGAACTGCTTCGGCATGGTGCGCGATAGAGGGTTCGAAGTTTGGGATTGGAAGCCTCACCGCAAGCGAGCGGCGGCAGTTGGATCGCGAGCGCGAACGGTTGCTGAAAACTCGGAGTAACCGGTAGCCGTCGTCAGGCTTGGGTTATCTTTTGTCCAGCCGCGACTCGATGATCTCGCACAAAACGTGGAGCAGAAGTTGGTGCGCTTCCTGAATTCGCGCAGTCGAATCGCTTTTGACCAGAAGATCAACATCGGCCATGCCGATAGTTGATCCGCCGTCGCGACCAAGCAGCGCGATTGTTTTCAGTTTGCGCGCTTTCGCTTCCTCCAGCGCGCGCACGACATTGTTCGATTTGCCCGAGGTCGTGAGACAAATGAGCACGTCGCCCGGCCGACCAAACGCTGCGACCTGGCGGGCAAAAATTTCATCAAATCCGTAGTCGTTTGCGGCCGCGGTGAGAAGTCCACCATCGCTCGCAAGGCAAATTGCCGATTGCGCGCTGCGATCCTTCGCGAAACGCACGACCAGCTCAGTCGCAAAATGTGCAGCATCAGCCGCGCTGCCGCCGTTCCCGCACACCAGCAATTTTGTTTCCCGCACGCAAACATTGATCGATCAGATCTGCTGCTTTTCTAACCTGCGCGTCAAGGCCAGCAAGCGACTGCAAAGTCTTGGTTGCGGCGGCAATCGCTTCGTGGAGTTGAGAACAATGAAACATGAATGTCGGGCTTGCTTGGAATGGATGGCCGTTGATACAGCTTTTCAGCACTTGAAGCAAAACGAATGATCGCCCGGCTGCAAAATACGTAGTGAATTTCACGTGCGGATTTTGGCCTTGTCTGCCGGTTCGTAAATCGATAAAATCGGCCCCAACAAGGCCTCCCTTTGTGAACAGATCCGCTCTTAGGCATCGGCCGTCATCGGGCCGGAGGCTTCATTGCTTCTCTTTCTGCCGGCGGTGCTCTGTAGCGGCTCGGTGCTCTTTTGACCTTGGCAACTATTCGGGACTTTTATGCTAAATACCATCGACACCGTGATCGCTTTCGCGGTGATCATGACTGTTGTCAGCCTGCTTATCACAATTCTCGTGCAGATGGTCTCCTCAGCGTTGTCGCTGCGCGGCAAGAACCTGGCCAACGCGCTCGCGCTTACGTTTCAGACGATCGATCCGAAAATCGGCGAACATGCGCATTCTCTGGCCGCGCAGATTTTGAGGGACCCGATTTTCAGCGATTCAATTTCGCGATCTAAGAATCGTCCCCCAGTTATTCCCGGCGAGAAAGCGCAGGAGCTCATCGCCCTCGAGAAAGAAGCCAGGACCGCCCAAGAGCAGTTGGCAGCCGATCTGGGAAATGCAGACAAGAAAAACACCGTGGAGGCTACAGAGGCAAAGCTGGCGGCTAGGAAATCCAAAGCGATTACCGCGGAGGAAAAACTCAAGAAAGCCGAGCAAGAGCTGAAGGCCGACCCGAAAAATGCCGATAAGAAAACGGCCGTGAAAACCGCCAAAGCAGAACTGGTCCAAGCGAAGGCCGAGCTGGGAATCCCCGATGTGACGCCTAATCGAATGAAGCCATGGGGCGTTTTCTCCAAACTACGGGATGCAACTGCGCTCGGCAGCGCGATTCGCCCAGGGGAAATATACCGTCTCCTGCATGAGATTGCTGATCTCACCCAAACTGAAGCTGCACTGCACAATATCCCGTCGGAGCTCGTCAAAAAAACTGTCGGTCTGCTCGCGTGTTTAAAGGATCGCGACCAGCCCGCAAAGGAATCCGAAGCCAAACTTAAGGCGATCAGGGATGTCGCCGATATTTTTGCGACGCATGAACAGCAAAAAGCAGTACTCGATTCGCTGGCTAACTTTGGCGCAACGGTCGAGCGGGCCACGACGGAAGCGTACGATCGATTTCAGCGTTGGTTCGGTAGCGCCCAGGACCGAGCCGAGCAATGGTTCCAAACTCATGTTCGCATCGTAACGATCGTTTGCTCGGTTTGCGCTGCATTCATTCTCCAGTTGGATACGGCCGAAATTTTTCGGAAGTTGCGCGACCAGCCCAAGCTCGTGGAGGCTTTGGTGAAGGCCGCGCCCTCGGTCTCGCAGCAGGGCGCATCTGTGACCGATTCGACCGACACGCCGGCTTACCAAACTTCCGCCAGGAGGCTCGGCCGCAATCGCCGCGCGGTTGCAGGAAGCAGAGGACAAGGGTTCGATCACATCTAAGGAGAGCGCTTCGTTGTTGGCGGATTATGACGCGCTACAAAAGGAAGGCACCACAGAATTCTTGCAAAAGAAGAAGGAAACCGTCGACCGCTTGCGGGACACGCTGGCCGAGGCAGGATTTGATCTCGTGCCGGATCCATTCTGGGGGCGCTGGAAAGCGGAAGAGCTTCCGGAATGGACCAACTGCAGTGTATTCCGTTTCATCCCAAAGTATTTCTTTCACGTTTCCTGGCATTTCGTCGGAATACTTGCGACGGCAGGCCTTCTCGCGTTGGGAGCGCCGTTCTGGTTTAACCTGCTCAAGAATTTGATGAGCCTGCGCCCGGCGCTTGCGACTCTTGTCGAGAAACGGCCCACCAGCGCACCGGCATTGCCTCCGGCGCCGCCCACTCCTCCTTCGCCCAGCTAAAATCGACGACTGCTTCGAACACGGACAACCGAGCCATTGAAAAAGCTTGGCGTAATTACACCGAGCCCGTGCGAGGCGTCGGTACTCGCTAGAGAAGTGGTGCGCGGTAGAGGTTTCGAACCTCTGACCCCTACCGTGTCAGGATGATCCGAAGCTCTGAGTGCAGGAAGTTCCCTGGGTAAACAATTCGATATGGCTCCATGCTGCCCCATGCAAACCAGCAAAATCCTACAGTGGTCGAGAACTCGTGACGGTGCAAACCTCCTTTATAGTTCCCTGACTGGTGAGTACGAATGCGCTTGAGCGAGAGCCAGTAGCCGGCGCCGTGTGTGCAGAAGTTCGACGCCATAACTCCGACTGTATTCGCCGACAGATTTTGACGCCGGCTCGAACGGGGACACAGATCCCACCAAGCTGTAAGGAGACGAGCCTCTTCTCGACCAATCGGCAACGTAGAAAAACCGATGAAAACGAAAAATTCACGTTTCGATAGCTCAGTTGCTCGCTACTACCCGGCCGTTTACAGTTTCGCCAGCCGCCTGACCGATGATCCCCGCGAAGCGGTTGCGCTCACGCGCGACGCATTCCGCAATTCTCAAAAACAACTTCGGAATCTTCGCGATCAAACTGCTGTTGCGACGACATTGATATCCGCAGTCATCCGGGGGAGCCTTGCCGCCGCTTGATCTGGCCTGCGCGATTGGGATTCTCTACTCCCTGAAATTGGCTTCTGGGAAGGCCGGCAGTTTTCCGAAAAGGAACTGAAACGGAATTGGACTGCGCGCCGCCCACGCGTTCTCGTCATGTTTCGCTTCAGGAAACGCCAGATAAAACAATTCCGATCCGGGAAGGTATCCTTTCCAGATGAGCCGGTCTCTCATGCTGCGTGTGGGTTCGTAGTTGTCGGCTGGCCAGCCGCTGTCGAGATAAATCCGGAGGTTCCTCTTCGGCTCGGCAAAGACGCGCTCGAGCAGATCGTCCCGGTAAGCAAAGGTACTCGAAAGGCACGCGACCTTGCCGAACACATCAGGCCACTGCCACCCAAGATAAAAGGAAACAACGCCTCCGAGGGACGAGCCCATAACGGCCGTGTCCGCAGGGCCCGCAAGCGTTCGGTACCTCATATCGATCAAAGGCTTGAGCGTTTCGACAACAAACCGGCCGTATTCCTCGTAGCCCGGCAACGTGTATTCGGTCATCCGTTCATTAGGACAAATTCCGACAACGATTACCTCTTCGATTGCGTTCATCCGATCAAGCATGCCCAGAACCTCGTTAGCCCTCCACGTATTGCCGAGAAATGCCTCTTCTTTCAGGAAAAGATTCTGGCCGTCGTGCATGTATAGGACCGGGTATTTCTTGAGGGTGTTTTCATGGTAACCGGGAGGCACGAACACGCGGAACCGGTGTTCGCGCCCCGAAGCACTGGCGACCGGAGGCATCAGCTCGCAGACGCTACAGTGAGTGTCTTCTCTAAAGTATGGATGGACCTCGAGTGGCGCGCCCGAGGTCGCGACTGCGAGAAAATTTTCTCCACGCGACCATTGCGCGGTATTGTCTCGGAGGAGAACCGGTTTGAAATAGAAGTATGGGCGCTTCGTCTCGATCGTGAATTTGGAAACTCCGTCATTTTGGTCAACGGGGTCGACGTTGGTGTCCCAATTCTCCTCCGTGCGAAGCACGATTCTCCCGTCATCCGCGGGATAGACGACGCGAATTGTTTGTTTGTGCATCGCCCGCCTCTCCGTGGTCATGATCGCATCGACACGACTTCATCGCGCAATGCCCGAGCGATCTCTTTGCGATTGCCGACTCGAATCTTTGGATGAGAAAATGAGCACTTGGAACGGATTTTGCGCTTGAAAAAAAGGTTAAGGAGGTGAGGCACTAAAGTCATGTCCCGCCAGTAGCAGACTTCATCGGCAACCGAGCCACGATTGAGCGAATAAGCGATAGCCGCAGTTCCGACCGGACAGCACACCTGCACGGCTGATTCGAGCAGAGACGACTTGAATGGCAATACGGTCGAGCCGTCGGAACTTGTCCCTTCAGGGAACAAGACGACGGGCAGACCGGTATGGATCGCTGCGTGTATTCGAGTTACAGCAAACGCGGTAGCCAGGGGGCGCTGGCGATCGACAAAGATTGTGCCGGCTGCGTGTGCCAGCCAGCCGAACAAGGGCCATCCGGCGACATCGCGTTTGGCGACGAAAATGCAAGGTCTGATCGAGCTGAGGACAATGATGTCGAGGTAACTCAGATGATTGCAAACGAGCAGACCAGATCGCGGCATTGCGCCGTGCGTGGTCACGCGAATACCGAGCACGCGACAGGCAAAGCGGCACCAACGATGAAGCCATTCGGTGCGCGCGGTAATACGGCGCTCCCGCTCAACGAATAGAATGACCGCCATGATTTCCGCGAGCGCGCACGCGGAGAAAAATACCACCGCGAAAGCGCGCCACGCAGCAAGCAAAGTTGCAGCCGGGATCGTTGATCCGGGTCTTCCGCCATCACCGATCCTGGCTATACGAGCAGAAGACGCGTTCATCTCAGGAAATGCGCGCGGACGATCGTCGGCAGCGCATGAAGATCGAGGAGGGTAAGAAAGTCGATTGTGCCAAACTCCCGATCCATTGCAGGCGGGCCACAGATTTTTGCGCCGATGGACAAGTACGCGCGCATGAGCTTCGGCGGCGGCGCGCATGATGCCGACACAAGATCGACGTCTACTCTGAACGCTGCATGCGGAACAGTTCGCCATTTAGGCCTAGCAAGATGCTTGCCCCGCAACTGCTCATACATCGCTACGCCTTCCATCAGATCTTGCGATGTAAGCGAGCTGCATCCGATGAGGAAACGCGCGTTTCGTTCGCACGCGTAACGCGCGATGCCGCGCCAGAGCAGGTGCAACAAATTGAAATTGCGGTGCTCAGCATGCACGCATGCCCGGCCCAGCTCGATCATTTCACCGCGCAAGGATTCATACGGCGTGAAATCAAACTCGCGCTCGCTGTAATAGCCGATGTTCGCCGCAGCGTGAACGCCGGTTTGCAATCGATATGTGCCAACGATTTCATCTGTCGCGACGTGTTCGACGATCAGGTGGTCGCAAGCGTTGTCGAAAAAATCGACGTCGAGCCCGGTGAAATGCGACTCCACCAAGCCCTCGTTCAGTTCGAGGTTGAAAACCTCAAACCGCAACCGCTGGGCGCGACGCACCTCTTCCGCGTTTTGCGCCAAGCGCACCACGTACTTTGGCCGCCTGGCTTTCGCCGCCTCGGTCGATTGTTTCGCTTTGGTCAGGACGTTCAATTGTATTCTCCAATAATTTTACGGCCAGAGCCGTCCAGCCGGTTTGATGGCTTGCGCCGCAGCCGCGGCCGGTTTCGCCGTGGAAGTATTCATGGAAAAGCACGAGATCACTCCAGTGCGGATCGGTCGCATATTTCGCGATCTCGCCATGACATGGTCGCGCGCCGTCTTTGTCAGGCAGAAAGATACTGGATAGCCGCCGCGAAAGTTCTTCGGCCACTTGCTTGAGTGTCGCCATGTTACCCGAACCGGTTGGGCATTCCACCTTGAATGATTCGCCGTAAAAGAGGTGATAACGCTCGAGCGCTTCGACAATGAGGAAATTGATCGGGAACCAAATCGGTCCGCGCCAGTTCGAGTTTCCGCCGAAAAGATAGCTGGTTCCCTCACCCGGGACATAGTCGACACGATGTTCTTCGTTGCCGGCGCGGAAGACGTAGGGCTTCTCGCGATGGACACGCGAAACGGAGCGCAGGCCATGCGGCGATAAAAATTCATTTTCGTCGAGCATGTAGCGCAACGCGCGTTGCAAACGCTCGCGTGTTGGGATCGCTAGCATACGGTTGCGAGTGAAGGGGCATACTTCGCAATAGGTGATCAACTGAGCCAGATCTTTGCGATAATTGAGAAACCACTCCATCCGCTTCTTGAATCCCGGCAGTTTGTTGATCTTTGCGGTCTCGAGATTTTCCACAGCGATCAACGGTAGCAATCCGACGAGCGACCGCGTCCGCAACGGAATCATTTGCCCCTCGACCTTGAGCTGATCGTAATAAAAGCCGTCTTCCTCGTTCCATAAACCGGTACCGCCGAGCGAATTCATCGCGTCGCTGATGCCGATGAAATGCTCGAAGAATTTCGAGGCCATGTCTTCGTAAACCGAATTCTTCTGCGCGAGTTCCAGCGCCATGGAAAGCATCGTGAGGCAATAAAATCCCATCCAAGCGGTGCCGTCAGCTTGCTGGAGAAATCCGCCAGTGGGCAGCGGCTTCGAACGATCGAATACGCCGATGTTATCGAGTCCGAGGAAGCCGCCGGAAAAGAGGTTGTTGCCTTCGGCGTCCTTGCGATTCACCCACCAGGTAAAGTTGAGCAGCAGCTTTTGGAACACGCTTTCAAGAAACGCGGTGTCGCGCTGGCCGCGTGGCCCAGTCATCTTGTAAACGCGCCAAGCCGACCATGCGTGCACGGGAGGATTCACATCGCCGAAGGCGAACTCATAAGCCGGAATTTGGCCATTGGGATGCATGTACCATTCGCGCAAAAAGAGATTGAGCTGCTTCTTGGCGAAATGCGGATCGATCTTTGAAAACGGAACCATGTGGAATGCGAGGTCCCACGCGGCGAACCAGGGATATTCCCATTTGTCCGGCATCGAGATGATGTCGCGGTTGAAGAGGTGCGCCCACTCGCGGTTGCGACCGAAGTTGCGTTCCGGGGGTGGCGGTGGTTGCGCGGGATCTCCAGCGAGCCAATCGCGAATCGCGTAATGATAAAACTGTTTGCTCCAGAGCAACCCGGCATAGCCCTGACGAGCAACCTTTCTCGATTCCTCATCCGTCTCCGTTGGAACGATCGCGTTGTAAAACTCGTCCGCCTCTTTCATTCGCTGCGTGAATACGCTATCGAAATCTCCGAACGGCTTCGCCGGCGCCTCCTCTTTCGCGGAGAGGCGGAGCCTGACGACCTGCGACTGTCCCGGTTCGATCTCTAAGACATGATGCGTCGCAAACTTTGTCCCGGTTCGCCCTGGATTCACCGCATCCGTGCGGCCGTGCACGACGTACTCATGGAACGCGTCTTTCACAAAAGGCTGACCGTTTGGATAACCGTGAAGACGCGAAGAATTCGTTTCGTTTTCCGTGAACAGCGGCGTCGCTTTCCCTTCGTAAGTAAATTGATATTCGCCAAGGCGACCGTGCTTCGCCCGGACGATTCCATCGCCCTCCAACGTTAGTGATGGCCTGTCCGTGCACTCTTCCGCGATCTCGCCCCACGACCATGTGTTGCGGAACCAAAGTGTTGGCAGCAGATGTAACGTCGCCTTTTCTGGCCCGCGGTTCGCGACCGTTAGCCGAATCAGGATGTCGTTCTCGGAGCCCTTTGCATATTCGGCGGACAAATCGAAGTAGCGGTCTTCGTTAAAGACGCCTGTATCGATCAACTCGAGCTCCGGCGCCCCCAATCCACGCCGGCGATTTTCATCAACCAGTCGTGTGTATGGATATTCCGCCTGCGGATATTTGTAGAGCGCTTTCATGTAGGAATGCGTCGGCGTGGAATCGAGATAGTAATAAAGCTCCTTCACGTCTTCGCCGTGGTTGCCTTCCGAACCGGTGAGACCGAAGAGGCGCTCCTTCAAAATTGGATCCTTGCCATTCCAAAGCGCGAGCGCGAAACAAAGCCGGCATTGCCGGTCCGCGATGCCGAGTAATCCGTCTTCCCCCCAGCGATACGCGCGGCTCCGTGCATGATCGTGCGGGAAATAATCCCAGCAATTTCCGTACGGCGAATAATCTTCGCGCACAGTGGCCCATTGTCGTTCGGATAAATACGGGCCCCAACGTTTCCAATTCTTTGTGCGATCTGCGTCTTCTTTGAGCCGCCGGTGCTCGGTGGTCGGCAAAACTTCCATATCAGTTCGTCGTTTCATGTGAGGATTCCTTACGCTGCGATACGATTCCGAACGGTTTCGCGAGGCCCGGTCATTTCGGGGTTGTTGATCTTGTCCGGAACTGAAAGCTGCTCGCGATTCCACGGCGCAGTCCGCGTCTCAGTCTGCGTATGCGCGAGCGCGCGTTGATCGAGATATTGCACGAAATCTTTGGAAAAGAAGACGTCGAGCGCCCAATCGATCGCCACGCGCACTTTCTTTTCTGTGCGCGGCAACTTGCTCCAGTAGATTC
>Ga0307278_10001273_pt1 | contig 12573 bp, 24 predicted proteins | sample ER_DNA_117_FD_194482 | JGI IMG/M metagenome (GOLD analysis project Ga0307278, IMG submission 194482) | Bulk soil microbial communities from the East River watershed near Crested Butte, Colorado, United States - ER_DNA_117 | ecosystem: Environmental > Terrestrial > Soil > Floodplain | place... | reverse complement strand
ACGACATGTTCGCCCACACCGACACCAGGGAGTCGCCGTGGTGGGTGGTGAACGCCGACGTGAAGCGCCACGCGCGCCTGAACTGCATCAGCCACCTGCTGGGCATGCTCCCCTACCAGGACCTGACGCCCGAGCCGATCGAGCTGCCCCCACGGCAGGACCACGGCAAGTACGTGCGCCCCCCCATCACCGACCAGACCTTCGTCCCGGAGCGCTACCCCAAGGGCTGAGCCGCGGCCGGGAGCCAGTCCTGCTGGCTGGCGCCGTCCAGCAGGGTGAGCACCTCGGGACCGTCCGGGGTGATGGCGACCGTGTGCTCGAAGTGGGCCGAACGCGACCCGTCCCTGGTCACCACCGTCCAGCCGTCCTCGAGGACCTCGGTCTCGGCGCCGCCCTCGTTGACCATCGGCTCGATCGCCAGCACCAGGCCGACGTCCAGGCGCAGTCCCCTGCCGGGGCGGCCGTAGTTCGGCACCTGCGGCTCCTCGTGCATGCGCGTGCCGATGCCGTGGCCGACGTACTCGCGCACCACGCCGAACCCGGGCCCGGCGGCCACCTGCTCGACCGCGTGGCCGATGTCGGACAGCCGGTTGCCGGCCCGCGTCTGGGCGATGCCGGCCCACAGCGCCCGCTCGGTGGTCTCCAGCAGCCGCCTGGCCGCCTCGTCGACCCGCCCGATCGGGATGGTGACGGCGGCGTCCCCGTGGTAGCCCTCGATGATCGCGCCGCAGTCGATCGAGAGGATGTCGCCCTCCTGCAGCACGTAGCCGTTGGGGATGCCGTGCACGACCCGGTCGTTGGGGGACAGGCAGAGCGTGCCGGGGAATGGGATGCCGACGCCGCCGGGGTAGCCGAGGAACGACGGGATCCCGTCGCCGGCCCGGATGGTCCGTTCGGCGAGGCGGTCGAGGTCCAGCAGGGTGACGCCCGGCCGGGCGGCGGCGGTCACCGCCGACAGGGTGTGCCCGACCAGCCGGCCGGCCCAGCGCATGCGCTCGATCTCCTCCGGCGACTTGCGGATGATCATTCGCCGCTCCGGTTCATGTCGAGCAGGTCGTCGAGGATCCGCTTGGTGACGACCTCGACGGGCCCGATGGCGTCGACGTTGACCAGCAGCCGGCGGCGCTGGTAGTAGTCGACCAGCGGCCGGGTCTTGATCGCGAACACCTCCAGCCGGTGCCGGATCGTCTGCTCGGAGTCATCGGAACGATGCAACTCCGCCGCCCGCCCCACCAACCGCCGCAGCAACTCCTCCTCGGTGATCTCGAAGTTCAACGCCGCATGCAACGGCGACCGCAACTCCGCCAACCGATGATCCAACGCCTCCGCCTGCGCCACCGTCCGGGGAAACCCATCCAACACAAACCCCGCGGCGCAGTCCGGCTCCGCCAGCCGCCCCATCACCATCGCGATCACGACCTCGTCGGGCACCAGGTCGCCGCGGTCCATGTACTCCTGGGCGATCCGGCCCAGCTCGGTACCCTCGGCGACGTTGGCGCGGAAGATGTCCCCGGTGGCGATGTCGGCACACGAGAAATGGTCGGCGATCCGCACCGCCTGGGTTCCCTTGCCGGCCCCCGGCGGGCCGAGCATCACCAGCCTCAACGGAGGAAGCCCTCGTAGTTCCGCATCAGGAGCTGCGACTCGATCTGCTTCATGGTCTCGAGCCCAACCCCCACCGTGATCAGGATGGCCGTGCCGCCGAAGGGGAACTGTTGCACGTTGCCGGCGGCCAGCGCGATGAACGGCAGGATCGCCACCGCCCCGAGGAACAGCGCGCCCGGCAGGGTGATCCGGGTGAGGATGTGGTTGAGGTACTCGGCGGTCTGCCGCCCAGGCCGGATGCCGGGGATGAAGCCGCCGTACTTCTTCATGTTGTCGGCGGTGTCGACCGGGTTGAACGCGATCGAGTTGTAGAAGTAGGCGAAGAAGATGATCAGCACGAAGTAGCTGATGATGTAGAGCGGATGGCTGCCTGTGCGGGCGAACCGGTCGACGATGTCGTTCAGCCACGGCTTGTTGATGATCGAGCGCAGCAGCACGGGGATGTAGAGCAGGCTGGAGGCGAAGATGATCGGGATCACGCCGGCCTGGTTGACCTTGAGGGGGATGTAGGTCGACTGCCCGCCGTACATCCGCCGGCCCACCATGCGCTTGGCGTATGTCACCGGGATGCGGCGCTGGGCCTGCTCGACGAAGATCACGGCCACGATGATCAGCAGGCCGAGGAAGCAGACGAGGCCGAACATGAACGCCTTGTTGACCCGGAGGATGTTGGCGCCCTCGCTGGGCAGCGTGGCCACGATGGCGGTGAAGATCAGGATCGACATGCCGTTGCCGATGCCGCGCTGGGTGATCAGCTCGCCGAGCCACATGATCAGCGCGGTGCCGGCGGTCAGGGTGAGCACCGCCAGCGCGAAGCGGCCGGGGGTCAGCCCGGGGAAGATGTCCAGCGGCAGGATGCCCTGGTTGTGGGCGAGCTGCACGATGCTGGCCGACTGCAGCAGGGCCAGGAACACCGTCACGTAGCGCGTGTACTGCTGGATCTTCTTGCGGCCCGACTCCCCCTCCTTCTGGAGCTGCTCCAGCCGGGGGATGACCACCTGGAGGAGCTGCATGATGATCGAGGAGGTGATGTAGGGCATGATCCCCAGGGCGAAGATCGCGAACTGGGTCAGCGCCCCGCCCGAGAACAGGTTGATCAGCGTGAAGGCGCCGTTGGGATCGCGGTTGCCGGGGTTCTCGAGGAAGGCCTGCACCGCGTCGAAGTCCACCCCTGGCACCGGCAGGTGCGAGCCCAGCCGGTAGACGGCGATGATCGCGACCGTGAACAGGATCTTGCCACGCAGGTCGGGGATCTTGAGTGCGTTGCGAAAGGCCGACAGCATGCCCGGAATCCTCTCCTTGGTCGCCTAGACGACCTCTACCGTACCGCCAGCGGCCGCGATCTTGGAGGCCGCGGTTGCCGAGAAGGCGTGGGCCCGGATCTGCAGGGCGACGGAGACTTCGCCCTGACCGAGGACCTTCACCGGGGTGCCCTTGCGGGCCAGTCCGGCCGTGACCAGCCCGTCCGGGTCCACCCCGCCACCCTTGGGGAAGGCCGCCTGCAGCCGGTCCAGGTTCACCACCGACCAGTGGACCTTGTTGGGGTTGGTGAAGCCACGCCGCTTGGGCACGCGGCGCTGGAGCGGCATCTGGCCGCCCTCGAAGCCGATCCGGATCTGGCCCCTGGCCCTGGAGCCCTTGGTGCCCCGGCCGGCCGTCTTGCCCTTGCCCGAGGCGTCGCCGCGGCCCTTGCGGACCCGGTCCCTGGTGGACCCGGGCGCGGGGCGTAGGTGATGCAGCTTCACTCGCGTACCTCCTCCACCTCGACCAGGTGGGAGACCTTGAACAGCATGCCGCGGATCTCGGGTCGGTCCTCCTTGACGACCACGTCGCCGATCCGCTTGAGGCCAAGGCTCCTGACCGTGTCGCGCTGTGGGCGGGGCCGGCCGATCAGGGACCGCTTCTGGGTGACCTTGAGGCGGGTGCTCATTCCGTCGCCGCCTCCTTGCCCTTGGCGGCGGCGCCGACGGCGGCCGCCGCCCGTACCCTGGCGACCGTGGTCGGCGACATCTCGGCCAGGTCGAGGCCGCGCCGCTCGGCCAGCTCGTTCGGCCGCTTGAGCTGCTTCAGGCCGGCCACGGTGGCATGCACGATGTTGATCGGGTTGCTCGAGCCCAGCGACTTGGAGAGCACGTCGGAGACGCCGGCCGCCTCCAGCACGGCCCGCACCGGGCCGCCGGCGATCACCCCGGTCCCCGGGGACGCCGGCTTGAGCAGCACCCGGCCGGCGCCCTCCTCGCCGACGACCTCGTGGGGGATGGTCGAGCCGATCATGGGGACCGCGAAGAAGCTCTTCTTGGCCGTCTCGACGCCCTTCTGGATGGCAGCCGGGACCTCCTTGGCCTTGCCGTAGCCGACGCCGACCTTGCCGTTGCCGTCGCCGACCACCACCAGCGCGGTGAACGAGAACCGGCGGCCGCCCTTCACGACCTTGGCGACGCGGTTGATCGCGACCACGCGCTCTTCGAACTGGGACTTGGGTGCGTCATCCCGGCCGGGGCCACCGCGGTCGTCACGGGGCGGCCGGTTGCCCTGTCCACCGGGACCCCGGCGAGCGGGGGCTGCTGCCATTCGAGATGCCTCCTTGCGTTCTGTCAGAAGTCCAGGCCGCCCTCGCGGGCCGCCTCGGCCAGCGCGCGGACGCGGCCCTGGAACTGGTAGCCGCCGCGGTCGAACACCACCGAGGTGACGCCGGCGGCCTTGGCCTTGGTGGCCAGCTCGGCGCCGACCCGCCGGGCGGCGGCCTTCTTGTCGCCGTCGCCACCGGCGAACGAGCCGGCGGCGGCCAGCGTGCGACCGGCGCGGTCGTCGATGATCTGGGCGTAGATCTGCCGGTTGGAGCGGAAGACGGCCAGCCGCGGCCGCTCGGCCGTCCCGGCCACCCGGCGCCGCACGCGACGGTGGCGCCGCAGGCGCGCCGCGCGCTTCGTCTTCGCAATGTCCATGATGGGGTTCCTCACTTCGCCGTCTTGCCGGCCTTGCGGCGGACGACCTCGCCGGCGTAGCGCACGCCCTTGCCCTTGTAGGGGTCGGGGCGGCGCAGCCGGCGGATCTCGGCCGCCACCTGGCCGACCTGCTGCTTGTCGATGCCCTTGACCGAGAACCGGGTGGGGCTGGCGACCTCGAAGGAGATGCCGTCGGGGGCCTTGACCGGGATCTGGTGCGAGTAGCCGAGGCTGAACACCAGGTCGGTGCCCTGGGCCTGCACCCGGTAGCCGACCCCCTGGATCTCCAGGTGCTTCTCGTAGCCGTTGGTGACGCCCTCGACCATGTTGGCCACCAGCGAGCGGACCAGGCCGTGCAGGGCGCGGTGCTCGCGCTCGTCGTCGGGCCGCTCGACCACGATCCGGGCGCCCTCCTGGCGCACGCTGATCGACGGCGGGAGGGTCTGGGTGAGGGTGCCCCTCGGTCCGGTCACGGTCGCGAGCGTGCCCTCGACCGTGACCTCGACGCCGCTTGGCACCTCGATGGGGAGCTTGCCGATACGTGACATCTCGCGCTCCCCTTACCAGACGTAGGCCAGGACCTCGCCACCGATGCCGGCCCTGTGCGCCGCGCGGTCGGTGAGCAGGCCGGTGGAGGTCGAGATGATGGCGATGCCGAGGCCGCCGAGCACCCGGGGCAGGCTCTCCTTCTTGGCGTAGACGCGCAGCCCGGGCTTGGAGATGCGACGCACGCCGCTGATGGTCCGCTCGCGGTTGGGGCCGTACTTCAGGATGACGGTGAGCTTGGAGCCCACCTCGGCCCGCTCGACCACGTAGTCGTTGATGTAGCCCTCCTGCTTGAGGACCTTGGCGATCTCCACCTTGATCCTGGAGCTCGGCATGGTGACGTCGTCGTGGTAGGCCACGTTGCCGTTGCGCAGCCGGGTCAGCATGTCGGCGATCGGGTCGGTCATGGTCATCGTGGCACGCCCCTACCAGCTCGACTTGGTGATGCCCGGCAGCTCGCCGGCGTGGGCGAGCTGGCGCACGCACAGCCGGCAGAGGCCGAACTTGCGCAGCACGGCCCGCGGCCGCCCGCAGCGCTGGCAGCGCGTGTAGCCCCGCACCTTGAACTTCGGGGTGCGCTTGGCCTTGGCGATCAGCGACTTCTTTGCCATCTGCTGTTGCTACCTCCTGGCCCCGCCGGTTCCGGCGCGTGCTGGCCGGCCTGTCGGGAACCTCTAGGTGGTGCGGAACGGGAAGCCGAGCGCGGTCAGCAGCGCGCGGCCCTGCTCGTCGGTCTGGGCGCTGGTCACCACGGTGATGTCCATGCCCCGGATCTTCTCGATCTTGTCGTAGTCGATCTCCGGGAAGACGAGCTGCTCGGTCAGCCCGAAGGTGAAGTTCCCGTGGCCGTCGAAGCCCGTGGGGGCCAGGCCGCGGAAGTCGCGGATCCGCGGCAGCGCGATCGCCACCAGCCGGTCCAGGAACTCCCACATGCGGTCGCCCCGCAGGGTGACCTTGGCCCCGATCGACTGGCCCTCGCGGATCTTGAAGCCGGCGATCGAGCGCCTGGCCTTGGTCACCAGCGGGCGCTGGCCGGTGATCTGGGCGAGGTCGCGCACGGCGCCCTCGAGCAGGCGAGCCTCGCGGACCGCCTCGCCCACGCCCATGTTCACCACGACCTTGACCGGCCGCGGCACCTGCATGACGTTGCCCAGCTCCAGGTCGTCCTTGAGCCGTTGCTGGAGCTCCTCCCGGTACCGCGCCTTGAGGCGCGGCACCGGCCGCTCTGTCGCCGTCTGCGTCATCCTCGTCTTCCTCTAGAGCTTCGCGCCCGTGCGTGCGCACACGCGGATCTTGTTGCCGTCCTCGACGCGGTAGGCGACCCGGGTGGGCTTGCCGTCGTCGGGGCTGATGAGCTGCACGTTGGAGGCGTCGATCCAGGCCTCCTTCTCGGTGATGCCGCCGGTCTGCCCGCCCCGCTGGGTGGGCCGGACCTTCTCGTGCCGCTTCACCCGGTTGACGCCCTCGACCAGCACCCGGTTGCGGCTCGGGTCGGCCTTGATGACCCGGCCGACCACCCCGAGGTCCTTGCCGGCCATGACCATCACGCGGTCGTCCTTGTGGATCTTCATGGCTAGAGCACCTCCGGGGCCAGGCTGATGATCTTCATGAAGCGCTTCTCGCGCAGCTCGCGGCCGACCGGGCCGAAGATGCGCGTACCCCGCGGGTTCTGCTGCTCGTTGATGATCACGGCGGCGTTCTCGTCGAAGCGGATGTAGGAGCCGTCGGGGCGGCGCTTCTGCTTCTTGACGCGGACGACCACCGCCTTGACGACCTCGCCCTCCTTGACGGCGCCACCCGGGATGGCGTCCTTCACGGTGGCGACGATGACGTCGCCGATCGAGGCGTAGCGCCGTCCGGAGCCGCCGAGCACGCGGATGCAGAGGATCTCCTTGGCACCCGTGTTGTCGGCGACCTTCAGCCGCGACTCCTGCTGGATCATTCTGGTCGGTCCTCTTCTACTCGGCCCTTACTTGGCCTTCTGGATGATCTCCACGACCCGCCAGCGCTTGGTCGCCGACAGGGGCCGGGTCTCGGCCAGCCGGACCAGGTCGCCCTGGCCGGCCGCGTTCTGCTCGTCGTGGGCCTTGAGCCGGGTCGTCCGCCGGATCGTCTTCCCGTACAGGCGATGCTGGCGGATGTCCTCGACCTGGACCACCACGGTCTTGTCCATCTTGTCGGAGACCACGACCCCGACCCGGACCTTGCGGTTGCCCCGCTGGCGGGTCGTGGTCGTCGCGCTCTGGTCGGCCATCTGCTATTCCCTCTCCTCCGCCAGCTCGCGCTGGCGCATGACGGTGAGCACCCGGGCGATGTCCTTGCGCACCTCGCGCAGCCGGTGCGGGTCGTCGAGCTGGCCGGTGACGTTCTGGAACCGGAGGTTGAACAGCTCCTCCTTGGCCTCGGCCAGCTTGGCGGCCAGCTCGTCCGCGTCCAGGTCGGCCAACTCTCGTGCCTTCATGGTCATCACTCCGCGTCCACGCGCTTCACGAACTTGCACTTCATGGGCAGCTTGTGGGCGGCCAGGCGCATGGCCTCCTGGGCGGTGGCCTCGGGGACGCCGGACAGCTCGAACATCACCCGGCCCGGCTTGACCCTCGCGACCCACCACTCCGGGGAGCCCTTGCCAGAGCCCATCCGGGTCTCGGCCGGCTTCTTGGTCACCGGCTTGTCCGGGAAGATGTTGACCCAGACCTTGCCGCCGCGGCGGATGTAGCGGGTCATGGCGATACGGGCGGCCTCGATCTGGCGGTTGGTCACCCAGGACGGGTCGAGGGCCTGGAGGCCGTAGTCGCCGAAGGCCACGGTGGTACCGCCGCTGGCCAGCCCGCGAAGGTTGCCGCGGTGCTGCTTGCGGTGCTTGACGCGCTTCGGGGTCAGCATCGGACGGTCACTCCTCGCCCTTCTCGCCCGTGGTGGGGGCCTCGGCGGAAGCCTCCGCGGCGGCCTCCGCCGCGGGTGCCGGGGTCGCTTCCTTGGCCGCCGCTGGTGCCGCCTTGGGGGCCTCGGCGGGAGCCTCCGCGGCGGCCTCCGCCGCGGGCGCCGGGGTCGCTTCCTTGGCCGCCGCTGGTGCCGCCTTGGGGGCCTCGGCGGGAGCCTCCGCGGCGGCCTCCGCCGCGGGCGCCGGGGTCGCTTCCTTGGCCGCCGCGGGTGCCGCCTTGGGGGCCTGCGCCTTGGAGCCCCGCCCGCCGCGGCCGCCCTCGCCGCGGCCGCCGGCCTCGCGGCCCCCGCCGTCGCGGCCACGGCCGGAGGAGCGACGCTCGTCGGGGCCGCCGACGGCCGCCCGCGCCCTGGCGCGCGCCCGGTCGGCCTCCTGCTCCTCGCGGGAGGGCAGCACGTCGCCGCGGTAGATCCAGACCTTGACGCCGATCATCCCGAAGGTGGTGCGCCCCTCGGCGAGGCCGTAGTCGATGTCGGCTCTGAGCGTGTGCAAGGGGACCCGGCCCTCGCGGTAGAACTCGGTGCGGGCCATCTCGGCGCCGCCCAGGCGGCCGGAGCACTGCACCCGGATGCCCTTGGCGCCGCCCTTCATCGCGGAGTTGATCGCCCGGCGCATCGCCCGCCGGAACGACACCCGGCTGGCGAGCTGCTCGGCGACCCCCTGGGCCACGAGCTGGGCGTCGGTCTCGGGGCCCTTGACCTCGAGGATGTTCAGGGTGACCTGCTTGCCGGTCATCTTGTCGAGGTCGGCCCGGATGCGGTCTGCCTCGGCACCGCGCCGGCCGATCACCACGCCCGGCCGCGCCGTGTGGATATCGACCCGGACCCGGTCGCGGGTGCGCTCGATCTCCACCCGGGAGATGCCGGCGTGGCTGAGGTTGCGCTTGAGGTACGCACGGATGGCGATGTCCTCGTGCAGGTACTTCTTGTACTCGCGCTCGCTGAACCAGCGCGACTTCCAGTCGGTGGTGACGCCCAGGCGGAAGCCGTACGGGTTGATCTTCTGACCCATTACGAGGCCTCCCTGGAGTCGACGACGACGGTGATGTGGCTGGTGCGCTTGTTCACCCGGTAGGCACGACCGAGCGCCCGCGGCCGGAACCGCTTCAGCGTCGGGCCCTCGTCGACGAACGCCCTGGCCACGTACAGCTCGTCGGCTGGGAGCTGGTGGTTGTGCTCGGCGTTGGCGACGGCCGAGTCGAGCACCTTGCGGACGGGGAGGGCGGCCGCCCGCGGGGTGAACCGCAGGACCCGGCGCGCCTCCTCGACGTGCAGGCCGCGGATGAGGTCCACGACCCGGCGCGCCTTGAACGGCGTCACCCGGACGAACCGAGCCTGCGCCTTCACTTCCATCGGGCTACCTCACTCCTGTTGCCCGCTCCTGCGAGCGGTGAATGCGGAAGGTCCTGGTCGGCGCGAACTCGCCGAGCTTGTGGCCGACCATCGACTCCGAGATGTACACGGGCACGTGCTTGCGCCCGTCGTGCACGGCGATGGTGTGGCCGACCATGTCGGGGATGATCGTCGAGCGCCGCGACCAGGTGCGGATCACCCGCTTGTCGCGCCTGCGGTTCAGCTCGTCGATCTTCTTGAGCAGGTGGTCGTCCACGAAGGGACCCTTCTTCAGACTACGCGCCATGTCAGCGGCCCCTTCCCTTGCGGCGGCGGCGGATGATGAGCTGGTCGGAGGGCTTGCGCCGGCGGGTGCGGCCTTCCGGCTTGCCCCACGGGCTGGTCGGGTGACGCCCACCCGAGCTCTTGCCCTCGCCGCCCCCGAGCGGGTGGTCGACCGGGTTCATGGCCACCCCGCGGGTGGTCGGCCGCTTGCCCTTCCAGCGGTTGCGGCCGGCCTTGCCCCAGCTGATCAGCTCCTGCTCGGCGTTGCCGACCTCGCCGACGGTGGCCCGGCAGGCGGTCTGCACCTGGCGGATCTCGCCCGACGGCATCCGCAGCGTCGCCAGCTTGCCCTCCTTGGCGAGGAGCTGGATGCCCGACCCGGCGGAGCGGCCGAGCTTGGCGCCGCCGCCCGGCCGCAGCTCCATGTTGTGGACGATCGTGCCGACGGGGATGTTCTTGAGGGGCAGGGCGTTGCCCGGCTTGATGTCGGCGCCCTCGCCGGACTCCACCGTGTCGCCGACCCGGAGGCGGGAGGGTGCGACGATGTAGCGCTTGTCGCCGTCGGCGTAGTGGAGCAGCGCGATGCGGGCGGTGCGGTTGGGGTCGTACTCGATCGCGGCCACGCGCGCGGGCACGCCGTCCTTGTCCCGGCGGAAGTCGATGATCCGGTAGCGCTGCTTGTGGCCCCCACCCTGGTGGCGGGTGGTGATGCGGCCGTGGACGTTGCGGCCGCCCTTGCGCGGGCTGGGGGCGAGCAGGGCCTTCTCCGGGGTCGACTTGGTGACCTCGACGAAGTCGGCCACCGAGCTGCCCCGCCGCCCTGGCGTGGTTGGCTTGTGCTTGCGGATGCCCATGGCTACTTGGCCTCGAAGATCTCGATCTTGTCGTCAGGATGCAGGGTGACAAGGGCGCGCTTGGTCGCCTTGCGGACGCCCACGATGACGCCAGAGGCCCGCCTGGTCCGCTTGCGCTTGCCCTTGCGGTGCAGCGTGTTCACGCTCGTCACCCGGACGGAGAAGATGGACTGCACGGCCTCCTTGATCTCCGTCTTGTTGGCGTCGGGGTGGACGATGAAGGTGTAGGTGTTGGCGTCCAGCAGGGAGTAGGACTTCTCGCTCACCACCGGCTTCAGGATCACGTCGCGGGGGTCCTTCACGAGCGCTCACCCTCTTCCAGCACCAGCTCCTCCTCGTCCCGCCCCACCGCGGTCGAGCGGCCGAGGAAGGCGTCCAGCGAGTCGCGGGTGAACACCACCACGTCGCTGGCCAGCACGTCGTAGGTGTTGAGCTGGTCGAAGGTGATCAGGTGGACCGCCGGCAGGTTGCGGAAGCTCTTGATGGCGGCCTCCTCGAGGCCGTCCACCACGAACAGCAGCTTGCGGTCGGCGAGGCCGAGCGTGTCGAGCAGCTCGACCGCGCGCGCGGTCTTGGGGGCGTCGAAGTCGAGGCCGTCGACGACCACCAGGTTGCCGCCGGCGCGCCGGTCGGTGAGGGCCGAGCGCAGCGCCAGCACCTTCTCCTTCTTGTTCACCCGCAGGCTGTGGTCGCGGGGCGTGGGCCCGAAGACGACGCCGCCACCGGTCCACTGGGGCGCCCGCCTTGAGCCCTGCCGGGCCCGGCCGGTGCCCTTCTGGCGCCAGGGCTTGGCGCCGCCACCGCGGACCTCGGAGCGGGTCTTGGTCGAGTGGGTGCCCGCCCTGGCGGCGGCGAGCTGGGCCCGCACCACCCGGTGCATCACCGGGACGTTCACCTGCACAGCGAAGACCTCGTCGGGCAGGTCGACCGAGCCGGCCTTCTTCCCGCCCGCGTTGAGGACGTCGACCTTGGCCATCAGTCGCGCACCCCCTTGACGGAGCTGCGCAGCATCACCAGGCCGCGCTTGGGCCCGGGCACCGCGCCCCTGATGAGGAGCAGGTTGCGGTCGGGGTCGACCTTGACCACCTCGAGGTTGAGCACGGTGACCCGCTGGTGGCCCATGTGCCCGGCCATGCGCATGCCCTTGAAGATGCGCGACGGCGTCGCGCAGGCGCCGACCGAGCCGGGAGAGCGGTGCTTGCGCTCGGTGCCGTGGGAGGCGGACAGCCCCTTGAAGCCGTGGCGCTTCATCACCCCGGCGAAGCCCTTGCCCTTGGAGACCCCGACCACGTCCAGCCGGTCACCGGCGGCGAACACGTCCGCCGCGAGCGTCTGGCCGAGGGTGTAGTCGGCGGCGTCGCCGGTGCGCAGCTCGACGAGGTGGCGCCGGGGCTCGACGCCGGCCTTGGCGAAGTGCCCGGCCCGCGGCTTGGTGACGCGCTTGGGCTTGATCTCGCCGAAGGCGAGCTGGACGGCCGCGTAGCCGTCCCGCTCGGGCGACTTCACCTGGGTGACGGTGCAGGGGCCGGCCTGGATGACCGTCACGGGCACCACCCGGGCGTTCTCGTCGAAGATCTGGGTCATCCCCAGCTTGGCGCCGAGGAGGCCCTTGAAGGTCGTGGTCCTGCTCATAGCTTGATCTCGATGTCGACGCCGGCCGGCAGGTCCAGGCGCATCAGGCTGTCAACGGTCTTGGGGGTGGGGTCGAGGATGTCGATGAGCCGCTTGTGCGTGCGCATCTCGAAGTGCTCGCGCGAGTCCTTGTCCTTGTGGGGACTGCGGATCACGCAGTAGATCGACTTCTCGGTCGGCAGCGGCACAGGCCCGGCGGTGCGCGCGCCGGTCCGGGTCACCGTGTCGACGATCTTGCGCGCCGACTGGTCGATGATCTCGTGGTCATACGCCTTGAGGCGGATGCGGATCTTCTGGTTCATCTCGCGGCCCGGGCCTTCTACTTGAGGATTTTGATGACGCGGCCGGCGCCGACGGTGCGGCCGCCCTCGCGGATGGCGAACCGCAGCCCCTCGCTCATGGCGATGGGGTTGATGAGCTTGACGATCATCTCG
>Ga0307278_10001272_pt1 | contig 12576 bp, 9 predicted proteins | sample ER_DNA_117_FD_194482 | JGI IMG/M metagenome (GOLD analysis project Ga0307278, IMG submission 194482) | Bulk soil microbial communities from the East River watershed near Crested Butte, Colorado, United States - ER_DNA_117 | ecosystem: Environmental > Terrestrial > Soil > Floodplain | place: USA... | reverse complement strand
CTTGTAGTCTCGTGCACGCCGTTTCGCTCAGGCAGCAAGATTCGCCCAACGAACTGGCCAGTTTTTCCAACCGGAAGATGAGATTCACTTCGCCTCCCATTAAACTTTCTTCGCCCATCGACGCAACCCCGCCCGTCGCAACGGCTCCGGAGTGAACAACGAAGCGAAACTCCGGCCATTCTTTTCGTTGCAGTTCTTTGAGCGCCAAGATTACCGACACGATCTCCTCTGGGCTCGTAACGGCATCGGGCCAATAGGCAAGAAAACCATCGCCGAGATATTTGTTAATTATCCCGTGCTGATTCTCGATGATCTCCTTGCACGTGAAAATCCACGCGCCGAGAAGAACATCCAAGTCCTCACTCTGCATGTGGCGGCTGAGCGGGGTAAAACCGCGAATGTCCGCGACGAGAAGCCAGCAAGGAATGTTCTCGATCTCCCGCAACGTTCGTTGCATCACGTCGGTTTTGTACTCTTCTGAAATCACGAGTGGTTGCCGGAGCTCAAAAACCTGATCCCCGATTGTGATTTGATCGCCATCGCCTAATCGAATCGGGTGATGAATCCGCCGCTTGTTCAAAAAAGTTCCGTTGCTGCTGCCGAAATCGATCAGCCAGAGCTCGCCGATATTTTGCAGATGGATGAGCGCGTGCCGGCGCGACACTTTAGGCGATTCCAGCACGATCGTATTAGCGGTGGTGCGTCCGAGCGAACAACTGCCACGGATCGGATGGCGCGTGCCATCGGTCGCTTCCAACCAGGCACCTTCCTCTGGGGGTGCGTTCACGCAAAAGCAATCTACCAAAAGGTCGTGACAGACGCAAAGTGTCTCAAATCACGAGGCTCGCGTGCGTGCTACCATGAACCTGATCCGGCGTTGTAGGAGTAGCCCAGTTTAGCTTTTAACTTCCTTCCTATCTTAATAATGTATACTTACTCAAAGTGAGTAACGAACGCGCAGGCAATGTCATAGGCGCGACATCGCGTGAGTTTGCCAGCGGACAAAAAGTTTTTGGCCGTTACACGCTGGTCAAGGTCCTGGGGCGAGGCGGAATGGGAATTGTCTGGCTGGCGCGCGATGAAGAACTGGAGCGCGATGTCGCGCTGAAATTTCTTCCCGACTTGATGATTCATGATCGCGCGCTGTTTGACCAGCTTAGGCGCGAGGCAAAACGCTGTCTCGAATTGACGCATCCGCACATCGTCCGGATACATGACTTCGTGCAGGACGAACGCTCCGGCTGCATTTCGATGGAGTATATCGATGGAGAGACGCTATCGAACCTCCGAACTGAGAAAGAGCAAAGAGTCTTCGAGCCGGATGAGATCGCTAATTGGATAAGTCAGCTATGTGACGCACTCGATTACGCGCACAATCGCGCGAACGTCATCCATTGTGACCTGAAGCCTGCGAACCTGATGGTGAATCAACGGGGCGATCTAAAGATACAAGACTTTGGTATAGCGCGCAGCCTGACTGATCCCGTCAGCCGGATAACAGTGGAGCAAGGCCGGAGCGGAACCCTTGTTTATATGAGCCCGCAACAGCTAAATGGCGAGTGCTGTACGCACTTGGAGGACATCTACTCGCTAGGCGCGAGCATCTATGAATTGCTTACGAGCAAGCCGCCATTCTATTCGGGCAATATCGATCGGCAGATTTGCGAGCGAGTTGCTCCTTCGATGACGGAACGGCGGAAAGAATTGGACATCGAGCCGGCGTTCGTTCCACAGGTTTGGGAGGATACGATCGCAGCATGTCTGGCAAAAGATCCCTCGCAACGACCGCAATCGGCCGCAGAGGTTGCGCAACGGCTGCAGCTTGCCGCACGGCCGACAGGCACAGGCACGGCTTCTGGCAAGAGATCAAACAGGAATGCGCTGCTTGTCAGTGGCATCGCAGCACTCTGTGTTATCGCGCTTGCTGGCCTGTACTTTGGAGCGTTTAAGCGACAAGCCGAGCCTGTATCACAGGCATCGGCAATTCCGGAAAAGTCGATTGCCGTCCTACCTTTCGAAAATCGGAGCGAAGACAAGGCCAACTCCTACTTTGCTGACGGCATCCAGGACGAGATTCTGACCCGGTTATCCAAGATCGCTGATCTGAAGGTGATCTCACGCACATCCACGCAACATTACAAAAGCGCACCACAAGACTTGTCCGAGATCGCCAGGCAGCTTGGTGTCGCCCACATTCTGGAAGGCAGCGTGCAGAAGAGCGGCGATGCTGTACGCGTCAACGTGCAGCTGATTAAAGCAGCCAATGACTCTCATCTATGGGCCGATACATTTGATCGAAAACTGACCGACATCTTTTCGGTCGAAAGTGACATAGCCAAAGCTGTCGCCGACCAATTGCGGGCGAAGCTCACGGGTCAGGAAGAGCAAGTCATCTCAGCCAAACCGACAGAGAATTCTGAGGCTTACGATGCTTATCTGCGCGGTCTGGCTTATAATGTGAAAACGCAGACCACACCGGCCAACTCTCTTGGTGCACAGAAATATTTCAGAGAAGCGGTGCGGTTGGATCCGAAGTTCGCGCTTGCGTGGGCGCTGCTGTCAATCGTAGATGCCCGCGGCTACATCGCACAGAATCTTCAACCAACGCTCGCTCTGCGTGAAGAGGCAAGGCAGGCGGCCGAAACTGCGCTCACGCTTCAGCCCAATCTCGGGGAGGCGGTAATGGCCAAGGGCTACTATCACTACGCCTGTCTGAAGGATTACGACACCGCGGTGCGTTACTTTGAGCAAGCACGTCAGTTCCTGCCGAATAGCAGTCAGATTCCTGCAGCGCTGGCCTATGTGACGCGGAGGCAAGGGGAGTGGGAGCGGAGCGAGACATACTTTAACGAAGCCGAGCGGCTGGACCCGCGTGACACTCATCTGCTCGCTGAACATGCATATTCCTATATTTCTCTTCGGCGTTTCCCGGAAGCTCTCCGGAAGCTTGAGAAGGTCCTCGATATCACACCGGATGATGTAGATGCTCTCGCGCTAAAGGCGGGTATAGCACAAGCGGAGGGAGACCTGCCGCGAGCAGCTGGCCTACTTGCGGCGCTGCATCCGAACGCCGACGACACCCAAGCGTTGGAAGCGCAAGTTTACCAAGCAATTTTGGAGCGCCGCCCGGGGCAAATCATCCCTCGGCTAAAGGAAATACTTGCCAAGCCTGATCCAAAGCTGGGTTTCGTCAATGGCGAACTGCGCTTTTGGTTAGGCTGGGCACAGGAAGTCGCCGGCGACCACAGCGCTGCGCAGGAAACTTGGCAACAGGCGCGCAGTGAACTGGAGCCTTTTCTCAAAGCACAGCCGGACAATTATAGCCTTATTGGAGATCTCGCACTCACCATGATGGGCCTCGGTGACAAGGTCAGTGCGTTAGCTCTGTCGGAGCGCGCAATAGCGGCAAATCCGATCGAAAAGGACGCGATGCGGGGTCCAGTTCCAATCGAGATTCTTGCGCGAGTGGCAGCGCGTATGGGAGAACCCGACCGCGCTATCGCTGCTTTACCGAAACTACTTTCAATACCGTATGCAGGCCCACTCGCTGACAATGCACCGCTTACCCCCGCGCTGCTCCGGTTGGATCCGATGTTTGATCCGCTCCGGAATGATCCGCGCTTCCAAAAACTTGTCGCTTCTAACGCGACAAAATAATCCTGCGGATTGTAGTTTCGTCACGGCGAGAGATGTTGCGGGCTACGGGATCAACCCGCTCTCGACGATCATCTCCCGATTTGGTGCTAAACGTATGTGATTAATCCGACGGGGGGGGAGGAGGAGTTGGAGCTGGCGGTTGGGGCGGCTGCGGCTCAGGCGTTGGGGTACCAGGGCCCGGGCTAAGCGGATGTTGCTGAGAACCATTTATTATACTCATGGGAGAAGATTGACATGATTCTGTATTCTAATGTCAAGCCTTCTTGTAGGCCATTTACTAGGATGGTAGTCGTCGCCTTAACACGAAAACGCTGTAATCCATTTCATTATTAGCTGCGAACGGGTGGTCAATATCGTATCGGAAATCATACACGTCGCACAGTTTGAGCGACGGAGCCGAACCGAGCAGCCGTCGGAATTGGCCTGCCGTATACGTGCGTAGCTGAAATTCGTGTTGCAGGTGAAGTCCCTTCGATCGGCAGCGCGCCAGCAAGCAGACCCGAACGTTCTCGATTCGACGGCGCAAGTCGACACGTAGCGCGCGCAGTGTCACCGTGACCTTTGTTGCGCCTCGCCAGTCCGTCCAGAGCTGGATGTCCTCTTCGTTAAGATCCAATGGCAGAAGACGAAAGCCGAGGATATAGATGCCGCCCGGACGAAGCGTGTCGGCAATAGATCCTAGATGCGCGCGCGCTGCCTCCTCCGTCAACAAGTGACGAAACGTGTTGACAACGCAGTAGGCGGCATCAACCGGTCGACGTAGGCGAAAATCGGACATCTCCGCCTCGAACGTCTCAGCATGGCGCCGGGGCCGTGTAGGGCGCCGTCGAAGGTAGCTCAACGCTGGTTGGCTGAGATCGAAGCCGACCATTTGGTAGCCTCGGGCGGCCAACTCGGTGATTAGTCGGCCACTGCCGCAGGCCGGCTCCAGGAACCGGCGGGCGTCGAACCGGCAATATTTGTGACATGCGGCCTCAATGAAGTCAGCCTCCCCCCGGGTATAGGCTTGGAAGGCAATGTCGTAATACTGCGGATAATCATACCAGTTTGCTACGAAAATGCGGCTTCTTGCCATTCTTCCCTGCTCCATCCTAGCTTGGCTTTAACCTTTCTTTCCATCTTAATCATGAATAGGTTGCCAAGGTGACTAACGAGCGCACGGGCAGTGTCGCAGCAGCGACGTCGCGTGAGTTCGCCGGCAGACAAAAAGTCTTTGGGCGCTACACGCTGGTCAAGGTCCTCGGGCGAGGAGGAATGGGAATCGTCTGGCTTGCGCGCGACGAAGAACTGGAGCGCGATGTCGCGCTGAAATTTCTTCCCGACCTGATGGTCCATGATCGTGCGGTATTTGACCAGCTCAAGCGGGAGGCGAAACGCTGTCTAGATCTGACGCATCCGCACATCGTCCGAATACATGACTTCGTACATGACGAGCTCTCCGGCGGCATTTCGATGGAATATATCGATGGAGAAACGCTATCGAACCTTCGAGCTGAGAAAGAGCAGCGGGTCTTCGAGCCTAATGAGATTGCAACCTGGACGAGTCAGCTTTGCGACGCACTCGATTATGCGCACAACCAGGCGAAGTGCATCCATCGTGATTTGAAGCCTGCAAACCTGATGGTGAATCAACGCGGCGTTCTAAAGATATCAGACTTTGGTATAGCACGCACTCTCGGTGATTCGGCGAGCCGATTGACGATGGAACAAGGCCGGAGTGGCACGCTCGTTTATATGAGCCCGCAACAGCTAAACGGCGAGCGCGGCACACATCTCGACGACATCTACTCGTTAGGAGCAACCGTCTACGAATTGCTTACGAGCAAGCCGCCGTTTTATTCGGGCAATATCGATCGTCAAATTTGCGAGCGAGTTGCTCCTTCGATGACCGAGCGACGGAAAGAGTTCGACATTGAGCCAGCGTTAGTTTCCAAGGTTTGGGACGATGCGGTAGCGGCCTGTCTGGCAAAGGATCCGTCGCAACGTCCGCAATCTGCCGTAGACGTTGCGCAGCGGCTTCAGCTTGCCACACCGAACATCGCAACACGAGTCATCCCTGGTGACGACAGATCAAACAGAAAAGTGCTGCTTACCGGCGGTATCGCAGCACTCTCGCTTCTCGCACTTGCTGGCTTGTACTTGGGCTCGTTGACGCGGCAAGCCAAACCAGCGCCACAGGCAGCGGCGATTCCGGAAAAATCAATCGCTGTTTTGCCGTTCGAAAATCGGAGCGAAGAAAAAGCTAACGCCTACTTTGCTGATGGCATTCAGGACGAGATTCTAACGCGCTTATCCAAAATCGCCGATCTGAAAGTGATCTCGCGTACATCCACGCAGCATTACAAAAGCGCGCCGGAAAATCTGCCTCAGATCGCCAAGGAGCTTGGCGTCGCTCACATCCTGGAAGGGAGCGTGCAGAAAAGTGGCGACGCCGTGCGCGTCAATGTGCAACTGATCAAAGCGGCCAATGATTCCCATCTTTGGGCCGATACGTTTGATCGCAAACTGACCGACATATTTTCGGTCGAGAGCGACGTCGCAAAAGCAATAGCAGATCAACTGCGGGCGCACCTCACTGGACAGGAAGAGCAAGAGATCGCCTCCAAACCGACCAACAACCCTGAGGCCTATGATGCTTACCTGCGGGGCTTGGCTTACACTGTCAAACCTGCAATCACAGTCGCCACTACCCTTGGTGCGCAAAGGTATCTCAGGGAAGCTACACGGTTGGATCCAAAGTTCGCCCTTTGTTGGGCGTTGCTCTCTTACGTTGATGCGGTCAGCTATCTCTCGTTTAATCTTGAACCGACAACCGCTCTCCGGGAAGAAGCGCGTGAGGCAGCTGAAACCGCGCTGAGTCTTCGGCCCAATCTGGGCGAAGCAATGCTGGCTAAAGGATACTATCACTATGCGTTTTTGAAGGATTACGACACGGCGGTGAGCTACTTTGAACGAGCACGTTCTTTCCTGCCGAACAGTAGCAAAATTCCTAAAGGCTTAGCTTATGTCGCTCGCAGACAGGGCCAGTGGGATCGAAGTGAGGCGTACTTCAACGAAGCCGAGCGCCTGGATCCACGCAACGTCAACCTGCTTACGCAGCATGCTCTTTCGGATATTCAGCGCCGGAACTTTTCGCTGGCGCTGCGAAGACTTGATCACGTTCTCGAGATCACGCCAGGCGACGTAGATACTCTCGCGCTAAAAGCGGCTGTAGCACAAGCCGAGGGCGACCTTTCACGCGCAGCCGGGATACTTCGCGAGCTGCGCCCAACTGCTGATCAATCTGGCGCGTTGGAGACCCAAGTCTATCAAGCGATCTTGGAGCGTCAGCCTGCGCCAATGATCCAGCGGCTAACCGAGATTCTCGTCACGACCGATCCATCTTTGGGTTACATTAATGGCGAACTCTATTTTTGGTTAGGCTGGGCGCAAAAAGTTGCAGGCGATGACGCCTCTGCGCAAAAAAGTTGGCGCCAGGCACGCAGCGCACTGGACTCCTTTCGGGATAAGCAGCCGGAAAACCTTAACATTATTGCAGATCTCACTTGGACGAACATCGGGCTCGGAGATCAATCGTCGGCCATGGCGCATTGCGAGCGAGCCGCAGTCACGTTCTCGCTCGAAAAAGACGCAGTCGATGGAAGCACCGCGATTGAAATTGTCGCTCGTGTGGCGGCGCAGACCGGAGATCACGAGCGGGCGATCGCCGCGGTACAGAAACTTTTGTCGATGCCACATAGTGGTGCGCTCGCTTCAGGAGCTCCGCTCACGCCTGCGCTGCTCCGGCTCGATCCAATGTTCGATGGGCTGCGAAGCGATCCCCGGTTCGAAAAAATCGCGGATTCGCACCCCCATCACTGAGCCAATCACGCAACGACCGAGCCGATTACTCGAAGCACGTACGCGAGGACACTTTACTCATCCGCATTGGTCGGTGTCCTTCTGGCGTTCACATCTCCGATACAAATATTCCTTCAGCAACGCCCGACGAAAAGCTTCAGGGCTCGCGAATCCCATGTCTCGAATGTACTTATCAATGTCGGCAGGCACCGCCTGGCGCAGGACTGTCTTGAAATACCATTGTAGCAGTTCACTGTAACTAAGGCCGACACTTTCAAGACGCAGATTTCGCGTTCGTGCAGACTGTAACACGCGGTGTTTATGCACGGCGCGTGCGACCAACCGCGGGTAGTCTCCGGAAAGCCGAAGTTGTTCAGGCAAGCGACTGCGCGATGCGAAGTCAGCGAGCTTCTGAACCCACTTCACGCGCGCCTCATCATCCATCAATGCATCGAACTGGTCATCTTTCAAATTATTGTCACTTAACCAGCACTCGAACGCAGCGACATCCATTAGATCGCGCTCCCGACGAAACTCCATCGCGGTTGTTGTTTTGCGTTGTTCATCCACATTTAATCGGAGCCGCTCCGCCTCGCGCAAGGCGAAAAATCGTTCCAGCGCCGCGATGCGGTGCTCTTTGTATTTCGTTCCTTCCAGTCTGAGCTCATCTAGCAGCGACTCCAGTGTAACTGAATCGCCGAGCCCGTTGAGATCGAACCGAAGTTCGCCCGATTCACGCCACGCAGACTGCCACATAACAGTCTGTTCGAAATAGTAAGAAACACTCTTTGGCGTCAGTCCTTGTTCAAGACGACTCCGAATAACTCGGAGCATCAGGAGAGCATCTTCCCGTTTTTGATTTACCTGATGGTTTGGCAACCACTCTCGTAACCTCGCCAGTTCGGCTTGTGTTGATCCGTTCTCCGCTGCATGCCGCAGCAGCGCTGAATAATTGCGCTCCGGATAAAATAGCTCCTTACCGATCTTTTCCAGCGACACGCGCAATTCGGTTGAAATGACTCCGAGTCGCTCCGCTTTTCGCAGAGTTTGCCGAATATTAACCATGGCTTCGGATGCAGATACAAAGCCCGTTTCGGCAGGCCCATGGGCCACAGCGACCTCGTCGTCATCCACCAAAATTCCGTCGCGATAGAGTTCAAACACAGCTCCTACGCCTTCCATTCCAAAAGGAAGTAATTCGGCCGCACGCAGCGCTCCTATGCTGGCGCTACCGAACACGTGAATGCCGCGACTCATCGCCCATAAGATCTCCTTGTGACGCACAGTCGGTACGGACTGGAAATAGCCGTCGATAATTCCGATCGCTTGCGGACGATGTAACGCCGCTCGATATACGTCACCTTCAGCCGCAGGCGGCAAATATACTGCGTTTAGCTCAGCACTCGCTTCTGTGGGCGGGATCGTTGGCCCGGTGAAGATGTACGCATTCACAACATCGCTGCAATTGCCGCATGTGTCGGCGATTTTGGAACACAGCTCGATTTAAGCGTTGCCTGAAGGCCGGGGATAATGATACGAATGACCGGTAAATCAAATGCCGGTTTCGTGAGATCGATCGCGATCACTCGCCGAACATCAGCCCGCCTGAGACACTGTAGTTCCCATTCCACATCTTCTTCAAATGTCTCGACGTCGAAGTCAGGGACGTCAGAAAACCGGCGTACCGCTCTCGAGACTGTGATGAGGTCGCGGATCGATTTCACCACGTTTACGTCCTGCAATTGTGCATACGTATTGTCGCCGAAATCATCACGCAAACCCGATATGACAGTGAGCCGAGTCTGCGCAGCCTCTGTCAAGGCCCGCAACAACGCGATCTGACGAGTCGGATGGCAGCCGTAACCTGCGGCTGCCGCACAATGCCACACCTTCTCGCTCTGTGGCACTATCAAACAAGCAAAAGCAGCAATTCCGATGTCAGTTGTGATGTCCCAGACACCTACGAGCAGTCCGGCCGATTCAAATTTCTCAATCATCTGCCGCCCAATTGGATCGTCCACGGTTGTTAAATCAAGGCGGTCTTCCTCGAGTGCTCGGCCGAATTTCCATTGGGCAGTAGCGTGCCGCTCAATGACTTCGCAGATTCCCTGGCTGATAGTTTCGATTAGAGTGTTTCCAGAGGCTAATCCATTTGAGCTGGCTGCGAAACAACCATGGCCATCCGGCAATGGCATCGTGTAATCCGTGTGAACGAGTTCGTAAGGTACAAACAGATTTGCTCCGCTCAGGAGGTCTCGACCTTCGCACCAGAGGAGGCGCAAAAGTGGATGAAAACGCGAATCGGCGCGGCGTGGAAGATCGTCAGGTTCAACTACGCTGTATTGATAGCGAAGTTCCTCGTAAGCGGCTAAACGGAGTGGCAAGGTGATGGTCTCGGCGTGGTATAGTTCAGCTGCCTCCATCAAACCCGACGTACGCGCGCTGGCGAGATCGATTCCTTTTCCTTGCGAGACGGCGACAGATCGCGAGTTGGGCCGACACACCATCACCACCGGAATGCCTACTGAGTCCAGCCCGGTCACGTTTGCGACGCGCGTTATGCCCATCACTGGGGCCAGACTTAGCACGCGCTTGAGTGTGTCGCTAAGGGTGGCTGACCTATGCGTCCCTCGGCGCAACGCCTTCAGCGTTACTCCCATCAATCGAATATCTGAACGACTCGGGGAGTAGCGGCACGCCTACAAGTTTGGGGGCGCGTCAGCGAATTTGATCGCCACGCCAGTTGCCAGGCTCGGCTCCGTTTCATCGAAGAGTTTTTTTAAAGCGGCTTCGGCCACGGCCACAATTCCTTTTACGGCTGCGTCCTGCTTCTCCACTTTGTAGACAGATCCGTCCGGACGAGTAACGCAGTAGTGCGTGCCGTCTGGTGCACGAACGAGAAATTTTTGGTCTTTTGGTAGCGGCATAAGATTGTTCCTTTCCAGTTAATTAAGATTAGACGTCTAGTGGTTTATCATTTCCGTCGATATTGTCCAAGCGTTAAATGTCATCGTCAGCCAGCGATCAACGGGTTTGTTCACTTCACTCGTCTATCCGAAATCTGCGGGGCCAAGTTCTCGAGAAAACGCAGAATTCTTCGATTTGATCCCTAACCGAATGAACCCGCAGCAGCAGCTGCGCTTGGTCAACCAATCCGGAAGCGGATGTCGCGAATCGTTTTGCCCCCGAAGCGTTGCTTCAGTTTTCGCAGGATTTCGGTCTTGGAAATTTGTTCGAGTTCGTAGTGCAATGCGGGTTGGAGGACGCGAACGTAGAGGACGCCTTCACGCAGCGCGACAGGCGCGGAATGCGCGGCGATGAATTCGCCGACGATCTTTGACCAGGCGTCGATTACTTCCGTTTCATGTAAGCGCTCTCGAAGTCCCAACCGTTTCATCAATTTTGGAACGACCTGTGCCGGCGACTGCCAGCGGTCGGTTTGCATTTTTCTGTCGGGCAAACCGCGCCATTCAGCAATCACGGCGGCGCGGAGAGAAGAATTCATCAACAACTATTTAGCCACAGACGCCGTGCTGAGCAACGCCGAAGCATGGACACGGATGGAACACAGATTGTTAAGACGGAAGAGACGCCGCCGCGTCCTAAGCTTGGTGCGGCTGACACAGCCGCCATTACAACTTTCCCAGATCCGCTTTCCGGTTTCCGCAATCGGCTAGTACTTTCGCCGCATGTGGCTTGGCAGAATGTTTAGCTCAGTGCGGTACTTGGCCACGGTGCGGCGCGCGATCGGGATACCGCGTTCGCCCAAAATCTCGACGATCTCGTGGTCGCTCAGGGGCGCACTGCCATTCTCGTGTTTCACGAGATCGAGAATGGCTTCTTTCACGCTGATGTTGCTCAGCGACTCACCGGTCGCCGTTTGATAACCGGAGGTGAAAAAGTATTTCATCTCGAAAATGCCCTGCGGCGTGGCCATGTATTTGCCGGAGACAGCGCGACTCACGGTGGTCTCGTGCACGCCCACCGCGTCGGCAACTTCTCCCATGGTCATCGGCTTCAGGTGTGACGGCCCATGCTCAAGGAAATCGCGCTGCCGCAAAACGATCTGCTGCGCGATGTTGAAAATTGTCTGCTGGCGTTGATGAATCGAGCGGATCAGGAATTTCCCGCTCCGGATTTTGTCGCGAATGTAATCTTTGACTTCGCCGCCTTCGGTGTTGCCCGACGCGATGATGTCCTTGTACAGATTGCTGATTCGCAGATGCGGAATCTGCTCATTGTTTAAGATGATCTGATACTCGCCATCCACTTTTTCCACCACCAGGTCAGGCAACACGTAGTTTTGCGGTGCAGCAGCGAAAACCTGGCCCGGACGAGGATTCAGCCGCGCGATGTTGTCCGCGGCCTTTTGCACGTCCTCGACGCTAATTCCTATCCGGCGCGCGATCTCGGGAAAGCGTCGCCTCCCCAAGTCTTCCATGTGCTCGGACACGATTTTGTATTCGAGGCTATGTTCTCTTCCATCTCGCTGCAGTTGAATGAGCAAACACTCGCGCAAATCACGCGCGCCGACGCCCGCCGGATAAAAACTCTGGATCAGGCTGAGCATCTTCTCGAAATCTTCCTTGGGAATTCCCGAGTTCAGCGACATTTCTTCCGGCGTGCTTTGGAGAAATCCGTTATCATCGATATTGCCTATGATTAGCTCGGCAGCTTTGCGATCGCTGGCACTGAGCACGTTTTGATTCAGTTGCCCGATCAAATTTTGCTGAAGCGTTTCCTGCACGGGAATCGAGTCGAAAAGGAACTGGCGCTTGTCTTGCGCTTCCCTTGAACTGCGAGATCCGTCCGAACTGTAGCTGGCCGATTGCGCCATGTAATCGCGCCATTCCTCGTCCAGACTCGCCAGCTTCTGGAATTCGTCTTTGAAATTGTCGTCTGCGGAAGGTTCAGCCTCGCTGCGTTCGTCGGCGCCGAGCTGGTCCGGCAATTCCTCGAGCACGGGATTTGTTTCCATTTCCTGTTGAACGAGGTTGCGCAACTCGAGCAGTGGAGTCTGGAGAATAAGCAGGCTTTGTTGCAGCTGCGGTGAGAGAACTTGCTGCAGGGCAAGACTCT
>Ga0307278_10001271_pt1 | contig 12578 bp, 12 predicted proteins | sample ER_DNA_117_FD_194482 | JGI IMG/M metagenome (GOLD analysis project Ga0307278, IMG submission 194482) | Bulk soil microbial communities from the East River watershed near Crested Butte, Colorado, United States - ER_DNA_117 | ecosystem: Environmental > Terrestrial > Soil > Floodplain | place... | reverse complement strand
TCGCGAGCGGTTGCCGGACCTGCGCATCAACCTCCACTTCCACGACACCCGGGGGGCGGCCCTCGCAAACGTGCTGTCGGCCATGGAGGTCGGCGTCGACGAGTTCGACGCAAGCATCGGCGGCCTCGGTGGCTCCCCCTTCGCTCCCAGCCGGGCCGGCATGAACGGGAACGTCGCCTCGGAGGATCTGGTGGCCATGCTGATGGGCATGGGGATCGAGACGGGGGTGGACGTCCTGGCCCTGTTCACCGCGGCGCGGATGCTGGAAGGCATGGTCGGGCATCCGCTTCCCGGACGGGCCTGGCGGGCCGACTACCCGGAACTCGGCTGGGCCGCCCCCGTCTAGTCCATCGCACCCCGGCCCTCGACGCGGGCCACGACGCGGAACGTTCCAGGCTTCGATTCGTCGCACAGCGCCGCGAGCCGTCCCAGAGCGGCGGGCGTGTCCGGATGCGCTCGCATCTCCGTGACGTCCTCGAGCTTCCGCCACGGACCGAACGAGTAGAACAGCCGCGGATCGTCGAGGCTCTGGACGAGAGTCCCGGGCCCGGGCGGGTGAGGGAGTCTCCGGAATGTTTCCCCCAGGAGCTTCCACGCTTCCACGAACTCCGACTCCCTGCCCTCCCTGACCCGCCAGACGCCGAGCGTGAAGACGTCCATTCGCCCCTCTCCCTGGTGCGGTGGCCCGATGCCCGACACCCTATCCTCTCGGTGGGACCCCACCGCGCCGTGCGGGGCGGTCGCCGCGTCGAGGAGATCGAGTGTTCTCGAAGGTCCTGATCGCCAATCGGGGTGAGATCGCGGTGCGGATCGCCCGGACCTGCCGCGAGCTGGGGGTCGCGACGGTGGCGGTGTTCTCCGACCTCGACGCCGGGGCCCGGCACGTGGCGTTGGCGGACGAGGCCGTCCATCTTCCCGGAGCATCCGCCGCCGAGACCTACCTGGACCTGGCCGCCGTGCTGGAGACGGCGCGACGCACGGGCGCGGAAGCGATCCACCCCGGATACGGGTTCCTCTCGGAGCGAGGCGACGTGGCGGAGGCGGTGGTGGGAGCCGGCCTGGTGTGGATCGGACCGCCCCCCGAGGCCACCCGAGCGGTCGGTGACAAGGTTCGGGCACGTCAGCTGGCCTCCTCGGCGGGAGTGTCAGTGGTGCCCGGTACGCTCCAGCCCGTCGGTGAGCCGGGGGAGGTGCATGCCTTCGGGGAAGAGCACGGATACCCCATAGCGATCAAGGCGGCAGGGGGCGGAGGCGGACGGGGTCTGAAGGTCGCCGCCGGGCCCGAGGAGGTCCCCGACGCGTTCGCCGCAGCCACCCGCGAGGCCGAGGCCTGGTTCGGCTCGCCCGGCGTGTACCTGGAGCGGTACCTCGAGAGTCCCAAGCACATCGAGGTCCAGGTGCTCGCGCCCGCCGCGGGCGAGGCCATGTGGCTGGGAGCCCGGGACTGCTCGCTCCAGCGCCGCCACCAGAAGCTCGTGGAGGAGACCCCTCCCCCCCTGCACGCTGGCACCGTCCCTGGCATGGGCGAGGCCGCCGTGGCGGTGGCGAACGCCTGCGGGTACGACAACGCCGGCACGGTCGAGTTCCTGGTGGACGAGGGCGGGCGATTCTTCTTCCTGGAGGTGAACGCCCGGCTCCAGGTCGAGCACACCATCACCGAGGAGGTTCTCGGGGTGGACCTAGTTGCCTGCCAGCTCCGCATCGCCGCGGGCGAACCGCTGGGCTTCTCGCAGTCGGACCTGCCGAGCCCTCGTGGGCATGCCATCGAGTGCCGGATCAACGCGGAGAACCCGGCCCGAGGCTTCCTGCCCGGGCCAGGCCGGATCGAGCGGTACCGGGAACCGGGCGGGCTCGGCGTGCGGGTGGACTCCGGCTACGCGGAGGGCGACGAGGTCCCCCGGGCCTACGACAGTCTCCTGGCCAAGCTCGTGGTGTGGGGCGCCACCCGGGAGGAGGCCCGCCGCCGCATGCTCAGGGCGCTGCGCGAGTTCGAGGTGAGGGGGGTCCCCACCACCATCCCCGCCCACCTGGTGCTGCTCGAGCACGACGCGTTCGTCGACGGGACCTACACGACCCGGACCGTCGAAGGCGGAGCCCTTGGGTCGATGGCGTCGCAGGCGTCGGTTGCGTCGCCGGCCGGATCGACCGGAGCCCCCGCACCCCGACCGGGCGAGACGCCGTCCGAGACACCCGTGCTGATGGTGGCGGAGCGGCCGGTCCGCCTGTGGCATCCGGCCATGGCCGCACAGGCCGCGGCCTCCACCGGTGGACACGCGGGGTTCGGGGACGGCGTGGTTCGCGCGCCGATGCACGGCACGATCCTGAAGCTCGAGGTGGTCGAGGGCGACCGGGTCGAGGCGGGCAGGACCGTGGCCGTCCTGGAAGCCATGAAGATGGAGACGGTCGTCACCGCCCCGGCGTCGGGCGCGATCAGAGCCGTCCACGTGCAGGCCGGGAAGGTCGTCGAGGCGGGCGACCCAATCGCGGAGCTGGCCTGAGCCGGTAAGGTCTGGCCCATGACGCGTGCCCCCGTCGCCCATCTCCTGTCGCCGTCGGACCGTCGGGAAGAGCCTCTGCCCGGGTCCCGCGGCTGGGTTCGACGGCTGGTCGATCACCGGGTGGGGTGCCGCAACCTGCTCCAGCGCCGGTTCAGGTTCGGACCGGGACGAACGCCGGAGCTTCGCAATGACCGCAGCGAAGAGGTGATGTACGTCGTGCAGGGCATGGGGACCGTGGACCTGGGCGGCGCCTCCTACGACCTGGCCCCCGGCACCGCGGTGTTCGTTCCGATCGAGGCGGCCTACGTGCTGGAGAACCCGGGCCCGCACGACCTCGTCCTGGTGTCGGTGCTCTCGCCCCCGCCCGGAGCCCTGAAGCCACCGGACACCGTCGAACGGATACCTGAGCCTCCCACGTACGTGGTCCGGGAAGAGGACCAGTCCGAGATCCCGGCGGGCGAGGATCGCGTGTTCAAGCTCCTGGTCGATCCGCGAGTGGGATGTCGGAGCATGACCCAGTTCGTGGGGTTCATCGATCGGAGCCAGGCTCCTCCCCATCAGCATGCGTACGAGGAGGCGGTCTACGTGCTGGAGGGCGAGGGCGTGGCCCACGTCGACGGGAGCGACCTCCCGTTCGCGCGCGGCGCGGCCATCTTCCTTCCACCGGGTGTCCCCCATCACCTGGAGAACACCGGCCGCGAGGTCCTGAAGCTGCTGGGGGTGTTCTCTCCGGCCGGCTCACCCGCGGCCAAGTCATGACCTGCGAACATCGCCAGTCCCATGAGCGACGACGACGATGTCCGGTCCGCTTGACGGTCGCGCGGGGCCCGTGATTGCCTCCCCGGAATGCCGGTCTCCGAGGACAGCTCGAAGGTCGTGTACGAGGCCATCAAGGACGCCGGTGTCCGCATCGTCTCTGCCCTGCCGGAGACCTGGCTGGTCCACCTGATCCGGATGGCCGAGGACGACCTCGACATGGTCCTGGTCCGCCTGGCCAAGGAGGAGGAGGGCGTGGGCATCTCTGCTGGTGCGCACCTGGCCGGCGCTCGGTCCGCGATGCTGATGCAGAACCACGGCTTCCTCGCCTCGATCAACGGGATCGTCTCGGGGGCGATGCTGTATCGCATCCCCCTGCTGATGCTGATCAGCGACCGGGGCCACTTCGGGGAGCGCGACCACTGGCAGACCGAAGGGGGAAAGTACACCCGCGCCGTGCTCGATGCCCTGAACATCCAGTGGGACGCCCTGGCTACACCGGACCATGTGGGGCCCAAGGTCGGGAAGGCCATGGCGCTGGCCTATTCCTCGCTCTGGCCGGTGGCGCTGCTGCTGACCCGCGACCTGATGTGGGAGGAACCGGCGGGATGACACCCGGAACCAGCCGTTGAAGCGGATCGACTGCCTCGAAGCAATCTACGACGACCTGGCGGAGTGCGCCGTGGTCACCATCATGGGCGCCGTGGCCGCGGAGCTGTACTCGCTGGAGCACCGGCCCAACTTCTTCTACCTGGAGCACGCCATGGGCCTGGCCTCGTCCGTGGGCCTCGGCATCGCGCTGGCCCAGCCCGACCGCAGGGTGGTGGTGATCGACGGCGACGGCTCCGTGCTGATGAACCTGGGCGGGCTGACCACCATGGCCCGCTACGCGCCTCCCAACCTCACCCACATCGTGTTCGACAACGAGAGCCTGCTGTCAGTGGGAGGGTTTCCCACGGCGACCTCCACGGGCTCGGACCTGGCCGCCGTGGCCAGGGCGGCCGGCATCGTCGGCGCCAGGACGGTGACCGCCCTGGACCAGTTCACCCGGGCCGCCCGCGAGGACCTCGCCGCCGACGAGCTCACCTGCCTGGTGGCCAAGGTGGACGCCGTGGGCCCGGCCAGCTTCCACATGGACCTGCACCTGCTGGAGAACCGCTTCGAGTTCGCCCGGGCCCTCCGGGTCCCCGACCACTGAAAGGACGATCGCTGCATGGACGCGCTCTCCTCGCTGGTCGAGGCGCTGGCCCACGGCACCGTGGAGGTCGTCGACCTCACCCAGCCGCTGTCGGAGGCCACGCCGATCATCCAGCTGCCGCCACCGTTCGCGAACACACCGGGATGGAAGCTCCACGAGATCAGCCGCTACGACGATCGCGGCCCGGCCTGGTACTGGAACTGGTTCGAGGGCGGCGAGCACTTGGGCACCCACCTCGACGCGCCCATCCACTGGGTCACCGGCCGTGAACGCGACGACGTGTCGGAGGTGCCGGCGCACCGGCTGGTCGGCCCGGCCGTGGTCATCGACAAGGCCGCGGAGGCGGCGGCGGACCCCGACTTCCTGCTGTCGATCGACGACGTCCGCGGGTTCGAGGTGGAGCACGGCTCGCTCCCGGAGGGCGGATGGCTCCTGTACCGGACCGGGTGGGACGCGCGGGCCCACGACCAGCAGGCCTTCCTCAACGCGAACGAGACCGGTCCCCACACACCCGGCATCGCCATCGACTGTGCGCGCTGGCTGGCCGAGGAGCGCCCCATCGTGGGCATCGGCGTTGAGACCGTGGGCACGGACGCCGGTGCGGCGCACTCGTTCGAGCCGGCGTTTCCCTGCCACAGCTTCATGCTGGGGGCGAACAAGTACGGGCTGACCCAGCTGACCAATCTGGCGCTGCTGCCGCCCATGGGGGCGGTGCTCATCGTGGCGCCGCTCAAGATCGTGGAGGGGTCCGGGAGCCCCGTGCGGGCCCTGGCCCTGGTGCCTCGCCCATGAGCCGACGGCCCCGGGACGCGAGTGGAGCATTCGTCCAACGAGGACGAAGGACCGGCCTCCCGCCGAGCCCGTCCACGGAGGACAGCGCCCTCCTCCAGCGCCAGGAACCCGGGTTCCTGCGCGAGGACCCCTGGAGGGTGCTGCGGATCATGTCGGAGTTCATCGAGGGCTTCGACGTGCTGGCCTCCATCCCCGAGGCCGTGTGCATCTTCGGGTCCGCCCGCACCGGGCAGGACGATCCCAGGTACGCGGCGGCCCGGGCCGTCGGCGCGGCGCTGGCGAACGCCGGACTCGCAGTGATCACCGGTGGAGGACCGGGGATCATGGAGGCCGCGAACCGGGGCTGCCACGAGGCCGGAGGGCTCTCGGTGGGCTGCAACATCGAGCTGCCGTTCGAGCAGAAGATGAACGCGTACGTCGACCTGGGCGTGGAGTTCCGCTATTTCTTCGTGCGCAAGAACATGTTCGTGAAGTACTCGGAGGGCTTCGTGGTGTTCCCCGGGGGATTCGGAACCCTCGACGAGCTGTTCGAGGCCCTCACGCTGACCCAGACCGGGAAGATCCAGCACTTTCCCATCGCGCTATTCGACTCGGCCTACTGGTCGCCGCTGGTGGAGTGGCTGCGAGGCCCCGTCCTGGAAGGCGGGAAGGTCAGCCCGGAGGACCTCGAGCTGTTCCGCGTGTGCGACGAGCCCACGGAGGTGATCGAGCACATCGAGTCGGTCCTCCATCGCCGGCATCCCCCCGAGGACCCCAGGCGCCAGCCCCACGTGGAGCCGCACAAGGCAGACGCGCAGTGAGCCCGGCGTGACCGCCCAGGCGGAAGAGGACGGCTGGCATCCGGCCCACCCCACCACCATCGAGACGCGGACCCTCTCCGACGGCGGACAGGCCGCGGCCACGGTGGCCGTGTGGCTCGCGGCCTTCGTCGATGAGGCGCGCCACTCACTTGCCATCGCGCTGTACGACTTCGCCCTCTCCGAGGCCACCGCCGGTCCGGTGATCGCCGCGATCCGCCGGGCCGCCGGCCGGGGGGTGGACGTCCGCCTCCTGTACAACGAGGACCACGACCTCCCCATCCCGGTCCCTCCTCCGCCCCAGACCAACACCACCCTGCTGGCGGCCTTCGGGGTCCCCACCCGCGGCGTGCCGGGCGTCCCCGACCTCATGCACCACAAGTACGTCGTCCGCGACGGCCGGACCGTGTGGACCGGTTCCATGAACTGGACCGAGGACTCCTGGACCCGGGAGGAGAACGTGATCGCGGTGGTACCCTCCGCCGAGATCGCCGCGGCCTACACCCGCAACTTCGACGAACTGTGGACCCGGCAGCGGGTGGCCGGCACGGGCGAGTACGTCTTCGACTGGACCGACGTCGCCGGGACGCCCACCCGCGTGCTGTTCTCGCCGGGCCGGGGCCGCCGCCTGGCCCACCGGATCGCCTCCGCCATGGGCCACGCGGAGCGGCGGATCCGGGTGTGCTCGCCGGTGATGACGTCGGGCACCGTCATCGCGACGCTCGCGGAGGTGGTGGCGGGAGGCCGGGTGGACGTGGCCGGTGTCCTGGACTTTACCCAGATGTCCGAGGTCCGCCGGCAGTGGGAGCAGGACGCGGCCTGGAAGATCCCGATCGTGCAGACCATCCTGTCGAAGGCTCCGTTCTCGGGGAAGCGATCGACCCCGTACGGACCGGGGACCGTCCACGACTACATGCACGCCAAGACAGTGGTGGCGGACGACACCGTGTTCCTGGGCAGCTACAACCTGTCGCACTCCGGCGAGGAGAACGCCGAGAACGTGCTGGAGATCCAGAGCCCCGACCTGGCGGAGCGCCTGGCCGGGTTCACCAACGCCCTGCGGGCCCGGTACGAACCCATGCCCGGCTTCGGCGAAGGTGTGACCGAACCTACCCGGGGGTAAGAACGCCCCTTCCGCCCGGACAGCCTGCTGTCGTCGCTCTCCCTCACGCTTCCCACCCGGGAGCCCGGGACGATCACGCTCACGCTAGCTCCCTGAGCCGGCGCCGGGCCCCACCGGCGTGAGGGCGCCGGTCGAGCGGTAGGCTTCCGACGGCGCCCTGATCGCGGTGCTCCACGGAGGCCGTCCCATGAACATGACCGATTACGAGCAGACCCATCGCACCTTCCGCCTAGAGGTCCCCGACGACTTCAACTACACGCGCGACGTCGTCGACGCCTGGGCCAGGCGGGAACCGGGGAAGCTCGCCCTGGTCGCGGTCGACCCCAGCGGGGAGCACCGGAGGGAGCTCACGTTCACCGACCTGTCCCACGCGGGCAACCGGGTGGCCAACGCGATGGCCGGCCTGGGGGTGGGCCCCGGCGAGCCGGCTTTCGTCATGCTCCCGCGCATCCCCGAGTGGTACGAGTTGCTCCTCGGCATGTTCAAGCATGGCGCGGTGCCGATGCCGGGGACCGCGCTCCTCACCGCGAAGGACATCGAGTACCGGATCAACCGGGCCGAGGCCACGCTCGCAGTGACGGACTCGGAGGGCGCGGCGAAGCTGGAGGAGGTCCGGGACCGCCTCCCCACCCTGAAGCACCTCATCGTGGTGGGCGACCAGCCGGCCTCCGGCTTGACGTCCTACGCCGACCTGGTGGGACGGGCGTCCGACGCCGAGCCCCGAAGCAGGCCCACCTCGATGGACGATCCACTCCTGGTCTACTTCACCAGCGGCACCGTGGCGTACCCAAAGATGGTCCTGCACACCCACGCCTCCTACGGGGCGGGCCACGAGGTCACCGCACGGTTCTGGCAGGACCTCACCGCGGAGGACCTGCACTGGACCGTCTCCGACACCGGATGGGCCAAGGCCGCGTGGGGGAAGCTGTTCGGGCAGTGGCGGGTGGGGGCCGCGGTGTTCCTGTGGGACCAGCGTGGCAAGCTCGACCCGGCGCTGGCGCTTCGGGTGTTGGAGCGCTCCGGGGTCACCACGTTCTGCGCGCCGCCCACGCTGTTTCGCGCGTTCGTGCTCCAGGACCTCGGCGGCTTCGACCTGTCGCGAGTGCGGCACAGCGTGAGTGCCGGCGAGCCGCTGAACCCCGAGGTCATCAAGGTGTGGAAGGAGACCATCGGCACCACCATCTACGACGGCTACGGGCAGACCGAGACGGTGAACATCGTGGCCAACTTCCCGTGCATGCCGGTGAAGCCGGGGTCGATGGGTCGTCCCACCCCCACCCACGACGTGGACGTGGTGGACGACGAGGGCCAGCGGCTTCCGGCCGGCGAGGAGGGCCACATCGCGGTGCGGTTGAAACCGGAACGCCCGGTGGGGCTGATGAAGGAGTACTGGCGCGACCCCGAAGCGACCGCCTCCGTGTTCCGGAACGGCTGGTACTACACGGGCGACCGGGCCACACGCGACGAGGACGGCTACCTGTGGTTCGTGGGACGGTCCGACGACGTGATCATCTCGGCCTCCTACCGGATCGGGCCGTTCGAGGTGGAGTCGGCGCTGGTGGAGCATCCGGCGGTGGCGGAGTCCGCGGTGGTGGGCAAGCCCGACCCCGAGCGGACCCAGATCGTGAAGGCGTTCGTCGTACTGGCCCCCGGCCACGATCCGTCTCCCGAACTGGCCCGGGAGCTCCAGGACCACTGCAAGAGGGTCACCGCGCCCTACAAATACCCGCGGGAGATCGAGTTCGTGGCCGAGCTCCCCAAGACGATCTCGGGCAAGATCCGCCGGGTGGAGTTGCGGGAGCAGGGAGGCGGCGAGTGACGATGGACGCCGACGCGATCCGGCAGCGGGTGGTCCAGGATCAGCCGCGAGTCCGCGAGGAGCTGGACCGGCTGGTCTGGATCCCCTCGGTGAGCGCCCCCGGGTTCGACCCCGCCCAGGTGCGTGCCTCCGCGGAGGCCACGGCCGAAGCGCTCCAGTCCGCGGGCTGCTCCGCCGTCCGCCTCCTGGAGCTGGACGGCGCCCATCCGGCGGTGTACGGCGAGGCCCCAGGGGTACCGGGAGCGCCAACCGTCCTGCTGTACGCCCACCACGACGTGCAGCCGCCGGGCCGGGACGAGGACTGGACCACACCACCGTTCGAGCCGGTGGAACGTGAGGGGCGCCTGTACGGCCGAGGGACGTCCGACGACAAGTGCGGGATTGTCATGCACACCTCCGCCATCCGGGCCTTCGAGGCCCGCCCCCCGATCAACGTCAAGGTCATCGTGGAGGGCGAGGAGGAGATCGGGTCCGTCCACCTCACGGGGTTCCTTCGGGCCTACGGCGACCTCCTGGCCACGGACGTGCTGGTCCTCGCGGACTCCGGGAACTGGAAGCTCGGGGTGCCCTCGCTGGCCACCTCGCTCCGGGGCCTGGTGGACTGCACCGTGGAGGTCCGCACGCTGGAGCATGCCGTCCACAGCGGCCAGTTCGGCGGGCCGGTGCCAGACGCGCTGACGTCGCTGGCCCGGGTCCTGGCCACCCTCCACGACGATCGGGGGAACGTGGCGGTTCCGGGGCTGGTGACGGGGGCGCCGCCAGACATCGATCAGGACGAGGAGAACTTCCGCGCCGAGGTGGGAACGCTGCCCGGCGTCGAGCTGATCGGCGAGGGGTCCATCACCGAGCGGACCTGGATGCGGCCGGCCATCTCGGTGACCGGCATCGACGCTCCCAGCATCGCCGAGTCCTCGAACCAGCTCGTCCCGGTGGCCCGGGCCCGGATCAGCCTGCGGCTGGCCCCCGGCCAGGATCCCGTCAAGGCCCTGGACGCCCTGACCTCGCACCTCGAGGAGGCGGCGCCGTGGGGAGCGAGGGTCCGGGTGACCGGCAGCGCCCTGGCCCGGCCGTTCCAGATCCCGACCACGGCGGCTTCTCACCGAGCGGCCCGGCGAGCCTTCCGGGATGCATGGGGAACCGACAGCGTCGACGTCGGGATGGGTGGGACCATTCCCCTGGTGGCGGCGTTCGCCGAGGCGTATCCGAAGGCCTCCCTGCTCCTGACCGGCGCCGGCGACCCCCACTCCCGGGCTCACGGCGAGAACGAAAGCGTGGACCTCCGCGAGCTCGAACGCTCCTGCGTGGCGGAAGCGCTGCTGCTGTCGTACCTGGCAGAGGGCGAGGGCTAGGGAACCGGCCGGGCTTCGAGCGCGGCCGGGGAGGTGGCTCCGGCGGCCATCCTGTCTACCCCGGGGATTCGGCGGGCTGGGCGTGGTCGTGGACGTGGGCTTCCCGACGATGCTCCTTCTCCACGTCCTCGTGCGGGATGTGCACGTGCTCCACGGCCGTGTGGTTGTGGTCGTGGCTGTGGGTGGAGAGCAGGTGCCCCCAGTTCTCCCCTCGATGAAGGTAGTGGATCACGTGATAGTGCTTGTGGCGGTGCTTCATGGCCTGGTGCTGATGGTGTCCCTGCGGCCCCGCCATCCACGCTCACCTCCGCCGCGACGCTTCGGCCTCCCCCGGTGTTTCGACCGTACACCGAGCCACTGACACGGACAAACGGACGGCGGGCGAAGCCCGTCGATCCGTCCCCTACACTGCTGCGAACCATCGCCGGGGAGGACTACGTGGAGCCGTCCGGGAACATCGGGGACCTCATCGCGCGCATGGAGGAGATGCTCGTCCCGCTGGATCGGGAGGACGACGAGCTCCAGCATTTCCACGCCACGTACCTGCGGACCACCAGGGCCGTGAAGGAGGAGATCGAGCGCTTGGGGTTCCTGGACAACGACTGGGTGGAGCGGTGGGACGTCGCCTTCGCCGACCCTTATTTGGTGGCGCTGGATCGGTGGAACCGGGGCGAGCCACCGCCCACGCCGTGGCAGATCGCATTCCAGGCCTGCCGGGACCGGGGGCTCCCCCACCTGCGTTATGTCCTACTCGGTATAAACGCCCACATCAACTACGACCTCCCACAGGCCCTTCTGGCCGTGATCACCGACCGGGAGTTCGACGACGTAGAGCACGTGGCCCGCCGCGCCTCCGACCACGAGCGCATCGACGGCATCCTGGCCGGCCGGGTGGCGGCGGAGGACCGCGAGCTGGCCAGGGTGGAGGCCGCCGGCGAACGGACCTTCCTGGACCGGATGCTCCAGCCGTTCAACCGCTCAGGGACGAAGAAGTTCCTGAAGGAGGCGCGCAGGAAGGTGTGGGCCAACGCCCGGCAACTCAGCCTGGCCCGGCGAGCCGGCCCGGATGCACTGGCCAGGCGCCTGGCCGAGCTGGAGGAGTTGTCCCGGGCCCGAGTAGCAGATCTGCGGGCTCCCGGCCAGGTCGTCCTGAAGCTGGCCCGGCGGGGGTTTGGGGTGGAGCTGGCGGCCTGACCCGTTGTAATCCGTCGGTCCCAGGAGGAAGCCGTCATCCGGACGGCTTGACTCGGTTTACCGGCTGAGCAGCGCGGGCCGGCTCACGCTGACGGCGGGGAGCTCCACGGCGACCCGCGGCCATCCTTCAGTCGAGGTGAGCACCTCCACGCCGTCCTCGCCGGCGATCACGGTGTCCTCGGACTTGACCCGGGTGATGGACGGGTTCCAGGCCAGGGCCTGGCCCCGCTCCAGGCGGTGCCCCTGGCCCGGCGTGGCGAACACCTCCCGGCCCCCGTAGCCGGTCAGGCCGCCCTGGTGGTGCAGCCGCCACTGGTCGGGAAACCCCTCCGCGGCGTACTGCTCGACCGCGGCGGCCATCACCTCTCCCAGGGTGGCCCCCGGCCGGCTCTCCACCAGGTACCTCGCGTCGACGCGCAGGACCGCCCGGTGCCTCGCCGCCAGGTCCTGGTCCGGGGCGCCGAACGTGAACATGCGGGTGAGGGAGGCGTGGAGCCCGTGGCGCCGTCCGGTCAGCGCCACCAGCATGGTGCGTTCCACCCGCCGACCCGTGGGGAGAGGATGGCGGTAGGCCGCGATCCGGTCGTCCGCCGCGGCCAGGTTCACCAGCGCCAGGATGTTCCGGCGGGCGCATTCCTCGGCCACGGAGGCCGCGACGTCCAGCTCCGAGTCCCCCGGGCGGGCCGCCAGGCACGCGATCTCCACGGCTTCGGCCGCGTCGCGACCCAGCGTTCGGTACCGCTCGATCTCGGCCGGCAGCAGGGTGAACCGCAGGGCGGCCAGGCTGGGATCGGCTCGGGGCAGGCCGTGCGCGCCCAGGTCGGAGACGGAGCGCGCCGGGTCGCACAACTTGGCCACTACCCGGTCCGCCCGGGCCTGCTCGTGCCACGGCCACTCCACGCCATGGAGCGGCAGGCCCCGCACCTCCTCGTCGAACATCCGCCCCAGCTCGATGTTCGTGGTCAGCAGCAGGGCCCGGTCGGCGGTCACCAGGACGGAGGCCACGCCGCCGGCCTCCCCGATCGAGATGTGGCTGTGCCCGCCCGCGGTGA
>Ga0307278_10001270_pt1 | contig 12580 bp, 13 predicted proteins | sample ER_DNA_117_FD_194482 | JGI IMG/M metagenome (GOLD analysis project Ga0307278, IMG submission 194482) | Bulk soil microbial communities from the East River watershed near Crested Butte, Colorado, United States - ER_DNA_117 | ecosystem: Environmental > Terrestrial > Soil > Floodplain | place... | reverse complement strand
GGTTGCACGGCGCCGGTCTACTCGACCGACTCGCTGCACTCTGCGGTTGTCGAGATCATCGTCAAGCCGGGTGGGCGCTGCCGGTACACGACGATCCAGAACTGGTCGAACAACGTCTACAACCTCGTCACCAAGCGGGCAGTCGCCTACGAGAACGCGACGATGGAGTGGGTGGACGCCAACCTCGGCTCGAAGCTGACGATGAAGTACCCGGCGATCTGGCTCATGGGCGAAGGCGCCCACGGCGAGGTGCTCTCGATTGCATTCGCAGGCCAGGATCAGCACCTCGATGCTGGGGGCAAGGCCGTCCACATCGCGCCCAACACGTCCTCGATCATCACGTCGAAGTCGATCTCGCGAGGAGGCGGGCGCGCGAGCTATCGCGGTCTGCTCGAGGTGGCCAAGGGCGCCGAGGGCTCCAAGTCGAAGGTCGTTTGCGACGCGCTCATCCTCGATGAGGATTCGCGTTCGGACACGTATCCCTATATCCGCATCGACGAGTCGAACGTGGACATCGGCCACGAAGCCACGGTGTCGAAGATCGGAGACGAGCAGCTCTTCTACCTGATGTCACGCGGCCTGACCGAAGCGGAGGCTTCGGCGATGGTCGTCTCGGGCTTCGTCGAGCCGATCACGAAGGAGCTCCCGCTCGAGTACGCGGTCGAGATGAACCGGCTGATCCAGCTGCAAATGGAGGGCTCGGTCGGGTAGCAGTGCAGGTCGAGCGCGTCGACTTCGTCGACATCCCATCCCGAGACGTCGAGCGTTCGATCGCGTTCTACCGCGACGTGCTCGGGCTGCCGCAGAACCCACGGGAGTCGACCGAGTTCGAGGCGGGAAACGTGACGCTCGCGATCTGGAAGCCGGAGGACCAGGGCGTTGAGTTCTCGAGCGGGGCTAGCCGTGGGATTGCGCTCCGCGTCCGCGACGTCGCTGCCGCGCGCGTCGAGCTGGAGGCGAAGGGCGTCGAGTTCGTCGGCGAACGCGACTCGGGTGTCTGCAACATGGCCTTCTTCACCGATCCCGACGGGAACTCGCTGATTCTCCACCGGAGATACGCGCCGTGAGCCGCGCTCAACTGCTCGAGCGCTATCGCGCGTTGCCGATGCCCACGACGACCGAAGAGTCGTGGCGCTTCACCGATCTCAAGGGGTTCGATCCGAACGCCTTCGTCGCAAACGGCCACCACACGGGGTCTGACCCCGAGCAGATGCTTGACATCGATGTTTCGGGATTGGCGCTCGCCCGAGGCGCCGGGCTCGAGATCGAGCGTGCGCCCGAGGGCATCCGCTTCGAGGCGCTCGACGATTCGCACCCGAGGCTGGGTGAGCTCGTCGGAGCCGACGAGAAGTTCGCCGCCCAGAACGCGGCTCTCTGGCAGCACGGCTTGCTCGTCCATGTTCCGAAGGGCGTGGAGCTGGACCAGCCGCTCTATGTGCGGGTCCCGAATCCCCGAGACGGCGGAGCGCAGTTCTGGCGCTTGCTGATCGTTGCCGAGCCCGGCAGCCGCTTCAGCGTGATTGAGGAGTACGCCCCTGGGTCGGCCGAGGCGGAGGGCTACTCGAACGCCGTCGTCGAGATCTTCGTGGGCCAGAACGCGAAGGTCGAGTACGTCTCGCTGCAGAACCTCTCGCGTGACACCTGGCACTTCGCATCACACCGCGCGCGGGTCGAACGCGATGCCGAGCTCGACTGGGTCGCAGGCGGCTTCGGCTCCAAGAAGGGCAAGGTGCGGATCGAGAACGACCTCGCCGGTCAGGGCGCGACCTCGCGCGTGACCGGTGCGTACTTCGCCGACGGCGACCAGCACCTCGACTACGACACGCTGCAGGAGCACATCGCACCGAACACGACCTCGGACTTCGCGTTCAAGGGAGCGTTGCGCGATCAGGCAACTGCGGTCTGGCGCGGCATGATCCGCGTCGAGCCTGACGCGCAGAAGACGAACGCCTACCAGGAGAACCGCAACCTCCTGCTCTCGCCGAAGGCGCACGCCGACTCGATCCCGGGCCTCGAGATCCAGGCAAACGACGTCCGCTGCACGCACGGGGCGACGGTGAGCCAGGTCGACCGCGAGCAGCTCTTCTACGCGATGGCGCGCGGCCTGACCCAGGCCGACGCCGAGCGGCTGATCCTGCGTGGGTTCTTCCAGGACGTGCTCGACCGAATCGAGCTCGAGCCGGTGCGGGAAGCGCTGGGCGAAGCGCTCGAAGCCCGCATCCCGCAGGGCTAGCCGAAACCTTTCGTACTCCGAACAGGGCCCTAATAGGTCGTTTCTATGCTCCGCGGCGTGACGCGCTTCGCTTCGCTGATCGTGCTTGGCGCCGTTTTGCTCGCCGTCCCGGCCGGCTCGGCCTCGCTGCCGGCACGGCCCGGGCACGACGCCGGAGCGCGCATCTCGCCGAACGGCCGCTGGATCGTCTTCCAACGGTACTTCTCGTCGGGCAACCGCTACGTCGCGCCCACGCAGGCTCTCCGTATCGTCGATTCGGAGGGGCGCGCGGAACGGGAACTTTTGCCGGAAACTGCCGGCTCGCTCGGGGCGAAGTGGACCCCTGACAATCTCATCCATGTCAGCCGTGGCCAGGAAACCTTGCTCCTCCGGCCGGAGGACGGATCGGTCGTGGGCCCCGCGCTCCCCGCGTCCGCGTTCTCGCCCGACGGCCGCTGGATCGCGTTCGTTCGAGGCTCGCGCGAGCTCTGGGTCTCGGCGCCGGACGGATCCAACGCGCACCGGGTCGCACTCGCTCCGAGCTGGGTCGGGGTCGGGGCCTTCTCCCCCGATTCGCGGCGCCTCTCGTACGTCGCGGGCCAGGGTGTCGGAGAGGAAGCCGAAGCCTCCGAGATCGTCGGCGTCGATGGGAGCGGGACCGTCCGCCTGAGGAGAGCGCCCGTCATCGGCTCCGGCGTGTGGTCGCCGGACAGTCGCTTCGTCGTCTTCATGGCCCAGAACGACAGGGACCGCTACCGGCCGCCGAACATCTACGTGGCGAGTGCGGACGGCTCAGGCGTGCGCCGTCTCGTCGAGGGGTTCGCGACGGCTCCGGACTGGTCTCCGCGCGGCGATTGGATTGCCTACGAGCGGCAGATGTCTACGCGCAAGGAAGATCGCTACTACCTGATGCTCGTGCATCCGGACGGAAGCGGCTTACGCCGCGTGATGCGCGGCAGAAGCGGAACCTGGCTGAGCGACGGTCGCCGAGTACTGTCGAGCGGCGACGGGGGGTGCCGACGATCCGGCATTCTCGAGATCGACGTCTTCCAACGCACGGTCAAGCGGCTCACGAACCGGTGCCGCTTTGACGGGACGGAGAGGTCGGACGTCCTCCGGGGAACAGCCCTTCGCGACCTCGTCTACGGCTTTGCGGGCGACGACACGATCGCAGGACGTGGCGGAGACGACGCTCTCTTCGGCGGCCCGGGAGCCGATCGCTTGCTGGCGCAGGACGGCCGCCGGGACACGGTCGACTGTGGGCCCGGGCGAGACCAGGCCGTCGTCGACCGGCGAGACGTCGTTCGCGGCTGCGAGCGAGTTCGTAACCGCTAGCGACTAGGGATTTCCGACCTTCGACGCTACCCTCATGGGGGTGGGTCTCGAGCAGAAACGACTACGTCGGCGAACGCTCGCCCTGATTGCCGGCGGCATCGCCGCCGCCGCGGTCCTCGTGGGTGCGATCGTCGTCGTCGCGGCGGGAGGCAGCGGCGGTAGCTCCAGCGCAAGCAGGGAGCTGGACACGAGTTTCAAGGCGCCGCGCCCGTTCGAGAGCATCGACGCCGTCTACGGCGAGGAGAGCTACACCTGCGCACCCACGGACACCCAGTGTGTGCGGAAGTTCCTCGTCAAGGTGACCGACGACTACGGTCCCAAGGCGGCGCTCGGCGTCATGGAGCGGCTGCAGCGAAACAACCGCGTCGACCGCGCCGTGAACGACCACGACATGGCGCACTCCGTCGGTCGTGAGACCGCCAAGGACTACGGCTCGAACTTCAAGGCCTTCGACCTCTGCCCGATTACGTTCAACTACGGCTGCTCGCACGGGTTCTTCGAGTACGTGCTTGCGAGGACGGACACGCCGAAGGAAGCCGCGACGACGATCTGCGAGTCGCTGAACGGCTCCGACCACTTTCTGACCGCGGGCTTCTCGTGCTACCACGGCGTCGGCCACGGGATCATGATGGCCGAGGCCTACAACGTCCAGAACTCACTCAAGGCCTGCAACACCCTCCCGAAGGACACCGCGAAGGATGGCTGCTGGCAGGGCGTCTTCATGGAGAACGTGAACGCCGGCATGACGAATCGAGCTCTCCCCGGGGTGTTCAAGCGCTCGGATCCGCTCGCTCCCTGCGACAAAGTCGGCGACCGCTACAAGCACGAGTGCTTCATCAACCACTCGGGCTGGTTGATGACAGTCGCGCACAACAACGTCTCCAAGGGAACCAGGTACTGCCTGAAGGCGAAGGGCAGGTTCAAGTCGAGCTGCTTGCAGTCGATCGGGCTCATGGTCACCAACCCCGTCTGGCAGACGACCCTCGCCCCTGAGCTGGCGAACGGGCCGCCGGCCGAGATCGCCGCCACGCTCTGCTCTCGCTTCCCGGCGGTCGGACGCACCGATTGCGTGATCGCAGGCGTCGACAACCTCGCGAACTTCGACCAGCTGAACGTCACTCGCGAGCTGGCCTTCTGCGTAGCGGTCGACTCCTCTTACAGGGGAGCCTGCTACCGGCAGATCGGCGTCGACATTCGCGCGCGAACCCAGGACGAGCAGCTGATCAGGCGCAGCTGCGCCGGGGTCGGCTCCAGTCGGCGGCTCTGCCTCGCCGGAGCCGGCCTGGCATGAGGGCGAGCGCCCTCGCGGTGCTCGCGGGAGTCCTGCTCCTCGCCGGCTGCGGCGGAGGAGGATCGGGTGGGAGCGACGGAGGCAACGTCGTGAAGATCGAAGACGATGGGTTCCACCCGCAGACGCTCACGATCAAAGCCGGCGACACCGTCAGGTTCGAGAACAAGAGCAGCGACGATGCGTGGCCGGCTTCGAACGTCCATCCGACGCACCTGCTCTATCCGGGCTTCGACGCAAAGAAGCCGCTGCTGCCGGGCGACACGTACTCGTTCACATTCACCAAGAGCGGCAGCTGGGGCTACCACAATCACCTCGAGCCGGAAATCCAGGGCACGATCGTCGTCCAGTAGGCCGCCTAGCTCGAGGCGTGTTCGGGGACGTGGTCAATGACTGATTGGGCCAATCGGAGGGAGCTGCGCCACCTTCGACGAATTCGCGATCGTCTGCCCGACGTCAGCTGGGCTCAGGGGATCTTCGCGCTCGGCGTGGTCGCCGGGCTGGCTTCGCTCCTGATCTACCACTCGAGGGGCTACAGCCGGACGATGCTCCTGATCTGGCTGCTGGCACTGGTGGCGCTCTCGGTGTTCTTCTCGACCAAGAGCCAAACGCTGCCGCGGATCGCGCGGGGGGATCTGCTCGCTCCTGTGGGGCTGATGCTCGGCTTTGCGCCACTCTTTCTGCTTGGCCTCTACAGCTGGCCTGTCCAGGTCGGCTCGGACGAGGTGACGATCATCAGCGTGGCGAAGGCGTACGCCCATCCCCACGGCGTCGATCCCTTCGGCGTGAGCTTCTACCTCGGGCGCCCGGCCCTTCTGTTCATCGGTTGGGGAAAGCTCGGAGAGCTGATCGGCGACTTCGACCTCTACCACATGCGCCTTCTCCACGCGCTCGTCGGACTGCTGGTGATCGTCGCCACGTACGCGCTGTTGCGGCAGCTTCTTCCCCGCGGGTGGGCGATCCTCGCCACCTGCGTCTTCGGCGCCAGCCACGCCTATTTCATGATCAGCAGGTTGGCGATGCGCGAAAACACGTCTGTGCTCGTCGAGGTCGTCGCGCTGGCGCTTCTGCTCTGGGGTCTTCGGAACGAGCATCCACTCGTGACTTTCTGGGGAGGAGTGATTGCGGGCCTCGGCTTCTACGTCTACCAACCAGCGCGTGCAACGCTGCCGATCTGGTTGGTGTTTCTCCTCGTTCTCGGGCTCGTGTCCCGGCGGACCTTCCCGGTGCGAAGGCTGCTGACGCTCGGCTCTGTCGCGGTGGCCGGCTTCGTATTGATGGCGACTCCGATTCTGATCGCCGAGTCGAAGGTCACCCCGCAGGCTAACTCCGATTCGCAGCGAGAGACCCTGATGATCTATCCCGAGGCTCGCCGCTTGCAACAGCAGTGGGTATCAGCGAGCAGCGTGGCTGCCGGTTACAAGAAGAACGTCAAGTACGGCCTGACGACGTACAACAACAAGGTCGTCGACCACGCATACATCTACGAGAACAAGGGCCACGGATTCATTGATCCGCTGACGGGAATCCTGCTCTGGCTCGGAGTCGGGCTGGTGGGTCTTCGGCTCATCCGTGGGCGAGCCGATGAGGGAGCGGTTCTGGTCCTGACCGCCTTCCTCGTCCTCTGGCTTTCGCTTGCATTCGTCGTCAACAAGGCGCCCAACTACACCAGATTGCTGATCACACTGCCCTTCGTCGCTTATTTCGTCGCAGAAGCGGTCCGTTGGCTCGCCGGCCGGTGGCGCTCGATTCCGCGAGCCTCGTACCTTCTTGTGGGCGTGACGATCTGTGCGCTCATTGCGTGGAACCTCTCGATCGCCTGGGACTACATCCAGACGGGGAGGCGCGCGGGAGAACCCGTCGGCACCACTGGCCGCTACGTCGCGGCTCATCGAGACATCCCGGGCGAGATGTTCTACATCTCGGCAGCAGAGAACCAGCCGTGGATGTACTACGGCTACGGGGGACCATCTTCCTGGCTAGACCGGCTCCGGCTCTTCACGAAGGAGGATCGCCAGGTCGGAGAGCCCATCGACCCCAACAGCCTGGCTGCCTTCAAGGCCCGCGCCCCGTTCGCGCTCTTCATGAGGCGAGAGGTCTGGGAGCTTGCGTCGGCGCAGCTCAGGGACAGGTATCCGTCAGGTCGGCTCCGCAACATCACCACTGACGGCAGCAGGGTGGTGCTCGAGGTCCCGGCTGCTACTTAAGCGCCCGCGCCCGCCAGGCACTGCGTGAGGTCGTTGCCCTTGGCGAACTGCTCGCACGCGGCACGCTTCCCCTCCGCGTCCGCGTGCTGCGTGCCGAGGATGCTTCCCAGTCCGAAGAAGCAATAGGCCCTGAACTTCGCCTTCACGGTCTCGCAGAACACCTTGCCGTTTGGATCCTGGTTGTTGTTGTTCATCACGTCGCGGATGGCGCCGAAGATGCACTCCTTCTCGCCGCTGCCGGCCATAGCGCAAAGGTCCCGCATCTGCTTGGGATTGCGCACCGCTGCTCCCGAGACGTCGCGGCCGTAGGACTGGAAGCAGATGTTCACCCAGCCTCGTTCGCTGCGTCTGCACCAGTCCGCTGTCTTCACCCAGTCACCGCCGACGTTGGGGAGGATGTGCGAGGTGACGAGTAGGTAGCAGTAAAGCTTGTCGCGGCGCTGGACGAACTTGCTGTTGCACGGGAAGAGCAGGTTCTTCGTGCTCAGCCACTTCGAGCGCAGGCCGAACGACGAGCTCTGATTCTCCATGAACACGCCGCCGCTGCACTGCACCGAGTCGTCCGGGGTGTTGAGTTGGTGACAGTACTTGAGCGCCTCCGGCAGGTCGAGGCCGGTGTACAGCATCAGCCCGTGCCCGAGACCGTGGTTGCACTGGTAGTAGTTGAAGGCGCTCGTCTTGATCTCCGGGTCGTTGCAGGCTGTGGCCGCGACGCTTGCCACCCTGTCGGCAGCCACTCCGGCGAGCTTCCACTGCAGGAGCCCGTGGTAATAGCCGGAGCCGCAGGTGCCGTTGCCGGCGGCGAACGCCTTGCCCACGTCCCCCTCGTAGTGGAGAAGGCCGCCGGCTCCGATCTTGTGCGCGATGGGGTGGCAGTCGCCCTGGATGGTCGGATCCGTGGCCGAGAGCTCGGCGAGCTTGTCGAGGGCGGCTTTTGGGCCCTCGTTGTAGGCCAGGTTGCCGAAGGCCTGCTCGTAGCAACCCCCGTTCCCCTGGCAATCCTCGATCTTCTTGTCGTCGGGCTTGAACGAGATCTTGCCGGCGGTGCCGGTGCCGGCCGAAGTGGCGACGAAGGCTGCGACCTGACGAATCTCCTCTGCGCTCAGCTTCCCGGCGAAGGCAGGCATTCCGTTGCCGCCGGTGCGCACCTGCTTCTCGACGCGCTCCTGGTTCGGCCGCAGCTCGTCGAGGTTCGGCCCGACCTTGCCGCTGGCGCCGGCGGTGGCCAGTGTGTGGCAGTTGCCGCAGCCGGCGTCTGCAAAGACTTTCGCCCCCGGCGAGCCGCCGCCCTCGATTTCCGAGTTCGCCGAGCTCTTGCCCTTGTTGCCGCAGCCGGCGACGACCAGCACGGCTAGGCCGAGGGCGAGCGGCAAAAGCACTGAGCGGACAACGCGCACGAGGCCTACACATTGAAGCGGAAACGCTGTTGCGACAAAGCAACGAAATCGACGTCGCAATGCGCTTTGGGAAGGCTTATGGCCGGTAACGACCGGTCAGCCAGTACCAGCGGACCTGAAACAGCTCGAGGATCGAGCGGATCGCGTCACGCCGAAAGCTGACTGTCGTTTCGTCGCCCGGCTCCCAGGTCACGGGATACTCCCTAACCGTGTAGCCAAGCCGTTTCGCGAGGAAGAGGAGCTCGGTGTCGAACCCGAATCCCGGCAGCCGGAGCCTCGGGAAGAGATCGGCCGCGACCTCTCCGCGATAGAGCTTCATCGGGGCTCGGGTGTCGGTGAAGTTCAGCCCGAGGATCACCTTGAAGAGCACGTTTCCGCCACGGCTCAGCATCGTCTTCAAGAGCGCCCGCTTCCCGTGACCGCCTCCCTTCATGTAGCGGGATCCAATTACGATGTCGTACCGATCGATCAGCTCGAACGCTCTGTCAATCTGCGCGAAGAACACGCCGTTGTCGGCGTCGATGAAGCAGCAATAGTCGCCACGAGCCTCGGCCATCGCGCGCTGGATCGCCCAGCCCTTGCCGGCCAGATGATCGATCACGATCGGCCGCACCTCGGGATGCTGACGGGCAAAGTCGACCACGAGCTCCGCCACCGGCTTCGTCCGCTCGACGACCGGCAGGATCTCTGCCTCCCAGCCCTTCTCGGCTACGTGACGGCTCACCGCCTCGAGGGTCGTCCGGATGAATCTCTCCGCCCTGTAGGCCGAGAACGCCACGGTGAGATACGGGCTCCGGCTCATCTCGTTCTCGGTCGGCGGAACGCCCAGTACTTGTAGGTCAGGAAGTTCCAGATTAGCGAGGCAAGAGTCGCCAGGCCGAACGCGACGGTCTTGATCGTAAAGCTCTTCGTGATCCCAAGCGTTCGCTCGTGAAAGGAGAACTGAAGCTCCGACAAGCCGAGCAGGTCGAGGAAACGAAACGTCGCCGTGCCGAAGTGTTGAAAGTCGCTGGCGAAGAACTGCGTGAGGAGATTTTGAATCACAAATACGCCTACGAGCGTGGTCGAGAAAAACCGGATCGGCTCGGCCATCCGATCACTCTCAGACCGGAAGACCCACCGCCGGTTGAGGATGTAGCTGTTGACCATCGCGATCGCGCTCGAGGGGTACTTGGCCAGCCAAACGTGAGAAAGAGGGATCCGAAAGACGATTGTGAGCCCGATGAAGATCACGTAGTCGACGAGTGTGTTGAGCACCCCGACCAGGCCGAAGCGACCGACCTGCCGAGTGGTCTCATAGCTGCGAGCGTTCACGCGACCTCGCTGTTCGCGGTGCCAAGAGTCCGATCTCCGGCGCCGGGACGGGGGGTACCATAGGTGCGTGGCCGTGAGGACGCCCGCTGAGCTCGACGCACGGAAGGTCCGCGCCGACTTTCCGATCTTCGAGCAGGAATTTCACAGCAAGCCGCTCGCGTATCTCGACTCGGCGGCAACGTCGCAAAAGCCGCGCCAGGTGCTCGACGCTCTCCGCACGTTCTACGAGACGTCCTACGCGAACGTCCACCGCGGCGTCTACGAGCTTTCCGAGCGAGCCACGGCTGGCTACGAGGGCGCGCGCCAGAAGCTCGCTACGTTCGTCAACGCGCCGTCCGACCGGGAGCTAGTCTTCACCCGCAACGCGACGGAGGGACTGAACCTCGTCGCGTATGCCTGGGGGCTCGTGAACCTGGGCCCGGGCGATCTCGTGGTCGTCACCGAGCTCGAGCATCACTCGAACTTCGTCCCCTGGCAGTACATGGCGAAGAGGACCGGGGCTGGTTTCCGCATGATCCCGCTCGACAATCAGGGCGAGCTCGACCTTGGTGAGCTCGACGTCGTCGCGCGAGATGGGAACGTCAAGGTGCTCGCGTGCAATCTCGTCTCCAACTCGCTCGGGACGATCAATCCGGTGGAGCGGATCTCCGCCTGGGCGCATGAGCAGGGGGCGATCTCTGTCGTCGACGCCGCGCAGGCTGCGCCGCACAAGGCGATCGACGTCCAGGCCCTCGGCTGTGACTTCCTGGCCTTCTCGTCACACAAGATGTGCGGCCCGACAAGCGTCGGCGCGCTCTGGGGTCGCCGCGAGCTGCTCGAGGCGATGGAGCCGTTCAACCTCGGCGGCCACATGATCAGGGCGGTCCGCTTCGAGGAGACGACCTGGGGCGAGGTGCCGGCGAAATTCGAGGCGGGCACGCAGCCGATCGCCGAGGCGGTCGGCTTCGGCGCCGCGGTCGACTACCTCTCGGCGATTGGGCTCGACGCCGTTGAGCAGCACGAGCACGAGCTCGCCGCTTACGCGCTCGACCGACTCGGCGAGATTCCCGGGATCACGGTCTACGGGCCGCCGGCCGAACGCCGAGCGGGGATCGTCTCCTTCAACGTCGAGGGGATTCACCCGCACGACGTGGCGCAGGTGCTCGATCTCGAAGGAGTTGCCATCCGCGCCGGCCACCACTGCTGCCAGCCGCTCATGCAGAAGCTCGGTGTCGCGGCCACGAATCGCGCGAGCTTCTATCTCTACACGCTCCAGGACGAGATCGACCGGCTCCTCGCGGGGCTGCACAAGGCCAAGAAGGTCTTCGGCTAGACCTCTCGGGTACGCTCAAGACGTGAGCGACTTTTACCGAGAGGTCATCCTCGACCACTACAAGAACCCGCGCGGACACGGCGCGATGGAGGCTCCGGATGCCAGCGCGGAAGGCTTGAACCCCCTCTGCGGCGACGAGGTCTCGATCTCGGTCGCGCTCGCTGAGGACGGGGAGACGATCGACGAGATCAAGTTCGAGGGCCGCGGATGCGCAATCAGCCAGGCGGCGACCTCGATGCTGACCGAGATGGTGAAGGGCCGCTCGGCGACCGAGGTCGCGACGCTGCCGAAGGAGGAGCTGCTCGAGGAGATCGGGATCCCGCTGACGCCGATCCGGCTCAAGTGCGCGCTGCTCGGGCTCGGAGTGCTCAAGGTCGCGCTCCACCGGGCGAAAGGGACGCCGCTGCCCGAGGAGTGGGCGGGGCTCGCGAACGAGCTCGAGATCTCCTAGCGCTTTGGCGCTCGTGAACGTCGCGCCGCTGGACGAGTTTCCACCGGGCTCGGTCAAGATCGTGCGCGCGGGTGAGATCGCGGTCGGCGTCTACAACCTGAACGGCGAGCTCTTTGCGATCGAGGACCGCTGCTCGCACGACAACGGACCGCTCGCCGAGGGTGACTTCGACCCGGACGAGGGGGTCGCGATCTGTCCCCGGCACGGGGCGCGCATCGACATCCGCTCGGGCCGACCGCTTTCGCTGCCGGCCGTACTTCCCGTCGAGACCTTTCCGGTCACAGTGGAGGACGGGATCGTGAAGGTTGACATCCGCTAGATGCTCGACGAAAAGGTCAGAGGGGTGCTCGGGAGACTCGAGGCCGAGGATGCGGAGGAACGTGAGCAAGGGGTACCGCGGGAGCAGCGGGCACGCCAGGTTGCCCGCACGACGGGGCAGTTCCTCTTCGCACTCGTCGCCCCGCAGTGGGACTGCGAGGTGCTCGAGATCGGCGGTTCACGCGGGTACTCGTCCATCTGGTTCGGTGCTGGAGTGCGCTATCTCGGCGGGCGTGTGCTCTCGTTGGAGGCCGATTCTGCAAAGTGCGAAGCGTGGCGCCGGAACGTCGCCGAGGCGGGCCTCGAGGACTGGCTGGAGCTCGTCGAGGGCGATGCTTTCGAGGCGCTGCCGCAGATCCGGGACGTCTTCGACGTCGTCTTCATCGACGCCGAGAAGGAGGACTACGAGCGCTTGTTCGAGCTCGCACGCGACAAGGTCGAGCCGGGCGCACTCTTCGTCGCCGACAACGTCCTCTCGCACGCCGACCCGCTGGCCGCGTACTCGGCGGCCCGCCAGGCCGACCCCACGCTCGAGAGCGTGACAGTCCCGCTCGACCGAGGCCTCGAGCTCTCAGTCGTCCTGAGCGAACACGCCTAAACGAGCCGTGTCCGGTGTCAGACGCCAGACGTGTCCGGAAGGCCTGGCGGTTGTCCTTTCCGAACGGCTACAGTTCGGCTACCGCGGAAAGGAGGTGGTCCGGCTTGACAGATTCCAGTACGGGCAGTGGAGGTACCAGCGGGTAAGG
>Ga0307278_10001269_pt1 | contig 12581 bp, 15 predicted proteins | sample ER_DNA_117_FD_194482 | JGI IMG/M metagenome (GOLD analysis project Ga0307278, IMG submission 194482) | Bulk soil microbial communities from the East River watershed near Crested Butte, Colorado, United States - ER_DNA_117 | ecosystem: Environmental > Terrestrial > Soil > Floodplain | place... | reverse complement strand
ACGCATGTGTTCGCTTATGTCGCACACCCCCTCTCGTGAGGACGACCGCACGCGCCCCGACGGCCGCCTGCACCCTTCCCTCGATGATGCTGTCAACGCCGCGCCACGCCACATGCGCCGGCGGCAGAGCGTCAGCGCCCCAGCTCAACCGAGAGCGCCGGCGGCGCCATGAGCGTTTGGGCGACCGTGCAATACCGCTCCGTCTTGCGCAGCAGCGCCTCGAGCTCCTCCTCGCTCGCCTCGGGGGCGTCGACCGCGAAGCGCAGGCGCAGGGCCGAGAAGCCGGCGCCGACCTCGCGGTCGAGCCCGAGGGTGCCGCGCAGGTCGAGGTCGCCCTCGACCGTCGTCTCGATCGAGCGCACGCCGAGGCCCATCGCGGTGGCGACCATCTGACAGGTGAGCTGCGCGCAGGCGGCCAGGGCGCCGAGCAGCAGATCGCCCGAGCACGCCGCAGTGCCGGCGCCGCCCACGCCCGTGTGGGCCTGGGCCTCGTAGATGGCGCGCCCGAGGTCGACGTTGCATGCGACCGGCGCATCGGCGGCGGAGCCGCGCGCGATCAGCGTGATGCGGGCTCGCTCGGGGTCGGCGCGGTAGGCGTCCTTGATCGGCTGCTGCACGGCACGGAGGTCCATGCCGCGATGCTACGCAGCGGGCGACGCCCGCTCAGTCCAGCAGCGCGCGGACGGCGAGGACGCCCGCGCCGAGGGTCTGCGAGAAGTCGTGGTCGGTCTCGGTGAGCATGCGCAGGCAGACGCCGTCGGCCAGCGAGAAGAGCACGTCGGCCACCGCCTCGGGCTCGGCGCGCAGGTGCAGCGCGCCCTCGGCCTGCTTGCGCGCCAGGAGGTCGGCGACGTGCTCGCGCGTGCGGCGCAGCAGCTCGGCGAACTCGCTGGCGATCTCCTCGTTGCGCCGCGACAGCGTGAAGAGCTCGAAGACGACGGTGATGAACTCGGGCTCGTCCTCGACGTAGCGCTTCAGGGACGCGACCAGCGCCTCGATGACGTCGTCGGCGTTGCGCGCCGGGGCGAGCTGCTCGTCGAGCGCGACCATGCGCAGCTCGCAGTCGTGGCGCACGACCTCGGCCAGCAGCCGCTCCTTGGTGCCGAAGTAGTAGTGCAGCAGGCCGCGCGACACGCCCGCCTCGCGCGCGACGTGGTCGAAGGTCGAGCCCGCCACGCCGCGCCGGGCGACGCTCGAGCGCATCGCCTCGACGATCCGCTGGGCCTTCTCGCCCTCGATCGCGCGCTGCTGCTGGGTGGCGGCCGCCTCCATCGTTTTTCAAGCCTAGCTGGCCGGCCAGCCGAAACGCGAGCGCGTCCGCCCGCGGACATGAAAAGGGCGCCCCGGGGGGCGCCCTCTCGCAACTCGAACCGAAGCGCCGGCTAGGAGTTCGAGGACACCGTCTCCCCCGCGGCCGGCGCGGGCGACGTGGTCGACGTGTAGTCGAACTCCTCCTCGGCACCGAAGAGGGTGTCGAGGACCTTGTTGCGCAGGCCCTCGCTGAGTGCGATGGCCGCGCCGGCGCCGATGATGCCGACGAACAGCAGCTTGCCGAAGCCGCCGCGGCGCTTCTTCTTCTTCTTGGGGCCCTCGCGCAGCGCCTGGCCCGCGTCGCGCAGCGACTCGGCCGCCTGCTTGACTTCCTTGTGCAGCTTCTTGTCGTCGAGCACCTTGGTCGCCGGCTTGCCGTTGGTCAGCCGGGCGTACGCCTTCTTGGCGTTCTCCAAGGCGACGCGGACGTTCTCACGCAGTTCAGCGTCCTCGATGACGCGCTGAACATAGGGGCTGGCCCCCGTCGCGGCACTGCGCGCCTTCGCCGCTTGCTTCTTGGCTGCCATTCCTCTATCTCCAGACGTCGCTTGCTGTCCTGTGTCGATCCTATACCCGGCTCTCTGCGGGTGCACGCGATCGCCTGCGGCCGTTGGTCGACGGCGGCTCCTGGAGCGCCACCGCGAGCACCTCGCCGATCTCCTCGACGAAGACGAACTCGAGGTCGTTGCGCAGGTGCTCGGGGATGTCCTCGATGTCGCGCTCGTTGAGCGCTGGCGCGATGACGGTGTGCACGCCGCTGCGCTGCGCGGCGAGCGCCTTCTCCTTCAGCCCGCCGATCGGCAGGACCTGTCCCGTGAGAGTGATCTCGCCCGTCATGGCGACGTCGTCGCGCACGGGGCGCGCGGTGAGAAGCGACACGAGCGCAGTGGCCATCGTGATGCCGGCGCTGGGCCCGTCCTTGGGAGTGGCGCCCGCGGGCACGTGGATGTGGATGTCGTGCTCGGCGAACCACTCCACGCCCAGCTCCGGGGCGAGCGCGGGGAGGTGGCTGCGCACGTAGGAGAGCGCCGCCTGCGCGGACTCGCGCATGACGTCGCCCAGCTGGCCGGTGATGGTGAGCTTGCCCTCGCCCGGGTAGGCGGTGGCCTCGATGAAGAGGACGTCGCCGCCGACGGCCGTCCACGCCAGCCCCGTGGCCACGCCCGGCTGGCGGGTGCGGCGCCTGGACTCCCAGAAGAAGCGCTGGCGGCCCAGCAGCTCGCGCACACGGGGCTCTGAGATCGAGGTCCGCCCCGGGCTCCCGTTCGACGAGGACTCCGCGACCTGGCGCGCGACCTTGCGGCACAGCGTGCCGATCTCGCGCTCGAGGTTGCGCACGCCCGCCTCGCGCGTGTAGTCGCGGATCACCGCGCGCAGCGCGGTGTCCGAGAACGAGATCCACGACTTCTTCAGCCCGTTGCGCTCGATCTGGCGCGGCACCAGGTAGCGCTTGGCGATCTCGAGCTTCTCCTCCTCGGTGTAGCCCGCGAGCTGGATGAGCTCCATGCGGTCGCGCAGCGGTCCCGGGATCGTGTCGAGCGTGTTGCCCGTCGTGATGAACATGACGTCCGAGAGGTCGAACGGCACGTCGAGGTAGTGGTCGCGGAAGGTCGCGTTCTGCTCGGGATCGAGGACCTCGAGCATGGCGCTGGCGGGATCGCCGCGGTAGTCGGCGCCCATCTTGTCGATCTCGTCGATCATGAAGAGCGGGTTCTTGGACTCCGCGTCGCGCAGCGCGCGGATGATCGTCCCGGGCATGGCGCCGATGTAGGTGCGCCGGTGGCCGCGGATCTCGGCCTCGTCGCGCACGCCGCCGGCGCTGATGCGCTCGAACTTGCGACCCAGGGCGCGCGCGATCGAGCGCCCCAGCGAGGTCTTGCCGACGCCGGGCGGCCCGATGAAGCACAGGATCGAGCCGCGCGCGTCGGGCTTGAGCTTGCGCACGGCGAGGAACTCGATGATGCGGTCCTTGACCTGCTCGATGTCGTAGTGATCCTCGTCGAGGACCGAGCGGGCGTGCGTGAGGTCGAGGTTGTCGACGGTCGTCTTGTCCCACGGCAGCGAGGCGATCCACTCCAGGTAGGTGCGGATGACGCTGTGCTCGGCCGCCTGGGGAGGCAGCGCCTCCAGGCGCTTGAGCTCGCGATCGACCTGGCGGCGGACCTCCTCGGGCAGCGCAATGGCGTCGAGCTGCTCGCGCAGCTCGTTGGCCTCGGCCGCCGACTCGTCGAACTCGCCGAGCTCCCTGCGGATGGCGTCGAGCTGCTGGCGCAGCACGAACTCGCGCTGGCCCTTGTCGATCTCCGACTGGACCTGGTTCTGGATCTCCGAGCCGATCGAGATGACCTCGAGCTCGCGCGCCAGGATCTCGACCAGGCGCCGCAGGCGGCGCGCGATGTCGACCTCCTCCAGGAGCCCCTGCTTCTCCTCGGGCTTCAGGCGCAGCGAGCCGGCGATGAGGTGGCTGAGCGCGCTCGGATCGTCGATGTTGGCGATCGCGAGCTGCAGCTCCTCGGGCAGGTAGGGGTTGCTCTCGACGATCGAGGAGAACGTCTGCTGGACGTTGCGGGTGAGCGCCTCGAGCTCGGCCGACTCGGTGGGCATCACGTCGGGCAGCTCGGAGACCTCGGCCACGAGATAGGGCGTCTCGCTCACCCAGCTGTCGATGTGCACGCGCTGGCCGCCCTGGACGAGGATGCGCATCGTCCCGTCGGGCACCTTGATCATGCGCGCGATCGCGCCGACCACGCCCACCTCGAAGAGGTCGTCGGGACCGGGCACCTCCTTGTCGGGATGGCGCGAGGCGACCATCACGAGCATGCGGTTGCCGCGCAGGACGTCGTCGACGAGCGCGACCGAGCGCTCCTGGCCGACCGCGAGCGGGATGAGCGTGTCCGGCAGCGGGATCGTCTCGCGCAGCGGCAGGACCGGCAGCGTGCGCGGCACCGTGCGGGGCGCGCCGACCTCGACGGCCTGCTCCTCGCCCGAGCCGGCGACCTCGATCACGATTCCTCCAGCAGATCCTGGTCGCGGTCGACCTCGATCGGCACCGAGCGATTGCGGCTCTCGGGGCGGACGAGTGGAAGCTCGATGCGCAGCATCCCGTCGCGATAGGTGGCGCGCGCGGCGTCCGCCACGACGTCGGCACCGAGCTGGATCACCCGCCGGAACGGGCCGAAGTCGATCTCGAGCTGCTGGTAGACGCGGCCCTCGGCGTCGGCCGGCCGGCGGTGCCCTGCGAGCACGAGCTCGCGGCCGTCGATCTCCAACGTCAGCTCGTCGGGGTCGATGCCCGCGAGCTCGGCCTGGACCACCGCGCGCGGGGGGTCGCCTTCGTAGAAGACGTCGACCGCGGGCGAGAAGCCGCCGCGCTTGCGCGGCGCGAGGCCGGTGCGGTCGAAGACGTCCCCGAAGAGCTCGTCCATCTCGCGGCGCATACGCTCGAAGTTGGCGAACAGATCCCGCTCGGGAGGCATGGCCTGAGAGTACGCCACCAGGCCGGAGAGGCCGGTTTGCCAGCCTGTGCGTATGTCCCTCACCTTTCCCGGCGCTCCGCTCGCCTCCGAGCCCCCCGCCACCACCAACTACGCGATCGACGGCCCCCGCCACCGGCTCCTGCTGCACCCCTTCCCTCGGCGCGTGCGCGCCCGCTTCGCCGGCGAGGTCGTGCTCGACTCCACGCGCGGCGCCCTGCTGCACGAGAGCAACATCCTGCCGCGGCTCTACGTCCCGCTCGAGGACGTGCGCGCGGACCTGCTCGAGCGCACCGACCACGCCTCGCACTGCCCGTTCAAGGGCGACGCGTCCTACTGGTCGGTCCGCGTCGGCGACCGCGTGGCGGAGAACGCGGTGTGGACCTACGAGGATCCGATCGACGAGGCGTCGTGGCTGCGCGGGCTGGTCAGCGTCTACCCCGAGCGCATGGACGCGTGGCTCGACGAGGACGAGGAGGTCACCGGTCTGCGCGACCCCTACCACCGCGTGGACGCCCGCCGCAGCTCGCGGCGCATCGAGGTGCGCGCCGACGGCGAGCTGGTCGCGCGTAGCGAGAGCCCCGTGGTCGTCGCCGAGACGGGGGTGCCGCTTCGCTTCTACCTTCCGCGCGAGGACGTCGTCGCCGACCTTCGACCCAGCGCCACGAGCGCGACCTGCCCCTACAAGGGCCACGCCGAGTACTGGTCGCTGGACGCGATCGAGGACGTGGCCTGGTCCTACGCGGACCCGCTGGAGAGCATGCTCAGCGCGCGCGGCACCGTGTGCTTCGACGACACCAAGGTCGAGGTGCGCGAGCTGGCCCGTGACTGACGCGCCGCCGCGACGGCTGCGGATGCTCGCGCGACTGTCCGACGTGCCCGCCCCGTCCACGCCGCCGGCCTCACGACCGGTGCGCGCGGACGACGGGCCTGCCCTGGGGCGCCTCGCCATGGCCGCCTACAGCGGCGGGGTCGACGACCCCGGCGAGCCCGAGGCCTGGCACGTCGAGGACCTGACCGCCGCGCTGGCGGGCCGCTACGGGCGGCTTCTGACCCCGGTCAGCGCCGTCGTCGACGCCGACGACGGGCTGGCGGCGGCGGCGCTGTTCACGTCGTGGGACGACCTGCCCTTCCTCGCCTTCTGCCTCACCCACCCCGACCACCGGGGCCGCGGCCTCGCCACCGGCCTGATCACGCACGCGGCGCGCGTGCTCGCGGCCGAGGGCCATCGCGAGGTCCACCTCGCGGTCACGCAGACCAACCCCGCGCGTGCGCTCTACGAGCGCCTGGGCTTCCGCGAGGCGCCGATCCCTACACAGTGAAGACGGCGCCCTCGACGGCGACGTCGACCGGCCCGCCGAAGGCCTTCTCGGCCTCGCGCTGAGCCCAATCCGCGTCGAGCTCGTCGGAGATGTGGGTCAGCACGAGCCGGCGCACGCGCGCCTTGCTGCCGTGCTCGCCGGCCTCCGACGGGGTGAGGTGCCCGCGCGGCCCCTCGCGCTCGGGGCGCGGGAGCGTCGCCTCGATCATGAGCAGGTCGGTCCCGTCGGCGAAGCGCACGAGCTCCTCGTTGGGTGCGCTGTCGGCGCCGTAGGTGAAGCGCCCGCTGCCGTTGGTCGAGGAGACGTCGACGGCGCAGGTGGGCAGGAAGTGGGGCACGCGATGGAAGCGCACGCGCATCGTGCTCACCTCGACGACGTCGTCGGGCGCGTACTCGTGCAGCGCGAAGGCGCGCTCGACGTGTTCCTCGGGCATCCCGCCCCCGCCGCAGATGCGGCGCAGGGCGTCGCGACCGCCTTCGGGCACGTAGAGGTGGGGGCGCGCCGGGGTGTCGGTCCCCGGCCAGCGATCGACCGGCACCGGCTGCTGGCGCGGCGCGTAGGTCAGCGCCGACGCGAAGGGCACGAGGTCGAGGATGTGGTCGGCGTGTAGGTGGGAGACGACCACGGCGTCGACGTCGATGTAGTCGACGAACCGCCGCAGCTTGGAGAACACGCCGTTGCCGCAGTCCAGCAGCAGACACGCGTCGTGCTCCTCCACGAGGTAGCCGCTGCAGGCGCCGTCGGCGTCCTGCCAGGCAGGGGACTTGCCCAGCACGGTGATGCGCACTTCTCGTCGATCCCTCCGCGACGTTTTTGGCGTGTGGGACTGTACCCGCATGACGTCCTTCGAGACGGCGGCAGCCGTGCTCGGAGCGCTGCTCGTCGGCGGCGCGCTCCTGTCGGGCATCGCCCGGCGCTCGTTCCTGTCGCTGGCCGCCGTCTTCGTGGTCGTCGGGTTCCTGCTCGGAAGCGACGGGCTGGACGTCCTGCAGATCGATCCGCGCTCGAGCTTCGTGCGCGACCTCGCGATCACCGCGCTCGTGCTCATCCTCTTCCGCGACGGCCTGGAGGTCGACGCCGAGATGCTCCAGCGGGCCTGGCACCTGCCGCTGCGAAAGCTCGTGCTGGCCATGCCGATCACCGCCGTCATCGTGGCGCTGGCGACCAAGGCGCTCACCGACCTGTCGTGGACCGAGGCGTTCCTGGTCGGCGCCCTGCTGTCGCCCACCGATCCGGTGCTCTCGTCGAGCGTGGTCAACAACCCGCGCGTGCCGCGCGTCATCCGCCACTCGCTGAACCTCGAGTCCGGGCTCAACGACGGCCTCGCGCTGCCGGCGGTTCTCGCCTTCACCGCGGCGCTGGCGGCCGACAGCGACTTCGTGTGGTGGGAGTTCCTGCTGCAGGACGTGAGCCTCGGAGTGGCGTACGGGCTGCTCATCGGCTACCTCGCCTCGCGCGTGCTGCCACGCGGCCGCGACCTCGAGCAGTCGATGGCGGCGGACCAGCGGGCGCTCTACGCGCTCGGCGTGGCCTTCCTGACCTACGGGCTCACGACGCTGCCCCCGCACGGCAACGGGGTCATCGCGGTCTTCGTGTGCGCGATCGTCCTGGGCATCCGCCGTCCGGACATCCCGAAGTACTTCGAGATGTCCCAGGACATCATCGAGATCGTCAAGCTGGGGGTCTTCGTCGTCTTCGGCTCGCTGTTGACCCTCGACGGGCTCTTCGGCGACGGCTGGGCGGCGGTGGGCATCGTGCTGGTGACGCTGCTCGTCGCGCGCACGGTGGCCGTGTGGATCGCGCTGGCGGGCACCGGCGTCGACCGCGCCGAGAAGGGCTTCATGGCGTGGTTCGGTCCCAAGGGCGTGGCGACCATGACCTTCTCGCTGCTCGTGCTGAACGAGGCGATCCCGCAGGGCGAGCGGATCTTCAACCTCGCCGCGCTGGTCGTGGTGAGCTCGGTCGTCGTGCACGGCCTGAGCGACACACCCGGCTCGGAGTGGATCGGGCGCCACGCCGAGCGGCGCGAGCGCGAGTCCGCGGCCGCGCCGGTGCGGGTCGCATGAGCTCCCTCGACGGACGCCGCTTTCGCAGCGTCGCGGAGGTCGAGGGCGGCGACGTCGGCCCGCAGACCGAGTTCGAGTACGTCGAGCGCGACGACGGGGTGATCCACGCGCGCTATTCAGGCGGCGCGGTCCGCCTGGGCTTCCTCGTCGGCACGCGCGCGGGCGACACGCTGCGCTTCCGCTACGCCCAGCTCCTGGGGGACGGCCGCACGGCGACCGGCCACTGCGAGACGCGCATCGAGGAGCTGCCCGACGGGCGCCTGCGCCTGCACGAGACGTGGGCGTGGGACTCCCAGGAGGGGAGCGGGACGAGCGTCCTGGAGGAGACGCTCTAGCGGTGCAGCGCGGCCTGCTCGTCCGCACTGGGAAAGGCCCAGGCGGCGGGGGTGCGGCGCTCCTGGCGGAACGTGAAGCGCAGCTGGCGTGGCGGGCGCAGGCCGTCGGGATGGTCGGGCCGGAAGGTCGCGCAGGGCTCGTCGAGGTTCAACGCGCACAGCAGGTTGCAGCGGAAGTAGCACTCGTCGCACGAGACCTTCTTCGCTGCGGCACGACCCTTCGCCATCCTCGGCTGACCTCCTCGTCGGCACCGGACACAACGGACAAGGAGCATGCAAGCAGGACGGAAATGGCCGCGCACCCCGGCTTCCCGCAATTGCCGCGCTTTTCGTAGCCGCACCCGAAGAGGCTGCAAACGGGCGAGATTCGCCCCCGCCGCGCGCGAAGAGGCCGCATCCTCCGGCGATTTCGCCGGCGTCGGCCACGGAAGTTTCACTCAGCGAATGCCAGCGCCCGGTCCGCGATGAGCTCGCCGAGCGCCAGCGACGAGGTGGCCGCGGGCGAAGGGGCGTTGCGGACGTGCAGGGTCGCGTCCGTTTCGGAGAGGACGAAGTCGTCGACCAGCGCCCCGTCGCGTCCGACCGCCTGCGCGCGCACCCCGGCCGGGCCGCCCTCGACGTCGGCGGCGCGCAGCTCGGGCACGTAGCGCGCGCACGCCGCGACGAACGCCCGCCGGCTGGCGGCCATGCGCAGCTCGTGCACTCCGGTGCGCCAGAAACGCCGCGCCACCCGCCACGTCCCCGGCCAGCGCAGGCCGCCGACGAGCATCGCCGACGGCCCGAGCAGCACGTCGCCCGAGATGTGGCGCGTGAGGTGCACGCCGAGGAAGGGCAGGTCCGGATCGGGCACCGGGTAGATGAGGCCGTTGACGAGCTCCCGCGCATGCGGGCGCAGGCTCAGGTACTGCCCGCGGAAGGGGACGATGCGCGGGTCCTGCGGCGCGCCGGCTGCGACCGCCAGGCGGCTGGCCTGGCCGCCGGCGCAGAAGATGGCGTGCCGCGCGGCCACCTCGGCGCCCTCCAGGCGGACCGCGCCGTTGTCGCGCGCCACCCCCGTCACGGCGCGTCCGAGGACCAGCTCGCCACCGGCGCCGCGCACGTCGTCGGCCATCGCGCGCGCCACCGCGCCGAAGTCGACGATCCCGGTGTTGGGCGAGTGCAGGCCGGCGATCCCGGCGCAGTGGGGCTCGAGCTCAGCGATCTCCTCGGCACGCAGGCGGCGCAGGCCGGGCACCTCGTTGGCCCGGCCGCGGCGCTCGAGCTCGTCGAGGCGCTCGAGCTCGCCCTCGTGCAGCGCGACGATGACCTTGCCGCAACGCTCGACGGCGATGCCGTGGCCGTCGCAGTAGTCGTACAGGCGCGCGGCTCCGTCGACGCACAGGCGCGCCTTCAGCGAGCCGGGCTTGTAGTAGATGCCGGCGTGGATGACCCCGGAGTTGTGGCCGGTCTGCCCGGTGCCCACCTCGCCGGCCGCGTCGACCACGGCCACGCGCAGCCCGGGACGGCGCGCGAGCAGCTCGCGCGCACTGGCCAGGCCGACGATGCCCGCCCCGACGATGGCGAGGTCGTAGCGCTCCACGTGCGGCCAGGGTAGTGGTCGTTCCCGGCGCGGCGGCCGTAGCCTGGTCAGTCGTGCAGGTGCTCGTCACCGGAGCCAGCGGCGCCATCGGCGCCGAGCTCGCCCCCCGCCTGGCGCGGGGCGGCCACGCGGTGCGCGCCTTCGCGCGCGACCCCGCCCGCGTCACCGCGACGGGCGTCGCCGAGGTGGTCCGCGGTGACGCGGTGTCCGGCGCCGGGCTGGAGAAGGCGCTCGACGGCATCGAGGTCGCCTACTTCCTCATCCACTCCATGGAAACGGCCCTCAACGGGGCGGGCAGCTTCGCCGACCGCGACCGCGAGGCCGCACGGCGCTTCGCCGTGGCCGCCCGCGCCGCGGGAGTGCGGCGGGTCGTCTACCTGGGCGGCCTCGTCCCCGCCGACGCGCCGGCCTCGCCGCACCTGGCCAGCCGCCTGGAGGTCGAGGAGGCGCTGCTGTCCGCGGCACCCGAGGCGGTCGCGCTGCGCGCCTCGATCGTCGTCTCGGCCCGCTCGCGCTCGTTCCGCTTCCTCGTGCGCCTCGTCGAGCGCGTGCCGGTCATGCCGCTGCCCGCCTGGCGCAACCATCGCACACGCCCCATCGACGGACGCGACGTGATGGCGTTCCTGGAGCGGGCGGGCACCAGCGCCGCCGTGCGCGGCCCGCTGTCGCTCGACATCGCCGGCCCGGACACCGTCACCTTCGCGGGGCTGGTCGAGCGCATCCGCGACGCGCTGCTGCTCGGGCGCCCGCGCTTCGACCTCCCCGTGACCATGACCGCCATCGGCAGCCGCGTGGCCGCCGCCATCACCGGTGAGGACCCCGGGCTCGTCGGCCCGCTCATGGGCTCGCTGACCGCCGACCTGCTGCCCCGCGACGAGCGCGCCGCCGAGCTCTTCGGGGTGCGCCTGCACCGCTTCGACGCCGCGGTCGAGCGCGCATTGCGTGAGTGGGAGACGGTCGAGGAGCTGGCAGGGCGGTAGCGTGCCGCGATCGTGACCGAGGTCGTGACCAGCATCGACATCGCCGCGCCGCCCGAGAAGGTGTGGGCGCTGGCGATGGATCCCGACTGCCTCTCGGAGTGGGTGACCATCCACCGCCGGCTGCACAGCCACGACGGCGGCCCGCCGCGCAAGGGCTACGCGATGGAGCAGACGCTGCATCTGCGCGGGGTGAACTTCAAGGTCCACTGGGAGCTCGTCAGCTGCGACACCTGCCACCACGCCGAATGGCACGGTCGCGGGCCGGCGCGCTCCCACGCGGAGACCGAGTACCGCCTGACGGCCGTCGACGGCGGCACGCGCTTCGACTACCGCAACGAGTTCACCGCGCCGCTGGGTCCGCTGGGACGAGTGGCCAGCCGTGCACTGGTCGGCGGCCTGCCCCGCCGCGAGGCCGACGCGTCACTGAGGAAGCTCAAAGCGCTGGCCGAGCGCAGCTGAGGAACCTCTTGCACGGTGTTGACGGAAAAGCCGCTTTGGTGTGTGGTTAACGGATGGCCGACTTCCTGGATGAGAAGAAACGTGAGATCGACGCGCGCTTGAAGGAGCTGCGCCCCCTGGTGGAGGAGTTCCACCGCCTCGAGGCGGCTGCCGCCGCGCTCGACGGCGTGGCGGGCGGCAGCGGCCGCGCCGCCACCACGACCCCGGCGCGCCGCGGACGGCGACGGGCCGCATCGGCAGCGCCCGCCTCAGGCCCCCGGCGCCGCGGGCGCCCGCGCGGCAGCGGCACGCGCTCCAAGCAGGCACTCGAGCTGGTGCGCACGCGCCCGGGCATCACCATCCCCGAGATCGCGGAGGCGATGGGGATCCAGCAGAACTACCTCTACCGCGTGCTCCCGGCGTTGCAGAAGGACGGGCTCGTGCGCAAGGAGGGCCGCGGCTGGCACCCGCGCGAGGCGGCCTGAGCCGGTGATCGACTTTTACTCAGCACCGTTTATCGGTTAAACGAGGCCCAACGCCCGGACGGCGTCGCGCTCCTCCTTGAGCTCATTCACGGTGGCGTCGATCTTCGCCTGGGCGAAGCCGCCGACCTCCTGACCCTCGACGATCTCATAGCTCCCGCCGCTGAAGCGCAGCGGGAACGACGACATCAGCCCCTCCTCGACGCCGTACTGCCCACCTGAGCGCACGGCCATCGAGCGCAGCCCGTCGGCGCCGGCCACCCAGTCGCGCATGCAGTCGATGGCGGCGTTGGCCGCCGACGCGGCCGATGACGCGCCCCGGGCCTCGATGATCTCGGCGCCGCGCTTGCCCACGCGCGGGATGTACTCGTTCTCATACCAGTCCATGTCGACCTGCTCGACTGCGGGTTGACCGTTCACCTGCGCGTTGAACAGGTCGGGGAACATGGTCGGTGAGTGATTGCCCCACACCACGAGGTCCTGGACGTCGTCGACGCCGACCTCGAGCTTCTGGGCGAGCTGGGCGACCGCGCGGTTCTCGTCCAGGCGCGTCATCGCACCGAAGCGCTCGGCGGGGATGTCGGACGCGTTGCTC
>Ga0307278_10001268_pt1 | contig 12582 bp, 8 predicted proteins | sample ER_DNA_117_FD_194482 | JGI IMG/M metagenome (GOLD analysis project Ga0307278, IMG submission 194482) | Bulk soil microbial communities from the East River watershed near Crested Butte, Colorado, United States - ER_DNA_117 | ecosystem: Environmental > Terrestrial > Soil > Floodplain | place: USA... | reverse complement strand
ACGGGCGCCTTCGTCGTCCTGGTCAGGCGGACCTCGCCGGGCAGCAGCGGGGCGGGGTCGTGGCCTGGCAGCCCGGTCGTGGTCCGCCCGCCCGGCGGAATGAACCGGGTCCGGGCGCGGTTGGCACCTCCGAGATGATGCGCTACTGGCACATGACCGACCTCGAACCCGGCACGAAGCTCGCGCGCGGGGTGGTCAGGCGCGTCTGGGGGTTCGCCCGCGCCTACCGGCTCCAGATCGCCCTGTACCTGCTCGCGATCGCGTTGTCGGCGCTCGTGGCCGTGGTGCCGCCGCTGCTGGTGCGCACGCTCATCAACGACGCGATCCCGCGCCGCAGTTTCCGGCTGGTCGACCTGATCGGCCTGGCCGCGGTCGGGGTGGCGCTCGCCAACGCCGGGCTCGCCCTGGCCCAGCGCTGGTTCTCGTCCCGGATCGGCGAGGGGCTCATCTACGACCTGCGCACCGCCCTGTTCGACCACGTGCAGCGCCAGCCGCTCGCGTTCTTCACCCACACCCAGACCGGCGCCCTGGTGAGCCGCATGAACAACGACGTGGTGGGCGCGCAGCGGGCCCTCACCGGCACGCTGGGGTCGGTGACCTCCAACGTCATCGGCCTGGTGGCCACGCTGACCGCCATGCTTGTGCTGAACTGGCGGATCACGCTCATCGCGCTGGTGGTGCTGCCGCTGTTCATCGTCCCGGCCAAGCGGGTCGGCAAGCGTCTCCAGGCGATCACACGCGAGTCCATGAACCTCAACGCGTCGATGAACTCGACGATGAACGAGCGCTTCAACGTGGCCGGCGCGCTGCTGGTGATGCTGTTCGGCCGGCGCCGGCGGGAGCTCGACGAGTTCTCGGGCAAGGCGGCCCGGGTGCGCGACATCGGGGTGCGGTCGGCCATGTTCGGCCAGACCTTCTTCGTCGCGCTCGGCCTGGTCGGCGCGGTCGGCACCGCCGCCGTGTACTGGCTCGGGTCCCGGCTCGTGCTGGACGGCCGCCTCAGGGCGGGCGACGTGGTCGCCCTGGCCGCCTACGTCACCCAGGTCTACGGGCCGCTCACCTCCCTGACCAACGCGCGCGTCGAGGTGATGACCGCGTTCGTGTCGTTCGAGCGGGTGTTTGAGGTGCTCGACCACCAGAGCCCGATCGCCGACCGGCCGGGCGCCCGCGACCTCGACGCGCCGGTCCGGGGCGAGATCGAGTTCGACCACGTCCACTTCGCCTACCCGAGCGCGGAGGACTCCTCCATCGCGAGCCTCACCGGCGGGGCCGCCGCGGTCGGGGCCGTCCCCGGGGAGCCGATCCTGCACGACGTGTCGTTCACGGCCAGGCCGGGCGAGCTGGTCGCGCTGGTCGGGCCGTCCGGGGCGGGCAAGACGACCACCGCCATGCTCGTCCCCCGGGTCTACGACGTGGACGCTGGCGCGGTCCGGGTCGACGGGGTCGACGTGCGCGACATCAAGCTCGAGAGCCTCCGCGCCGCCATCGGCCTGGTCGCCCAGGACCCCCACCTGTTCCACGACACCATCCTGGCCAACCTCCGCTACGCCGACCCGGACGCGACCATGGAGGAGATCGGGGCAGCGTGCCGGGCCGCCCGCATCGCCGACCTGATCGAGAGCCTGCCTGAGGGCTACGACACGATGGTCGGCGACCGCGGCTACCGGCTGTCGGGCGGGGAGAAGCAGCGCCTGGCGATCGCCCGGCTGCTGCTCGCCGACCCGGCCATCGTGATCCTCGACGAGGCCACCGCCCACCTCGACTCCGAGTCGGAGGTGCAGATCCAGGCGGCGCTGGCCGAGGCGCTGGCCGGCCGCACCAGCCTGGTGATCGCCCACCGGCTCTCCACGATCGTGCGCGCCGACCGCATCCTCGTGCTCGACGGCGGCCGGGTGGTGGAGCAGGGCACCCATGCCGAGCTGCTCGCGCAGGGCGGCCTGTACGCCGACCTCTACGCCACCCAGTTCGGCCGTGCCCCCGGGCTGGTCCCCGTGCCCAGCTCGGTCCCAGCCGCCACCTGAGCCGACTTCCCCTTGACCGAGTCCATCAGGTTCGAAGCCCGCGCCGCGCCGTCGGCCGAGAAGCTGCGCGGGGGGTACTACACCCCCGGCCCCGTGGCCCGGTTCCTGGCCGCCTGGGCGAGCGCGGCCGGCCCGCGCATCCTCGAGCCAAGCTGCGGCGACGGCGCCGTCCTGGCTGCGCTGGTGGACCAGGCCCGCGCCGCGGGACGACCCGGCACCGCCGCCGGTATCGTGGGCGTGGAGCTGGACGAGGCCGAGGCGGCCAAGGCCCGGCGGCATGGCGCCGCCGTGGTCGCCGCCGACTTCTTCGCGTGGTTCGCCGGGGGCCGCCGGGGGAGCTTCGACGCCGTGGCCGGCAACCCGCCCTACATCCGCTTCGGGAGCTGGACCGAGGAGAGCAGGGCGCGCGCGTTCGCCCTCATGCGCGGCGCCGGGCTGCGCCCGACCCGGCTCACCAACGCATGGGTGCCCTTCACCGTGGCCGCCGTGGAGGCCGTCCGTCCCGGAGGCCGGGTGGCGCTGGTGCTCCCGGCCGAGCTGCTCCAGGTCGGCTACGCGGCGCAGCTCCGCGAGCACCTGGTCGACCGGCTCGCCCAGCTCACCATCGTGAGCTTCCGCCGCCTGGTGTTCGACGGCGTGCTCCAAGAGGTCGTCCTGCTGCTCGGCGAGCGGGGCCAGGGTCCCGCGCGGGTGCGGACGGTCGAGTACGGCGACGCGGCCGAGCTGCCGCCGTCAGGCGACGTCGCGCAGGACTCGGCGTTCGCCCCGGCGCTCCGCCACGACCGCGAGAAGTGGACCAAGTACTACCTCGACGTCCCGCGGATCGACGCGCTGCGCCGGGTCCGGGTCGAAGGGCGGCTGGGCGTGTTCGCCGACGTCGCCCTGGTCGATGTCGGCGTCGTCTCGGGCCGGAACTCCTTCTTCTGCCTGACCCCGAGCCAGGTACGCGAGCGGCGGCTCGAGCACCTGTGCGTGTCCCTGGTCGGGCGCTCGGCGCAGCTCAGAGGCACCCTGTACGAGCCGGCGGACCTCGAGGGGCAGGTCGCCGAGGACGCCCGCTGCCGCCTGCTGGCGGTCCCCGAAGGCCATCCGCTCGCGAGCGACCCTGCCTTGCGGCACTACGTGGCCGAGGGCGAGGCGGCCGGCGTCCACCTCGGCTACAAGTGCTCCATCCGGCGGAGCTGGTGGTCGGTGCCCTCGGTCTGGACGCCGGACGCGTTCATGCTGCGCCAGATCCACTCGGGCCCTCGGGTGGCCGCCAATCTCGCCGGCGCGACCAGCACCGACACCGTGCACCGGGTCCGCCTGGTCGGCGACGCCACGGCGCCACAGCTCGCCACCGCCCTCGCCAACAGCGCGACGTTCGCGTTCTCGGAGGTCATGGGCCGCAGCTACGGCGGTGGCATCCTCGAGCTGGAACCGCGGGAGGCCGACGCCCTCCCGCTCCCCGACCCCCGTGAGGTCCCGGCCGGGCTGGTCAGGGCGGTCGACCACCTGGTCCGGGCCGGTGACCTCGACGGCGCGCTCGACCTGGTCGACGCCGAGCTGCTGGTCCGACGGCTCGGGATGCGCGGTGCGGACGTGACCCTGCTCAGGTCGGTCTGGCGCGACCTGAGCAGGCGCCGCGCCCGCCGGGCCCGCACGCCACGCCGGAACGGCGCCCGGACTCCCGCGGGCTGAGCGGACGCCCGGTCAGTGCTCCGGGGCGGCGTGGTCGTCCCTGGTGGAGAACACCGGCCTGGCCAGCGGTGGCGTGGCCCGCAGCGCCTCCACGTCGATCCCGATGCTCCTGAGCTGGCGCACCTCGGACGAGTCGGGCCCGGCCCGTCCGGGGAGGTGCCGTCCGGGGAGGTGGCGGCCGTCCGCCCCGCCGAGTGGGGGCCAGCCGCGCCGGGGGGTCCTTCGGTGAGCGGTGAGGGCCAGGCCCCGCGCGGTCGGCCAGCCGCGCGGGGCCCACCACAGGGAGGTGCAGGCGGCCAGGGTGGTAAGGAACGCCGCCAGGGCCAGCCACACGTACCCGGCGACGGCGACCGGCTCGAGCTCGCCCACCTCGCTGGCGACCAGGCGTGCCGCCTGGCCGGTGGCGGCCACCGGGTCGGTCCGCGCCAGCCGGCGCACCAGCGTCTTGGGGAGCAGCCGCTCCACGACCGGCTTGGCCGTCCCGAGCAGGCGATCCACCACGGGCTTGGCCGGCCCGAGGATGAAGGCGACCGGCTCGGCCTTCGAGAGCGAGATGCCGCCACCGGGACCGTCCGGACCGGAGCCGGCTCCCGGCGAGCCGCTCGAGCCGCCGGTGGCGGACCCGGATCCCCCGGAGGTCCCCGGAGGCAGCGCCCCAGACCTCGTCGTGCTGGTCACGGCGTTCGGGGGCAGCGCCGGCCCGGTGGTCCCGCTCACGATCGTGCTGGGCGGCGGGACCGTGGTGGGCGGGGCCGCGGTGGGTGGGGTGGTCGCGGGTGGTTCGGTCGTGGGTGGGGCCGTGGCGGGTGGTTCGGTGGCGGGTGGTTCGGTCGTCGGTGGGGCCGTGGCGGGTGGTTCGGTCGTGGGTGGGGCCGTGGCGGGTGGTTCGGTCGTCGGTGGGGTGGTGGCGGGTGGTTCGGTGGCGGGTGGTTCGGTCGTCGGCGGGGCCGTGGCGGGCGGCTCGGTGGTCGTGGGCGACTCTTGCGCGGCAGCCGTCGTGGGCAGGACGAGCAGCGCGACCAGGCCGAGGGCGAACCCCACTGCCAGGGTGGCGAGCGCCTTCTCAGTCGGTAGGTGGTGCACGGGAATGCTCCTAGCCGCGGCAGCCGGTGTGAAGCGGGCGGGGAGCAGAGCCCGTCACGGGAAGAGACCACGTCCAGCCACTGCCTCGCCGGTGTGCGTTGCAGGTCGCGGTGACCCGAAGCGCCGTCGGCAGGGCCATGGTGGGCGTCGGTCAGTGGACGAAGTCGGCAAAGGTATAGCGGAGCCGCGAAACGGAGTCAACGGTGCCAGGCAAACGAGCCAGCATCTCCCAACGCGACCGCTCGTTCCAGATGCCCCGGGCGAAGGATGGTGGCCGCCGGTGCCCCAACCGGATGCCCCCGGCGAAGGGTGGTGGCCGCAGGCACTCCGAGCAGTTCTGCGGGTCAGCCCTTTCTGGCGCGCTTGGCCGCCCGGCCCCGGGCGGCGGCGTCCAGCACCCGCTTGCGCAGCCGGGTCGACTTGGGCGTGACCTCGACCAGCTCGTCCACGGCGATGAACTCGAGCGCCTGCTCGAGCGAGAGCTGCCGCGCCGGCACCAGCCGGATCGCCTCGTCGGCGGCGTGGGTGCGCATGTTCGTCTTCTGCTTCTCCCGGGTCGGGTTCACGTCGATGTCGTCGGCGCGAGCGTTCTCGCCCACGACCATGCCCTCGTAGACCTCGGTGCCCGGGCCGACGAACAGCTCCCCACGCTCCTGGAGCTGGTCGAGCGCGTAGCCGGTGGTGACGCCGATCCGGTCGGCGACCAGGACCCCGGTGAGCCGGTGGTGGATCTCGCCGGCCCACTCGTCGTAGCCGTCGAACAGGTGGTGGAGGATGGCGGTGCCCTTGGTCTCGGTGAGCAGGGCCGAGCGGAAGCCGACCAGGCCGCGGGCAGGCACGCGGAACTCGAGCCGCACCCAGCCGGTGCCGTGGTTGACCAAGTTCGTCATGCGGCCTTTGCGCAGCGACAGGCTCTGGGTGACCACCCCTACGAACTCCTCGGGCACGTCGAGGGTGACCGCCTCGTAGGGCTCGTGGGTCCTGCCGTCGACGGTCCTGGTGATCACCTCGGGCTTGGACACCTGCAGCTCGTAGCCCTCGCGCCGCATCTGCTCGACAAGCACCGCGAGCTGCAGCTCGCCCCGGCCCTGGAGCTCGAAGGTGTCGGGGGAGTCGGTGGGCAGCACCCGGATCGAGACGTTGCCGAGGGCCTCCCGGTCGAGCCGCTCCTTGAGGTGGCGGCTGTTCAGGTAGGCGCCCTCGTTGCCGGCGAACGGCGAGGTGTTGACCCCGAACTGCATCGAGAGGCTGGGCTCGTCGATGGTGACCAGCGGCAGCGGCCGGGGGTCGTCGGGGTCGGCGACCGTCTCGCCCACGGTGACGTCGCCGAGCCCGGCAACGGCCACGATGTCGCCAGGCCCGGCCGCGTCCACCTCCAAGCGTGACAGCCCGGTCGCGCCGAGCAGCTTGGTGACCTTGGCTGGGACCAGGGTGCCGTCGCCCTTGGCCACCACCACCCGGTCGCCCAGGCGCAGCTCGCCCTGCCAGACCCGTCCGACCGCCAGCCGGCCCACGTAGGGGTCGGCGTCCAGGTTGGTGACCAGGAACTGCAGCGGGTGGCCGGGCTCGTAGGTCGGCGCCGGCGTCGTCGCCACGATCGCCTCGAACAGCGGCCCGAGGTCCGCGGCCAGGTCGTCGGGGCGCAGCCCGGCCCGCCCGGTGCGCGCGTCGGTGTACAAGATCGGGAAGTCGATCTGGTCCTCGTCGGCGTCCAGGTCGAGGAAGAGCTCCTCGACCTCGTGCACGACCTCGGCGGGGCGGGCGTCGGCGCGGTCGACCTTGTTGACGCAGACCACCACCGGCAGCCTCGTCGCCAGCGCCTTGCGCAGCACGTAACGGGTCTGGGGGAGCGGGCCCTCGCTCGCGTCGACCAGCAGCAGGACCGCGTCGACCATGCGCAGGGTCCGCTCGACCTCCCCGCCGAAGTCGGCGTGGCCGGGTGTGTCGACGATGTTGACGCGGATGCCCCGGAAGTCCACGGCGGTCTGCTTGGCCAGGATGGTGATGCCCTTCTCGCGCTCGAGGTCGAGCGAGTCCATCACCCGGTCGACCACCTCCTGGTTGGCACGGTAGGCCCCTGACTGCTGGAGCATGGCGTCCACCAGGGTGGTCTTGCCGTGGTCGACGTGCGCCACGATGGCCACGTTGCGGAGGTCTGCTCGAACTGCGGGCACCGGTGTGATCCTTTGAACGGGGCTGCTGCTGAACGGGGCTGCTGCTGAACGGGAGCTGCTGCTGAACGGGAGCTGCTGCGCGCAAAACCCCAGTGTAGCGATCGCCGCAACCATGCCGAGCTGCGGCTTTCCCCGCTGGACGCCGACGAGGACCAGATCGGCTTCCCGAGTGGTTCCGGTACCCGGGTCACCCAGCACCTCGCCGACCTCTGGGTCAGGTGCTCCGCTCAGCCGCCCGGGATGAAGCGCAAAGGCAGGACCACCGGCCCTGGATGCGGCTCGCCGGACGCCCGCCCGAGATCGTTCGCCCGGGCCGCCCGAGCTCGTCGCATGCGGCTTCGCCAGACCCGTCGGTCAGCGGCTCACGACGCTCGCCAGCAGGGCCTCGGCGGTCGCGCCGGACTCGTCGGTGACCTTCGGCATGGTACCGCCACCGGCCACGTCGACGTACAGGGTGGCCAGCCCGGCCCGGCGCTGGAAGAGCGAGGCGTGGACGCGCGCGCTCTGCGCCTTGGCCACGGGGATCACCGTGGTCGTGCGGAGGAGCGCCCCCTGCCTCGCGGTGAGGAAGCCAGCCCGCCGGGCGTGCCCCAGGTTGCGGTAGGCGGCCTCTCCCGCGAGCGCGGCGAGCGGGACGGCGGCCAGCGCCAGCAGCCCCCAGGGCCGCAGCACGACCGCCACGGCCAGCGCCGCGACCAGCGCCGGCACCACCCGGCGCACGATCGCGCGCCGGCGGGCGGTAGGCGGCGGCGCGAGCAGGAGCGGGACGGGCGCCGCGCCGGGCAGCAGCTCGCCGAGGACCTGGTTCACCCGGTCCGCGCGCAGGATCGGGACCGCGAGCCGGCTCGCGCGGTCGTCGGACCGGCCCGCCGCGCCCGCGCTCTGGATGCGGACCGAGGCAAAGCCGAGGCCGCGCCGCAGCAGCGACTCCTCGATGCGGACGACCTGGACCCGGACGAGCGGCACCACCGCCTCGCGGCGCTCCAGCAGCCCCCGCCGGACGACCAGGTTGTCGTCGCTGCGGGCCAGCACGAAGCCGGCATGGGTGACGATGCTCGACGCCGCGGCCAGACCGAGCCAGACCAGCACGGCCAGAGGCACGAGCGCGGCGACGACCAGCGGGCTCGACGGCGCCAGGGCCTCCGGGTCCACCCGGTCGAGTACCCACCCAGGGGCCTGGTCGAGCAGCTGGAACACCGGAGAGAGGACCGCGAGCACGGCGGCCGCCCGGGCGCTGGTGATCCCGGCCAGAGCCACCTCACCGAGGGAGAGGCGGACGAGGTCCCGCTCGAGCGGCCTCCCGGCGACCTCGGCCGGCCCGACCGTACCGGGCAGTGGCACCCCGGCACCGCTGGCTGCCCCGCCCTCCGCGCCGCCGGGTGCCCCGCCCTCCGCGCCGCCGGGTGCCCCGCCCTCCGCACTACGGGGCGCCTGGTCCTTGGTGCTGCCGGGTGCCTCGCCCTTGGTGCCGCGGGGCGGTCTGGTCCCTGGCGCCTCACCAGTGGTCGCGGCCCGCGCCCGCAGCAGGGCGGCACGCAGGCTCTCGGCCTCGGCCAGCGCGATCACGTCGAGGTCGACCTCGGAGGCCGAGGCGCCGCCCGCCGTCTCCACCCGCAGGGTGGCGACGCCGAGCAGGCGGTGGAGTGGCTTGCGGACCAGGTCGACCTGTTGGATACGGTCGAACGGGACTACCCGGAGCTGGCGGGCGAACACCCCCTGCTCCACCCGGAGCGCGTCCGCCTCCACGACGTAGCTCCGGCGCAGCCACTGAAGCACGGTTGCGACCAGCACCACCAGGGCAGCCAGGGCGATCAGCCAGAGCCGCCGCTGGGCCAGCGCCAACAGCGCGAGCGGCCAGAGCCGCCGGCCCTCGCGGACGGCGAGGAACACCGGGGTGAGCGGGTGGAGCCGTCTGGGCCGCCCCGGCTCGACCAGCCCGGGTGCCGGCCCGCGCGGCTCAGACTGCATCGCCCGCGCCGGTCCGGGCCAGGATCTGCCGGCGCAGCGTCTCTGCCTCGCCGACCGGGATCCCCGGGATGGTCGAGTCGCTGGAGGCGGCCGCCGTGTGGACCTTCAGCGTGGCCAGCCCCACCGCCCGCTCGACCGGGCCCTGGACGATGTCGATGTACTGGACGCGGTAGTAGGGGATGGCCGAGTGGACCCGCTCGACGATCCCGTGCCGCAGCTCGAGCGCGTTCTCGGCCGTCTCGTAGCGCCAGCTCCGGTAGCGCGCGAGCGGGACGCGCCACGAGGTCAGGCCGCCGAGGACGGCGAACGGGACGGCGGCCACGCCCACCGGCCAGGGCAGGTCGAGGCCGGTGGCGCGGGCGCCCACGTCGGCCGCGACCACCAGTACCACGAGCACGGCGGACCCGATCGCCTCCTGCACGGTCCACACCGTCAGCACGCGGCGGTCGAGGCACCTCGCCCCCGTCGGGTCGCCGGGGTCACCGGACGGGCCGGCCAAGGCCACCTCCCCTCCACTCGGCTCGGCGCGAGCCGATCGCGCCCTCCGCCAAGGCTAGCCGAGGCGGACCGGTAGCGATCGGTTGGAGATCGATAGAATGGAGGCCATGGCGAACACGACCCCAGACTTCGAGGCTCCGCCCCGGGTGCTCCTGGCCGCGCCCCGCGGCTACTGCGCCGGCGTCGACCGTGCCATCGAGATCGTCGAGGTCGCCCTACGCACCTACGGCCCGCCGGTGTACGTCCGCAAGCAGATCGTGCACAACCTGCACGTCGTGCGCAGGCTCGAGCGCGAGGGCGCCGTGTTCGTGGAGGAGCTGGACGAGGTCCCCGAGGGCGCGACCGTGGTGTTCTCGGCCCACGGGGTCGCACCCCAGGTGCACGCCGAGGCCAGGACAAGAGGCCTCAAGGTCATCGACGCGACCTGCCCCCTGGTCACCAAGGTCCACCAGGAGGCGCGCAAGTTCGCGGCCAAGGGCTACGACATCGTCCTCATCGGCCACGAGGGCCACGAGGAGGTCGAGGGCACCATGGGCCAGGCCCCCCGCGCCGTCCACCTGGTCGGCGACGCCGGCGAGGCATCCCGGGTCGAAGTCCCCGACCCGGAGCGGGTCGCCTACCTCACCCAGACCACCCTGTCGGTGGATGAGACGGCCGGGGTGATCGGCACCCTCCGCGAGCGCTTCCCGGTGCTGGCCGGGCCCCGCTCCGACGACATCTGCTACGCCACCCAGAACCGGCAGACCGCGGTCAAGGTGCTGGCCGCCGAATGCGAGCTGATCCTCGTGATCGGGGCCGAGAACTCCTCCAACTCCAAGCGCCTGGTGGAGGTGGCTCGCGACCACGGCTGCGCCAGCCACCTGATCTCCGAGGCCGCCGCCGTCGACCCGGCCTGGTTCGACGGGGTCGGCACGGTCGGGGTCACCTCGGGCGCCTCTGCCCCCGACTGGCTGGTCGAGGAGCTGGTCGCCGCCCTCCGCGAGCGCGGCGCGACCGAGGTCCGCGAGGTCGAGGTCGTGCCCGAGGACGTCCACTTCGCCCTGCCCGGCGGCCTGCGCCGCGACGCCGAGGCGCGCGCCACCGGCCGATAGGACCTCGGTCCGGGTCTCCCCTGACTGTCGCAGGACAAGACGTGTACTACCGTAGCGACGGACGCGAGTTCGGGGACCGTACCCACGCGGAGGCCATTCCGACGGACGCTCCGACCCGCTGAGCGCGCAGTGCCACCCTCCTGGGCAGTGAGCAAGACGCTGCTGGGCAGTGAGCAAGACGCTGCTGGGCAGTGAGCAAGACGCTGCGGCGGAGGGACCGGCCTGCCGCACGGCGAGGGTTGAGGGGGTCCTGCCTGGTGTTACCCTAGACCGAAAGCGCAGAAAGGGGCCTCGGGATGCACGCGGTCGTCTACCACGGACCCGGACAGAAGAGCTGGGAGGAGGTCCCGGACCCGAAGATCGAAGACGACGGCGACGCGGTCGTCCGCATCACCACGACCACCATCTGCGGCACTGACCTCCACATCCTCAAAGGAGACGTCCCCGCGGTGACGCCGGGACGGATCCTCGGCCACGAGGCCGTGGGCACGGTCACGGAGACCGGACCGGCGGTGCGCTCGGTCAAGCCGGGCGACCATGTGCTGCTGTCGTGCATCTCGGCCTGTGGCCGCTGCCGCTACTGCCGGGAGCGCCGGTACGGCCAGTGCATCGGCGGCGGCGGGTGGATCTTCGGCCACCTGATCGACGGAGTGCAGGCAGAGCTCGCCCGGGTACCGTTTGCCGACACCTCCACCTATCACGTACCGGCGGGGCTCACCGACGAGCACGTGCTCTACCTTGCTGACATCCTCCCGACCGGCTACGAGGTCGGCGTGCTCAACGGTCAGGTCCAGCCCGGCGACGTCGTGGCGATCGTCGGGGCCGGTCCGGTCGGGCTCGCCGCGGTGATCGGGGCGCGGCTGTACTCACCTGCCGCGATCATCGCGATCGACCCCACCCCGAACCGGCGTGACTGGGCCGAGAAGTTCGGTGCCAACGTCGTCGCCACGCCAGAGCAGGCCCGCGCCGAGACCGACCGGCTGACCGACGGCCTGGGCGCCGACGTGGCCGTGGAGGCGGTCGGCATCCCGGAGACCTTCGAGCAGTGCACGGAGCTGATCCGGGCGGGCGGCCGGGTCGCCAACGTGGGCGTGCATGGCAAGCCAGCGACCCTGCACCTTGAGTCGCTGTGGATCAAGGACGTCACGATCACGACCGGGCTGGTGGACACGTTCTCGACCCCGACCCTGCTCAAGACGGTCGCGGCCGGGCAGATCGATCCGACCCGCTTCACCACCCATCGCTTCCCGCTGCACGACGCCATCCAGGCGTACGACACGTTCGCCCGCGCGAGCGAGACCAACGCCCTCAAGGTGATGCTGACCGCGGAAGGCTAAGGACGTCACCAGAAGTTCTGCTCGTAACCGAGGTCAGCGACCAAGGCCTTCCCATCAAGTTACGGACAGGACTTCTGAGGTGCTGCTTTGCGCGCACAGCTCATAGGATGTGCCGACAGGTCCTGGGTCCGCGACCCGTGATAGTGATCTGATCTGCCGCCACCGGCTGCGCCTGTTCGCCCGCGCCGGCGAGGTCGGCGTCACCTGGTGATGGACGGCGCTGTGGGTGCTGACGTCCTGGGGCATGCTGGTGCCTTGTCAGGGTGCCGTGGGAAGCTCAGTCATCGCGGGAAAGCGCAGACATAGCAGGAAAGCTCAGTCATCACAGGAAGGGAGGCGCTAGCAGATGCACATCTTGCTGATGGTAGGTACGACCAAGGGGGCGTTCCTGTTCCGGGGCGATGCGGACCGCCAGGGGTTCGAACCGACCGGGCCACACTTCCCGGGCGAGGAGATCTACGCGCTCGCCTTCGACGGCCGTGCCGGCCGCAGCCGGGTGCTGGCCGGGACCGCGAGCTCCCACTGGGGCTCAGTAGTGCGCTGCTCCGACGACCTGGGCCGCACCTGGAGCGACCCGGCCGAGGGCAACGTGCGCTTCCCGGACGGCACGGGCGCCGCTCTGGCCAGGGTCTGGCAGCTCCAGCCGGCTGGCGAGCAGCGCCCCGACACCGTGTACGCCGGGGTCGAGCCGGCCGCGCTGTTCCGCTCCGACGACGCCGGCGAGACCTTC
>Ga0307278_10001267_pt1 | contig 12590 bp, 17 predicted proteins | sample ER_DNA_117_FD_194482 | JGI IMG/M metagenome (GOLD analysis project Ga0307278, IMG submission 194482) | Bulk soil microbial communities from the East River watershed near Crested Butte, Colorado, United States - ER_DNA_117 | ecosystem: Environmental > Terrestrial > Soil > Floodplain | place... | reverse complement strand
CGTAGAGTGCCGGTGAGGTCGGAAGGAGGAAGCGATGGAACACGTCCATGCCGAGCATGTCGCTGCCGACCCGGATCGCGTGTTCGCGGCGCTTGCGGATCCCGAGAGCCTGGCCCAGTTCGTTCCACAGCTGACCAGCATCCGCCAACGTGACGGCGATCGTGTCGAGGTCGAGGCGCGGTACGAGGGCCGGACGCAGAGCGGGGAGGCCTACTTCCGCGCCAGTGAGGACGAGCGCAAGGTCGAGTGGGGGTCAGACGCGGGCTACCACGGTTGGATGCAGGTCGTCGAGGACGGCGACGGCTCGATGCTCACACTGAGCTTGCACACGACCCACGTCGAGCACGCCGATCACGATGTCGCGGCGACGCTGGACGCCATCCGGCGGCTGGTGGAGGCGAGCGTCTAGCTCACGCACGATCGACCGCGGCACGGACGTCTGCACCGGTGCCCGGCGCCGTCCGGGGAGGCGGAAGGCCGTGGGGACGCGCCAGCGTGTTGCCTGGCGCAAGCGCACTTAGGTCTGCACCGCGGCGAGCTGACGCGATGGGCGCCGACCTACCGCCTGCCATCCTCGCCAATAGGGATGAGTGAGTCGGCTGACCACGACGCGCCGCCGCCGCTCGCCGAGGCCGTCGGCGGAGCGCTGGGGATCGCTGAGTCGGTGCTCCCCTCGGCTGCGTTCGTCGCCACCTACACGGCCACTGGACAGCAGACCCGGCCCGCGCTGATCGCGGCCGTCGCGCTCGGAGCTTTCTTCGCGATCGCGCGCATCGTGCGCAGGCAGCGCGCGCAGTTCGCGCTCGCCGGCCTCGTCGGCATCGCCATCTCCGCCTACGTCGTCTCGCGCACGGGCCGCGCCAAGGACTTCTTCCTGCCCGGCCTGCTGGCCAATGCCGGCTACGCGCTCGCCTACGCCATCTCGATCGCCGTGCGCTGGCCGCTGCTCGGCGTGATCATCGCGATCGCCTCGAACCACGGGATGGAGTGGCGCCAAGACCCGGCGCGCGTGCGGGCCTACAGCCGCGCGAGCTGGGTCTGGGTCGGCCTGTTCTCGCTGCGGCTCGCAGTCCAGCTGCCCCTCTACCTGACGGGCGCCATCGTCGCGCTCGGCGTCACGCGGGTGGCGATGGGCGTGCCGCTGTTCGTCGTGGGGATCTGGCTGAGCTGGCTGGTCCTCCGCACGCGTCAACGCGACTGAAGCCGATCCGACCGAAGGCGGTCGCGACGCGGGCGCGCCTCGGCGCTCAGATGCGCCGGGCGCGCCGCTGGCATGATGTGCGGCGCACGGGCGACTAGCCGGAGGATCGGGATGCAATGGCGTGATCGTGAGGGCGCGGAGACCGCGGCCATCGCCGCGGTCGTCAGCCTCGACGGGAAGCGCGTCCTCGAGGTCGGCTGCGGGACGGGCCGGTTGACCGCGTTCGCGGCCGCACGCGCTGCGCGCGTCCATGCCTTCGATCCGGACTCGGACTCCGTCGCGCAGGCGGCCGATTCGCTCGAGGGTGAAGCGCGCGATCGGGTGCGGTTCGCGGTCCACGACGCGCAGGCGCTGGACCTGCCGCGGCGGCGCTTTGATCTCGCGCTCTGCGGTTGGTCGCTGTGATGTGTTGAGCTCGAGGGCGTCGTGAACGCCCTGCGCAGAATCCACGCGGCCCTCGTCCCCGACGGTCTCGTCGTCGATACGCAGCCGGTCTCGGCGCGGCCGATGGTCGAGGCCGGTGGGCTCCAGCTCGGAACGCTGGACATGCGGGAATGGCGGACGACGATCGAGGCGGTCGACGGCCGTTTCGCCGAGACGATCGACGCGGGCTTGTTCGCGCTCGAGGCCGCAAGCAGCTTCATCGTCGCTGACACCTTCGACGACGGGCCGGAGCTCGTCGAGTCGGTGAGCGGCTGGCGCGGGACAAGGATCCCGCGTGCGCTGGCGGGTCGGATCGCCGCGGCGACGCCGCCGATCAGGGTGCATCAGGAGGTGCGGTTGCAGCTGCTGCGAGCGCGAGCGGCCGCTTCGTGATTTGCGTCTGGTCGCGACTTGGCGCGTTGGCGCTGTCGATTTGGCGTGGCTGGTTCGTCCCCTGCATGATCCGCGGCATCGGTGATCGCGGCGAGTTCCACGGAGGTGTGGGATGAAGGTTCTTCTGACGTTGTACGGCGACGAGACGGCGTTCGTGAATGCTTCGCCTGAGTTCATCGCGCGCGAGATGGCCGATTGGCAGGCGTTCGACGAGGCGGCGCGCGAGGCCGGCGTGGTGATTGCGTGCGACGGTCTGGAGGGCTCGCATACGGCGACGACCGTGCGCATGCGCAACGGGCAGCGCCACGTCACCGATGGGCCGTTCATCGAGACCAAGGAGCAGATGGGCGGCGTTGTGCTGCTGGAGGTTCGCGACCTCGACGAGGCGATGGCGTGGGCGGAGCGTTGCCCGGGTTCGTACGCGATCGAGATCCGGCCGGTGATGGACTACGAGGCCTACGCGCGGCGGGCTGCCTCCGCCGAGGGCGCCGCGTCCTGAGCGACAGGCCGGCAGCGGGCGCCGTCGACCGCCTGTACCGGCAGCACTTCGGGCGGGCGGTTGCGGCGCTGATCCGCGCCGTCGGCGACTGGGACATTGCCGAGGAGGCGGTGCAGGACGCGTTCGCCACCGCCGTGGAGCGCTGGCCCCGTGAAGGCGTCCCGCGCGACCCGGCGGCGTGGGTCGTCGTGGTCGCGCGCAATCGGGCGATCGACCGGCTGCGCCGCGATCGTGCGCTGCGCGAGCGCGGGCCGCAGCTCGAGGCCCTCGCGGCCCTCGCGACGCGCAACGATGAGCCGACCGGCGAGGAGCCCATGCCCACGAGCGTGCCCGACGAGCGGCTGCGGCTGATCTTCACCTGCTGCCACCCCGCGCTCGCGACCGAGGCGCAGGTGGCCCTGACGCTGCGGCTGCTGGGCGGCCTGTCGACCGCCGAGGTCGCCCACGCGTTCCTCGTGCCCGAGGCCACGATGGCGCAGCGATTGGTGCGCGCCAAGGCGAAGATCCGCGCCGCGGGCATCCCGTTTCGGGTGCCGCCCGACGAGGCGCTGCCAGAGCGCGTGGCGGCGGCGCTCGACATCGTCTATCTCGTGTTCAACGAGGGCTACGCGGCGAGCGCCGGCGACACGCATGTGCGCCGCTCGATGTGTGCCGAGGCGATCGCGCTGGCCGCGATGATCGCGGAGCTGATGCCCGACGAGCCGGAGGCTCTCGGCTTGCACGCGCTGCTGCTCGCCCACCACGCGCGGCGCGACGCCCGCGTCGACGCTACCGGTGCGCTCGTGCTGCTCGACGACCAGGATCGCGCCCGCTGGGACTGGCAGGCGATCGCGCAGGCCACCCGCCTGGCGACGCGCGCGTTGCGGCTCGGCCCGCCCGGTCGCTACGTCCTACAGGCAGCAATCGCCGTAGAGCACACACGCGCGGCCACTGCCGCGGACACGAGCTGGCCGCGCATCGCCGCCCTGTATGACCGGCTGGCCGCGCTTGCGCCCGACCCGGTCGTCGAGCTCAACCGCGCGGCGGCGATCGCGCAGGCAGGCGACGTCGCCGGTGGACTGGCGCGGATCGACGCGCTCGCCTGCGCGCTGGACGACTACCACTACTTTCACGCTGCGCGCGCGGACCTCCTTCGCCGCCTCGGCGCGCGCGACGCAGCTGCCGACGCCTACGCCCGCGCCCTGGAGCTGGCCGGGAACGCCGCCGAGCGTGCGTTCCTCGCGCGCCGGCGTGCTGAGATGCGGCAGTGATTGCGCCGCACGAGTGAGCGGCTCAGGTGCAGCGGAAGCTGGCGAGCGCGGTGCCGCGACGTGGGGGGTCGGCGTCCCGAGGGTTCACCGTTGCGCGGTCGGTGGCGCGCCGCCGGCCAGGCAGTCCAGACAGATGGCGCTGAAGTGCACCTTGCGGGGAGCATGCGGCGGCGCCTGGATGGTCAGCGTGAACGAGTTGTCCGCGATCTTGCGCAGGTGCAGCCTCGGGATCACGAATTGGCCGTCGGCTTGGATCGCCGCCGCGTAGGGGGCCGCTGGCCCGATCTCGCGCCGGGCGATCACACGACCGCCCTTCGGTGGCGGCGAGACGCGGCCCTGAATGGTTAGGCGCTTGTCAGACGTGGTCTCATAGGTGAACGAGCCGCCACCACCATCGTTCGCGCCAACGAAGCTCACATCGACGCCGGGCGTGACGAACGGCGCGACCTGAGCGCAGACCCCCGCCACCGATCGGCGCTGGTCGGCGATGATGGTGTAAGCGTCGTCGAGCTCTGAGCGCAGCACGGACGGATCGATCGTTCGCAGCTCACGCGCGGCTTCGCCCGAGGCCCGGGCAGCCAAGCGATCGCGACAACTCGCGGCGACAGCGGTGCGATGCGCGACGTCGAGAGCACGGTAGGCGCGGCCAGATGACGAAAGCGCGGCGGCCTCTCCGACCGAGCGGTCAGCTCCACAGCCCGCCAGTGCCACACCCAGCAAGCACCCGCAGGCGCCAATTACAGCGATGCGCACCACGAGACCGGCTCGCACGAATCGTCGCCATCGAAGCTGGCGACCGCGTCTACTTTCGTTGTGCTCGTCACGTTACGCCCTACCCGTTTGACCCTCCTCGCTGCCGTTCGGCTCACGATTCTCCTCCATGTGGAGGCCGGCGCCGTCGATCAGCGTGGATCGGGAGGCGTTGCCGGGCCTCTGGCGCCGGCTGCGGCTGGCCGCGTGAGCGCGCGCGGTCGCTGCCCGGCGCTGGCCGGGGCCGCAGGCATGTCGTGCAGGACCCACAGGCCCGAGGCGGCGGTCAATCCGGCGACCAGGCCGATGGCGCCGCCGTAGCCCAGCGCATCGGCGGTGGTGCCGGCGATGAGGCCGCCCACGACGTAGCCGCTGTCGCGCCAGAAGCGGTAAACACCGACGACCGGCGCGCGCGCGACGGGCGACACGGCATCGGAGATCGCGGCGATCAGCGTGGGGTAGACCAGCGCCGTCCCGAGGCCGAGCGCCACCGCGGCGCCAGCGGCCAGAGCGAGCGCACCATCGCTGAGCGCCAGCAGCGTCAGCGCGCCGGCCTGGATGAGCATGCCCGCGGCGATCAGCGGCTTACGGCCGATGGTGTCCGACCAGTGACCCGTCCCGATCTGCGCGACGCTCCACACCGCGGGGTACAGCGCGGCCACGAGACCGATATCGGCAACGCTCGCGCCATGGGCGGCGAGGAAGAGCGGGACGAGCCCCCACGCGAGCGCGTCGTTGAGGTTGTTGATCAAGCCGGCCTGCGAGCAGGAGCGCAGCGTCGGGTCGCGGTAGGTGGCCTGGGGAAACGCGACACCGAGCGTCGGGGGTTGCTCGTCGCCGACATCCTCATGGGCGGCCTGCTCGAGCGCGACGTGGGCGGCGGTGTCGCGGACGAACAGCAGGGAGCACAGGAACGCCACCACGGCGATGACGGCGCCGGCGACGACGAGCACGTCGCGGGCCGCGAGGTCGGCCGCCAGCCAACCGCTGATCCCGGCAGCCAGCGCGACGCCGCCGTAGCCGGCCGATTCGTTGAGGCCGAGCGCGAGGCCTCTGCGCCTGGGCCCGACGAGGTCGATCTTCATGACCACGGTCATGGACCAGGCGAGGCCCTGGTTGACGCCAAGGAAGGCGTTGGCGGCGACGATCCAGGCCCAGCTCGGCGCGACCGCGATGAGGAGCGGTACGGGCAGCGCGAATGCCCAGCCCGCGATGAGCAGCCGCCGGCGCCCGGCGCGGGCGGCCAGCACGCCGGCGGCGAGGTTGGTGACCGCCTTGGCGATCCCGAACGCGACGATGAACGACAGGACCGCGGCGCTCGAGGTCAGGCCGAAGTCCTCGCGGCCGATGAGCGGCAGCGTCGAGCGTTCGAGCCCGACCATCGCGCCGACGAAGGCGTTGATCGCGACGAGCAGCAAGAACTGCGCGCGGTTCTCGCGCAGCCCGAGGCGGACGGGCCGGCCCGTCACGAGACCTTGGCGATGGGCGCTCCGGCGCGGTTGGCGGCGACGATCACGGCCTGGTCCTCGGGTGCCGGCGGGATGTCGCTGGTGAGCGCGTCGACGAAGGCGTCCTCGGAGTCGAACTGCAGCGCGCGGTTGGTGCGGCGCTCGAAGCCGATCGTGGAGATCGGGTTGGCCGACAGGCCGCGTCCGCACACCGACCCGGAGTAGTGGGCTGGATAGAGGACGAGGTGGTCGGGCAGCGTGAGCAGCCGATCGGTCAGCGATCGGTACAGCGTGCGCGCCATCGACTCGACGCTGTCCGCGCCGTGCGCGTGAAGGTCAGGGCGTCCCGCGTCACCGACGAGCAACGCGTCGCCGGTGAGCACCAACCACGGCTCCTCACCCCGCGTGTGATCGGTCACCAGGTAGGCATGGTGCGCGGCGGCGTGCCCCGGAGTGGCGATCGCTTGCAGGTCGGTGTTGCCCAAGCGCACGAGCTCTCCGTCGGCGAGTGCGTGGTGCTCGAACTCGACCCCGGCGCCCTCGGGGAGATAAGGCCTCGCGCCGGTGCGTGCGACAACGGCGGGGAGGCCCGAGAGGTGGTCGGCCTGCACGTGCGTCTCGAGGACCGCGACGATCGACGCGCCCTGCGCCTCGGCCACCGCGACGTACTCGTCGACGAGGTCGACGTGCGGGTCGACGACGGCGAAGGCGCTGTGCGTCTTGCAGCCCAGGAGATACGAGGCGCAGGCCGTGTCGTCATTCAGCAGCTGTCGGAAGTACACGCCGGCCTCCGGGTGGGCGAGCTCATCAGCTTGACAAGCTATCAAGCGATCTATTGAATAACAACGGATGGATGCCCGCCGCCAGAAGGACGCGCTCTTCGAAGCGATCGCGCTGATGGGCAAGGCGTTCGCCAGCCCGCGCCGCCTCGAGCTGCTCGATCTGCTGGCGCAGGCACCACGCACGGTCGACGAGCTCGCGCGAGCGAGCGAGCAGTCCACGGCGAACACGTCCCAGCACCTGCAGGCGCTGCACGCCGCGGGCATGGTCACGCGCGCGCGAGAGGGAACCAGCGTGCGCTACGCGCTGGCCGGCGACGAGGCACTGTCGCTCTGGCTGGCGCTGCGCGACGCGTCGGTCGCCCAGCTGGCCGAAGTGGAGCGAGCCGCCCGGGACTACCTCGGCGAGGACGTCGAGGCGATCGGACGCGACGAGTTGATCGCGCGGCTGGGACGGGGCGAGATCGTGCTCGTCGATGTCCGCCCGCCGGAGGAGTACGCGGCCGGCCACATCGAAGGCGCACGCTCGGTCCCGCTCGACGAGCTCGAGCACCGCCTCGCCGACCTGCCCGCCGACCGCGAGATCGTCGCGTACTGCCGCGGTCCGTTCTGTGCCTACGCGCACGAGGCGGTCCGCCGCCTGCAGGCGGCCGGCCGCCCGGCCCGCCGACTCGAGGACGGCTGGCCGGAATGGCGGCTCATGGACAAGTCGACGAGACGCCGCACAGCCGCGTAACGATCAGGAGGATGACGATGAGAGCCATCGATTGCGGTTGGGGGGATCAGGCGTCGTGAGCGCCACGGACATCCCCGTCGACGTCGACGTCCTCCGCGAGGAGATCCGCAAGACCTACACCGACGTCTCGACCGATCAGGAGCAGGAGTTCATCTTCCCCACCGGGCGCGCGTGGGCCCATGAGCTCGGCTACCCCGAACCCGAGCTCGGGCGCGTGCCCGACGCCACCGTCGACAGCTTCGCCGGCGTGGCCAACCATTGGGTGCTCGGGCGTATCGCGCCCGGAGAGATCGTGCTCGACCTCGGATGCGGCGCCGGCACGGACCTGCTCATCGCCGCCCAGATGACCGGGCCGCCCGGGCGGATCATCGGCGTCGACATGACCGCAAGCATGCTCGACCGCGCGCGTGCGAGCGCCGACGAGATGGGCATCGACAACTTCGAGCTCCACGAGTCGCTGATCGAATCGCTCCCGCTCGACGACGCGTCGGTCGACGTCGTGATCTCCAACGGCGTCATCGACCTCGTGCCGGACAAGGACGCCGTGCTCGACGAGATCGACCGCGTCCTGCGCCCCGGCGGCAGGCTGCAGCTCGCCGACATCGTCATCCATCACGAGGTCTCAGAGGACGCGCGCAAGCGCATCGATCTCTGGACGGGCTGAATCGCCGGCGCGTTGCTCCATGGCGAGCACGCGCGCCTGCTGGTCCAGCGGGCCTACACCGACATCACCCAGGGCGATCTCGTCGACACCTATGCCCGGTCAGCCTTCGAGGACACCCGTCGCAAGGCGGCGAAGTTCGGTGCCATGGGATCGACGATCGCAGCAACCAAGCCACGCTGAGCCGAGGATGAAGCTTCACGCGTTCGTGCATGCGCACCTTCCGCCGGCGCCCGCTCGCGTGCTCGAGGTCGGCTGTGGCCGCGGTGACCTCGCGCAGGCGATCGCTCGCGCCGGTCACCGGGTCGTGGCGATCGACCCCGATGCGCCCGCGGGCGACCTCTTCCGCGCCACCTCGCTGGAGGAGTTCGCCGATCCCGAGCCGTTCGATGCCGTCGTCGCCAGTTTGGCGCTGCATCACATCGCGGATCTTCCGGGCGCGCTTGACAAGATCGCGCGGCTATTGGGCCCGGCTGGCCGGCTCATCGTCAACGAGCACGCCGTCGATCGACTCGACGAGCCGACCGCGCGCTGGTACCTCGACAAGCGCGCTGGGATCCGACCCGACGCCCCGCGCTCGCTCGAACAATGCCTGCGCGAGTGGGAAGCCGACCATGCCGAGCTGCACGGATACAACGCCATGCGCCAGGAGCTCGACCGGCGCTTCACCGAGCGCTTCTTCACGTGGATGCCCTATCTCTACGGCGAGCTCGCCGGCGCCGTGACCGATGTGGAGGAGCGCTCGCTCATCGACGCCGGCGCGATCCAGGCCACGGGCTTTCGCTACGTCGGCGAGCGACAGCTCGCCGAGAGCGCTTAGCCATCAGCGCAGGCGACTGATGGCGATGCCCCACAGGCGTATCGGTCGCACGGTGGTCATGCCAGTCGCCACGCCGCCACCGTGGCGCTCACGCCGCGCAGCGTGACGTCGCGGCGGTCGTCGAGGGCGGCGGAGAGCCGGCCGCCGGCGGCGGTCCTTGTCGCCGCGCTCACGAGCGCTTCGTTGGGCTCGGCCTGGGCCGCAAGGCGAGCCGCGACATTCACCGCGCTGCCATACCAGTCGCACCCGCGCATGACCGCAGGTCCGGTGTGAACGCCCACGCGCACCGGGAGCAGATCGGGCCGCGTGCCGACCACCTCGACGGCGCAGGCGGCGAGCGCGATCGCGTCGGCCGGGTCGGGCGCCCAGATCATCACGCCATCGCCCATCGACTTGACCTGCGTGGCGCCGTGCTCGCGGCTCAGCGCGCACATCGTGCGGCGAAACTCGCGCGCCAGCCTCGCGGCCGCGTCGTCGCCGCGCTCCTCGGTGAGCGCCGTGTAGCCGGCGAGGTCGGCGAACACGAACGTCGGAGCGGGATGGCGCCGCATCCGGCGCCGGCGCCGTGTCGAGGCAAGGACGATCAATCCGAGCGCAACAGTGGCCGCCAGACACGACGCGATCATCCCGATCATCGAGCGCTCCCTTGCACTTGCAGAAACATACGCGACCGTATAAAACTACGCCGACGTATGAAACGCAAACGCAAGACCCAGGCCGAGCGGCGAGAGGACACCCGCGAAGAGGTGCTGGCGGCCGCGGCGCGCGTGTTCGCCAAGCGCGGCTTTCACGCCACGAGCCTGGAGGCGATCGCCGAAGAGGCGGGGTTCAGTCGCGGCGCCGTCTACTACAACTTCGCCGACAAGGAAGAGCTGTTCCTCGAGCTCTTGGACCGCCGCTGCGCCGAGCGCGCGCAGGACCTACGCGCGGTCTTCTCCGACGACGAGGACGACGTCGAGGCCACCAGCCGCCGGGCGCAGCTCGCCGCGCAACGCGCGCTGGATGCGATGACTGGCGATCCCGAGTGGCGTGCGCTGTACATGGAGTTCCTCGCGCACGCCGCGCGTGACGCCGTCTTTCGACGCGCCTTCGCGCGGCGGACCGATCAGATGCGCGGCGCGCTCGAGGAGGTCGTCGTGCAGCGCACGCGCCCGATCGCCGACGCGCTGGGTATGGAGCCCCAGCAGCTCGCGGTCGTCATCGACGCCCTCGGCACCGGCCTGTGGGCGAGCCACATGCTGCACGGCGCGCGCGCGGTCCCGCCGGACCTGTTCTCCAAGGCGCTGGCCCTCATCGTCGACGGGATCGCGGCCCGCGCCGCCGTTTCAGAAGGGACCGCATGACCACCACCGACATTCCGCGCCCGCGCTTCGCGCGGATGTACCTGAAGGCCGCCGCGCGCGCCGACCGACGCGGCGCCACCGAGCACCGCCGGCGCCTGCTCGAGGACCTCGATGGCCGGGTGGTGGAGATCGGCGCCGGCAACGGGCTGAACTTCGCGCACTACCCGCCAACCGTCACGGAGGTAGTTGCGATCGAGCCCGAGCCGACGCTGCGTGCCGTCGCCCAGCAGGTTGCGGCCGCCGCGCCGGTACCCGTGAGCGTGCGCGCGGGCACCGCCGACGCCCTGCCGCTGGCCAACGGCGAGATGGACGCGGCGGTGGCCAGCCTCGTGCTGTGTAGCGTCCCCGACCAGGCCCGGGCGCTGGCAGAGCTGCACCGCGTGCTGCGCCCGGGCGGCGAGCTGCGCTTCTACGAGCATGTCATCGCGCGCTGCCAGCCCATGCGCACGATCCTGCGGCTCGCCGACCACAGCGCACTGTGGCCGGCGATCGCCGGCGGCTGCCATCCGGCGCGCGACACCGGTGCCGCGATCGAGGCCGCTGGCTTCACGATCGAGCGCTGCGAGCGCTTCGGCTTTCGCGCCAGCGCGCTGGAACCCAGCGTGCCCCACATCCTCGGCACCGCACGACGGCCCTAGGCGGTCGGGCGCGAGGACGGCGACGAGCTCGTCCTCATTCGCGCGACATCGTCGCGAGCGGCGAAGCGAGCGCCGGACCCCGGTCCCCCCTAACAGCCGGGATCCGACGCACCGCTCACGCCGTGGCTGCGCCAGGTATGTTCGGCGCGGGCTGTGGAGGAGAGCGGCCCACGCGACCCGAGCGCAGCGTCCGCAAGGAGGGTCAGGCCCCTGCGGCGAGACACACTCAACCATCCGGCGCCGGACGTTCCGTGACGATCCCGAGAAGCCCTGCCAATCTCAAGGACGTTATGTCGCAGCCGGCGAATTCCTGACTGTTGACCGTCGACGACATGTCGCCATGCACCGCGATTGACGCCGGCTCGCGTCGGGTTTCGATCCGGTGGCGCGTCGGTCAGGGAATGTGGGCGAGCACGTTGACGATCGTGCCACCGGGGTCTTCGACGAAGAAGCGGTGAACGCCCCAGGGCTCGTCGGTGAGGGGATAGACGATGCGCAGTCCGCGCCTGAGGGCTTCGGCGTGGGCGGCGTCGACCGCCTCCGGATCACCGAGGTCCACGCCGAAGCTCGGTTGTGGGACCTCGAATCCGGGTGGCGAGAGGATGACCTGCGCCGACGGGTTGGCGGGGGAGCTGAGGCACAGCACCGGGTTCTCCATGGCGACCTCGAGCCCGAGCGCTTCGACGTAGAAGTCTCGGGAGGCCGTGATGTCGCGTCCGGAGGGGTAGGGGACTATCCGCGCGGGTGGACGGACGGTCATGGCTGTCCCTTGCGTGCCAGGGCGAGTTGGAGGCGTTGGTCCGTTTGCACGGTGAACTGCTCGAAGCCGGCTCGCTGATGCAGGGCACGAAGCTCGTCATCGCTGTAGACCCGCATGGCGGGTCCCGCGTTGAAGACCTCCTCGTGACCGGGCGGCGCGCCGGCCGGGCCACCGTAGCCCTCTTCGGCGAGACGGCCGCGCGGGCGGCGGGCGCTGTCGTTGATGAACTGCTCGTCGGTCACTTTCGCGCCGGGCCTTGACCTAGGCGAGTCCGTCACGCCGGCGACGCGAGGCTCGCTCGTTGAAGAGGGGGAGTCCATGCGACGAGTCTGCTCGCCGATCGCGCCGCCGTCTTGGACGAATGCGAAATCGCTAGCCGGGCACATGATTGAGCGCGGGACCGCGCAGCCGCAGGTACGCCGACGGAGACAGCCCTGTGTGCTCGCGGAACTCGCGGATGAGATGCGACTGGTCGCAGTAGCCGTGCTCGAGCGCGAACGCCGCCCATCCGACCTCGGCCGCGCCGTCGATGCCCCCCAGCGTCGAACGAAAGCGCGCGAGCCGCTGGAAGGCCCGCGGCGTCAGTCCCACCTCGGCACTGAAGACCTGCTGAAGGCGCCGCGGTGTCCACCCGAGCCGGTCGCTGAGCTGCGCGACCCTATAGCGGACGGGCGCGCGTGCTATCCAAGCGATCGCTTCGACGGCCAGCGGATGTGTGACTTCGACAGCGCCGGCCAGCCGGCGCCAGAGCACACGCTCGACCTCCCCAAGGCGCTCGCGCGGGCCGGTCGCCTCGAGCACCCGTTCGCGCAGCTCGACGGCCCCGTCGCCCCACACGTCGGCCAATGCGACGTGGCGGTCGGCGAGCTCGTGCATCGGCACCCCAAGC
>Ga0307278_10001266_pt1 | contig 12591 bp, 14 predicted proteins | sample ER_DNA_117_FD_194482 | JGI IMG/M metagenome (GOLD analysis project Ga0307278, IMG submission 194482) | Bulk soil microbial communities from the East River watershed near Crested Butte, Colorado, United States - ER_DNA_117 | ecosystem: Environmental > Terrestrial > Soil > Floodplain | place... | reverse complement strand
GCAAGGTGGTACGCGCGGGAAGGAGCGTCTCTGGCGCGGGCGCCTCACGCGAACAGGACGGCCGCCAGCCAGGCGCTGCCGATGAGCAGCCCGGCGACCAGCTCGATCAGCACCGAGAGCCCGGCCGCCTGCAGCGCCCGCACCGTGGACGGCCAGGCGGCCGCGTGCGTCCGCAGGCGCAGCCGCTCGGCGCCGTAGACGCCGCCGACGAAGCCGACGACCGCGCCGACGACCGGGATCACGAAGAAGCCGACCACGGCCAGGACGCCGCCCGCCGCAAGGCTCCCCCACGGCACCCCGGCCGACCGCAGCCGCCTGCCGGGGACCAGGTACTTCACGACCTGGCTGGTGGCCAGCAGCAGCGAGGCGACCGCCAGCACCACCCAGGCCACCGCGGTCCGCTCGACCAGCGCCCAGACCAGCACGGCACCCCAGCACAACAGCAGACCGGGGACCACCGGCAGGAGCACACCGACCAGGCCGACCATGATCGCGACCCCGACGAGGACGAGCCCGGTGGCGTCGACGGTGGCCTCCTTGTCAGCGCTTGTCGCGGAGGACCTCGCGGATGCGCTCGAACGTCTCGTCGAGGATAGCGGCGCACTCGCGGATCTGGGCCTCGGTCAGGTGGGCCCGGTGGAGGAGCTGGTCGGTGCCGGTGAGGAGGTCGCGCAGCCGGTGCTCCACGCGGGGCGCTGCCGCGTCCGCGTCGTGCCAGTCGCGGCGCGACCGGTTCTCGTGGCGCTGCTGGCGGCGGATCTCCCTGGCCGCCTGCTTGAGCTCCTGCTTGAGGTCGTGGACGGTGCCGCGCACCTCCTCGCGGATCTCGCCGGCCAGGTAATGGACCGAGCTGCGGATCTCGGTCTCCAGGTGGTCCAGCTCGTCCTGGCGGCGGCGCAGCTCCTCCCGCCCGGCCTCGGTGATCTGGTAGACCTTGCGGCCGCCCTCCCGGCTCTGGGTGACCAGGCCCTCGGCCTCCAGCCGCTGCAGGCGCGGGTAGATGGTGCCCGGCGACGGCGCGTACAGGCCCATGAAGCGGTCCTCGAGCAGGCGGATCACGTCGTAGCCGTGCCGCGGGCTCTCGTCCAGCAGCTTGAGCAGGTACAGACGCAGCATGCCGTGGCCGAAGACGGGACTCATCGGGGCACCCCCTTGGGGTTCCCCGAACCCCTCCGGCTCATCGTGACTCCCGCGCCTCGGGCTCGCGGCGGAGCAGGGCGACGTGGCCGGAGGTGGTGCTGGCCTGCAGCCGTCCGGTGCCGGCACCGAGCCCCCCCCCGGATGCTGCGAAGGGCGGGCTGACCCTCGCGGTGCAGCTCGTCGAAGGCACTGGCGACCAGGCCGCTGGTGGACTGGACCTGGACCTGCAGGTCGCTGGCTTGCGGCAGGCGGATGGTGACGTCGCCGGAGACCGTGGTCACGCGGATGTCGCCGGCGCCGGGCGTGCTCACGTCCAGCGTGACCGTGCCCGAGATGGTCCTGGCGCCGATCGTGCCGCCGCCCTCGACCAGAGTGAGGTCGCCGGAGACGGTGTGGGCCCACAGCTCGCCGGCGACGCCGTGGACCCGCAGCGGCAGGCCGTCCAGCTCGGAGACCTCCAGGGTCGGCCGGTCGTCGGTGCCGACGACGCCGACGCTGCCGGCGACGGTCCGCACCCGCAGCCGCCTGACGGTGTCGAAGGTGAGCTTCCGCGGTTCGTCGATCGTCCACGTTGCCATCGTGCGCCTCCCGCGATATATCGCGTCTTCCCACAGACAAGATATATCGCGAGCGGCGGATGTCAAGTGGCCGCGCCGGCGTGGATCGCACGGACCGTGTCGATGGTGTCGGCGTCGGCGGCCCGCTTGTCCTCCCGGTAGCGCAGGACGCGCGCGAACCGCAGCGCCAGCCCGCCCGGGTAGCGCGGGCTGGTCTGCAGGCCGTCGAAGGCGACCTCGACGACCAGCTCCGGGCGGACGCGGACGACCCACCCGTCGATGGGGGTCACGGCCAGCTCCCGCAGGCGCTCGGTCTGCCAGCGGAGCAGCTCGTCGGTCAGGCCCTTGAAGGTCTTGCCGAGCATGACGAAGCCGCCGCTCTCCGGGTCGCGGGCGCCGAGATGCAGGTTGCTCAGCCAGCCCGTGCGGCGGCCGTGGCCCCACTCGGCGGCCAGCACCACCAGGTCGAGGGTGTGCACCGGCTTGACCTTGACCCAGCCGGCGCCGCGCCGCCCGGCCTCGTAGGGCCCGGCGAGCGACTTGACCAGCACGCCCTCGTGGCCGCGGGCCAGCGCGTCGCCGAGGAACGCGGCGGCGGCCGCCGGGTCGCCGGTCACCGTCCGCGGCACCCGCAGCGCCGCCGGGGTCACCGCCGCGAGGGCGGCGTGGCGCCCGGCCCCGTCCCGGTCGATCAGGTCCTCGCCGTCGAGGTGGAGCACGTCGAACAGGAACAGCGTGAGCGGCACCGTGGTGCGCAGCCGTTCCACGCCGAGCTTGCTGCCCAACCGTCCCGCGGTGACCTGGAAGGGGTGCGGCCGGCCGTCGTCGCGCAGGGCGATCAGCTCGCCGTCCAGCACGGCGGTGCCGACGGGAAGCGCCAGCACGGTCTCGACCACCTCGGGCACCCGCGCGGTGATGTCGTCGAGCGTGCGGGTGAACACCCGCACCTGGTCGCCGTCCTTGTGGAGCTGGACGCGGACGCCGTCCAGCTTCCACTCCACCGCGGCGGGCACTCGCCTGGCAGAGCCCGAGGCCCCGGCCCTGGCGAGGGCGGCCTCGACGCTGGTGGCGGTCTGGGCGAGCATCGGCTGCAACGGGCGGCCGACCTGCAGCCGGAGCTCCCGCAGCCCGGCGACGCCGCGGGCGAGTGCGGCCTCGGCGACCGGCCCGAGCGCGCCGCGCAGCATCAGGGCGCGCCGAACCTCGGCGCCGGGGATCCCGGCGGCGCGGGCGGTCGCCTCGACCATCACGCCCTCCAGGGCGCCCTGGCGCAGCTCGCCGCCGAGCAGCCGGACCAGGAACCGCTGCTCGTCGCCGGTCGCCCGGCCGAGCAGGCCGGTCAGCAGGCGCCGCCGTTCCGCCTGCGACCCCGGCCCGGCCTGGCGCCCGATCCGCTCGAAGCCGGCGTCGACCTCGGCGACGGTCAGCGACGGCAAGGCGGCCGGCGGGGGGACCTCGCGGAGCGCCGCCCAGCCGACGCCGATCTGGCGCTGCCGCAGCTCGCCGGAGAGGAACGCGACCGCCGGGTGGACCTCGTCCGGGTCGAGCCGGCGCAGGCAGGCGGCCAGGCGCTCCACCTTGGCCAGGCGGGCGGCGCTGGCGGCGACGGCGGCGGACGTCTCGGCGATCTCCTCGAGCAGCACGGCGCCCATTGTCGCCCGGGGCGTGGGCAGCCGGCACGCTGGCGGCCGCGTACCGTCGCGGGTAGCTTGCCGTCCATGCGCACGACGAGGTGGGTGGGTGCCGCGGTGGTCCTGGCCGGGGCCGGCTGGGCGGCCGGTAGGATCGCCAGGGGCCCGGCGCGGGTCGACATCCGGGCGTTCGACCCCGACGAGGTCGCCCGGCTGGAGACCGCCATGTGGCGGTCGTACTACGACCGGCGCCGGCTGCCGCTGTTCGGGCAACTCGTCGCGCTGCTGCGGGGCCAGTTCCAGCTCTCGCCGGCCCGGTCGCTGGCGCTGGCGTACCTGGCGGCCAAGGCGGCGGCGGTGTTCCAGGTCGGGCGCGACCACGCCGACTACCAGCGCGCGCTCCCCTACCTGGAGCGGTACTACGCCGCGATCCTGGCGGTCAGCGAGGCGCCGTTCGACGCCGCCGAGGTCGCGCGGCTGGAGCTGGACTGGTGGGTCGTCCACCGGGAGGCGTCCGGCGAGCTCGAGCGCGCCCTCGCCGCCCTCGCCGCGGCGCTGTACCGCGTCCCGGCCGGGCGCCTGACCGTTCACGCCGAGCGGCGGGCCGAGGCCATGACCCTCCGCGACCAGCGGACGCGGGAGCCCGGCGGCGTCGCCGAGGCCGACTGGGAGCGGATCGAGGCCCTCCTCCGGCTCGCCTGGCGTTCCCTCGCCGCCGAGGTCCGCGCCGGCGAGCCGGCCCGCTGATTCGCGTCGTTCGCGGCGTTCCCTGGACCTGTTCCACCGATGTTCAGCGGCGGTTCCCCCGGTGTTCCGGCGCGCCGCCGCGCTGGCCGCGCACCGTCTCCTAGGCTGCATCCCGGAATCCGCTACCGCCTGAGCCTGCAGGAGCGTCACCGGAGTGTCTGCTGCCGCCCCCCTCCCCGCCACCGACGAGCCCGACGTCAGCGTGGTCCTGCCTTGCTACAACGAGCGCGACCACGTCGAGCTGGAGATCAAGCGCATCCGCGCGGCCCTGGACGCCGCCGGCATGCGCCACGAGGTGATCTGCGTCGACGACGGCTCCACCGACGGCACCCGGGAGGTCCTGGAGGCGATTCCGGGGATCCGGGTGATCCTGCTGCCCCGCAACCAGGGGTCGGGGACGGCCAGGCGGATCGGTACCCAGCAGGCCAGGGGCCGGGTGGTGGTGTGGACCGACGCCGACCTGACCTACCCCAACGAGCGCATCCCCGAGCTGGTGGGGCTGCTGGATGACACCTACGACCAGGTGGTGGGAGCGCGCCGCACCGAGGCGGGCACCATCAAGCTGCTGCGGGTGCCGGCCAAGTGGGCCATCCGCAAGCTGGCCGCCTACCTCACCGCCACCGACATCCCCGACCTCAACTCCGGGCTGCGAGCGTTCAAGCGTTCGGTGGCCGCGCCGTACCTGCGGCTGCTGCCGGCGGGGTTCTCGTGTGTGACCACCATCACGCTGGCGTTCCTGTCCAACGGCCACCCGATCCGGTATGTGCCGATCGACTACTTCAAGCGGGCCGGGCGCTCCAAGTTCCATCCGCTCAAGGACGCCTACAACTACATCCTGCAGATCCTGCGGATGGTGATGTACTTCAACCCGCTGCGGGTGCTGATGCCGGTCGGCCTGACCCTGCTGGGAGCGACCTTCGTCAAAGCGGTCGTGGACCTGATCATCCACGACCTACGGGTGACCGGCTCCACGGTGCTGGTGGGGCTGGCGGCGTTCAACATCATCGCGATCGCGCTGCTGGCCGACCTGATGGTGCGGCGCACCGCCACCGACTGATGGCGGCCCGGCAGGCACCGGCCCCCGAGACCCCCGGGGTCGTCATCGGCAACCACACCCAGAAATACACCGCCCGCAACCCCGCCATCCGCTGGCTCACCAACCGGTGGGTCGCCAACCTGGACCAGGTCTTCCAGCGGATCGCGGCCGAGCCGGGCGCCCCCGAGTGTGCCCTGGAGGTCGGCTGCGGCGAAGGCGTCATCGCCCAGCGGCTCCACCACCACGTCGGTGAGGTCGTCGCCCTCGATCTCCCCGACGCCGGGCTACGAGCCCAGTGGCGCCGCTACCCCCAGCCGCGGTTCCTGCACGCCAACGCCCACGCCCTCCCCTTCGCCGACAAGCGGTTCGACGTGGTCGTCGCCGCCGAGGTCCTGGAGCACCTGCCCGACCCCGACCGCGGCCTGGCGGAGCTGGCCAGGGTGGGCCGCCGCCACCTGGTGCTGTCGGTCCCCCAGGAGCCGGTGTTCCGCGGCTGCAACCTGCTCGCCGGCCGCTACCTGCGCGACCTCGGCAACACCCCCGGCCACCTCAACCACTGGACCCGGCGTGGCTTCACCCGCTTCGTGTCCAGCGTCGCCGACGTCCGCGAGGTCACCAGCCCCTTCCCCTGGACCACCATCTGGGCCACCCTCCCACCCTGAGGAAACGCGCGGGCCCGTCAGCCAGCTACCCACGTTCGCAATCCGATGCGGCCATGACGCTCGCGGTAACGCCGACCACCCCACCCGCGACCGCGTGCCCGAGCCGTCCAGGAGCTGGGTCCTGCTGGAGGCGCTGGCCTACGCCGGCGCGTTCATCGACCCGACCGGGGTGCTGGCCACCCAGCGCTTCGCCGGCATCCGGGAGCAGGAGCAGCGTCACCGCCGCCGGTGAGGGCTCCACCGGACCCGACGCCGCCTTGGTGTCGTCCGGGCGCGGTGCGGCGGCTACAGTTCACCCATGAAGGCAGCGGTCAACACCAGCTACGGTCCGCCGCACGTGGTTCGGATCTCAGAGGTGGAGAAGCCGGCGGCCACCGACAACGAGGTGCTCGTCAAGGTTCACGCGACGACGGTGAACCGGACCGACTGCGGCTGGCGGGCGGCCAAGCCCTTCATCACGAGGTTCTTCACCGGGCTTGTCCGACCAAGGGTGACGGTCCTCGGGAATGAGTTTGCGGGAGAGGTCGAGGCGGTCGGCAGCGGCGTCACGTCCTTCGAGGTCGGCGACCGGGTGTTCGGATTCACCGGGGACCGGTACGGTGCTCATGCTGAATACCTCGCGATGCCCCAAGCCGGTCTGCTCGCGACCATGCCGGCGAACCTGACCTATGAGGAGGCCGCTCCCAGTACCGAGGGTTCGCAGTATGCCCTCTCGTTCATCAGCAAGGCAGCGGTCCAGCGCGGGCAGGACGTCCTCGTCAATGGCGCCACCGGCGCCATCGGCTCGGCGGCGGTCCAGCTCTTGCACTATCTCGGTGCCCAGGTGACCGCGATCTGCTCCACCGAGCACGTGGAGCTGGTCAGGGGCTTGGGCGCCGACAGGGTCATCGACTACACGGCCGAGGACTTCACCAAGGACGAGCAGACCTACGACGTGGTCTGCGACGCGGTCGGCAAGAGCTCCTTCGGCCGCTGCAGGCGGCTGTTGAAGCCGGGCGGGATCTTCCTGTCGTCGGACCTGGGCCCGCTGTCCCAGAATCCGATCCTGGCGCTCGTCACCCCGCTGTTGGGTGGCAAGAAGGTCCTGTTCCCGATCCCGAGGAAGCCTGACCAGGAGATGGCGAGGTATTTCAGGGACCTGATCGAGTCCGGAGCGTTCAAGCCGCTCATCGACAGACGCTATCCGTTGGACCAGATCGTCGAGGCGTACAGGTACGTCGAGACGGGGCAGAAACTTGGCAATGTCGTGATCAGCGTCCAGCCTTCGAGCTCGTGAAGCGGGCGGCCAGGACCGCGGCACCGCCCCAGGCCAGGTCGCCGACGATGAACAGCAGCCGGGACACGACCGCGATCACCGCGGCCCTCGGCGCGGTGATGGTCGGGCCGAGCAGCAGCAGCAGCGCCGCCTCGCGCACGCCGGCGCCGGCCGGGACGACCAGCAGCAGCGGCCCGGAGGCGAAGGCAACCGCGAACGCCCCGGTGCACTGCAGCAGCAGCAACCAGCCGCCGTCGGCGCCGAGCTGGCGGGCGAGCACGAACACCTGCACCCCGTAGAGCAGCCAGGCGCCGATCGACCAGCCGGCAACCCGGAGGATGCCGCCGAACGACAGCGGGGCGGGCAGGGGCGGCCGGCGGGCGACCCGCAGCGCCAAGGCGATCAGCCGGTTCAGCACCGGCGGGGCCACCAGCACCATCGCCAGCGGCAGCACCAAGACCAGCCAGTGGTACTCGTCGGCGGCGCCGGCGCCGAGCAGGGGAATGACCGGGACACCGACCAGCAGGCCGGTGCCGATCACCATGAGCATGAAGACCACCACGGCCGCGCCCGACGCGCGCTGGGGCACCTGGTAGTCGCGACCCAGCCGCATCTGGGTCACTGCCGGCCAGATCGAACCAGGCAGGTACTTGCCGAGCTGGCCGAGGAAGAACACCCGCATGCCACCGACGACGTGCAGCCGGACGCCGAGGTCGGTGAGCCCGGCCCGCCAGGACAGGAAGGTGCCGTAGATGCCGGCGAACACCGCGGCCATCGCCGCCAGGACCGATGGCGCCGACAGCCGCCCCAGCAGCGGCCGCACCTCCTGCCACTGCCCGGCGAGGACCACCACGATCACGGCCAGGAACAGCCCTGACACGGCCACGCGGAGGACTCCCCGCCAGCGCCCGGCGGGCGGCGGAGCACCCTCGGTCGCACGCTGGCCGGCCAGGCCGTCCCGAACGGTCACGGAGACAGACGCTACCGCAGATCGATCTCCGGCGGCGCTCGTCGGTCGGGCGGGGGCGGGAACGGGTGGCTCGCCGCGCTCCGCAGGGGGATCGCGGCGGCCAGCTCGTCGAGGACCGCCAGCAACCTGTCGACCTCATCGTCGGTGTTGGCGGCGGTGACCTGGAGGCGGAAGCCCACCTCGTCACGGGGCACGCCCGGGTAGAACGCGAGCGTCACGTAGATGCCGTGGTCGAACAGGAAGCGGCCGGCGAGGTCGAGGTCGCCCGAGTCGGCGAGCGGCACCTCGATGACCGGGAACGCCGAGGCGTTGCGGGTGGCCACGCCAAGGCCGGCCAGGTGGTCCAGGATGCGCCGGGCGGCGGCGTGGACCTTCGCACGCAGCTCGTCGCCGCGGGCGGCGTTCACCTGCAGCCCGACCAGCGCGCTCGCCAGCGAGGCGATCGGCGACGGCCCCGAGTACAGGTACGGCGGCGCGGCCACCTTGAGCAGCCGCTTGAGGTCGGACGGGCACGCCACGAAGGCCAGCAGCGACGAGTACGCCTTGGAGAAACCGGCGGTCAGCACCACGTTGTCGTAGGTCTCGCCCAGGTGGCGGACCACGCCGTTGCCCCGCCGCCCGTAGGGGCACGTCTCATCGGGGGCGCGCTCCCCGACCACCCCGAAGCCGTGGGCGTCGTCCACGTACAGCAGGGCGTCGTGGGCGCGCGCCAGGGCCGCGAACTCGGCGAGCCTCGGCGCGTTACCGGTCATGCTGTTGACCCCGTCCATGCAGATCAGCCGCGGTCCCCGCGGCTGGCGTCGGAGCAGCTCCTCCAGCGCGTCGGGGTCGTTGTGGGGGAAGCCGATCAGGCTGGCGCCGTTGGCGCGGGCGACCGTGCAGCCGTCGTAGATGGTCTTGTGCGCCCGCGCGTCCAGCAGGATCGTGCCGGCGCCGGCCAGCAACGGGATCACCGAGGCATGGATGTGGGTCAGCGTCGGCAGCAGCAGGGCGTCCTCGACGCCGAGCAGCTCGACCAGGCGACCCTCGATCTGCTCGTACAGGACGGGGCTGCCGAGCATGCGCGACCAGCTCGGATGGGTGCCCCAGCGCGCCAGATAGCCGGGGATGGCCCCGATCACCTCTTGGTCGAGGTCCAGGCCGAGGTAGTTGCAGGAGGCGAAGTCGAGCAACCAGCGATCGCCGACCCGGATGCGGCGACCGCTGACCTCCTCGACGACCGCATCGACGAGGGGGTTGCGGACCTGCAGGTCGGCCAGGTCGGCGCAGGCGTCCAGCCAGCGCGCCAGCCAGGTGCCGGGTGCGGCTCCCGGCAACGCAGAACGAGTCAATCCAGCCACACCTTACCGGGCTGTCAAGTTGGACTCAACTCGGGTGCCGCCGGCTCCGACTACAAGAGCATGACCTCGACCGAGACGCCTCGTGTGCTGGTGGTCGACGACGCGCCCGCCATCCGCAGCGCCCTCCGGGGCGTGCTGGAGGATGCGGGCATGCTGGTCGTCGGGGAGGCGCCGGACGGCGCCCAGGGTGTGGCCATGACCGGCTCGCTCCGCCCCGACGTGGTCCTCATGGACCTGCGGATGCCCTGGTCGGACGGCTTCCAGGCGACCGAGCAGATCGTTGTCTCGTACCCGGAGGTCCAGGTGGTGGTGCTCTCCGCCTACGAGAGCCACGAGTCCGCCGAGGCGGTCCGGGCCGCCGGCGCCTACGCCTTCCTGCCGAAGGACTGCACCGCCGACCTGATCCGCGACACGGTGCTCGCCGCCTGGCGCCGCGACGGCCGCTAACCCCGACCACCGCCACGAGCTGTTCCAACCCGAGCTGTTCGCCTAGGCTCGCGTTGGACCTCGTGTGGCAACCAACCGCCTCGACGTCGAGGAGCCTGCCCCTGACGAGGTGGCCAGACGCTTCCAAGATCCGAAGTTCGCCGAGGGCATGCGGTACGTCCAGTCGACCCTCGCCGCTGCCCTGGACGCGTCCTAGACCGGCGCCGGCTGGCTGGCCATCCGCACGTCGACGGTGGTGCCCACGCCGGGGACGGAGTCGACCACCAACTTCCCGCCGACCATCTCGACCCGCTCGCGCATGCCGGCCAGGCCGAAGTGGCCGTCGCCGACCAGCTCGCGGGCCGCGAAGGGGTCGAAGCCGACGCCGTCGTCGTGGATGCGCAGCCGCACCCCACCGTTCTCGGTGGCCAGCGACACCGTGACCCGCGAGGCCCTGGCGTGCTTGCCGATGTTGGTCAGCGACTCCTGGGTCACCCGGTACAGCACCGTCTCCAGCTCCGGCGCCAGCCGGGCGTCGAGGCCGCTGCGGATGTCGCAGGCCACCCCGTTGGCCGCCTCGAAGGCACGCGCCTGGTTGAGGAGGGCGGCCTCCAGGCCCTGCTCGTCGAGGACCGCCGGGCGCAGCTCCGACATCAGCCGGCGCAGCCCGCTGATGCCGGTGGCCAGGTCGACCTCCAGGCCGGCGAGCAGCGACTCGGCCTCCTCCTGCTGGCCACGCTGCACCCGGGTGCGGGCCCGGTTGAGGCTGTAGCGCAGCGCGGTCAGCTCCTGCACCGGGCCGTCGTGGAGGTCGGCGGCGAGCCGGAGCCGCTCCTGCTCGGTCGCGCGCAGCACCGTCTGCATGACCCGCTTGCGCTCGGCCTGGAGGGCGACCTCGCCGGCCAGGCCGCCCATGCGGGCCAGGGCCAGCAGGAACAGCACCACCGAGCCGCCGGCGATCACCGCCACGTCGATCGGCTCGCCGCGGACGGCCTGGATGACCAGCACCGCGGGGGCCATCAGCGAGGCGCCGGCGAGCGACGCCAGCCGCGAGCGGGTCAGCCGCGTGCTCACCGAGGCCGGCTCGGACAGCGACACCATCGACGGATGCAGCGCGGCGAGGCCGAGGGCGGCGTAGTAGAGGACCCAGATGGCGTCGACCGGCCCGCCGACCTGCCAGTCGCCGGCGAGCAGGCTCAGCCCGTAGACGGTGTCGCCGACCAGCAGGCCGGCGAGGCCGATGGCCAGCAGGCGGCTGGCGGCCGTACCGTGGCCACCGGTCCGCCACAGCCGCACCGCGACCGCCAGCAGCAGCACGTCGCAGAGGGGGTAGGCGATCGAGACCAGCCGCTGTGGCAACGCGAGGCCGGGCGCCCGGACGTTGGGGCCGATGAGGAACACCCACGACAGCATGCCGATCCCGGTGGTGATGATGGTCGCGTCGATCAGGCTGGCCCAGTCGCGGCCGGGGGCGCGGCCGCGGACCAGCAGCAGCAGCCCGGCGGCCAGCAGGAGATAGCAGGCCAGGTAGAAGCCGTCCGCGACCGACGGGTAGGGCGCCTCCAGGTGCAGCACCCACTCGTAGCTGTAGTTGATAGCGTCGCCGATGGTGAAGGAGAGCTGCCCGCCGGCCAGCAGGTACCACGCCAGCGGCCGCGACGGACGCCAGATGCGGACACCGATGACCAGGGCCGCGACCGTGCCCAGCTCGATCGCGCAGTAGACGACCGCCCGCAGCGCCGAGGGGGGCAGGACAAAGTACCCGGCTGCGAGCACCAGCTCGACGGCCAGGAACACGCGCGCCACCCGCGGGATCACCACGCTGTGGTTATCGGCCACTCGGCGGCGGAACTGTTGCTGTCTCAGGTCGGTGGTCACCGGCGAATTCGACCACAGATCACCGCGTAGTCGTTCACGCTGAACAGGAAGGCCCCCTGGGCGTCCAGGCGGCGGAGCCCGGCGAGCCAGCCGTCCAGCTCGCCGGGGCCGGCCTCGCCGCTGGCCAGGAGCGTCTGCGCCAGGTTGTGCGCGTAGCCCCAGCCGAGCCCGCCGGGAACGAAGGTCCGGTCGAGCACCACCTTCGCCTGGACGTCCAGGACGTCCAAGCCGGCGCGGCCCGCGACCGCGGCCAGGCGACGGCCGATGGTGCCGTCGACCGCGTCCATCCAGGGCTGCTGGGCGTCGCAGTAGGCGCGGACCAGCCGCCTGGTCAGGTCCAGATCCTCGGAGGCGAACACCAGCGTGTCGAAGTCGCTGTGGCTGAGCACCAGGCGGCCGCCGGGGCGGAGGACCCGTCCGGCCTCCGCGGCCAGGCCCTCCGGGTCGGGCAGGCACTCCAGGACGTTGTGGCTGAGGACCCGGTCGAAGACGGCGTCCGGGAACGGCAGCCGGTCCTTCAGGTCGGCCTGGACGAGCAGGACCCGGGCCGTGCCGGCGGCCACGGCCGGGGCCAGCGCGTCCGCGGCGCGGCCGAGGACGGCGAGGCTGGCGTCCACGCCGACCGCCACGCCGGGCCCGGCGCCGCCGTGCAGGTCCGGCGCGACCTGGACGAGGGAGGCGCCGGTGCCGCAGCCGAGGTCGACGACCCGGTCGCCGGGCCCGGCGCCGAGCAACCCGGCCAGCCAGCGGTGCCGGCTCGGCACCACCGGTTCGACCATCGCGTCGACATCGTCGGGCTCGTCCGCCACGCCCGAGACGCTAGCACGGGCGGGCTAGTAGGGCTCTGTCAGGTCTGTGGTTGAGGGATAGGGTGTGTGGGACGTCCTCCCGGTCCTTGCACAAGGGAGCAGGCGGTGGGCGGCCTCACAGCAGCCGAACTGGCCAGGAT
>Ga0307278_10001265_pt1 | contig 12606 bp, 16 predicted proteins | sample ER_DNA_117_FD_194482 | JGI IMG/M metagenome (GOLD analysis project Ga0307278, IMG submission 194482) | Bulk soil microbial communities from the East River watershed near Crested Butte, Colorado, United States - ER_DNA_117 | ecosystem: Environmental > Terrestrial > Soil > Floodplain | place... | reverse complement strand
CTCCGAAGTCACCGCGCTACATGACGGCTTCCACTTCACTGCGTACCGAATAATCCTTTGAAAGCCTTCCAAAGAGTTCTGGCCGCTCTCGGCGGGGCGGCGCGCGCGACGAGCACGGGACAATTCGCGCGATTCAAAATGCTGCGGGTAAGATCCCCCATGATGTAGTGGCGAAGCAGCCCGCGCGCTTGCGATGTGCCCGTCACAATCAAATTGTAATCGCCTTCGCGCGCTTCTTCGAAAACCTGGTCGCTCACAATCCCGTGCCGCAGCCGCACTTCGGCGGAGACGCCAAGGCGTTCGAGCTCCCTTTTTTGCCGCCGCAGATTTGTTCCGAGTTCCGATTTGGATTCGAGCAGTCGATCGACATCTTCTTCCAATTGCACCAAGTCCACATAAATCGCGGGAGGCTCGGCCATGACATGGAGCAGCGTCACGGACGCCCCAACTGCCACGGCCAATTTGCCTGTGAACTCTATCGCTTGCTCGATGAATTCTTTTCCGCCGGTGCAAACAAGAAAACGTTTCAAGTGTTTGCATTCGCCGATTGCCACGAGCACGGGGGGCTGAATCGCTTTGATCACTTCGTAGGTCTTTTCTGAGCGCCAGTGATCCCCGGTCGCCCCGGTCCACCGCGCCCCGATGATGACGAGATCATAGCTCGTTGTAGATGTCCGACCGAGAATCTGCCGGACGGGTTCGCCAGCCTGCACGATGATGTCCAGGGACACGTTTTGTGAGCGGAGGGTTTGGGCCTGCTTTTCGAGCGTTTCGCGCAAAGGGCGTTCGTCTTGCGATTTTTCCGCGATACCGAAAAGCGTCGTTTCAGCCTTCAGCGGCCCTGCCAGTAATCCTCCCAATTGGATCGCGCTTTCGGCGGCTGGCATTCCATCGCTGCAAATCAAAATTTTCATTGCGTGCTACAATTTGTGGCCGCTTACCAGCGTGTAAATTACGATGGCTGCGCCGATGAGCGGAAGCGGTACGAACGCGAGCCGGATTTTTGGGCCAGCGAAATATTGTGTAGAAATGGCGCCGATCTGTGCGCCGATCGCCGCGCCGGTGTGCATGACCAGTGCGATCAGAATGTCCACGTTGCCTTTTACCGCGTGACTGAGTGTACCGTAACTCGCCGAGATGATAATCTCAAAAAGATCAGTGCCCACTGCCAAATGAGTGGGTATTCCCAGCACGTAAACCATCGACGGCATTCGGATATACCCAGCACCGCCGCCGAGAAAGCCGCTGAATACTCCACCCACGAACGCGACCAGAAGAATCACCCAGAGCGAAATCTCTTTCACGCCAGACGTAGGAAGCGCAATCATTGGCCAAATCTTCAGCCGCTGGATCGCGCGCGACACGTGGCCGAAAGCCGTTTTGTCCTTCTTCGCGGTCAAGCCTTTTACTTTTGCGTTCGATGACCGCCCTCTTTGCGATTTCAACGTTTTCCGGCTCTCCCAAAGCATGAATGCCGAGATGCTCAGATAAACAACAATTGAGACGATGCTCACCACCAAGTTGACGTTGCCTGCGCGCTTTAACACTTGAATCAACTGCGCGCCCGCCTCCGCACCGGCAATCGTTCCAACTGCCATGACCAGGCCGAGGCGGAGATCGACATTCCCCAATGCGCGGTGCCGTTTTGCTGCTACCACCGACTTTCCGACAATGTGCGCCAGATCGGTGCCGACTGCGAAATTCCAGTCCAAGCCGACCAGGCGCAATGCGGGGCCGGCAATGAAACTTCCACCAACCCCAAAAAATCCGCCAAGAATCCCGATCACAAATCCGACAATCACCAGATAGATGGGACTGATGTGCGCCCCGGAGATCGGAAAGAACATGGCTTACTCGGAGCGGCCGCGAATCATACGGATCAAAAAGGTGGTAACACTTTCCAGGAGAACCGCCTGGCCGATGATCAGCAGGATCGCGACTCCGGCATAAACATAACGGTGCTGACTTTCGAGCTGGTACAGCCAGTCTCCCAGCAAATGCAGTACTAGAAAAAAGTAAGCAACAACAAGGAGCCCGTAGATTGCCAGCTCAATCGAAAAGTCTCGGAGTGTTCTGGCTGTTTCTTTTGTCATCAGAAAAAGTGAATGGTTACACCGTTTAATCGTTAAACGAGTTACATTGGCCCTGTCTATTCAGCGATTTAGTGCGCAAGGGCATCTGGCGGTTGCGTGCAAGCTCGTCAACTGGCAAATTGAATTGCACCCAGAACATTTCTTCCTACCGTTCCCTTTCACTTTTACCGGAAAAACTATGGCCGATGCCGCGAACAAATACGCCGAAAACGTAGAAGGCAAATTCTACGTCGATGATCAATGCATCGACTGCGATTTGTGCCGCGAAACCGCGCCCGCCAATTTCAAGCGCAACGACGATGGCGGCCACTCCTACGTTTACAAGCAGCCGGAGACGCCGGAAGAAGAAGCGCTCTGCAAGGAAGCGATGGAAGGTTGCCCAGTCGAAGCGATCGGCAGCGATGGCGCGTAATCCTGTAACGGCGGTCTATGACCGCCGAATCCGATGGGAAAGCAACACGAGCGGCGCTCACAAAGCGCCGCTACAGTTCCGGTCGCGCTGACCATTGCCGGATCGGATAGTAGCGCCGGCGCTGGTGTTCAGGCTGATCTGAAAACGTTTTCAGCTCTCGGCGTTTATGGATTGACCGCGATCACCTGCGTCGTTGCGGAAATTCCGGGAAAAGTTTCGCGGATTGAGCCGGTCAGCCCGGAGATCGTGCGCGAACAGATCACTCTTTTGTTCAGAAATTTCCCGATCGCGGCGGCGAAGACGGGACTGCTCTACGCCGCGGAAATCGTCGAGACGGTTGCGCGAGCTGTTCTCGATCTTTCAGCCGATGGCACTAAGCATTTTCCCCTCGTAATCGATCCCGTCATCGTCGCAACGAGCGGCGATCAACTTCTCGAATCCGAAGCGATCGAGCTTTACCAGAAGGAGTTATTTCCGTTGGCGACTCTGTTAACGCCCAACCTGGACGAAGCGGAAAAACTGATGGGCGAGCCAATTCGCGATCTACGCGCAATGCGCAAAGCCGGACACAAAATGCAAAAGAAATATGGCGTATCGATCTTGCTCAAGGGCGGACACCTTATCGGCAACGATGCCGTCGATCTGCTCTTTGCCGGCGACAAGATTAGCGAGTTCTCGGCGCCGTTTTTCCGCGGAGTCGCAACACACGGGACTGGCTGCACGTATTCCGCGGCGATCACGGCCGGTCTTGCCTGCGGACTTAAACTTGAAGATGCAATCGGTCGCGCAAAAAAATTTGTGACCGAATCCATCGCGCAACATTTCCGGTGGACGTCGAGCTCGGGCAAGAATCTCGATGCACTAAGGCATTCGATCTGAATTAGGTAGGGCGCACCGCACCGTGGAAGGGATGGCTCGGCAATCAGTCCCTACCATCGCGATTTCACGCGTCCGTCTTTTGCTCCCAGCGCTTCAACTCCATCGCTTCAAGCGCGGCCGCGGTTTCTGCCTGTTTTTTGCTTCGACCGCTGCCCTGGCCAAGAACGATTCCCTCCCAAACAGCTTGCACGACAAATCTCTTTTCGTGCTCGGGACCACTTTGCGAAATTAATTCATAGACGGGGCTGCGGGGCGAAATGCTCTGCAATAATTCCTGCAAATGACCTTTCGGATTGATCTCGATCGGCTCTTCCGCGAGTTGCGCGAGATCAGCGCGGGCCTGCGCCAAAATAAATTCTCTCGCAGTGTCAAGACCGCCATCCAGATAAATGGCGCCGATGAGCGCCTCGAACGCATCCGCCAATGTGGACGTTCTCTCCCGACCGCCACTGGCTTCTTCACCGCGCCCCATCAGAAGGTAACGTCCCAAATCGAGCGCGGCAGCGTGCATCTTCAATGTGTCGCGGGACACGAGTCGAGACCGCAATTTCGTCAGTTGTCCCTCGGCCTCGCGGCCAAAACGGCGAAAGAGATGTTCGGAAATGACAAGCTGCAGCACGGCGTCACCGAGAAACTCCAAACGCTGGTTATCGAAATGATAGCGCAGGGTCTCGTGGCCCAAACTGGGATGCGTCAACGCCTCCGCCAGCAAAAGCGAATTACGAAACTTATAATTGATGCGTTCCTCGAGCGGAGTCACCGAGCTGTCATTCTGAGCGAAGTCGAAGAATCCCTCAATCTCCTTTTGAATTGCAATCGCATCTCTACTCGACGATCTCAAAACCCGCCTGACAAAAATGATCGTCAAACGCCAGCGCAACTTGCAACCTACGCATCGTCGAGTGGGTTCACCCTACCGTTTCTGATAAATCTCGAGTGAGGTGACGACATCGAGCGCACGCTGCAAGACCGGATCGTGCGGCGGCGGTTTCTCCGGCCCGCGGCCACGGCGTTGCTGTGCTGCCTCCGCTGCCTCGACTTCAGGGTTTGTTCCGGCCAACAGCGCCGCCTCATTCATGTGCGGGCGCCCCGTTTCGTAAACAAACGGCCCCATTCCTTTTTCCCCGCTCGACTGAAAAATTTGTCGCTTCTCCGTCATGCGCATCTCGACCGGCAAGTCTGGTTTTACCCCTTCTGGAAATAATGGGCGGCCCTCCGGCGAAATCATTTCCGCCACCGCAACGCGCAGGATTTTGCCGCCTGGCAATGACAAATCGGAGTATTCGACCGCTCGTCCGGCAGTCGGCTGCCCGATAACCAGCGCTTTATCATAAAACCGCAGGGCCGCAGCAACTGCTTCAGCTGCTCGGGAGGTTTCGCCATCGGCCAGCACCATGACCAGACCTCGGAAAGCAGGGTCGCGATCAGAACTAAAGACGCGGTCCTGACGCACGGAGGGTTTGCGCAACGTGAAGAGCGCCTTGCCCTTTGGGCAAAATCGTTTCGCAAAATCCGCTGCGACCGCAAAATCACTTGTTCCCTGGCTGGAGCGAAGATCGACAATCAGGGCATCCACTTTTTTCGCAGCGAAGTTGCTGAGACTCTTATCCATTGCCTGAAGATTAGCGCTGTTCAGCGACCCGAGCCGCAAGTACCCGATGTGACCACCCAGCACCTCACTGTAAAAAGGGCTTGGCGCTTCTCCCCCCGCGCTCTCCTTGTTCGGCAAAAGCATCACGCCATGCGGCAGCCGAACCATCAGGCCCTCAACAGTCGCCCGGTTCAGTTCCGTGTCGGTAACTGCATCCGGACTTGTGAAATTGCTTTTCAATAGCGTAATGACTGCTTGCAAATCTGCCTGGCTTAACGAATTGACCAATTCCTCCGTGGTCGGTGTCGCTGACGGTGAAGCAGACGGCAGAATAGACTTAGTCGGCACCCGCGCGCCGCTGACCGACGGAATCGCGGTGGGCGATTGCGCCAGAGCATTCGTCATCAGAATAACGCCGATCAACGCCGGCCAGGTGAAGCGTAACATTCGGAAAGTAGATACCGATCTTATAACGCATTTTCAAAATCACTCAACGAGCGCTCCGGCGGACGATGCGCAAGAGTGGTGGCTGGTGCGCAGTTTGAGGCTGCACACCAGCTCAGCGATGCAGTAAATCGCCTCGTCGCCGTTAACGGTTGAGAGCGGCGATCAATCGGTCGAGGAAAAGTACTTGCGCTTGATTTATTTTTCGCCGCGCAATCTCGCCGGGAAAAAATTCTGCGCGGTCGACTTCTGGGAAGCTTTGCAGTTTTCCTGAGCGCGGCGGCCATTCCATTTCGAAGACATTCGATTTCAGCTTGAAGCAATCCGGTAAATCGCCTTCAAAAGCCCAGGCGTGAACGGTTTTGCCGCCTTTCTGTTTTATCGAACCGAGCGGAATCCATTCGCCTTCCGGTCGAAAGCCGAGCTCTTCCTCAAATTCAATTTGAGCGCGCCGAAGTAGATCTTCGCCGGGAGCAGCTTCGCCTTTTGGAATCGTCCATGCGCCTTCGTCTTTCTTGGCAAAGAACGGACCGCCAGGATGCACCAGCAGCATTTCGAATTTGTTGCCCCTGCGCCGGAACATTAGCAATCCGGCGCTGATGCGACGTCGCGGCGATTTTGAGCTTTCTAGCACGGCGGAGTTTTACTTCGATAAGGGTCTGCAGTCGATCAGGCGGAGGAAAATGCTTTAGGTGAGTCAACAAAACAAATTCATCGGCGCTCTGGCTGCGCTCTGCGCTGTTATTTGGGTTCTGGCGGCGATCCATCCCGTAGATCGACAAGCGTGGGTCTTGGAAAATCTGCTGCTTGTTCTTTTTATCTTCGCTCTTTCGCTAACGCATCAGCGCCTTCAGCTCTCCCACGCCTCCTATATATTCATCGCACTTTTCGTTATTCTTCACACGATTGGGGCGCATTACACGTACGCAAAAATGCCCATTGGTCTGTGGGCAAAAGATTTCCTCGGATTCTCGCGAAACCACGCCGACCGAGTGGCTCATTTTGGATTCGGATTTTTTCTGGCATTGCCAGTTCGCGAACTGTTGCTCCGCTTTAGCGGAATCCGTCGCGGGTGGAGCTTGTGGCTCGCGCCCGCGATGATTCTCGCAATTAGCGGTTTCTTTGAAATTCTGGAAAGCATCGTTGCGGAAATAGTAGCGCCCGGGAAAGGAGTCGAGTGGCTTGGCGGACAGGGCGACGAATGGGACGCTCAGAATGACATGGTCTCGGCTCTGTTTGGATCGCTGACCATGATGGCCGCTGTGCTGTTGACGAATCCAAAACGGAAGGCGCGATGAAGCAACCAGACCCACGTTTTATCGATAGCTCTTTTCTGCAAATCGCCCTTGCGTGCTACGTGCTCTTTTGGATCGCGCTCGCGATCCATCCGATCGATCGCAGCGATTGGTTCCTGGAGAACCTGCTTGTTTTTGTGACGGCCAGCGTGCTCATTCCGACCTATCGGAAGTTCCAATTGTCGAATTTATCCTACGCGCTGATCTTGTTATTCCTAGCGCTTCACGCAATCGGCGCACATTATACTTACGCGAAAGTTCCAGCCGGTTTTGGCTGATGGACTTACTTCACTTGAAACGTAATCACTACGATCGTGTAATTCATTTCGCGTTTGGTTTTCTGTTGCTCTATCCCATGCGCGAGCTTTTTCAGCGATCTGCCGGTGCTCACGAAACCTCGGCGGTGTGGCTGGCCGCCGCTACGATCGCAGCGCTGAGCAGTTTCTTCGAAATTCTGGAAGGGATCATTGCCCAAGTTATCCGGCCCGATCTCGGCGCGGCTTATCTCGGGACCCAAGGCGACATATGGGATGCGCAGAAAGATATGACCGCCGCGTTCTTGGGCGCAATTCTAACGGCGGTCCTGCTGAGCCTGCGCCAGCACATCCGGCACTAACGGGATTTTAGTCGGCCGCGACAGGATGTGCTTTGCCGAATCGCACTCGGAACCGTCACGTTTGTGATGTTCGGCGCAGCTGTCGCGACGTTCATTTTGTAAAGGCCGCGCGGTTTTCTCTTTCGCCGCCCCAGAGGTGAAATGTGTAAGTGAAAACCACGTAACCCAGTACTTCGTGTGGACTGTCGTTAGTCACATAGATCGCGGGATTCACTTGAAAATGGCGAGTGATGTTCCAAGTGAAACCGATCGTGGATGAATTACCGGAGCCGCTCTGCCAATCGACCTGCACCCGCCATGTTGGATTGAAATCGTAGGCGTAACCGAGGATGGCTTCATTGCGAAAATCGACGTGAGTAGCTCCGGCAATGAACTTTTGATGCTCGGTGTAGTAACCGGCTTCGATATACGGCTGCGGATCAACGTTCAGGTGCGGTGACCAGTTCACGAACCCGATCGAGAGCAGATATGGCTCTTTTGTGAGCAGCCCAAACTCTGTGCCGAAAATCCAATCATCCGGCTTAAACCCGCGAAAGACTGCAAACTCAGCCCATTTTGTTAGCCCCATCTCGGCTTGCAGCTCGTACGGATTTGCAATCTGCTCGCTTTGGGCCTGGAAACTGAGCGAGAGATCGCCCGGTCCTTGCAACTCTGGCGTCACGATTTGGCTTAGCCCTTTTGTCGTCGCCAAAGAGGAATGAGTGCTTGCAAGAATCGCGAACATCATCAGGACGATGGCCCCGAATTTGACTGGCTTGCCTCTTGTTCCGCTAATCTGCTTGTGCAAAGCGTTCGCCATGGTGGCGCGAGTAAAACCATTGCGCTGCGGGTTGTCGATTCTATCTTGAACGAGCGAGTGGCGATCTTAAGCTTACGTCGTGGAAGAAGCCGAAGTTCCTCTGGAACATTTGCAAGAACACGTGCGTCACAGCGCTGAACGGGAGAATACGGCGTGGATTTCGTGGGTCGCGTTGAGCACCGCGATTCTCGCGGTACTGGCGGCGATTGCCGGACTTCTTTCGGGCAAGCATGCCAACGAAGCGATAATGGACCAAATCGAAGCGTCCGATCAATGGAACTATTACCAAGCCAAAAGCATCAAGGCGTCAGTGCTTGATGCGAAAATGTCTCTGGCGACCGCGGCCGATGAAAAAGATCGAGAAAAAGCTGCGAGATACGAGGAAGAACAATCTCAAATTAAATCGGAAGCCGAGCAGAAACAATCGGAGGCGAAATCAAATTTTCATCAGCATGAAGTTTTCGCGCGCGGCGTTACCATGTTCCAAATCGCTATCGCCATCGCCGCAATTTCCGCGCTCACGAAGAAACCGCGGTTTTGGATCGTGAGTTTACTTTTTGGCGTGGCCGGCGGGGTTTTTCTCATCCTCGGCGGGATGCGTCATTGATTTATGCGTGTGCTCGCCATCGACGCCTCGCTGCGCAACACCGGTGTCGCGATTGTCGATGCAAACAACAGCAAACCACGCTCTCTCTATTTCGGCACTATTCACAACGCGAGTTCGATGCGTTCCTCGGCCTGCCTGGTGGCGATTCGCGATCGGCTTATCGAACTAATTCGCGAACACGAACCGGATTGTTGCGCGCTCGAATCGGTTATTTATGTGCAAAGCTATAAGACCGCGATTGTCCTCGGAGCTGCGCGGGGAGCAGCCATTCTGGCAGCGGCGGAAATGGGCTTGCCAGTTTTTGAATACGCGCCCAATCGCATCAAACAGGCAACTGTAGGCACCGGCGCGGCCGGAAAAAATCAGGTCGCGTTCATGGTGCGCGCCTTGCTTGGCTTAACGGAAACTCCGGATGCCGACGCGGCTGATGCGCTTGCCATCGGCTTGACACATCTGCGGTCACAAGAAGGAGCCCGGCTGGGAATTCCCGGCGCCGCGCAAATATGAAGGATGTCGATCTTCAAGTGCGTTGGCTCGGCCCGATGGGATTCGCCCACGCGCTTGCGTTGCAGGAAGAAATTGTAGCAAAAAAACGAAAAGACCGTACGTTAGGTGACGAGCTGCTTTTGCTCGAACATGAAGCCGTGTACACAATTGGCCGCACGCCGGACAAGTCCAGCTTGTCCGCCACAGGACGGATTCGCCGTGGCGAACTTGGCTCGGCGCATCTGCCGCATCCACTTTTTGCGATCAATCGCGGCGGTCAGGCCACATATCATGGACCCGGACAATTGATGGGCTATCCGATTATTGATCTGCGCCGGTGCGGCCAGGATCTGCATCGATACCTTCGTTGGCTCGAGCAGTTGCTCATCGAACTTCTCGTCGATTACGGGATTGCCGCGTCGCGCCGTGAATCCCTGACAGGAGTATGGGTTGGCCAACGCAAGATTGCCTCGATCGGTGTTGGCGTCCGCCATTGGATCACGATGCATGGCTTCGCGTTGAACGTGTGCGGCGATCTTTCGCCTTTCACTTACATCATTCCTTGCGGCATTAATAATATTGCGATGACATCGATGGAGAAGGAAACTGGCGATGCATTTTCAGTTGCCGATATTGCCAGGGCGCTTGAGAAACTTGCCTTGGATCGAATTATCGATTTGCGGACCGTTCACGCCGCCCAACCGATTAACGTTTAAAGATTGAAAATGATTCCGCTCGAGGACAACGTCGGTGACATTATCGGAAAAGCGCAACGCGGTTTGCGCATTTCCGATGCCGAACTGTCGGAAAAAGCGCAGATCAGCTCGCAAGCAGTCCGTGAACTGCAGGGTGGCCATTTTGATGACTCGACGCTCTTGGAGGTTGCGCCGGTTTTGGGTCTCGCGGGGCGAGCGCTATGTGAACTTGCCAAGGGCGAGTGGCACCCAAAAAAAATTGATGAGCGTGACGGCTTCGCACAATTCAACACGCATTATCACGATATGGCGGTCAACGCCTATCTGATCTGGGACCCGGCCAGTCAGGCCGCGGCAGCCTTTGATACCGGCGCCGATTGCAGTGAAATGGTGCGCTTTGCGAACCGCCACAAACTAAACGTGCAACTCATTCTCCTTACCCATGCACACGCCGATCATGTCGCGGACCTGCCGCGTCTGCGCGAAGAAACCGGTGGGGAGGTTTTTGCTCCGGCGCGCGAAAAAGTCCCCGGCGCGGAACCAATCGAAGAGGGAAAGCGTTTTCGGGTCGGCAACCTGGAGATCGACACGCGACTCACCTGGGGCCATTCCGCCGGTGGAATGACCTACGTGGTGACCGGCCTCGCTCGCCCGATCGCAATTGTGGGCGATTCGCTTTTCGCCGGCTCCATGGGTGGCGGAAACGTGTCCTACGACGACGCGGTTCAAAATAATCTCGAGAAAATCCTAACGTTGCCGGATGAGACGATCATCTGCCCCGGACACGGTCCAATGACCACGGTTGGGGAAGAGAAAGAGCATAATCCATTCTTTGCAGGCAAAATCTGAATTGGTAAGACGAGAATTAAGAAGGTGACGTTGATCACGCAGACGGTTTAGTCTTGCAGCGTCCGCGTGTAAGAACTCTGCGCACGAATGCGTGAAATTACGGAATTCGTGCGGCGTCCACAGACCGCCGCCACAGCATTAGCCGCCGACGGCCTGATAATGGCCGAGACCGCGTTTCCACATCGCGCGCGCGGCCGCCCAGGTGAGCAGGAGCCAGCCGCTTTGAATTGCCAGTGCTTCCGCGAGCGCGGCGCCTTTTAGTCGGCCGAGGAAAATCGCGACGGGGCAAAACAATTCGTAATAGAATGGCAGCCATTTCATCACCGCCTGCACCGCGTTTGGCATGATGTCGATAGGAAACATTTGGCCGCCCAGGAAATATTCGAACGAGTAAACGATGAAAACGATGGTGGAAATTTCCAGGATCCAGAAGGCCATCATCGCGAGCGAGTAGGTGATGAAGAATTGCATCAACGCCGCCATGACCATCGAGATGCTCGCAAGAACATAAGTCATCGCTTGATCAGGCAGCGCGATGTAGTGCCGGAAATAAATAAAGATCAGCGCGATGGGCGGCAGCGTGACGAAAGTGTAAACCAGGCGGCCGCTCATAAAAATACTGAAGCGATAAGCGAGATAACTCATCGGTTTCGTGAGAAGCGAATTGATCTGTCCCTCGCGAATGTCGGCGGCGATTTGCCATTCGTCTTCGGTGGGCGTGACGAGATTGCTTACCAGAAGCGTCAGCAAATAATAGTAAATCATCGAACCGTAATCGTACCCGTGAAGGCTGCCGCCACGTTCTTTGAAAATCGCGCGCCAGAGAAAAACCGTGCCCGCCAGCGGAATCAATCCGAAGAGCGCGCGCAGAAAATAATTCCAGCGATATACGAATGTGTTCTGGAGCCCGATGTTAAAAACCGAGATGTACTTGTCGATCTTCACACGGGGAATTAATTAGGAAGCTAGGTAACGCAAGCAATTTTCGTTTGCGGTCGTTTGGAACTCAAGCCCTTCGATCAATTGCAGTCCTTGAGCGCCTAATTGTTGTGCCGCTCGCCTCGCGATTCACGCAGGCTGGGAAGCCCGCGTGCCGCACAGGCAAGATGCCTATGTTCCGACCGCAGCGCTTTTCTGCGCGAGTTCTACGGCGAGATTGATCGCAGCGATCATGCTGCCGGGCTGCGCGATTCCTTTGCCGGCAATCTCAAACGCGGTGCCGTGATCGGGGCTGGTGCGGGGGAAAGGCAGGCCCAGTGTTACATTCACGCCGCTATGAAAAGCGTGCAGTTTGAGCGGGATCAGACCTTGATCGTGATACATGCAGAGAACGGCATCGAATTCACCTTCGACCGCACGATGAAAAACGGTGTCGGGGGAATGGGGACCGGTGAATCGTGATCGGTGATTAGTAAACGGTGATTGGTTCAATTCGGCAATTGCCGGCGCGATGATTTCGATTTCTTCGCGCCCGATCTTGCCAGACTCACCAGCATGTGGGTTCAGACCCGCGACGGCGATGCGCGGTCCGCCCGCCACAGGACGATTCGTCTTTGGAACTTGACTGCTTAAAGCAGTCAAGTTTCCGAGGTCATCGAGCTCCAGTGATCGGCGTTGGAGAAAATCGGCGAGCAACAAACCGACACGGACAATCTCCGATTGCTTGAGTGCGCTTGGAACTTCGCGCAATGGAACATGGGTGGTAACGAGTGCGACCGTGATTTTCCCGCCGGTCAAACACATCGCGAAATTTTTCACGCCGCAGCGCCCGGCGAAAAATTCCGTTTGTCCGGGGAACTTGAAACCGGCTGCGTACATGCGCGCCTTGTGAATCGGGCCG
>Ga0307278_10001264_pt1 | contig 12607 bp, 19 predicted proteins | sample ER_DNA_117_FD_194482 | JGI IMG/M metagenome (GOLD analysis project Ga0307278, IMG submission 194482) | Bulk soil microbial communities from the East River watershed near Crested Butte, Colorado, United States - ER_DNA_117 | ecosystem: Environmental > Terrestrial > Soil > Floodplain | place... | reverse complement strand
GAACGCCTCGTACGCCTCGTCATAACGCTTCATGTAGCCGACCTGCAAGACGAGGCCGGTCTCGTCGCGGCGCCGGCAGATCGCCGCCGCGTCGTCGGGCACGATGCAGAGCGGCTTCTCGAGACTACGACGCCTGGATGACGACGCTCGAGGACCTGGCGCGCGCCCACGGGTTGCGGGGCCGACGGCTGCTCGACGTCGCCTGCGGAACGGGGAAGAGCTTCCTGCCGTTCCTGGACCGCGGCTATGAGGTCTGCGCCTGCGACATCTCCCCCGCCATGGTGGCGCGCGCCGCCGCCAAGGCCGGCGACCGCGCCCGGCTCGAGGTGTGCGACATGCGGGCCCTGCCCCGGTTCGGGGAGTTCGACCTCGTCTGCTGCCTGGACGACTCGATCAACTACGTGCTCAGCGCCGAGGAGCTCGAGGCGACCCTCGCCGGCCTCGCGCGCAACCTGGGCGCCGGCGGGGTGGTCGTCTTCGACGCCAACAGCCTGCTGACCTACCGCACCTTCTTCGCGTCGATGACCGTGCTCGTCGGTGACCAGCACGTGCTCGTGTGGGACGGCCACGCCAGTGCCGACTTCGCCGCGGGCGCGCTCGCCCAGGCCACGCTCGAGGCGCTCAACCGTCGCGACGACGGCAGCTGGTGGCGCGAGCGCAGCACCCATCACCAGCGTCACCACGCGCGCGAGACCGTTCAGCGCGCCCTGCGACGGGCCGGCCTGCAGGCACTGGCCGTGTACGGCATGCGCCTGGATGGCTCGACGACGGAGGGCTTCGACGAGCTCGCCAACTCCAAGGCCGTGTACATCGCGTCCGCGAGCACGCCGCAGCGGTGAAGGCGCGCCAGCCCGCGCCAACGCCCGGCGGCGCGCCCCGCCTGCAGCTGCGCGCCGGCATCGAGCTGTTCCCGGCCGACGACGGGGACGTGTACCTCCTGGACGCCGGAGGCCGGCTCACGCTCGTCGTGCGGTCGCCTGACCGGTCCGACCGGGCTCTGCTCGAGCGCCTCGGGACGGGACCGATCGAGGCGCCCGCCGGCAGCGCGTGGCCGCGAGGCTCGAGCCCCTCGTCCAGGCCGGTGCGGTCACCCCCGTCTCGGCGTCCGCGCCGCTCGGCGCCGCGGAGCACGAGCGCTTCGCGCGCCAGCTCGGCTACCTGGCGGAGCTGGGCGACCGCAACGACGTCCAGCGGCGCCTACGTGGCGCCTGCGTCGCGATCCTGGGCTGCGGCGGGCTGGGCACGTGGGCCGTCGGAGCGCTGGCCTGCGTGGGCGTCGGCCGCCTGGTTCTGATCGACGACGACACGATCGAGCTGGGCAACCTCAACCGTCAGATCCTCTACCGCCCCGCCGACATCGGCGCCGCCAAGGTGACCCGCGCGGCCGCGTGGCTCGCGGCCTTCGATCCCGCGATCGACGTGGTCGCCCGCCGCGAGCGCATCACCGGCCCCGAGCCGCTGGCCGAGGCGCTCGTCGACTGCGACGTGCTCGTGGTCGCGGCCGACTGGCCCCCGTACGAGCTCACGCGCTGGGTCAACGCCGTCTGCGTAGCGCGGCGGATGCCGTTCCTCACCGCGGGCCAGCAGCCGCCGCTGCTGAAGATCGGTCCGACCTACGTGCCCGGCCGCGGCGCGTGCTTCGCCTGCCACGAGACCCAGCTGCGGCGGTCGTTCCCGCTCTATCGCCAGCTGGCCGAGCACCGGCGCCTGCACCCGCCCGAGGCGGTCACGCTCGGCCCGGCCTCGGGCCTCATCGGATCGCTGCTCGCCCTCGAGGTCATGCACCTGGTCGCTGCCGACGCGCCGGTCGCCACGCAGGCCCGCGCCCTCCTGATCGACATGCGCTCGCTCGAGGCACGGTGGGAGAGCGTCGAGCGCGACCCGGCGTGCCCGGTCTGCCGCTCGCTGTTCGAGCGCTGAGACGCCGCAGCAGACGCGGGCGGTCACGCGCCTGAGTTGCGTTAGAAGCAAAGTGTCGGCGCGCTCGCCAGCGTCGTCGCATGGGTCGCCGCCACGAACCGCAGGAAGCTCTCGGGCGGGCGATCCGGCAGCTTCGCGACGAGCGCGGGCTCAAGCAGAAGGAGCTTGCGCAGTCGGCCGACATGAACGTCACCGCGATCTCGCACATCGAGCGCGGACGGGCGAACCCGGCATGGGGCACCGTGAGGCGCATCGCGGCGGCGCTCGACGTGCCCGTGTCCGAGGTCGCCACCCGCGCGGAGCTGCTCGCGGACGACGACTAGCCCGCCGGTCAGGCCCACAGCGCCGGCAACGGGACCGCCAGCGCGTCGTGCGCACTGGCGTCCGCTTCGCGGACCAGGCGGTCGGCGTGGCGTTCGGCGGCCTGCGCCGCTCCTTCGAGGAAGCGCCGCACCACCTCGCGCTCGCCCTTCGACAGGCCCAGCGCCAGCGCGTCGATCTCAGTCACGAACGGCGCCCACGCCTCGGTCGCCCACGCGGCGATCGCGGGCGTCAGGCGCACCACGGCGCTGCGCCGGTCGTGCGGATGGGCGTGGCGGCTGACGTGCCCGGCGCGGAGCAGACGATGGATCAGGCCCGTGGTCCCGCCCGATGACAGCTGCAGCAGCGCACCGAGCTGGCCCGGGGTCAGCTCGCCCGCGCGCGCGAGGTGCTGGACGGCGAGGACCTCGCTGTCGGTGAGTCCCAGCCGCCGTGCCAGGGCGGCACGCTGGCGGGCGTCGGCGAGCGCCTTGTGATGCAGCGCCGCGCGAATGAGCGTCGGCGCGTCAGCCGGATCGGTCATGCCGTCTCATGGGCGCGTCGTTGAGTCGTCAACCTGTTGCGTTAGAACACGACAAGACTACGGCGTGGTCGCACATCGGCGGCCCGCTCACGTCTTCAGCTCGTTCAGGCGGACCGCGGCGTGCGTGGCGAACACGAACGGGCCGTGGCGGTGCAGCAGCCCGGCGCCCACCAGGTCGCGGATCGCGTTCTCGATCCGATCGCGCTCGCCGAACTCGTCGGGGCGGTCGGTCAGCTCGCGGACGATCTCGTCGATCGAGCGCTGGGCCGGATGGGCGTCCAGCATGATGGCCAGGATGGCCTGCTGGGCCAGGTCCTCCTCGTGGCTCGGCGGCCCGGTGCCGCAGGCGTTCGCGGACATGAGCGTCACCCGTGAGGCCCGAAGTCCGCGGGCGGATCGCCTTCGCAGCCGGCGAAGACCGCGAACAGCGCGGGAACGGCCTCGACGGCCAGCCGCACGGCCGGCAGCTCCTCCCTCCCCGCCTCGTAGCGCCCGACGGCCTCGACGACGCCGTCCGCGGCGTCGAGCAGCGCCGCGCGCATGACCTCGCGCAGCATCTGGGCCGGACCGACCAGCTCCACCGCGCCGCCCCCCCGCGCCCGCGGCCACCCGACGTCGGCCAGCGCGTTCTCGATCGCGCGCAGCTCGCAGCGCGCGTGCTCGAGCTCGGCCAGCTCGTCGCTGCCGTCCAGGAAGGCCAGCGCAGTGGCCCCCAGTGCCTCGGCGTGCGCGCCGTACAGCCCCAGGAGGGTCTCGGTCACCCCCGCGACGTGGTCGCCGGGGATGGTCAGGCATGCAACGTCGCCCTTCATCGCGTTCCTTTCGCTCGCCTTGCGAAGGGACGCCGCAGCGGCACGCTCACCTGGGTGCTTTAGGGTGGCGCGCGCGCCGAAGCCGTTCCTTCGACGCCATGCCCCGGGACGGTGGCCACCACCGTCGCCGGGGCGATTCTTGTTGGTACCGGATGGCAGAGTAGAGAGGGGAGCGGACGAACAGGTGTTCGTGCGCGAACCGACCGCCGCCGCCCACGGCAGCACCGCCGGCCCGTCGCGGGCACCCGGCCGAGGACGCCCGTCCCCTAGCCTCTCCTTGGATGACGCAACCGCGGGTCGAGCTTCTGTATTGGGACGGCTGCCCGTCGCACCCGCAGGCCCTCGAGGAGCTGCGCGCGGCGATGGCCGAGCTCGGGCTCGCCCCCGACCAGGTCCTCGTGCGCGAGGTCGACACCGAGCAGGGCGCCGATCGCGAGCGCTTCGTCGGGTCGCCGACGATCCGCATCGACGGCGCCGACGTCCAGGACCCCGGCGACGAGCCGACCGCGCTGACCTGCCGCGTCTACCACCGCCGCGACGGCCGGGTCTCCCCTGTCCCGGACCCGGCCGACGTGCGCGACGCCATCCGCAACGCGATGACCACGAGGAGCCATCAATGAGCACCGCCATCGGCACCGAAGCGCCCACCTTCACCCTGCCCGACACCGACGGCGCCGAGCACGGCGTGGGTGGGAACGAGCTCACGCCCGCGACGCTCGTCGTCTTCACCTGCAACCACTGCCCGTACGCGCTGGCCTGGCACGACCGGATCGTCGCCGTCGCCGAGGACTATCCCGACGTCAAGGTCCTCGCCGTCAGCTCCAACGACGCCGAGCGCTACCCGCGCGACTCCTTCGACGCGATGCGCGACCGCGTGGCGGGCGACGGCGGCTGGCCGATGCCCTACCTCTATGACGAGAGCCAGGAGGTCGCGCGCGCCTACGACGCGAAGACGACTCCCGACTGCTTCGTGATCGACTCCGACGGCCGCGTCGCATACCGCGGTGCGCCCGATGCCGACCACCAGGACCCGTCGTTGAACGCCGCCTGGCTGCGCGACGCGCTCGACGCCGTGCTGGCGGGCGAGGAGCCCGCACAGGCGGAGACAGAGCCGGTGGGCTGCTCGATCAAGTGGAAGCAGTGATCACGCCGGCGACGACGCTCGCGGCGCCCGCCGCGACCACGATGGCCAGCAGCAGCGGCTCGTAGCGCGCGGCGTCGATCCGCGCGAAGACGCGCCGGCCGACCGCGTGGCCGGCGACCACGCACACGAGCGCGACGGCGAGCGCGGGCCAGTCGACCTCGATGTCGGCGGCGGCCAGCACTGGCGCCAGCACGACCGCCGCGATGACCCCCAGGCCGAGGAAGGCGGCGCCGAGCGAGTCGCGGATCTCGGCGGGTCCCAGCCCGCGGTGCGCGAACCACAGCGCCAGCGGCGGACCGTTGACGCCCGCCGAGGTGCTCAACGTCCCGGTGGCGAACCCGAGCGCCAGCCGTGCGCGCGGGTCGCCGGCCGACGGCTCGGCGGCCTCGCGGCGCGCCCTGGCCCGCAGGATGGCGGCGCCGATGACGGCCACGCCGACCGCGACCTGCAGCGCGGACTTGGGCAGCGCGCGCAGGACGAGCACGCCGCACACGGCGCCGGGCACCGAGGCGGCGAGGATCGGCCCGACCTCGCCCCACGCGACGCGCGGGCGCCGGCGCTCGCCGAAGAGCACGAGCCCGTTCAGCGCGAGCCCGAGCACCGTGATCGCCAACACGGCGCTCTCCGGCTCGAGCAGCGCGAACACCGCCGGGCCGAGGATGAGCGCGAACCCCAGGCCGGTCGACGCCTGGACGACGGCCGCGGCCAGCGCCACGACCGCGACCAGCGCCACTACGCGACGACCGTGTCGTCGCGGTGGCGCCCGAACAGGTCGGCGTAGCGGCCGCTGGCCTGCGCCGCGGGCGCCCCGCGCGCGACGCCGAGCACGGTGCCCGGGAAGTCGAGCTCGCGCTGGATGGCCCAGATGTCGTCGTGGCGGTCGGGCGGGAGGAGCTGCGCCGGGTCGCCGACCGCGACCCAGCCGATCGGCACGACCGCCCCCTCGGCGAGCACCGAGTTGACGTGCACCACGCCGTTGACGCGCACCTCCGCCCCGGCGCCGATCCGCGCGCCGGCGGCCACCCGCACGTCGCCGCACAGGACCGCGGTCGGAGCGACCCAGGCGCCGGGATCGACGTCCGGCGCGCGACCCTCGTGCTCGAGCAGCATCTAGTTGCGCTCGGCGAGCTCGCGCTTGAGGACCTTGCCCGTGGCGTTGCGCGGCAGCTCGTCGAGGAACTCGATCTCGCGCGGGACCTTGTAGCGCGCGAGATTGGCCTTGACGTGGTCCTTGAGCTCGTCGGGGCCGACCTCCGCCCCGCGGGTGACCACGACGAAGGCCTTCAGGCGCTGGCCGAACTGCTCGTCCTCGACGCCGATGACGGCCACCTCGTCGACCGCGTCGTGGTCGGCCAGCAGGTCCTCGACCTCGCGCGGGAACACGTTCTCGCCCCCCGAGACGATCATCTCGTCGTCACGGCCGTCGATGAACAGGCGCCCGCCGGCGTCGAAGTGCCCGACATCGCCCGACGACAGCAGGCCGCCGACGTTCTGCTTGTTGCCGCCCCCGGTGTAGCCGTCGAAGGCCATCTCGTTGCCGACGAAGATCCGGCCGGTCTGCCCTTCGCCGACCTCATTGCCCTCCTCGTCGAGGAGCTTGACGATGGTCCCGCGCGGCGGGCGCCCCGCGGTACCCGGCGCGGCGCGCAGGTCCTCGGGGGTGGCGATCGTCGCCCACGCCACCTCGGTCGAGCCGTAGAGGTTGTAGAGGACGTCGCCGAAGCGGTCCATGACGGTGACCGCCAGCTCGCCGGGCAGCGCGCTGCCGCTGGCGGCGATCACGCGCAGGGCGCTGAGGTCGTACTTGTCGATCGTCTCGGGTGAGAGCTCGAGGATGCGCTGGAGCATGACCGGCACGACGACGAGCGCCGTGCACTCGTGCTGCGCCGTGGCGCTCAGGGTGTCCTCGGGGTCGAACTTGCGCCGCAGGACGAGCGTCGAGCCCAGTCCCATGCCGAGCGTGAAGTGAGCGAAGCCCCACGAGTGGAACATCGGCGCGGCGATCATCGTGCGCTCGCCCGCGTGCAGCGGGATCTTCGAGAACAGCGCGGCGGCCGGGTCCAGCGACTCGGGCTGCTTGCGCTGCGCGCCCTTGGGCGTGCCCGTCGTGCCGCTGGTGAGGATCACGACGCGGCCCTTCTCGGCGGGCGGCACCACGTCGTCGGGGTCGCCGGCCTCGATGAGGTCCTCCAGCAGCGGATCCTGGGGCTTCGTGTCGCCGTCGTTCCAGGCGATGAAGCGCTTGCGCCGCTCGCCCGCGTCGTGCGTCAGCTCCTCGAACTCCTCGTCGTAGACGAGCGCGATCGGCTGCTCGCGCTTGACGACGTCGGTGATCTGCGGGCCCGCGAAGGCCGTGTTGAGATACAGCGCGTGGGCGCCGAGCTTGGAGCAGGCGACGGTGGCGTCGACGAAGCCGCGGTGGTTGCGGCACATGATGGCCACGCCGTCGCCCTCCTTGACGCCGGCGTCCGACAGCGCGTGGGCCAGCGCGTTGGTCCGCCGATGGACCTCCTCGAAGGTCAGCGTCCCCAGCTCGTCGATGATCGCCGTGGCGCCGGGGTCGCGGATGGCCGCGGCGGTGTAGCCGGCGGCCGGCGTCGGCCCCCAGCGGCGCAGCGCGTTGGCGATCCGCAGCGCCTTGTCGGGCCGCGTCGGGCGCAGGATGCCCGCCTCGGCCAGCATGCGCGCGGTGAACAGCTTCTGGGTGACCTGGGACAGGAGAGTCACAACCGGAAAGCTAGGGGAACTCGAGGTCCCTCGGCGCCTCTCCGCGCTCGATCAGCGCATGGATGTCGCCGGCCCTGCGCGGGTTCAGGAACACGTGGCGTTGGCCGACGCTCGGCTTCTCCGCCAGCAGGCCGGCGCCGAGCAGGGCCTCGCCCACCGCCTCCGCCAGCGCTCGCTCGTTGCCGGCGAAGCCGCGCGCCAGGTGGGCGAACTCGGTGTGGTAGCCGCCCCACTTGCCCATCCCGTCCAGGCGCTGCAGGATGCGCCGCGCCACGCGGCGGGCGGGATCGGGGTCGTCGTGGGGGCGCGAGACCCCGGCGGTCGCCTCGAGCGCCGCGAGGACGGCGTCCTCGTGCTCCTGCATCGAGGCGGGGTCGGCGGGCTGCCCGCCCAGGGCCGCGACGCGTGCGGCCACCACCAGCGGGTGCGCCGCGCCGATCGGGTCGCGCAGGTCCTCGACGTCGGCGAGCACGCCCTCGGGCAGTGCGAGCGCGCGCGCCCGCAGGCGGTCGACGCCCTCGACGTGCGCCTCGAAGGCCAGCGGGACGAGCTCGGCGTCGGCGGGGTCGCCCGGGACCTCGAGGGCGAGCTGGCCGCCGAGGTGGCCCGCGCGCACGGTGCCGGCGCCGGCCACCTCGACCAGCGCGCCCACGAGCGCGGCCACGAGCAGCCACGTGCGCTCGTTGACGGCGTCGGGGTCGGCGCGCAGCGCCGGGACGGCGGGCGCCACGGCGCGCAGCGCCCCCGCGCCCGGACCGACCGCGACGAGGACGGGCCGCTCGTAGCCCGAGCGCTTCTGGCCCAGTTCACGCGCGCCGCGCTCGAGCTCGGCGTCGAGCAGGGCACGTAGGCGCGCGAAGCTCGTCCCCTCGAGGATCGCCGTCGCGAGATCGTCCATGACGGTTCCGAACGCTACTCGGCGTCCAGTTCCGTCAGGTCGCACCCGTAGCGTGCGACGGGCGATCATGGAAGCTGCCACTCCTCTCCCCTTCTCCCAGGTCCGCACACAGGGCGGGCGTCTGTGGATCGACGGCCTCGTCGTCGACGACGCGTGCGCCGTGCGCCTGGCGCGCGAGCGCGAGGCGCACGGCGAGGACATCTCGCGGCTCGTGCTCGACGCGATCGCGATCGGCGTCCGCGTGCTCGATCGCGAGCAGACCGGCGCCAACGCCGACTTCGTCAAGGCCGAGTTCGAGAAGGCCGCGCGCGAGCTCGACACGGCCTTCGTCGAGCGCGCGCGGCTCGTGGCCGAGCGCCTGGACAAGCGCATCGACGACGCCTTCGGGCCCGAGAACGGCCATATGACCAAGGCCCTGGCGCGCCATTTCGGCGACGAGTCCTCGGTCGCGGTGCAGAACCGCGTCAAGGCGCTGCTCTCCGAGGTCGGCGTGCAGATGCGCGAGGACCTGCGCAAGCAGTTCTCCTCCGACGGCGACAACAACCCGCTGGCCACCTTCCAGCGGATGGCCATAGGCGCCATGCGCGACAACGCGCAGGCGCAGTCCCTGCAGCTCAAGGCGATGGACGAGAAGCTCGCGACGCTGCGCGAGGAGGTCGTCAAGCTCCAGGGCGAGAAGGACAAGCTCGCGGACGTCGCCGCGGAGGCCGAGCGCGGCACCGCCAAGGGCCGCAGCTACGAGGAAGAGGTGGCCGCCGCCGTCGACGCCCTCGCGATGCCGCTCGGCGACGACTGCGCGGCGGTCGGCGACGTCAAGGAGGCCACGGGCAAGGTCGGCGACGTCGTGGTCACCATCGGCGCGAGCCACGGCCCGGCGCAGGGCCGGATCGTCTTCGAGGCCAAGAACAGCCGTCTGTCGCGGCCCGAGGCCGTGCGCCAGCTCGACCAGGCCAAGCGCGAGCGCAATGCCGACTACGCGGTGCTCGTCGTGCCCTCCGACGAGAAGGTGCCGGCGCGGATGCACGCGCTGCGCGAGTACAACGGCGACAAGCTCATCGTCGCCTATGACGCCGAGGAGGGTCCGCTGGCGCTGCAGGTCGCGTACGCGCTGGCGCGGGCCCGGGTGCTGATGGCCCGCGGCGACGCCGAGAACGTCGACGGCGCGGCGGTGGCCGACAGCGTGGAGCGCGCGCTGGCCGAGCTCGAGGAGGTGCGGCGCATCCGCCAGCAGCTCACGGGCGCGAAGACGCAGATCGACAGGGCATCTGAGATCGTGGGCGCCATGAGCGACCGCGTCAGCGGCCACCTCGAGGAGATCGCCGCCCTGGTGCGCGCGGCGGAGGACGTCGGCGAGGAGACGTGACCGTCGCACGGCGCGTCGTCGTTCACGGCCGCGTGCAGGGCGTGTTCTTCCGCGAGACCGCGCGGCGACGCGCGCGGCGAGCCGGTGTCGCCGGGTGGGTGCGCAACAACGACGACGGCAGCGTCGAGGCGTGGTTCGAGGGCGACGTCGACGACGTCGAGGTCATGCTCCATTTCGCCGAGACGGGGCCGTCGGGCGCCTACGTCGAGCGCGTCGAGGTCGAGAACGTCGAGCCGCAGGACCTGCGCGGCTTCGAGGTTCGCTGAGGCGCGGCCTGCGATCAGGCGGCGAGCGCTATCCGCAACGCCTCGCGCAGCGCGGCGACGTCGGTGGGCGCGAGCGCGTGGCCGCCGGCCACGAGGTGCTCCGCCAGGCCGCTGACGGGCACGACGTCCACGCCGTGGAAGCGGCGCGCCTCGCTCCACTCGGCCGCGCGCTGGAGCACCACGACCGGCGTCACCGCGCGGCGCGTGAGCCGCGCCACCATGGCCGCCAGCGCGCGGGCCTCGTCGGCCCACTCGGGCCGCACCCGGCCGCGGCCGCCGCGGAGCACCACGAGGAACACCCCGCCGGGGCCGAGGACGACGTAGTCCAGTTGGGCGGCGCCCAGGCGTGGGCGGCGCAGCAGGTGCCAGCCGGCGGGCCGCAGGCCGGCGAGGACGGCTTCGACGGAGCCTTCGCTGGGCCCAAGCCCGGTGATCACGGCAAGTCGACGAGTGACGCTCACATCGGCGGCATCGGCCTACCGTTCGTCGCATATTGAGGCAGACGCCACGAGGATCGGCCGATGTTCTAGGCGTCGGGCCCGAGCGCCCGCTCGAAGGCGCCCTTGGCGGCCTCACCGCGCACGGCGAACACGATCCGATCCAGCCGGCTGCCGGCCTCCAGATGGCGGCGGACCTCCTCGACCTCGATCGCGGCCGCCTCGTCGAGCGGGAAGCCGCCGACGCCGGTCCCGAAGGCCACGAGTGCCAGCGACCGTGCGTTGAGCTCCTCGGCCTTCCAGAGCGTGGCGGCCGTGGCGCGGCGGATGACGTCCGCCGAGGTCGGGCCCCCGAGCTCCATGGTCGCCGCGTGGATGACCCAGCGCGCAGGCAGCGTGCCGGCCGTCGTCTCGACCGCGTCGCCGAGCCTCACCGGCGCCCGGCGATCGCTCTCCTCCTGGATCGCCTCTCCCCCGGCGCGCACGATCGCGCCCGCCACTCCGCCGCCGTGCCACAGCCGCGTATTGGCCGCGTTGGCGATGGCATCGACCTCGAGGGTCGTGATGTCCGTGTCGAGGACCTCGACGGTGGCCGTCACACGGCCGAGGCTACGCCACTTCGGCGGGCTCGTCCTTGCCCTGGAGTCGTTCCCGACCCCGCTGGACGGCGGCGATGAACTTCGAGAGGTTGACCTCGAGCGTGTTGAGGATCTCGTCGGCGTAGTCCTCGGCGCCGAGCCGGATCTCGCGCTCGCGGGCGCGGGCGTCCTCGATGATGTCCTCGGCCGCACGCTCGGCCTGCTTGGTGACCTCCTGCTCGGAGGTCAGCTGCGTCTGGCGCTCGCGCGCCTCCTTGAGGATCCGCTCAGCCTCGCGCTTGGCCTCGGCGAGCATCTCCTGGCGCTCCTTGACGATCCAGCGCGCCTGCTTGATCTCCTCGGGGATCGTCGCGCGCATCTGGTCGAGGATGTCGTAGATCTCCTCTTTGTCCACGCGCACCTGGTCCGTCAGCGGGACGGGCTTTGCGTTGTGAACGAGATCGTCGAGTTTGTCGATTAGGACCAGGACGTCCATGGCAGGATGAGGTTCGTTACCGGGACAGCTCTTCCTTCAAGCGCCGTGCGACGGGTTCGGGCACGAGATCTTCGATGGAGCCATCGAAGATCGCGAGCTCCTTCACGCCACTGGAGCTGAGGAAACTGTACTGGGGGCTGGCCATGAGGTAGAGCGTGTCGACGTCTGGGGCCTCGCGGCGGTTGAGCTGGTTCATCTCCATCTCGTACTCGAAGTCGCTGATCGCGCGCAGGCCCTTGACGATCGAGCGGGCCCCAAGCCGGCGCGCAAACTCGACGACGAGCACGTCGAATGCCTCGGCGCGGACGTTGCCCAGCGGCGCGGTCGCCTCGTGGATGAACGCCAGGCGCTCCTCGGTGTCGAACAGCGTCTTGCCCTTGCGCACCGGATGGTTGACCACGCCGACCACGACCTGGTCGAAGAGCTGCGATGTGCGCGCTATCACGTCGAGGTGCCCGTTGGTGATCGGGTCGTAGGAGCCGGGACAGACGGCGATGCGGGGATCAGGTGCCATGTGCGTGGATGCGGATCAGGGTGTCGCCGTAGCGGCGCTCGCGGACGACCGGCAGATCGAGATCGAGCGGCGAGCGGCGGTCGCTCTCGGTCACCACGCGCGCGGCGGGCGCCAGGACGGCGGGCAAAGCCTGCGAGAGCTCCCGTCCCAGCGCCGGTGCGTCCCGGTACGGCGGGTCGAGGAGGACGAGATCGTATGCGTCGCCGCCCGCCGATGCGTCGCGGAGCGCGGCGCGGGCCGGCCCGTGGACCACGCGCGCCTCGTCCTCGCCCAGCCCGAGCGCCTCCAGGTTGGCGCGGATGACCTCGATCGCGCGCGCATCGCGCTCCACCAGCGTCGCCGCCTGCGCGCCGCGCGAGAGGGCCTCGATGGCGAGCGCGCCCGAGCCGGCGAACAGGTCCAGCACGCGCGCGCCGTCGAGCGGCCCGAGCATCGAGAAGAGCGCCTCGCGCACGCGATCGGAGGTCGGCCGCGTGTCGCGGCCCCGCGGCGCCCGCAGCCGCCGGCCGCCGAGGCGCCCGGCCACGATCCTCACGCCGCCACGGGCTCCTTCTCGGCCGCCTCGAGCTCCGCGGCCAGCAGCGCCAGCTCCGGTGCCCGCAGGCCGG
>Ga0307278_10001263_pt1 | contig 12615 bp, 11 predicted proteins | sample ER_DNA_117_FD_194482 | JGI IMG/M metagenome (GOLD analysis project Ga0307278, IMG submission 194482) | Bulk soil microbial communities from the East River watershed near Crested Butte, Colorado, United States - ER_DNA_117 | ecosystem: Environmental > Terrestrial > Soil > Floodplain | place... | reverse complement strand
ACCTCATCGGCCGCGGCCTCACCCGCCGTGATGGCACCTGGGCGCTGGCCGCCACCTGAGGCGCACTCCGGCTGGGCTGTCAGGTCGCCACCCAAGACGCCAGCCGGCCAGCCACCAAGCAACCGGGCTGTCCGCAGCCCGAGCTTTACCACGCCCAAGTCCCGCAAAGGCAATCGCCCCGACCCAGAATCAGCCTAATTCAGGGGCCTCCTAGAGGGTGGCGCCGCCGCTCGCCGCCGGGGCGGAGAGGCCCGCCGCGACCCGCTCGATCAGGTCGAACGCCTCGCTGAGGACGCTGGCGGCGGAGGGACCGCCCGGGGTGGCGCCGATCAGCGAGGCCGCGCGCAGGGCGCCCATCGCCGCGCTGGCCACCAGCATCGCCCGCATCCAGGCGTTCTGGTCGTCGCCGAGGCTGGGGGTGGTGGCGGCCACGATGGCCGCCTCGTACTCGACGCTGAGCGCGTAGCGGCGGGCGGTGAGCGCCGGGGTGACCCGGATGACCCGCAGGCGGGTCTGCTCGAGCTCGCGCTGGTCGGCGTCGTCCTGCAGGGCGACCGTTGCCGCGCGCACGGCCGCGAGCACGCCCGAGCCGCCACGCAGCCGCTCGTCGAGCACGTTGCGCAGCCGCGCGAGCGCGTCGGCGTGGTGGGCGAAGACCACGTCCTCCTTGCTCGGGAAGTAGCGGAAGAAGGTGCGTGGGGAGATGCCGACCTCCGCGGCGATCTCCTCGATCGTGGTCGCCTCGTAGCCGCGCTGGTCGAACAGGGCCAGCGCGACGTGCTCGATCACGTCCCGCACGAGCAGCTTCTTGCGAGCACGGAGGTTCATCGGCTCCATACCGGAAGCCTAGCCGAAACCCACCTAACCGAGCGACAAAAACTGCCGATCAGAACATACGCCGAATGCCGTAGCAGTAGGTGACAGAAATGTCATTCCATGTCAGGAGCGGTCGAGGCCGCGCTGGATCGCGTAGCGCATCAGCTCGTAGCGCTTGGACAGCTGCAGCTTGGTGAGGATGTTCTGGACGTGGTTCTGCACCGTCTTGACGCTGATGACGAGCTTGTCGGCGATCTCGCGGTAGGTGTAGCCCTTGGCGACGAGCTTGAGCACCTCGGTCTCGCGGGCGGTCAGGCCCGGCTCGGTCGCGGCCGAGCTCATGCGGCGGAACTCGCCGAGCACCAGCGCGGCCAGCGACGGCGAGAAGACCGGCTCGCCCGCCCGCACCCGCGTGACCGCCTCGGCCAGCTCGGCGGCGGTGGCGCTCTTCAGCAGGTAGCCGCTGGCGCCGACCTTGACCGCCTCCAGCACGTCGGCCTCCTCCGCCGACGCCGACAGCACCAGCACCTTGACGTGCGGGGACTCCTCGACGATGCGGCGGATCGCCTCCACCCCGCGGACCGTGGGCAGGTTGAGGTCCATCAGCACCAGCTCGGGCATGACCTCGCGGGCGCGCTCGATCGCCTCGCCGCCGTCGGACGCCTCGGCCACCACCACGGCCCGCCCGGACGCCTCGAGGTCGCCCCGGACCCCGTCGCGCCAGACCGGGTGGTCGTCGACCACCATCACCCGCACCGGCTCGTCGCTCACGCCCACCTCCGTCGTGTCGAAGTGCGGCACCCGGACATCATCCTCTACGCCGGCCCGGCGTCCGGGGGGCGCGGCACCCGCAGCTCGACCTCGGTGCCGGCGCCTGGCGCCGTCTCCACCCGGAGCGCCCCGCCGAGCTGCTCCGCCCGGCCCTTGATGCTCTTCAGCAGGCCGATCTTGCCCTGGGCCGCGAGGGCGGCCTCGTCGTAGGAGAAGCCGCGGCCGTCGTCGCGCACGGTCACCACCACCTCGCCGCCGTCGACGTCGGCGAACACCGACGCCCGGGTGGCGCCGGCGTGCTCGACCACGTTGTCCAGCGCCTGCCTGACGGCGGCGGCCAGCTCGCCGACGTGGCCGACCGGCAGCGTGATGGGGCCGGTCGCGCCCACCGTGACCGGCAGCGGACGGCGCTGCCTGGCGACCGCCTCCAGCTCCTGGCGCAGCGACGCCGTGCCGGTCGGCGAGCCCTCCGGCTCGCGCAGCACCAGGGCGCGCAGCGCCTCCTCCTGGCCGGCCGCCATCTCCGCCAGGCGCCGCACCTCGGCGGCCGGCACCGGCCCGTGGGCGGCCAGCTCGCGGCCGCGCTTGTGCACCATGGCGAGCGCCTGCAGCACGGAGTCGTGGATCTGGCGGGCGAGCGACTCCCGCTCGGCCAGCCTGGCGGCGCGCTCGCGGGCGTGGACCAGCGCGCCGATCGCCTGCCGCAGCTCCTCCGCCGAGCGCTCGAGCAACCCGGCCACGAGCCCGACCGCGCCGCCGGCGATCACGTAGTTGAGCGCCCCGCCGGCGAGGTGGAGCCGCTCCGGCGCGGGCCCGCCCGCCAGGTCGACGCCGTTGAGCAGGTGCGCGCCGACCAGGGCGCAGCCGAGCACGAGGCCGGCGGCGAGGCCGGCGCGCAGGCCCCGGCTCGCGCCCCAGAACAGCGGCGCGGCGATCGGGTAGGCGCCGGCGAAGAAGGGCTGGTTGCCGGCCACGGTGCCCGCCTCGACGACCACGCCGGAGGCGAGCGTGAGCGCGACCGCGAGGCTCAGGTCGGCGGCGAGCACCCATGCCCGCCGCTCGCCGGCCAGCCGCGCCGGGCGGGCGGCGGTCAGCCAGGCGGTCCAGGCGGCGGTGAGCGCGATCGCGGCGACCGCGACCAGCGGCCGGCGCACCGACCCGCCGGTGAGCGCCACCACCGCCATCCAGCCGAGCGCGACCCAGCGGAAGGCGAGGATGGCGACGTGCAGGGTCTCGCGGGCGCGCTCCGCCTCCGACGGCGCCGGCGGCTCACCGGCGCCGGACCGCCCTGGCCTCATGACGCCGCCTGGCGGGAGTCCCCGGCCCGCCGGGCTGCGGCGGTCACGCGGCTGAGGGCGTCGAAGATGGTGGCCGCCTCGTCGTCGTCCAGGTGGCGCGCGAAGTGCTCCTGGATGCCGCGCAGGTGGACCGGGGCGGCGCGGCGGAAGGCACTGCGGCCCTCCGGGGTGAGCACCGCGAAGGCGCCGCGGCGGTCGGACGGGCTGGGCTCACGGCGCACCAGCCCCTTGGCCTCCATGCGGTCGATCAGGCGCGTCAGGCCGCTCTTGGAGAGCAGCACGGACTGGGCCAGCTCCTGCATGCGCAAGCGGTGCTCGGGCGACTGGTCCAGCGTCAGCAGCACGTCGTACCAGCCGAGCGGCAGCCCACGCCCCGCCTCCAGCTCTCGGGCGAGCAGCTCGACCACGGCGGCATGCGCTTCGAGAAGGCTTCGCCAGGCGGCAAGGTGCTGCTCAGGGGGACGGTTGGCCATACTCCAGTATCGCCTGAACGGGAACTCGTTCAAACCGCAACCATCCCCGGGTTCGCCGCACGGTCGGCGAGAATCACTTCGGCCCGCGCTGGTTTGCTCCTCTCGCTCGGAGCTAGCCGCTCTCTCGTCGGAGCAACGAGGACGACGCAAGCGCACACGGCCCTGCCGAGCACCCCGCAGGTCCACGGATTCTGGAAGGCCTGACCATGCGAGTGCTCGGCGTCAACGCCGTCTTCCACGATCCCGCGGCGGCCCTCGTGGTCGACGGTGAGATCGTGGCCGCGGCCGAGGAGGAGCGCTTCACCCGGCGCAAGCACGGCAAGCCGCCGGTGCCGTTCGCCACCTGGGAGCTGCCCGAGCGGTCGGCCCGCTGGTGCCTGCAGGCGGGCGGCCTCGCCCCCGCCGACCTCGACGCGGTGGCCTACTCCTACGACCCGGCCCTGGCCCCGGCGCCCGGCGCCGACGTCACCGCCGACGCCTGGGAGGGGCTGCGCACCCTCTATGCCCAGCGTGCGCCCCTGTTCCTGCGCAGCGCGCTGCCCGGGCTCGACCCGGGGTGCGTGCGCTACGTGCCGCACCACCTCGCCCACGCCGCCTCCGCGCACCTCGCCTCGCCGTGGCCCTCGTCCAGCGTGCTGGTGCTCGACGGCCGCGGCGAGCGCGCCTCGCACCTGGCCGGCCGCTCGGTCGACGGCGAGCTGGAGGTCCTCGCCGCCCAGGAGCTGCCCCACTCGCTCGGGCTGCTGTACGAGGAGGTCACCGACCACCTCGGCTTCCGCCGCTCCTCCGACGAGTACAAGGTGATGGCCCTTGCCGCCTACGGCGAGCCCGCCTTCCTGCGCGACTTCCGCGAGGCCGTGCGGGCCACCGACGACGGCGGCTTCACCGTCGCCCCGGTCGAGCTCGACGCCCTCGCCAAGCGCCGCCAGCCCGACGAGGACTGGACCGCCGAGCACGCCGACCTGGCCGCCAGCGTCCAGGCCAGGCTGCAGGAGGTGCTGCTGGAGCTGACCCGCTGGCTGCACCGCCGGACCGGCGACCAGGTCCTGACCATGGCCGGCGGGGTCGCGCTCAACTGCGTGGCCAACTCCCACCTCGCCGAGCACGGCCCCTTCGAGCACATCTGGGTGCAGCCGGCCGCCGGCGACGCCGGCACCGCCCTCGGCGCGGCCCTGTACGTCGCCAGGGCGCTCGGCGACCGGGTCGCGCCCATGCGCGGCGCCGCGCTCGGGCGCGGCTGGAGCGACCGGGAGCTGGAAGCGTGGCTGACCACCGCCAACCTCCCCTACGAGCGCCCCGGCGACCTGGCGGCCGCGGTCGCCGAGGCACTCGCCGACGACGCCGTGGTCGCCTGGTTCCAGGGCCGCAGCGAGTACGGGCCGCGCGCGCTCGGCCACCGCAGCCTGCTCGCCAACGCCACCAGGGCCGAGAACCTGGAGCGGCTCAACGACGTCAAGGGCCGCGAGCAATTCCGGCCGGTCGCCCCCATGGTGCTGGCGGAGCGGGCCGGCGCGCTGTTCGAGGGCCCCCTGCCCAGCCCCTACATGCTGTTCACCCACCGGGTGCGGCCGCAGTGGCGCGAGCGCATCCCCGCCGTGGTCCACGTCGACGGCAGCGCCCGCATCCAGACCGTCGACCGCGACGACGAGCCCCTGGTCGCCCGCGTCCTCGAGCAGGTCGAGGCCCGCACGGGCGTGCCGGTGGTCGTCAACACCAGCCTCAACACCGCCGGACGGCCGATGGTCGACGACCCGAGGGATGCGCTGGAATGCTTCGGCTCGGCGCCGGTGGACGTCCTCGCCCTCGGCCCGTTCCTCGTCCGGCGCGACGCGTTCGCCCGCCCATGACCGCCGCTGCCAGCTTCGACGTGGTCGTGCCGACGATCGGCCGGCCCTCGCTCGTCGTGCTCCTCGAGGCCCTCGCCCAGCAGGCCGGGGACCTCCCCGGACGGGTCGTGCCGGTCGACGACCGCCGGGACCGGGCGGCGCCGCCGCTCCCCGGCGGGCCGCCGGCCGCCCTGGACGGCCGGGTAGCGGTCGAGCGGGGTCCCGCCAGGGGGCCGGCCGCGGCCCGCAACGCCGGCTGGCGTGCCACGGCCGCGCCCTGGGTCGCGTTCCTCGACGACGACGTGGTGCCGGGACCGACCTGGGCCGCCGACCTCGCCGCCGACCTCGACGGCCTGGCGCCGGACGTCGCCGGGAGCCAGGGCGCGCTGCGCGTGCCCCTGCCGGCGGGACGGCGGCCCACCGACTGGGAGCGCAACGTCCACGGGCTCGAAGGCGCCCGCTGGGTCACCGCCGACCTCGCCTACCGCCGCTCGGTCCTGGACGAGCTGGGCGGCTTCGACGAGCGCTTCCCGCGCGCCTACCGGGAGGACGCCGAGCTGGCGCTGCGGGTGGTCAAGGCGGGCTACCGGATCGTGTCCGGGCGGCGCGCCAGCACCCATCCGGTGCGGCAGGCCGACTGGCTGGCGAGCGTCCGCCTGCAGGCCGGCAACGCCGACGACGCGCTGATGCGGGCGCTGCACGGGCCTGGCTGGCGCGCCGCGGCCGGCGTGCCGCGCGGGCGCCGGCCCCGCCACCTCGCGATCACCGCGGCCGGGCTGCTCGCCCTCGGCGCGCTCGCCGCCAGGCGGTGGCGCCTCGCCCTCGCCGCCGCGGCCGGCTGGGCGGCCGGCACCGGCGAGCTGGCCTGGGCGCGCATCGCCCCAGGCCCGCGCAACCCGGCCGAGGTGGCCACCATGCTCGCCACCAGCGCCCTGATCCCGCCGGCGGCGACCAGGCACTGGCTCGCCGGCCTGGCCGCCGCCCGGCGCCACCGCGCCGGCGGGCGTCCCGCCCGCCGGCCCGCCGCGGTGCTGTTCGACCGCGACGGGACCCTGGTGGAGGACGTGACCGCCGCACGCGCGGCCGGCGCCGGCGCCGTGCTGGTGCCGACGCCGGCGACCAGGCACGACGAGATCGCCGCCGCGCCCGCCGTCGCCGCCGACCTGGCCGAGGCGGTCGCGATGGTCTTGGACGGCCGCAGGTGAGCCGGCGGGGGGGCGCCCACGTGCTGGTGGCGAGGCAGGACAGCACCGGCGACGTGCTCCTCGCCGGTCCGGCGCTGCGCGCCGTCGCGGCCCGCGCCGGCCGCGTCACCCTGCTCTGCGGACCGCGGGGCAGCGCGGCGGCCGCGCTGCTCCCCGGCGTCGACGAGGTGCTGGCGCGGCCGGCTCCCTGGATCGAGGCGCCGGCCGAGCCGGTCAGCAAGGCCGGCACCGAGGCGCTGGTCGGCGAGCTGGCCGTGCGCCGCGTGGACGAGGCGATCGTGCTCACCTCGTTCCACCAGAGCCCGCTGCCGCTGGCCCTGCTCCTGCGGCTCGCCGGGGTGCCGACCATCGCCGCCATCAGCGTCGACTACCCCGGGTCGCTGCTCGACGTGCGCCACCGCATCGACGAGGACGTCCACGAGGTGGAGCGCGCCCTGTCGCTGGTCGCCACGCTCGGCTACCGGCTGCGCCCGGGCGACGACGGCCGCCTGGCCGTGCGGCGCCCGCACGGGCCACGGCCGTCGCCGCTGCCGTGGCCGGCCAGGCGCGGCGCCGGCTACGTGGCGGTCCACCCGGGCGCGTCGGCGCCGGCCCGCACCTGGGCACCCGAGCGGCACGCCGCGCTGGTCGAGGCCCTCGCCGAGCGGGGACGGCGGGTGGTGATCACCGGCGGGACCGCCGAGCGCGAGCTCACCGCCCGGGTCGCCGGCCCGGCACGGCCCGACGTCACCGACCTCGGCGGCCTGGTCGACCTCGCGGGGCTCGCGGAGGTGCTCGCCGGAGCGGACGTGGTGGTGGTCGGCAACACCGGGCCCGCGCACCTGGCTGCCGCGGTCGGCACGCCGGTGGTCTCGCTGTTCGCCCCGGTGGTCCCGGCCGCGCGCTGGCGGCCCTGGAAGGTGCCGCACGCCCTGCTCGGCCGCCAGGACGCCGCCTGCGCCGGCACCCGCGCGCGCACCTGCCCGGTCGACGGCCACCCCTGCCTGAACGACGTCTCGGTCGAGCAGGCGGTCGAGGCGGTCGAGCGGCTCGCCGTCGCCGCCCGCGACGAGGTGGTGCCGGCATGAGGATCCTGCTCTGGCACGTGCATGGCGCCTGGACCACGGCGTTCGTCCACGGCGGCCACGAGTACCTGGTCCCGGTGCTGCCCGGCCGGGGAGCGGACGGCCGCGGCCGGGCGCGGACCTACGACTGGCCGGACGCCGCCGTCGAGGTGACCAGGGCGCAGGCGGCGGCCGCCGAGGTCGACGTGGTGGTGCTGCAGCGCCCGGAGGAGCTGGACGGGCTGGCGGAGACGTGGCTCGGCGGGCGCCGGCCCGGGCTGGACCTCCCCGCCGTGTACGTGGAGCACAACGCCCCGCAGGGCCGCGTCGCCGAGCTGCGCCATCCGGCGGCCGGCCGCGACGACCTCGTCGTCGTCCACGTCACCCATTTCAACGACCTGTTCTGGGACACCGGCGGCACGCCCACCCGCGTGATCGAGCACGGCATCCCCGACCCTGGCGAGCGCTACACCGGCGAGCTGCCCCGCGCCGCCGCGGCGGTGAACGAGGCCGCGCGGCGCGGCCGCGTGACCGGTACCGACCTGCTGCCCCGCTTCGCCGAGGCGGTGCCCGTCGACCTGTTCGGCAGCGGGGCCGCCGAGGTCGGCCCGCCGGTCCGGGCCGTCGGCGACCTGCCGCACGCGCGGCTGCACGCGGAGCTGGCCAGGCATCGCGTCTACCTGCACCCGGTCCGCTGGACCTCCCTCGGCCTCTCGCTGCTGGAGGCGATGCACCTCGGCATGCCGGTGGTCGCGCTGGCGACCACCGAGGTGGTCGAGGCCGTCCCGCAGGCCGCCGGCGCGGTCTCCACCCGGGTCGAGGCCCTGGTGGACGCGGCGCGGGAGCTGGTCGCCGACCCCGAGGCCGCCCGCGTCGCCGGCATGGCGGCCAGGGCCGCCGCGCTCGACCGCTACGGCCTGGACCGCTTCCTCGCCGACTGGGGCCGGCTCCTCGAGGAGGTGGCCGGGTGAAGGTCGCGATGGTGAGCGAGCACGCCAGCCCCCTCGCGGTGCTCGGGGGCGTCGACGCGGGCGGCCAGAACGTGCACGTCGCCGCCCTGGCGTCCGCCCTGGCCAGGAACGGCGTCGAGGTGGTGGTGCACACGCGGCGGGACGACCCGGAGCTGCCGGAGCGGGTGCCGTTGGTCCCCGGCGTGACCGTCGAGCACGTCAGCGCCGGGCCGCCGCAGCCGGTGGCCAAGGACGACCTCCTGCCGTACATGGACGAGTTCGCCGAGGGGCTGCGGCGCTCCTGGCTGGCACGGCCGCCGGAGGTGGTCCACGCCCACTTCTGGATGTCGGGCCTGGCCGCCCTGGGCGCCGGGCGCGCGCTCGGCCTGCCGGTGGCGCAGACCTTCCACGCGCTCGGCGTGGTCAAGCGCCGCCACCAGGGCGCCAAGGACCCGAGCCCGCCGGAGCGGATGGCGGCCGAACGGGCCATCGTGCGCAAGGCCGACGCGATCGTGGCGACCTGCTCCGACGAGGTCTTCGAGCTGGCCAGGCTCGGCGCGGAGCCGCACCGCACCGTGGTGGTGCCCTGCGGCGTCGACCTCGGCCTGTTCGCCCCGGAGGGGCCGGCCGCGCCACGCCCGCCGGGCCGGCACCGGCTGCTGGTGGTGAGCCGGCTGGTCGAGCGCAAGGGCATCGGCGACGCCGTCACCGCCCTCCCCCGCCTGCCCGACGCCGAGCTGCTGGTCGCCGGCGGACCGGACGCGCGCGAGCTGGACGGGGACCCCGAGGCGCGCCGCCTGCTCGCGCTCGCCGAGGAGCTGGACGTCGCCGACCGCGTCCAGCTCCTCGGGCGGGTCGCCCAGGCGGACCTGCCCGCCCTGCTCCGCTCGGCCGACGTGGTCGTCTGCGTCCCGTGGTACGAGCCGTTCGGCATGGCCCCGCTCGAGGCCATGGCCTGCGGCGTGCCCGTGGTCGCCTCGGCCGTGGGCGGCCTGGTCGACACCGTCGTGGACGGCGTCACCGGCCTGCACGTGCCTGCCCACCGGCCGGACCGGCTCGCCAGCGCCGTGGGCGCGCTGCTCGCCGACCTGGGGCGGCGCGCCGACCTGGGCCGCACGGGTGCGCGCCGGGCGCGCCGCTACAGCTGGGACAGGATCGCCGGGTCCACCCTCGACGTGTACGCGGGGCTGGCGGCGACGGCGGACGTGGCGGCCGGCGGGCGGCGGGCCACCCGGGGAGCAGGGCTGTGAGCGGCCCGCTGGTGGTGCTCGGCGACACCCTGCTCGACCGCGACCTGGAAGGACGCGTCGAGCGGCTGTCCCCTGACGCGCCCGTGCCGGTGGTCGACGAGCCCACCGAGCGGCGCCGGCCAGGAGGCGCCGGCCTCGCCGCCGCCCTCGCCGCCGAGCAGGGACGGCGCGAGGTGGTGCTGGTCACCGCCTTGGCCGGCGACCCGGCCGGGCGGGACCTCGCCGCCCTGCTCGCCGCCGCCGGCGTGCGCGTGGTCGACCTCGGCCTGGCCGGCCGCACGCCCGAGAAGATCCGGGTCAGGTCGGAGGGCCGCTCGCTGCTGCGGCTGGACCGCGGGGTCGAGCCTGGCGCGGTCGGCGCCATCGACGCCGGCGCCCTCCGCGCCCTCGCGCTGGCCGACGCGGTGCTGGTCTCCGACTATGGCCGCGGACTTGCCGCGGATCCGACCGTGCGGCAGGCGCTGGCGCGCGTGCCCTCGCGGGTCCCGCTCGTCTGGGACCCGCACCCGAACGGCGCGACGCCGGTCGTCGGGGTGCGGCTGGCGACCCCCAACCGGGCCGAGACGGCGCGGCTCGTCCCCGGCGTCCGTGGTGACAGCCTGGCGGCGCTGACCACCCAGGCCCGCGCCGTGGCCGAGCGGTGGCGCGCGGCCGGGGTCGCGGTCACCCTCGGCGCTCGCGGCGCCCTGCTGCTCGTCGGCGACGGCTCGCCCATGGTGGTGCCGGCGAGAGCGGCGACGGGCGGCGACCCGTGCGGTGCCGGCGACTGCTTCGTCGCCACCGCGACCATGCTGCTCGCCGCCGGTGCCGTGCCGTCGGAGGCGGTGGCGGGCGCGGTCGTCGCCGCCTCGGACTTCGTCGCCGCCGGCGGCGCGGCCGCGGCCCTGGCAGGCCGGCGGCGGGACGGATCCAGGGCCGGCGCGGCGCGGGAGGACCCGGCGGTGGGCTGGGAACGCGCGGAGGCGGTGGTCGCGGCGGTACGAGCGCGGGGCGGCACGGTGGTGGCGACAGGCGGCTGCTTCGACCTGGTCCACGCCGGGCACGTCGCGAACCTGCGGGCCGCCCGCGCGCTGGGCGACTGCCTGGTCGTCTGCGTGAACTCCGACGCGTCCGTGCGCCGGCTCAAGGGAGCGGACCGCCCCCTGGTCGGCCAGGCCGACCGGGCGTCCGTGCTCGCCGCGCTGGAGTTCGTCGACGCCGTGATCGTGTTCGAGGAACGCACCCCTGAGGCGGCCCTCGACCGGCTGCGGCCCGACGTGTTCGCCAAGGGCGGCGACCACGCGCTGGCCGACCTGCCCGAGGCCGCGCTGCTGGCCTCGTGGGGCGGGCAGGCGGTGATCCTGCCGTACCTCCCGGGTCGCTCGACGACCCGGCTGATGAAGGAGGTCGTCCGACGTGCCAACAGCCGATCGGGTAGGTAGCGAACAGAGCGGCGACGGGCTGGGGGTCGTCCTGGTGACCGGAGGCGCCTCCGGTCTCGGGGCGGCGGTCGCCCAGGCCGTCCGCGCCAGGGGCGGCCGCCCGGTGGTGCTCGACCGCATGCCGCCCCCCTTCGAGGTCGAGCACGAGCTGGTCGACCTCGCCGACGGCCGCGCGGCCGAGGCCGCCGTCGGCCGCGTCGCCGAGCGGACCGGCCGGCTCGACGCGGTGGTCAGCGCGGCAGGGATCGACAGGTGCGGTCCCCTGACCGAGGTGCCCGCCGAGGCCTGGGAGCAGGTGATCAAGGTCAACCTGCTGGGCACCGCGGCGGTGGTGCGCGCCGCGCTGCCGTGGCTCGAGCACAGCCATGGGCGGGTCGTCACGGTCGCGTCCACCCTCGGGCTGCGGGCGGTGAGCGACGCCACGGCCTACTGCGCCAGCAAGTTCGGCGTGGTGGGCCTCACCCGCGCGCTGGCGGCCGAGACCGCCGGGCGGGTCGGGGTGACCCTGCTCGTCCCAGGCGGCATGCACACCGCCTTCTTCGACGAGCGTCCCGAGCGGTACAGGCCGCCGCCGGACGCCAAGCTCAACCAGCCGGAGGACGTCGCCGCCGCGGTGCTGTTCGCGCTCTCCCAACCGCCTGGCTGCGAGGTCCGCGAGCTGCTGGTGGCGCCGTCGCGGGAGAGCTCCTGGCCGTGACCGCCGCGGGGCGGCCGGGCAAGGCGCCGCCAGCCCGGGAGCGGCGGGTGGTGATCCTGCGCGCCCTCGGGCTCGGCGACCTGCTGACCGTCGTGCCCGCCATGCGGGCGCTGGCCGACGCCTTCGGCGACCTGCCCCGGGTGCTGGCGTGCCCGGCGGCGCTCGCGCCGCTGGCACGCCTCGGCGGCACGGTCGACGAGGTGGTGCCGACCGACGGCCTGGCCGGGCCGCTCCAGCCCCGCCTCGCGGGCGCCACGCTGGCCGTCAACCTCCACGGCCGCGGTCCGCGGAGCCACCGGCTCCTGCTCGCGACCGAGCCGGCCCGGCTGCTCGCCTTCGCCCACCCGGCGGTGCCCGCCAGCGCCGGCGGGCCTCGGTGGCGGGCCGACGAGCACGAGGTGGCCCGCTGGTGCCGGCTCCTCGCCGAGCACGGCATCCCGGCCGACCCCGAGCGCCTCGAGCTCGACCCGCCTGGCCCACCGCCGCCGGGCACGGCCGGCGCCACCCTGCTGCACCCCGGGGCGGGCAGCCCCGCCCGGCGCTGGCCGCCGGAACGCTTCGCGGCCGTGGCCAGGGCCGAGCGCGACCGTGGACGCACCGTGCTGGTCAGCGCCGGCCCGGGCGAGGAAGGGCTGGCTCGCGGGATCGCCGCCCGTGCCGGCCTGCCCGCCGCCGCGGTCCACGCCGGCGGCGACGTCGCCGCCCTCGCCAGGCTGGTCGCGGCGGCCGGCCGCGTGGTCTGCGGCGACACCGGCGTCGCGCACCTGGCGACCGCGTTCCGCACGCCGTCCGTGGTGCTGTTCGGCCCGGTCTCCCCGGCGCTGTGGGGGCCGCCGCCGCGACCGTGGCACCGTGCCCTGTGGTC
>Ga0307278_10001262_pt1 | contig 12617 bp, 12 predicted proteins | sample ER_DNA_117_FD_194482 | JGI IMG/M metagenome (GOLD analysis project Ga0307278, IMG submission 194482) | Bulk soil microbial communities from the East River watershed near Crested Butte, Colorado, United States - ER_DNA_117 | ecosystem: Environmental > Terrestrial > Soil > Floodplain | place... | reverse complement strand
CATCGTGCGCGGATTCGGCATCCCACGGCCGCTGCAGCCGCTACTCATAGGCGCCAGCCGGCTGTTCTTGGCCACACCAGAAGACGGCGCCCGCACCGCCATCCAGCTCGCCACCAGCCCCGACCTCGCCGCGGTGACCGGACAATACTTCGTCCGCGGCAAGCCGGCCCGCAGCCCCGAAGCCTCCTACAACCGCGACCTGCAAGAAGCCTTGTGGACGGCCAGCGAGTACCTGACCAAGCTCGCACCAGGCTTGAGGCAGGAGACTCGCGCGCCATCGCCGCCCAGAACAGCTGATACACCTCAGGAACCAGGCGATAAGAGAACCGCATCAACAACACCTCCGGACTAGGAGTGTTGCGATCACTGCAAGAACCCGGGGTTCCTCTTACGGAGTATGGCCAGATGAATCCCAGATGGGGTCACTGGTCATCTGAGCGAGCCCGATCGAGCCAGTCAGCTACAAACGCGGCGAGCAGCTTGGGCCGCTCGTGCATGAGCGCGTGGCCAGTGTCTTCGAACACTGCAAGCGTGGCGCGCGGGTAGCGATCGAGCAGGTCTGTCGCGTCGGTGAACCCGACCACGGAGTCATGACGTCCCGCCGCGATTAGAGTCGGCGCTGAGAAGGTGCCTGACCCGACGTCGACCGCCCATCCGGCGAAGATGCGACCAAGCGCACTCTCGTCGACGAGTGTCGTACCTGGCACAACCTCGTCGCGGTAGCGGCGCGCGGTTGCCGCTGTGCGCACGACGAAATACTCATCGAACCCCGCCCGCTGTGCGGGTTCGAGTTCGTCGTATGCCGCGACCTCCTGGCGAACGGCGTTGTGGTCGGGCACGTCTCGTGACCGCTCCGCGACGGGGCACAACAACGCCAAGCCGAGCACGAGGTTTGGTCGCTGTGCGGCCACACCACGCGCGAGGTATGCACCGTATGAATGTCCGAGCAACAGCACAGGCCCGCCGGCTACGCGATCAATGAAGTCGCCTAGCAGCGCCACCACATCGTCGTTGCAGGTCAGGCCGTCGGACGTCGAGCGCCCCATCCCCGGCAGGTCTGGATAGATCCGCCGGTATCCGGTGCCGGGAGCGATGGCCTCGATCGCTGCCTCGATCTCGCGATGATCAACACCGACACCGTGCAGAGCGACCAGCGGCACACCGCTGCCGTGCTCGACGTAGTGGATCACGACGTCGTTGATCCGACGCTCCATACCGACACCGTAATAGTCGGTACGGACGACGCTGGCTGTGACGAGGATATGAGCGGTTGAGGATCCTCCACCGCGACACTGTGATGTTGTGATTCGGCTGATGCGATTCTGGCCTGGTGCTGTTTGAAGACAGTGAGATCCGGAACATCATGCAGGCTCATTGGGGCCTGCCGGACGCTGTGGTGGCCCCACGGCGGCAGACCAGGCCGATTCGGACGGTTGCGCGAGTGGCTACTGACGGTGGCGATCTCGGGGTGAAGATCGACTATCTCCCCCATGACTCCGTCGCCGGTGGTGCTGCCGTACAAGCTCTCATCGCAGCCGTAAACAGGTGACCGCAAGCGGGTCTGCTTGTGGCACACGATCCGCGTCAGTGCAGCAAACTTGGCAGATGGAACTGGAGATCAAGCGGTTGCTCGAGGAGTCGCCGGCCGACCCTCGTAGGCACCTTGATCAAGATCGTCGAGCTGGGCGAGCTTGGCGCACTCCGTGCACGGGGGAGAGAGGCCGTCCGTTATGTAGGTCGGTGAGGGGCACGGCATCGCGACCACCATGTCCGTGTCGGAGTTTCCGTAGACCATCTCGTGGATTTCCTCGACGCTGCATGAGGCTAGCGCCGACCGATCTTCAGTCGGGTCGCCGTTCGCGGCCGCGGCGCCAGGCTCCGGGCGCCTGCCCCACCGCGCGCTTGAAGGCCCGGTTGAAGGCCGCCTCGGACTGGTAGCCGACCGCTGCGGCGGCCTGGCCCACGCTGACGCTGCGCGTCTCGAGAAGACGGGCCGCGAGCTGGAGCCGCCAGCGGCTGAGGTAGTGCATCGGCGGGATCCCCACGTACGCCGTGAACCGATCCGCGAACGAGGACCTCGACATGCCGACCTCGCGGGCGAGGCGCTCTGCAGTCCAGGTATGCGCCGGGCGTCCGTGCAGGAGACGTAGGGCCGCGCCGACCTGCGGATCGCGCACCCCGGCCAGCCAGTCGCGAGCGTCCGCCGGCAGCCGGTCCAGGTAGCTGCGGATCGCCTCGACGAACATCAGTTCCGCGAGCTTGGACAGCATCGCCTCCCGACCTGCGCCCTCGCCGCCGCTGGTCTGGACGGCGATACCCACCAGGCTGTCGAGCCACCGCCTGCTCTCGGTGGAGATGGGCACGTGCACGATGCGGGGCAGCGCATCGAGCAGCGGGTTGAAGGGCCGGGTGTCGCAACCCAAGAAACCGCAGACGAACCGCGTGTGGGCCGCGCCCGGCTCTCGCGCCGTCGCCAGCGAGAACGGCAGCGTGCGGTCGGCCGGGCGGTAGTACTGGGCCGGATCGGGTCGACCACGCATCTCGGGGGAGGAAGCGATGATGTTGGCGTTCCCGGCGGGGAAGACCACGATGTCGCCGGCCCGCAGCGGGACCGGCGGCGCGGAGTGATCGACCGCCTCGGCCCAGCAGGAGCCGTCGGTAACGATGTGGAAGCTGATCACGTGTTCGGCGCCGGGAAGCACTTGACTACCGATCTCCCCGACACCCGGCGACTCGGTCGCGAACGGCGCGTGGGCGTCGACGTCGAAAAACACCGCCCCGGTCAGCCGCACCGAGAGCAGCACGTCGGACAACACATCCATCGCTGCCTCCTCCGGACGCTCGGTCAACTCAGCCGGACGATCGAGCAAAACCCAATGAAATAAGGACAATCGGGCAAGAGTGCTGGACGCGCGGTCATTCCTTTGACGCTCGTCTGATCTTACGGTTGCCGGCGAGGTCCCTTCATTCGCGAGGTCCTCGGAAGCCTACTCACCCGTAGCATCAGGAGCGCATCATGACCCTCACCCAAACCCCGCCGGTCGACTCCGATCGGCTCGATCAGTTCCTCGGACGGTTCGTCAACGATCTAGGCGCGACCATCGCGGCCGGCAGCGTACTCGTCGGCGACCGGCTCGGCCTCTACCGGGCACTGGCCGACGGCCCGCAGCAGCCACATGAGCTGGCGGCCCGCACCGGCACCGCCACCCGCTACGTGGCGGAGTGGCTGCGCGGCCAGGCCGCCGGGGGATACATCAGCTACGACCCGGAGAGCGAGGCGTACTCGCTCACCCCCGAGCAGCAGGCCGCCCTCACCGACCCCGACGGCGCGGTCTACCTGCCGGGCGCCTTTCAGCTGGCCCTCGGCAGCCTGCAGGCCCTGCCGCGGGTCGTCGACGCCTTCCGCACCGGCGACGGCATCGGCTGGCACGAACACCACGACGACGTATTCACCGGCTGCGAACGGTTCTTCCGACCCGGCTACGCCGCCAACCTGGTCTCCGCCTGGCTGCCGGCACTGGACGGGGTCGAGGCCAAACTGCGAGACGGCATCGCGGTCGCCGACGTCGGCTGCGGGCTGGGCGCGTCGACCGTGCTGATGGCCCAGGCGTACCCGAACTCCACCTTCGTCGGCTCCGACTACCACCAAGGCTCGATCGCGCTGGCCCGGGAGCGGTCCGCCGCCGCCGGCGTGGCCGACCGCGCCACCTTCGAGGTCGCCTCGGCGACCGAGTTCAGCGGCGGATCCTACGACCTCGTCACCACCTTCGACTGCCTGCACGACATGGGCGACCCGGTCGCCGCGGCAGTCCACGTTCGCGACCAGCTCGCCGACGACGGCACCTGGATGGTCGTCGAACCCCATGCCGGCGACACCGTCAGTGAGAACCTCAACCCAGTCGGCCGGGTCTACTATTCGTTCTCGACCTTCCTCTGTGTGCCCAACGCCGTCTCCCAGGGCGGGCGCCACACCCTGGGCGCCCAAGCCGGCGAGCAGGCGATCCGCGACGTGGTCACCGAGGCCGGCTTCACCCGCTTCCGGCGGGCCGCGGAGACGCCGTTCAACCTCGTCTACGAGGTCCGTCCCTAACCCTCAGCCCGACAGGAGAACAGATGACCGAGCTTATCTTCCTGCGAGTGGACGGTGAGGATCGATCGATAGTCGTTGACACTCGCACGACCCTGTTGGACGCGCTTCGAGATCGGCTGGGAGTGACCGCGCCGAAGAAGGGCTGCGACCACGGTCAGTGCGGCGCGTGCACGGTGTTGCTCGATGGTCGGCGGGCCATCATCTGCTTGGCGTTCGCGGTTGCCCACGACGGCGCAGAGATCATTACCGCCGAGGGGCTCGCTGAGGGAGACGCACTCCACCCGATCCAGCAGGCGTTTCTCGAGATGGATGCGCTGCAGTGCGGGTATTGCACGCCCGGGCAAGTGTGTTCAGCGGTCGGCATGTTGGCCGAGGCGGAACTGGGAATTCCAAGTCACGTCAGCGACGATCTCATTGGCCCCATCGAGTTGAACGATGATGAGATTCGCGAGCGGATGAGTGGCAATCTCTGCCGTTGCGGGGCCTACGTCAACATTGTCGCAGCGATCCGGCGGGTCGCCTCCGCGGAGTACGCGCCGTGATGCCGTTCGAGTTCCTACGCGCCGAGGACGTCGCCGGCGCGGTGGCCGTGGTGACGGAGCACCCTGATGCGGTGTATCTGGCCGGCGGCACCAACCTGGTCGACCGCATGAAGCTGGGCGTAGCTACGCCCAGCTTGGTCGTCGACATCAGCCACCTGCCGCTGGACCAGATCGTTGAGCTGCCAGATGGCACGGTTCGGATCGGCGCGATGGTTCGCAACAGCGATCTCGCCGCGCATCTCCTGATTCGGCAGCGATATCCGGTCCTGTCCCAGGCGTTGCTGGCCGGTGCGTCGGGCCAATTGCGCAATCTGGCGACCACGGCCGGGAACCTGCTGCAGCGCACCCGATGCGTGTACTTCCAAGACGTCAGCATGCCGTGCAACAAGCGCGATCCCGGCTCGGGCTGCTCGGCGCGGGAGGGCTATACCCGCTACCACGCGATCCTCGGTGCATCGGCGGGTTGTGTAGCGGTGCATCCGTCGGATATGGCCGTCGCGATGGCCGCGCTGGATGCTTCGGTGGTGGTCATGGGCAGGACCGGTGAGCGAAGCATCCGGCTGGTCGACTTGCACCGACTTCCCGCCGACGCGCCCCATCGAGACACCGTGTTGACGCACGGGGAGCTGATCACCGCCGTCGACCTGCCCCCGTTCTCGTTCTCACAACACTCCGCCTACCGCAAGGTCCGCGATCGTGCTTCGTACGCCTTCGCCCTGATCTCGGTTGCGGCTGCTCTGGACTTGGGCGACCGCAGGGACGCGGCGGGGCGCCCGACCATTCGAGACGTCCGGATCGCGTGCGGTGGAGTTGCTCACAAACCTTGGCGCGCCACCGCAGCCGAGAACTTCCTGCGCGGCGCGGCCGCGAGTGTGGAGAACTTCCGCGACGCTGCCGACATCGAGCTCGCCCAGGCGGAGACACTCGGCGACAACGCATTCAAGGTCACCATGGTGCGCAACACGGTCGCGTTACTCCTTGCCGATCTCACCCGACGCCAGGTCGGAGATGTAGGCGGCGACCTCGCTGGCCAGGAGCAGAAACCGTGAGCACCCATGGTCAGTCGATCGGTGTCGGCCTCGGGCGGCTGGACGGGGTCCCCAAAGTCCGAGGCACGGCCCTGTACGCGTATGAGCAGCCCGTGCCGCGGCCTGCTTATCTTCATCCGGTCCAGGCCGCGATCGCCAAGGGAACTGTGGTCCGGATCGACACCGGAGTGGCGGAAACGCTGGACGGTGTTCTCGCGATATTGACCCATCTCAACGCACCCCGACTGGTTGACACGAAGGACCAAGAGCTGTTGGTCCTACAGTCAGCGGCTGTAGGGTTCCGCGGTCAGGTCATCGGCGCCGTGGTCGCGGAATCCTCCGAGATCGCGCGACACGCCGCGGGTCTGGTAGAGGTCGAGTACGCGCCCGCACCCCACGACTCGGCCTTCAGCGCCGGCGAGCATCACGACGTCTCACCGGACCGCGCGCCTGGCCTTCCGCGGCAGGTGAGCGAGGCCGAGATCGAGGCCGCACTTGCGGCTGCGCCGACGGCTGTAGACCAGACCTACACGACACCCCCGGAATACCACGTGCCGATGGAGCCGCACACCTCCGTCGCCATCTGGAATGGCCGCATCCTCACCATGTACGAGTCGACTCAGGGCGTTCATTCCGTCCGAGCCGGCTTGGCGCCGCTGTTCGGCCTAGAGCCGGACCAGGTCCGGGTCATCTCCCCGTATGTCGGCGGCGGATTCGGCTCAAAGCTCAAGATTCACGCCCAGGCCGTACTCGCGGCGATGGCGGCACGCGAACTGCCCGGCCGTGCCGTGAAGATGGCCTTGACCCGGCAACAGATGTTCTCCCTCAGCGGCTACCGTCCACCGACCATCCAACGCGTGCGGCTCGGGGCCGACCTGGATGGCACACTGACCGCACTGGCCGTCGACGTGGTCGAACAGAGTTCCAAAACGAACGAATTTACCGAAGGATCCGACGGACCGGCCCGAATCATGTACGCCGCTCCGCAGCGTCGGACGACGAATCGCCCCGTCGTCCTCGACGTTCCCGTTCCTACCTGGATGCGGGCGCCAGGCCGGTGCCCAGGGATGTTCGGGCTCGAAGTGGCCATGGACGAGCTTGCCGCCGCGTGCGCCGTCGACCCCATTGCCCTGCGGGTTCGCAACGAGCCACAGGTCGACCCGGAGACCGGGCAACCGCACGCGTTCCGGCATCTGCTCCACTGCCTACAGCTTGGTGCGGAACGATTCGGCTGGGAGCATCGCGGCCCGGCGCCACGCGCTCGGCTGCAGCGCGGCTGGTGGAGCGGCATGGGCGTCGCCAGTGCGACCTACCCGGACTGGCGCGAACCCGACAACGCCGCCCGCATTCGCTTCGATGCCGATGGCACCTACGCAATCCAGATTGCGGCGGCCGAGATCGGCACCGGAAGTCGGACCGCGCTGACCCAGATTGCGGCCGATGCCCTGGGCTGCCCGGCGCAATGCGTGCGAATGGAAATCGGTGACTCGAGCCTCCCGCGCGCCTCCAACGCCGGAGGTTCGTTCGGAACGATCAGCTGGGGTGCAGCCATCGTCGCGGCCGCCGAGGCGTTCCGCGATCAGCACGGCGCTCACCCGCGGCCGGGGGCGGAGACCGAGGCTCAAGCGCCCGAGGTCAACGAGGACGATAGGTCAAGGCATTCATTTGGCGCCCAGTTCGCCGAGGTTCGAATCAACGCTGGCACCGGCGAGATCCGCGTCTCCCGGATGCTCGGTGTGTTCTCCGTCGGGCGCGTCATCAACCCCGTGACCGCGCGCTCCCAGTTCCTCGGCGCGATGACCATGGGCATCGGGATGGCGTTGCATGAGCACGGGGTCATGGACCCGCGCTTCGGCACCATCGTGAACCATGACTTCGCCGACTACCACATCCCGACCTGCGCGGACATCGAGGACCTCCAGGCGATCTGGCTCGATGAACATAACGCACCCTCAGGCGTATCGGGTGCCCGGGGATTGGGCGAGATCGGAATTGTCGGCGCAGCAGCCGCGATCACCAACGCCGCCTACCACGCCACGGGCGTCCGGGCGCGGAACCTTCCGCTGACCCCGGACACTTTCCTGTCCTGAGCTTGACCGGCGCCAGCTTCCGACTCCTCGCGCGCGGATCGCGCACCGCAAAGAGTTCCGCATCTGACGGAGCCCAAGTGTCCGCAAGCCGGGGGTCGGCTTGTGGGACTTCTACAAACAACCCGGTCGGTCCGATCTTTTCAGCTCGGTCAGTTTCGGGTCGCCGCTACTGGGTGCGGTCAGCTCTCTCGGTTGCCCGGGCTCGTGCTGGCCCTGGGTGGTAGGTGGCGAGGGTGTCCGCTAGGGCCTGCTCTATTGACGTGGCTCCGACGCCGAGAGTGTTGCTGATCTTGCTGCTGTCCACGATGAAGGGCTCCTCGAACTGGTATTGCATCTCGAGCAGTTCACGCAGAGTTCGGTTGGTCAGCGCGGCTAGGCGGATCAGCAGCGGGTGCACCTGGCGGAGCCGGGTACTGGGTTGGCCGGCCAGCCGATAGACGACATCGACCAGTTCCCGCGTGGTGCGGGTGTTGGGATCGTTGGGGAGGTGCCAAACTTGCCCGGCCGCATCTGGATGCTCCCCGAGAACGGCGAGACCCTCACCGATGTCAGGGATGTAGGTGTAGGTGTGCGGCTGGTCGGGGTCGCCGAGGACGCTAGCGGTCTTCCCGCCCAGGGCGGCGGGGAAGAGGCGGTCGCCAAGGTTGGATTGCGCGCCACCACGTGGTCCGAAGTAGTCCGAGGCGCGTCCGATGGCGACCGAAACCCGTCCGGCCTGGTGTGCCGCGAGCAGCTCTTGGGCCATCCGGCCGCGCAGTTGCCCTTTCTTGGTGTGCGCCGCATAGTCGCGGGTTTCGGTCAGGAGCCGGCCGGCCGGACGCCCGTACATGTAGACGTTCTCCATGCTGACCAACCGGGCTCCATGCGCTTCGGCAGCGGTGAGCACCCCGGCCTGCAGGCCGGGGAACTCCTCCACCCACCGCGCGTACGGCGGGTTGAGGGTTTGATAGACCACCCCGGCGCCGCGTGTGACGTCGACGGTGAACTGGGGGTCGGCGGCGTCGCCACCCGCCACCTCGACGTCATCCGGCACGGCGGCGGAGCCGGAGCGGTTGACCATGCGCACGGTTTCGCCGCGGGAGAGCAGGGCATCGAGGGTGGCAAGGCCAATCGCGCCGGTGCCGAAAATGACATGACGCGCAGTGCTTTTCATGCGTTGTCCTTTGATGTGGCAGCGGCCGGGTCGGCGCTCTTCGAGTCGGCGCTTCTAGGGTTTGCACTCGCTGGGTCGGCGTCGACGGTCAAGTTGTTGACCGTGGGTTTGTTGACCGTCGCGTTCGGGGCGCGGCTGGGCAGGAGCTGGTGCAGGAGCACGCCGGAAAGGGCGGAGAAGGTGACGGCGCCGGTGGCGCCGAAGACAGTGAACTGTTCCTCGACGGCGATGCCGGCGAGCGTGGTGACGGTCCAGCCGAGCGCCCACAGCACGGGGATGATGGCAGCCCAGGCCCAGCGGTACCGGGCGCCGGCGGGCAGGGCAAGCGTTTGGGCGACCCCGAGCGCGAGGCCCGTGAGGGCGCCCATGACGGCCAGGTCAGCCAGGGAGGTGCCGAACCCGACGGCGGTAGCGCCGACCAGCAGGCCGAGGCCCATGCCCAGCGTTGTGGCGAGAATCCAGCGGATCGCAAGGAGCCGGCCTCGGCTGGCCAGCCACTGCCCGGAACCAATGACCGCCCCCGTGATCAGGCCCGCGACCAGAGCGGCCAGCGGGTCGTCGACCCGGCCCGCGACGAAGCCCGCGGCCACGCCGGCGATCGGGAAGGAGAGGAATCCGGCGGTCCAGATCAGCCATGAAACGAGTGCATACCGGCTGGGGGTTGATGGGTTCATGGAGATCATCGCCTTTCGGAGCGGGCGCGCTCGGTCGCCCTCGTGCCGGTGCCGTGTCGCGGTTGGTGACTTGATCGGTGTCGTTTCATCGTTGGGTTTCCTCAGATTTGGGCGCTGCGCGTAATGGGCGCGAGGTTGTGCCAGCGGTCAGGCCGACGAGATTGGCGCTGACCTGCCAGAGCCGTGTTGATACGGCTTCGTCGTAGCTGCGTTGGGAGGATTTCTTGGGTTTGCCGTTGACGAAGTAGCGGCCCGTCACCTGCCCGAGATCGGGAGCGGAAGCCAGCTGGATCGACATGGCGGCACCCTGGGCGGGGGTCTTCATCAAGGGCCGGAAGAAGGGAATGAACACCCGCTGCACCGTGGCGGGGTCCCCGGCCCCGAACGATGTGCTCACCACCCCGGGATGCAGCGCATTGGCGGTAACGGCTGGCTGATCGGGAGGGGAGGCCGCCGGCAGCCTCCTGGCCAGCTCGTAGCTGAAGAGAACGTTCGCGAGCTTGGACTGGTTGTAGGCCCGGGCGCCGGAGTATTCGCGTTCGCCTTGCAGGTCGTCGAAGTCGATCCGCCCCTGGGCATGCGCGTTGGAGGAGACCGTGACCACGCGGGCGGGGGCGCTGAGCGTCAGCCGGTCCAGAAGTAGGTTGGTGAGCAGGAACGGCGCGAGATGGTTGAGAGCGAAGGTTCGCTCGAGCCCGTCAGCGGTGACATGCCGGGTGTTCCAATACCCTCCGACGTTATTGACCAGCACGTCGATGCGGGAAAGGCTCTGCAACACCTCGTCAGCCAGCCTCCGCACCTCGGCCTGAGAGGATAGGTCGGCAACGAACACGTCCACCCGCCCGCCGCCGGCTGTGCGGATCTCGCGCGCCGCGTCCGCGGTCCGCTTTGGGTCCCGGCCGCTGATCGCGAGGTGCGCACCCATGCTGGCTAGCCCTACGGCGGTCGCCTTACCGATGCCTCCGGTGCCACCAGTGATCAGCACTGTCTTGCCGGCCATGGGGCCGCGGTGAATCTGTTCCATATCGTGGCCTTCCTGTCAGTGCTGACCTAGGTTGTAGCGCTGCCGACGAGGGGGGCGGCCGTGTCGGGTGTCGTCGATGATGTGGTCGCCTTGGAGTGGACGGGTTGGGTGCTGAAGCCCTTGGCGATGAGCCAGACGCCGATGAACAGCTCCCACAGGCCGCCCGGGATGGTGTGGATCAGGCCCGGATGGAATCCCAGGATTGTCAGCACGGACCCGGTCAGCAGGATCGCGTACCCGATGAGGCCCCAGACGGCCAAGAGCCGCGGGACCAGCCTGGCTGTATAGAACAGGTAGCACAGCATCAGGCCGGCGAACCCGACCGCGATCATGCCGATCTCGTACGAGTATTGGTGCGCTTCGATCGACAGGGTGCTCAGGGCCTGCAGGGACGACGATTCGGGGGCTCCCGCTGCCAGGTACGCGCGGCCGAGGGGGATCTGGAGGAGGAGGAACATGATCCCGGCGGCGAGGAAGACGGCATCGATGAGCCTGGCGCCGAAGTAGCCGAAGGCGACACGTTCGTTGTGTCGCCTCAGGACCGGCAACATCAAGATCCCGTGCAGGGTGTCGCCGACGGCGGCCATCAGCATCAGCATTGCGCCGATGGCCAACGGCAGGCTGCTCGCGGCAACCGCCGAGAGGTAATCCGGTGCGCCGAGAATGGGTTGTACGAGGACGGCGTTCCCGAGGATGTAGACCACCATCCCCGCCAGGAACACCACCCCCACGGCTCGTGCGGTCGTTCGGTAGTTGTTGCGGCTGAGTCGGCTGGACACAGTTGGTTCCATCTGGTTCTGCACGGGCTATCTCCTGAAGGTGTCTGGCACGGCGGCGCTGCTCGTCCTGATGTGGTGTGCAAAGACGTTTGGGCCGCCCCTCACACGGCGATGATGATCTTTCCCCGGGCCTGTCCCGCCCTCAGATAGCGAATCGCGTCGGGAACCTCGCTCAGCTGATACGTCTTGTCGATGACCGGGGTGATCTTGCCCGCCTCGATAAGTTCGGTCAGGAATTGCAGATCTGCCTGGTTCGGCTGCGATGCGAGTGGCCGTAGCTGGCGCACGAACCGCGACAGCAGCATGGCTTGGATCCAGCCCTTGCCGCCGACCCACCGATTGCCCTGTTCGCTGCCGACCGATACCAGGGTTCCGGTTGGGCGAAGGGCGCGTCTGACCTGTTTCAGCGAACGGTTCCCGCCCATGTCGAGGATCAGGTCGTATCGCTGTTCGCTTTGGGTGAAGTCCTCTTGGGTGTAGTCGATGACGTGGTCGGCTCCGAGGGAGCGGACCAGGTCTACCTTCGCCGTGCTGCACACAGCGGTGACTTCGGCGCCGAACGCTTTGGCGATCTGTATCGCGAAGAGTCCCACGCCTCCCGAGGCCCCGACGAGGAGGACGTGCTGGCCGGTGGTGAGGCCGCCTGCGTCGCGGAGGGCCTGGAGGGCGGCGATAGCAGAAGTGGGTATGGCCGCCGCCTGCTCGAAGGTTAGGTTTGCCGGTTTGGGCGCGAGGGTGTCCTGGCGTGTGGCTGCGTACTCGGCGAAGGAGCCGTCGCAGGTTCCGTACACGTCATCACCGGCCTTGAACCTGGTCACACTGTGGCCGACGGCCTCGACGGTCCCGGCGACGTCCATGCCGCGAACCTGAACCTTGGGTGCGCGGAGTCCGAAGCCGACGACGCGCAGCAGGTACGGCAGGCCCGTCATGACGTGCCAGTCACCGATGTGAACGCTGGCCGCGTGAACCCGAACGAACACATCCTCGTCGCCGATTTCGGGCCGATCGATCTGCTCGAGCCGCAAGACGTCCGCGGCCTCCTCGCCGTACTTGTTCTGCACGATCGCACGCATCGTGGTCCTCGCCGTCACCGGATCATGCTTGTCGCCAGCTTTCGCAGCGGGTGGTGTTTGAGTTGTCATGACCGCTTCCCTTTAGTAGCCGATAGACGCGATCGCCAACCGCACTTAGTACGAACTCTACCGTACAATGTACAAACCCGCCAGCGCGGGGGAGT
>Ga0307278_10001261_pt1 | contig 12619 bp, 13 predicted proteins | sample ER_DNA_117_FD_194482 | JGI IMG/M metagenome (GOLD analysis project Ga0307278, IMG submission 194482) | Bulk soil microbial communities from the East River watershed near Crested Butte, Colorado, United States - ER_DNA_117 | ecosystem: Environmental > Terrestrial > Soil > Floodplain | place... | reverse complement strand
GCGAAGCTCGACCGCGACGAGGGCGCCCGCGTGCTCGGCGAGCTCGGGATCGGCTGCAATCCGGGCATCCAGCAGCACATCAAGGAGACGCTCTTCGACGAGAAGATCTACGGCACGATCCACCTGGCGATCGGCCAGAGCCTGCCGACGATCGGCGGGAAGAACGTCTCGAGCGTCCATTGGGACATGGTCAAGGACCTGCGCCAGGGCGGGCGGATCGAATGCGACGGCGAGGTCGTCCAGGAAAACGGCGACTGGACCTTTTAAGGACGTCGGCCGCGGCCGGCTCCGAGATGACGATCCCGGCGAGGATGACGGCGCAGCCGGTCCAGCCGAGCGCGCCCAGCCGGTCGCCTGCCAGTAGGTAGCCGAAGAGGCCGGCAAAGACCGGCTCCGCGGAGAACGCGAGGGCGGTTCGTGTGGCACTGGTGCGTCTTTGGGCCCAGGTCTGCACGAGAAAGGCGAGCGCGCTCGCGAAGATGCCTGTGACGAGGAGCGCTCCCCAGACAGTCCAGCCGTGAGGCACGCTGAGGTCGCCGAGCGCGAGTGCGATCGCGGCGAAGCCCGTGAACGCCGCGACCATTTCGGCCAGCGTGAAAGCGATCGGGTCGTAGTCCGGCGCATAGCGCTCCATGAGCACGATCTGCAGCGCATAGGCAAGTGCGCCGCCGAGCACGAGCGCATCGCCGGCCGCCGACCCGGCCTCGATCCCGGAGAGCATTGCCAGCCCGACCGTCGCCAGGGCGACCCCCAGCCAGGCAGAGAGAGAGATCCGGTAGCGGAAGAGGACGAGCGCCGTGACTGGGGTGAGGACGACGCAGAGCCCGGTGATGAACCCGGTGCTCGAGACCGTAGTTCGAGCGAGCCCCGCGGTCTGCAAGGCGTAGCCGAGCGCGAGCAGCCCGCCGAGCCCGAAGCCGGCAGCGAGCCCTTTGCGATCGAGCGAGCGCATCCGCCCGGCGGCGAAGGGCGCGAGCGTGACCGTGGCGATCGCGAAGCGAACGGCGAGGAACGCGAAAAGGGGATAGACCTCCACGGCGTCCTTGACCTGAACGAAGGTGACACCCCAGATCGCGGTGACGAGGACGAGCGCGAGCAGCGCCATTACGAGCGGGCGGCTCGCTGGATCGCGCGCAGCCAGCGTCGCCGGATGAGCGCCGAGAACGGGCCAATCGCGAGCCAGTAAAGGCCGAATGCGCGGCGAGCACGCTCGTCGATCGCCTTGACTCTCGTCTCCGTCGTCAGGCGGGAGCCACCCGGGATTCGCTCCGCGCGGAAGTCGGCCGCGGCTTTGATCGTCCCGGGCACCTGAGCGGCTCGCCAGGCTGCGGCGTCGCCGAGAGGGACGAGCCCTCCACGAGGACGCCAGACCGCTCCCACCGCGCCGACGACCCATTCCGTGGGCGTGCGAGCCAGCACGACGAAGCGGTGAGCGGGAAAGAAGCGCTCGATCGTCTCGCCGCGGGCGGCCATGCCCCGCGCGATGATGAGCGCGCGGACAATCCGGTCCGAGGCAACGGGCGTGCTCAACGCAAGCTGGAGCGCGCGTTCCGACGTCACGGGCACCGCGATGTCGTGCCGCTCGCCGACGTCGAACTTGGGCAGCCAGTCGTCTATCAGCGGCACCGGCCGACCCTAGAGGCGGTTTCGGCTGACTTCAATCGGATCGACCGGTCGTTTCAGACGGATGAAAGGGCAGAGCCCGTCCATCCTGATGGTCGGCACCGTAAGCGGTGCCTAATTGGGCTTCGTCAGGGCCCCGTCGAACCTCGGTAACCTCTCAGCCGTGGAGCCGCTCGTCGATTCCTGGGACCGCGAGATCCGCAGCGTTCGGGTCTCCGTCACCGACAAGTGCAACTTCCGTTGCCGGTATTGCATGCCCGCCGACGGGCTCGAATGGCTGCCCCGCGACGAGGTTCTGAGCTTCGAAGAGATCGCGCGCCTCGTGCGCGTCCTTGCCGCGATGGGAGTCGACGAGGTCCGGCTCACAGGCGGAGAGCCGCTCGTCCGGCGCGACATGCCAGTGCTCGTCTCGTTCCTCGCCAACATCCCAGGCGTGCGCGATCTGTCCCTGACGACGAACGGCGTCCTGCTCGACCGGCTCGCCGGGCCGCTGGTCGAGGCCGGCCTCAGCCGGCTCAATGTCTCGCTCGACTCGCTCTCACACGTTCGCTTCGCCGAGATCACACGCCGCGACGCGCTCGACCGAGTGCTGGCGGGGCTCGCCGAGGCGGAGCGCTATCCGGAGCTCCGGCCGATCAAGGTCAACTGCGTCGCGGTTCGCGGCTTCACCGAGGAGGAGGTGCCGGCCCTGGCCGAGCTCGCCCGCCGCAAGCCATACGTCGTGCGCTTCATCGAGTTCATGCCGCTCGACGCCGACGAGGCCTGGCGCGAGGACGAGGTGCTGACGGGCGGCGAGATCCGCGCGCTGATCGAGGAACGCTGGCCCCTGGAGGAGATCCCGGCCAAGACGTCTTCCACCGCGCGGCGCTTCCGGTTCGCCGACGGCGCGGGCGAGATCGGGTTCGTGAACCCGGTCTCGGAGCCGTTCTGCTCCAGCTGCGACCGCATCCGCCTGACCGCGGACGGCCAGCTCCGCACCTGCCTCTTCTCCCGACGCGAGTGGGATCTGAAGACGCCGCTTCGCAACGGATCAACAGACAACGAGCTCGCTGATCTGATCCGATTCGCCGTCCGCCACAAGGAGCTCAAGCACAAGATCAACGACCCGGGCTTCGTGCGCGCGTCGCGGTCGATGTCGCAGATCGGCGGCTAAGGGAGTACAGGCGCCAAGCGTGAGCTTCACGTCACGCCGAGACGTACCCGGTAGCACATGTACAGATCCGCGTCCCGCTCTCCGAGCACTCGAGCCGCGACGTTCTTCAGCTCGGCAAGCCCCACCTCTTCCTCGCTCACGCCTTCCTTGAGCAGCACCGTGAGCACCCCGAGGCTGAGGGCCATGCCGACGATCCGCTCTGCGGTCCCGCGCTCCCGCGAATGGAGGACTAGCTCCCGCACATAACGGAAATGGCCGCTGTCTCGGATGCGGTCGAGATGCCCGCTTTTCTCGTACCGGATCCGTCTGCCGCCGGCGCGGAGGCGACCGATGCGCCGGATCAGCTCCTCGAACGCCGCCTCGACCTCCCACTGCACGACCGGCGGCCAGTCGTAGTCATATGCGGCGAAGACCCCGCCCGGGCGCAGGATCCTCGTCGCCTCGGCGAGCGTCGGCTCCGGTTCCATCCAGTGGAACGACTGGGAGCAAGTGACGATGTCGGCCGCGGCGGCCGGAAGACCGGTTTCATGCGCGAGGGCCTGAACGAAGCGCACGTTCTCAGCCGCTGTCGCCGCTTCGGCCTGCTCGCGCATCTCGGGGCTCGCTTCGACGCCGACGACCTCCTCGGCACGATCCGCCCAGGCACGCGCGGACAGGCCCGTGCCGCTGCCGAGGTCGACGACGAGCCGCGGCTGCTCGACCTGCGCTTCGAGGCAGAGCATGTCGAGGAGCGCCGGCGGCGGGGAAGGGCGGTGCGAGTCGTAGCCGGCGGCAAAGCCGGGCCGCGCATACCCGGAGCCCCGCAGAAGGCGCTGGGAGTAGTGCTCGGTCAGATCCGCGGAAGGCTCGCTCATTCCGGCCGTGAGTCTAGAATCCCCACTCGTGTCCGCTGCCGCCTCGGCCGCTCGTGTCCGCATCCTCCCGCACGGGCCCCTCGATCTCCTCCGCCAGCTCGCGATCTGGTTCGGGTTCCTGTACGCCTACCGCTACACGCGCGGGGTCGCAGACCGGAATCCGTACGAAGCGTTCCAGAACGGTCTCCGGGTCGCCGACATCGAGCACCGGGTGACCGGGCTCTGGGAGCTCTCCCTGCAGAGCTTCGTCGCCTCCTCCGGGCTCCTGCGCGAGACCACGTCCTGGACGTACTGGCACTCGCAGTTCACCGTGCTCGGGCTCGCCCTGCTCTGGGTCTATCTCCGACGGAACGAGCGGTTCGTCCGAGTGCGCAACACCTTGCTGCTCGCAAACCTGATCGGGCTCGTCGGGTTCGTCCTCCTTCCCACGGCGCCCCCGCGTATGTTCCCCGAGCTCGGCTTTGTCGACACGCTCGCCGGCTTCGGCATCAACCACGACAGCGCGATCGTGCGTGCGGACGCGAACCCGTATGCGGCAATGCCCAGCCTGCATGCGGCCGACGCGCTGATCATCGGAATCAGCTTGGCGCTCCTGGTTCGCCCGCGCTGGCTGAAGGCGCTCTGGCTGCTCTGGCCGATCTGGGTCTGGTTCTCCGTGATCGCGACCGGCAACCACTTCTGGCTCGACATCCTCGCCGGGATCGTCGTTGCCGCGATCGCGGCCGCGGTCGTCAACTTCAAGTACCTGCGCAGCCGCCTGACCCCGGCCCCTGCGTAGTGCCTCGGTGAATCAGCCGCTCGGCCGCGTCAAGGCTGGGTACACGGTGGGCGTCCGCCGACTCGCGGCTCGTTCGATCGAAGGCCTCGCTCGCACGCGGGTCTCGCCGAACGCACTGACCGCGGCCGGCGTCATCCTCTGCGCCGCGGCTGCGGTCGTCGTCTACTTCGAGTACCGCTCGGAGTACCTCGCCTACTGGCTGGGCGCAACCTTGTTCGTAGTCGGCTCCGTGCTGGACATCCTCGACGGCGCTCTCGCGCGGAGCAGCGGGAAGGGAACGCCGTTCGGCGCGTTCCTCGACTCGACGACCGACCGCATCAGCGAAGGGTTCATGCTGGGGGCGATCGTGCTCGTCTTCTCACGCCACGGGAATCAGGTGGCACTCGCATTTGCGTTCGCGGCCGTTGCCGGCTCGTTCCTCGTCAGCTACACACGTGCCCGCGCCGAGGCTCTCGGGCTGAAGGGAGACGTCGGGCTCGGCAGCCGGGCCGAGCGAGTCGTCGTCATCGTCGCCGGGCTCGTGCTCGCCCCCTGGGGGGTGTTGCCGTGGGCGATCTACTTCCTGACCGTCACGGCGTGGATCACGGTCCTGCAGCGAGTGCTATCAGTTCGCGCACAGCTTCGCGCGCGCTGATATTCTGCTAACAGCAGTTCGACTGCTAGCAGAATGGCAAAGAAAGAGAAGAAGAGCATCCTCGTCCGGATGCCGAAGACCTTGAAGCGGCGTCTCGCGCGTGAGGTTGCCCGCAGGGAAAGCACTCTCAACGACGTCGCCGTCGAGCTCCTGGCGGCGGACTTCGGCGTTGACTTCACGCCCAGCGGCCGGCGAGGGCCGGTTCCAGGAGACACGGGCGCCGTCCTTCTGCGCGTCCCTCCCGAGCTCAAGCGGCAGCTCGACATATCCGCGCGCGAGCGCCACACCAGCACGAACAAGGTCGTCGTCGCGTCGCTCACCGAGCGGCTCGACGCCTTCACTCCGAGAAAGGAAGCAATGCCTCCAAGAAACGGCAGTGAGAACGGAAAGGCGCGGCGGAACGGCAAAGTCCGTGTCGCCATCATCGGCGTCGGCAACTGCGCCAACGCCCTGCTCCAGGGGGCGGAGTACTACAAGGATGCGCCCACCGACGAGTTCGTGCCCGGCCTGATGCACGTCGACCTCGGCGGCTATCACGTCCGCGACATCGAGTTCACGGCCGCATTCGACGTGACCAAGGCGAAAGTCGGCAAGGAGCTCGCTGACGCGATCTGGGCCGAGCCCAACGACACGATCAGGTTCGCGAACGTGCCCAAGACGGGCATCACCGTCTCCCGCGGGATGACCCACGACGGGATCGGCAAATACCTCTCGGAGGTGGTCGAGAAGGCACCGGGCGACACCGACGATGTCGTCGACATCCTCCAGGAGACGGGCACCGACGTCGTTGTCAACTATCTACCCGTCGGCTCCGAAGAGGCGACGAAGTGGTACACGGAGCAGATCCTGAACGCAGGCTGCGCGATGGTGAACTGCATGCCGGTGTTCATCGCCAGGGGCGGCTACTTTGGCCGCCAGTTCGAGGAGCGAGGGCTGCCGATCATCGGCGACGACATCAAGTCGCAGGTCGGCGCGACGATCGCCCACCGCGTCCTGACCTCGCTCTTCCGCGAGCGCGGCGTTCGGCTCGACCGGACGATGCAGCTCAACGTCGGTGGCAACTCCGACTTCCTGAACATGCTCGAGCGGGAGCGCCTCGAGTCGAAGAAGATCTCGAAGACGAACGCGGTCACGTCGATGCTCGACTACGACCTCGGCGAGGGCAACGTCCACGTCGGTCCCTCCGATCACGTGCCGTGGCTGACCGACCGCAAGTGGGCGTACATCAGGATGGAGGGCTCGTCTTTCGGAAACGTGCCCCTGAACGTCGAGCTGAAGCTCGAGGTCTGGGACTCGCCGAACTCGGCTGGGATCGTGATCGACGCGGTGCGCCTGGCCAAGCTCGCGCTCGACAACGGCGTCGCCGGTCCGCTCGAAGGGCCGAGTGCCTATCTGATGAAGTCGCCGCCGAAGCAGATGCCCGACGACGAGGCCCACGACGCGGTCGAGCGCTTCATCAAGCAGTACACGCGCAAGACGGCGAAGCCGCGGGCGGGCGCCAACGCGTAGCTGCAGAACAGGTGAGGGCCGGCCCGCAGACCGGCCCTCACCAAACTCGAGCTACGCGCGCTTCGCGAGGCCGTCGCAGAGGAGGCCCGTCACGTCCTGCTCGGCTTTCGCGATGTCCTCGTCGCCGTCCGGGAGCTGGCCCATGACCCAGGCGGTCAGGACCTCCTCGAGCGCACCGTAGAAGATCGTCGCCGCGATCTCCGAGTCGAGATCGTCCCGGAACTCGCCGCTGCGCTGACCGTTCGCGATGATCTCCTGGAGCGCGTTGTATGCGTGGCCGATCTCGTCGATCTGGCGTCGCATCTGCTCCGGGCTACGCGTCACCTCGCGCACGAGCACGCGCACGAGGTCGGGGTCGCGGCGCCACGTGCGCAGCAGGAGCGCCGTCACCTTGCGCACCTGCTCGTTGGCGGGGTCGCCCGAGTCCGCCACCTCCTTGATGCGTGCGATCATCTGCGTCCAGGTGTCGCGGAAGATCGACTCGAGCACCTCTTCCTTCGACCCGAAGTAGTGGTACACGAGCCCATAGGCGACACCGGCCTCCTCGGCGATCTCTCCGACGCGACAGGCGTGATAGCCCTTGCGGGCGAACGCGCGAACGGCCGCTTCCATGATCAGCCGCCGCTTCTCTTCCTGGGCTGCCGCGGGCACGGTCTTACTCTAAGGCACCGCTTGCGGTGCCGACCCTCAGGAAATCCGGGCTTTGCCCGGGTTTCCGTCTGAAATGACCGGTCGACCCAATGCGAACTTCGACCGACCGCGTTCTAAGCGCGCTTGCGGTGCCGACCCTCAGGAAATCCGGGCTTTGCCCGGGTTTCCGTCTGAAATGACCGGTCGACCCAATGCGAACTTCGACCGAAAACGCCCTAGCCAGCAAAGCTAGACTCGCCGTTCGTGGCCCTTCGGATCTGCCTCGTGACCCCGTTTGCGTGGTCGCAGCCCCATGACGTCAACGAGCACGTCGCGGGGGTGGCCGAGGGCCTTCGTGAGCGAGGCCATTCGGTCACCGTGCTCGCACCCTCGAACCGCGCCGCCGACCTCGCGGCAGGTCGCCGCGCCCTGCGCGACGGCGCAAATGCCGAGCTGATCGCGCTCGGGCCCGCCGTGCCCATCTCGCGGCGGAGCCGCATGGGGCTCCCCGTCGGCGTGCGGGCGAATCTGTCGACGGCGCTCGCCCGCGGCGGATTCGACGTCGTGCACGGCTTCGAGCCGGGCCTGCCGAGCCTCTCCTACCTCGCTCTGCGCGACGCCCATGCGCTCACCGTCGCGAGCTTCTTCTCGGCCGAGCGACTTGGCTATCCGCCCGGCCGCGCGCAGCGGGAACGGCTACTGGGACGCCTCGACGCGCTCGTGGCCGGCTCGCCGGAAGCGGCCCACGCGGCCTCCCTGCGCTTTCCCGGCGAGTACAGGATCGTCGAGGAAGGAGTCGACGACGAGCTCTTCCGGCCCGCCGAGAAGAGGCAGCTGGTGGTGCTGGAGTGGCGACCCGCCGAACGTCCGCTCTCTCGGGCCGTCATCCGAGCCCTGCGGGTCCTGCCCGACTGGGAGCTCGTCTTCCTCCGGACGAAGCCGCTCGCCGGCCGGCCGACGATCCCCGCCAGGCTCCGGGGTCGCGCACACGTCCGCACCGCCCGCGACGGGCGGGGACGGGCAACGATCCTGAACGAGGCCGCGATCTTCGTCCCGGCGCTCGACGGCCTACCGCGAGTCACGCTCGAAGCCGCCGCGGCAGGCGCGGCCGTCGCCTCGCCACCGGGGGTCCAGGAGCAGCCTGAGCTGGCCGCCGCCGCGTTGGCCCGCCTCGCCGAGAACGAGCTGCTGAGGAAAGAGCTCTCACAGGAGGCGAGACGAAGCGTCGAGGGCAAGACCTTCGCGGATGTCGCCGCCGTGCTGGAGCAGCTCTATCAAGGGGTTGCACAACGCCGGAGACAGCCGACGCCGGGGCCGCTAGCAGACCGCGAGTGGATCCTCAGCGACCTCCATCTCCACACCTCGTGGTCGCACGACTGCGCGATCGGCGTCGAGGAGCTCCTCGAAGGAGCCGAGGCCCAGGGTCTGGGGGCGATCGCCGTCACCGACCACAACGTCTTCGGCGGCGCGCTCGAAGCCGTCGAGCTCGCCCGTGACCGCGAGTTGATCGTGATCCCGGGCGAGGAGGTGAAGACCGACGGTCAGGGCGAGGTGATCGGGCTCTTCCTGAACGAGGAGATCCCGCGCGGCATGTCTTTCTCGGACACGATCGCCGCGATCAAGGGTCAGGGCGGCCTCGTCTATCTCCCCCACCCCTTCGACCGCCTGCACGCGATCCCGGACCCGGCGACTCTCCATCGGCACCTGGCCGACATCGACATCTTCGAGGTCTACAACGCACGCTTGCTCTTCGAGGCCTACAACGACGAGGCACTCCGCTTCGCGCGCAAGTACAACTTGACCATGGGCGCGGGCTCCGACGCACATGTCCTGCAGGGACTCGGCACGGGGGGCCTGCGCATGCGTGCGTTCGACGGCCCGAAGGAGTTCATGCTCAGCCTGCGCTCGGCGGAGATCCTGCGCCGGCCGAAGTCGCTCGCCTACCTCCAGTCGTTGAAGTGGGTGGCGCAGGTCAAGGAAAGAGTTCGCTAGGAGAGAACTGAGAACGTGGCCTCCGTGACCCCTGTGTCCACCGACGAGATCTACGAGAAGTACCTGAAGAAGGCGATCGCCGAGATCAACGAGCTCGGCGACGAGATCACGCGCGCCGGCGACGGGGAGCGCGTCCCCGTGCTCGGCTCGGGCCATCCGCGCGCGGACGTCTTCCTCTTGAAATATCGCCCGCAGCCCGCCGAGGTGCAGGAGGGCGTCGCCTTCTTCGGGCGGGCAGGCCAGGCGATCCTGAAATCGCTCCAGCGACTGAACGTCGATCCGCTCTCGATCTACGGAACGAACTGCCTCAAGTTCGCCGACCAGGACGAGGAGGAGGCGCGACCGTTCCTCGTCCGCGAGCTCCACATCGTTCAGCCGAAGCTCGTCGTCGTCATGGGCGAGGATGCGCTCACGTTCCTGAACGGCCTCGAGTTTCCGCTCGCGGAATCCGCTGAGCCGGAGTTGGGCAAGATTCAGGACTGGACACCGACCGTCCAGGCGCTCTACGTCCCCGACATCGACGGCTCGCTCGACGAGCAACCCGCGAAGACACGATTTTGGAACGCATTCAAAACGCTCGGGCCATGGTGGGCCGAGCTTCCCCCGTACTAGGCGCGTTTCTCGCGCTTTCGGTCGCGCTCGGCGTCTACTACGCCACGGCTCGTTCGCTCACGAACTTCACGGTCTGGTGGGAGGTCGTGATCCTCGCCCTGCTCGTGATCCCGGCGGTGTTCGCGCTGATCTATTTCGTCCTGCCGCTCTGGCACGCGCGCGGCCTGCTGCCGGTCGGGGTTGCGGTCGCCGTCCTCGCAGCCGCTCTCCAGGTCGCCGACCTCGACGTGCTTTCCAATTTCGCCAAGCTCGCCGCGGTCACGCTGCTCGCGTTCTGGTTCCTCAGCTACTTCGAGACCGCTGCCTGGGTCGTGCTCGTGGCGCTGATCGTTCCGTGGGTCGACGCGATCTCGGTCTGGCGGGGGCCGACGAAGCACATCGTCACCCACCAGCGAGAGGTCTTCACGACGTTCTCGATCGCCTTTCCGGTTCCGGGGGAGCAGAACACGGCGCAGCTCGGCCTCCCGGACGTCCTCTTCTTCGCGCTCTTCCTGGCCGCCACCGTGCGTTTCGGCCTGCGGACGAGGCTGACGTGGCTCGCGATGACGCTCTCGTTCGGGGCGACCATGGCGCTCGCGGTCGCCTTCGACATCAACGGGCTGCCGGCGCTGCCACTCCTGGCGCTGGGCTTTCTGGCGCCGAACGCCGACCTGCTCTGGAAGAGGCTGCGCGCGGACGGAGCCTGGGGGCAGCTCCGGTCCGAGCGAAGTGAGGCCGCCGGCCCGTAGGCCGGCGGCCTCGGGCCGCGCTAGTTCTCGCCCGGATACGGGTCCTCGCGGCTGTCGCCGCCCGTGACGGCTTCCCACGAGTTGTTCCCGCAGCTCGGACACGGCGGGAGCGATTCCACGGACTGAACCGTGAGCTCGTAGCCGCAGTTCGTGCACTTGTATGTACCGGCGCGGACATCGCTGCCGGTTGGAACCGGATTTGCCATCGCTCGCTCCTTTCGCATGCTGGATCGGTTGGCCGTACCCGGCGCGAAAGGGTCTAAACGCGTTCCAGCAGGGCGACGGTCTCGATGTGCGGAGTGTGCGGGAACATGTCCACGGGGCGGGCCCGGACGAGCCGGTAACCCCACTCCCCGCTGAGATCTTTGATGTTCCCGGCGAGCGTCGTCGGGTTGCACGAGACGTAGACGATCCGCTTCGCCTCGAGCCGCGCGATCCGGCGCAGTGCCTTGCCGGAGAGCCCGGCGCGCGGCGGGTCGACGACGACGACATCGGGACGGCCTGCCCGGCCGTGGAGGTCTGCCACGACTTCGCCGACCTCGCCGGCGAAGAACGCGGCGTTGGAGATCCCGTTCAGCTCTGCGTTCTCGAGGGCACAGGCGACCGATTCCTCCGAGACCTCCACCCCCCAGACGGTGAGCGCGTCGCGGGCGAGCGTGAGACCGATCGTCCCGATGCCGCAGTAGAGGTCGTAGACGCTCTCCTCGCCGGTCAACTGCGCGTATTCGTGGGCGAGCTCGTAGATCCGCTCGGCCATCGCGGTGTTCGTCTGCAGGAACGCATTCGGCCGCACCCGGAAACGGAGACCGCAGAGCTGCTCCTCGATCGCCTCCTCACCGAAGAGGAGCATCGTCGGGAGGTTCGTCACCTCGGCGGGGCGCTCGTTCACCGACCAGTGGATCGAGCGCACCTCGGGAAAGCGGCTCAGGGCGGCGACGAAGCGCTCGTCGTCGAGCTTGCCGGCCGAGGTCACGAGCTGCACAAGGACCTGGCCTGTGTTCCTGCCCTCACGGACGACGAGATGCCGCAGGAAGCCGGTGTGCTCTGCCTGGTCGTAGGCCTCGAGCCCTTCTGCCCGCGCCCAGTCGCGCACTGCATCGCGGATCGCGTTGCCGAGGTCGGTCGTCAGCCAGCATTTGCGAATGTCGAGGACTTCGTCCCAGCGCCCGGCCTTGTGGAAGCCGAGCGCAGGCCCCTCGGGTGTCTGGGTGAACGAATACTCGAGCTTGTTCCGGTAGTAAAAGACCGATTCGGCGGGCACGATCGGCTCGAGCGGCGGGTCGTCGAGTCGCCCGATGCGGAGCAGCGCGTCCGCGACCTGCTCTGCCTTCGCCGCGATCTGGGCTTCGTAGTCGAGGTCCTGGAATCGGCAGCCGCCACAGTCCGGGTAGTGCGCACAGGGCGCCTCGACCCGCGGGGCTCCCCGCTCGACGATCTCGAGCGCCAGCGCTTCGGCGTGGTTGCGCTTCACCTTCGTCACCCGAGCACGCACCTTGTCGCCGGGCAGACCCCGGCGGACGAAGACGACGAAGCCGTTCAGGCGGGCGACTCCGTTCCCGCCGTAGGCGAGGGAGTCGATCTCGAGCTCGAGCTCGTCGTGGACGGAGATCGGAGCGGCCATCCGACCAGCATAGGGTTCCTGCCATGGAGCTCCGTCTCGAAAGGCCAGCTGGGCCGGGCGCGTACAAGGCCTGGGCGGCGATCCTGGAGCGCGTCTCGGGCGACGTCTACGCCGTCGAGGAGCTCGCCCACGTGATCGAGAGCGACCGCGAGAGCGCCTGGCTCCTGGCCTACCGCGGCGACGAGGCGGCAGGCTGCGGCGTCGTGCGGCCTTCCTCGCTAGTGGGCAGCCTCTACGCGATGGCGCGCGTCCTGCCCGAGCACCGGCGCCAGGGCGTCGGCGGCGCGCTCCACGCGGCCCTCTCCGGCCACGCCCGCAGCCGCGGCCTCACCTCGCTCTGGGCGAGGATCGACGAGGACGACGCCGAATCGCTGCGCTTTGCCGTGCATCGAGGGTTCGAGGAGATCGGGCGCGAGTACCAAGTTGTGCTCGACGTCGCCGAAGCCGATGTCTCCGCCGAGCCGCCCCCCGGCATCGAGCTCGTC
>Ga0307278_10001260_pt1 | contig 12627 bp, 12 predicted proteins | sample ER_DNA_117_FD_194482 | JGI IMG/M metagenome (GOLD analysis project Ga0307278, IMG submission 194482) | Bulk soil microbial communities from the East River watershed near Crested Butte, Colorado, United States - ER_DNA_117 | ecosystem: Environmental > Terrestrial > Soil > Floodplain | place... | reverse complement strand
GCTAAGCTTTATCTATCTCGGCATCTATTGGAACAATCACCATCATCTCTTTCAAGCCGCTGAGGAAGTTAGCGGCGGTATTCTCTGGGCGAACTTGCATCTTCTCTTTTGGCTGTCGCTCTTTCCCTTTACCACGGGCTGGATGGGGGAGAACCATCTCGCTTCCACGCCGACCGCCGTATATGGCTTCGTTCTACTGATGGCCGCGATCGCTTATTATATTCTGCAACGCGCCATTATTGCCAGGGAAGGGCGCGGCTCACTCCTCGCGTCGGCCGTCGGCTTCGATTGGAAAGGGAAACTTTCGCCGGTGCTCTACCTCATCGCCATCCCGCTCGCGTTCGTCAACTCATGGATCGCCGGCGGACTTTATGTATTCGTCGCGCTCCTTTGGTTGATTCCCGACCCTCGGATCGAACGGGAACTGGAAAAGCGTGAAGAGTGATCTGTCGTAACTGACGCATCGCGAGCTGGAACTCTGAGGGCAGTTCTTCAGATGTAGCGGTGCGCGCTTCAAAATCGAAACAGTCCTTCGCGGATACTTTCGATCAGCTTACGCCGGTCGTTGGGCCCCTCACGCTTCTGGAGCTTTTCCGGTAGCACCTCTTTTGGCGCAGGCTTGCCGACTGCTGCCATTGCTTCCACTTGGAATTCATCGGGAATGCGCAACTCCACTCGTGCACGTTCGTAGTCAAAACCTTCCATGCCGTGCACGACGAGGCCCTGTCGAAAACCCTCTAGCGCGAAATTTTGCCAGGCCGCGCCAGTATCATACGAATGTGTAACAGATGGTTCGTTGTCGTGCTCGAACCGTTTGCGTGAAATGAAGACGACGAGCGCAGCGGCGTTCTTCGCCCAAATCTTGTTTGCGTCTACAAGCAGATCGAAAAACCCCGGCCAGTATTCGGTGCCACGACGCGCGTACAGCGCCCGCCACTGTTGAGCATTGAATGAAGAAGGCGCCCATCGCGCAGCCTCAAACAGCCGCATCAATTCTTCATGTGCAATTTCTTCACCGGACATCGCGCGCGGCGACCAGCGATCGAGCAATAGCTGCTCAATAGGAAAATCTGCTTTGCGGATTTCGCTTCCTTTAATCATAGACGGCTCAAGCGTAGCCGACGGTGATCGTCCACGCGAATCGACGTGTCCCAAGCGGTTGACGCTTTCGTCTATCTCGAAAGAGGGATTACAAACAACCTCGCGAGTGGTATTGGAAAATCCTGCGTACGCGAAATAGAGCGCCTTGCCGATCGCCGATATTTTCGGAGATGAAAATGAAAACATCTGCGGGTTCCTCTGAGGAAATCCGGTCTTACACGCAACTTCAACAACAGATCCACAACGCTTTGCGCGTGCAGCATCCAGAATGGATCGAGTCCAGTGGCGATTGTCCCACCTGCGAGTCGTACGAATCGCGCCTCGCAGAACTGCTTCGTCTTTCTTCGCCGAGCGAACATCGCTCGGCGGCGTAATCAACCCCGAAAGCATTCGGGGTTTAACCTGCCAACAGAACAACACAACATTATGAATATGAATACCAAAAAACTTGACGGCAAAGTTGCCGTCGTGACGGGCGCGTCGAAGGGAATCGGCGCCGCGATCGCCAAACAATTCGCTGCCGAAGGCGCGGCCGTAGTCGTCAATTATTCTTCGTCAAAGGAAGGCGCAGACCGGGTAGTGGATGAAATTGCAAAACGGGGCGGAAAAGCGATTGCCGTCCAGGCCAATGTCGCGAAGAAAAAAGACATCGAACGCCTTTTCACCGAGACAAAGAAGGCATTCGGCCAGCTCGACATTCTGGTTAACAACGCAGGCGTCTACGAATTCGTACCGCTTGAGGAAGTCACCGAAGAACATTTCCACAAACATTTCGACGTGAATGTTCTCGGCCTGCTCCTGACCACGCAGGAGGCGGTCAAGCAGTTCGGGTCCGCCGGTGGGAGCATTATTAATATTAGCTCCAGCGCCAGCACATCGGCCCCACCGGGCGCATCGGTTTACAGCGCTACCAAAGGAGCCGTGGACACGATCACCAAATCGCTGGCCAAGGAACTAGGTCCGCGCAACATCCGCGTCAATGCCATCAATCCCGGAATGGTGGAAACCGAGGGCGTACGGGCCGCCGGCTTCATTGAAAGCGATTTCCAAAAGTTGTTTGAATCACAAAGCCCGCTGGGACGGATTGGACAACCGGACGACATCGCCCCTGCCGCGGTTTTTCTCGCCTCGTCAGATGCAGGCTGGATCACCGGCGAAACGCTGATGATTTCGGGAGGGTATCGCTGATGGAGCCCGTCAAGATCGAAAACTCATGATCGAAAACAAAGTCGTGTTAATCACGGGCGTTTCTTCCGGCATCGGCCGAGAGACAGCTCAACTGCTGGCCGAACGCGGAGCGCGCGTGTTTGGAACGGTGAGGGATCTTGGTCGCGCCGATCCCATCGCCAAGGTCGAGTTAGTTCTCATGGATGTAACCGACGACAATAGCGTAAAGGACGGGGCGGAGTCGGTATTGGAAAGCGCTGGCAGGATCGACATCCTAATCAACAACGCCGGCTATTCGATCGCGGGCGGACTGGAAGAGACGAGCATCGAGGAAGCGAGTCAGTTGTTCGACACGAACTTTTTCGGAGTGCTGCGTGTCACTCAGGCTGTTCTGCCATCGATGCGCCGCCATGGCTACGGCCGCATTGTTAACATCAGCTCGATGCTCGGCGTTCTTCCCGGGCCCTTTCGCGGGATGTATGTCGCGAGCAAACATGCGCTGGAGGGTTACACCAAAACGTTGGATCACGAAGTTAGAACCTTCGGCATCCGCGCAACGCTGGTTGAGCCCGTCTATACAAAGACCAAAATCACCGCGAACGAAAAAACCGTGCAAGCAGCTATTCCAGCGTACGCGGAGCAACAACAGCGGGTGACGGAAATCATTGAGAAAGAAATCGCAAATGGAGACGACCCTCGCGCTGTCGCCGAAGTCGTTTACGACGCCCTGACCGCAAAGTCACCGCGCCTGCATTACCCGGTAGGCGAAGGCGTGATGTTGAGTCGGCTGCACCGCTTCCTTCCGCCGCGAATGTTCGACAGTGTCTTTCGCAAACGATTTCAACTCGACGAAGCTGCATAAGCTGAAAATGTCAAAGCTTTGACCAACGGCAGATCACCTTTCGTCTGCGAAATTTGTAAAGCAATCCCCAGGTTTCCGAGCGGTTCTCACCCGAAAGAGGCAGCACGGACCGACTCTAACGTGGCATTACAAAATCCCACACACGCGCAATAGCCGCCTTGATCGCCGGCGATAACTTGTGCGCATGAAGACGATTAACTCTCTGGATGTAACCACCGGAACCTCGAAAGTCCGCCATTCGGACGGACTCGTCCCGTGGCGAGCTTTCGGGGCTGGCGCCGCAACATTTTTTCCCGTCGCAAGCGCACGCGCACGAAGACGCGATGTGCTCCCATTACGCGAGGCGCTTCCGCTCTGGTTCGCCATGTCGAGTCCGCTGATCGGCTTAATCCTCGGGTTTTTGGGAGCGTGGTTTGTCACTTGGCTCACAAGTTAGGCACGCAAGAAATACGTCACCCGAAAAAAGTATGAATAAGGTAATCGAAGTAGACTTTCTTCCTCGGGAGCCCGATCTGGAGTTCTCCTGGCCGGGTTCAACCCCCAATGCTCGCCACGGGACGAGTCCGTCCGAATGGCGGACTGTCGGGGTCGATAGAAAGCGACGCATCCTGATCGTTGATAACGACCGCGATACTACTCACCTGGTCAAAATCCTTCTCGAAAAGACAGGCCGCTATTCCGTGCTGGAAGAAAACGACGCTACCACGGCTCATCAAAGTGCCCAGAATTTTAGGCCGGATCTGATCCTGCTCGATATAGTGATGCCCGAAATAGATGGAGGCGAAGTAGCCGCACGGATCCAGGCTGACCCTGAATTGCAGAGAACGCCGGTCATTTTTCTCACGGCGCTAGTCACCAAAACTGAGACAAAGGCCGGCCTCCGCATCCAAGGGCATCCATTTCTCGCCAAGCCAATCAATATTCCCGAGTTGATCAATGGGATCGAAAAAAATCTGCCCGCGCATGCAGCGTTTTAAGGCCATAGGTAGGAATGCCCACCCTTCTATCTCGAAGGAGGGAGCGAAGATCAACTCTTAGGTAGCACCGCAAAATCCCACCGATGCGCAATGGCAACGAAATCGAAGAGTAACGATTTTGGAGCATGAAAATGTTAAGATTACTGAGCTTAGTCGGCATCACATCGTTCGCCCTGGCTAACGCGGGATGGGCAGCTGGCCACGGCGGGGGCGGCTTCGGCGGTGGTGGTTTCCATGGGGGAGGTTTCGGCGGTGGCGGTTTCCACGGCGGGGGCTTTCGTGGTGGCGGTTTCCATGGGGGACGTTTCGCCGGTGGCGGTTTCCGCGGCGGTGGCTTTCGTGGTGGCCGTTTTGGTGGCCGCAACTTCGGTGGCAATTTTCGCCATCACCGATTCTCTAATGATGTCTTCATCGGCGACTTCGGCTTTCCGTGGTGGTGGGGCTATCCGTACGGATATTACGGTTACAACTATTACCCGTACGATTACTATGGATACGGCGACTATGGGTACGGAGGGTATGGTTACTACGGTGGCCCCGGTTATGGACATCGCTATGGCAACCGGCCCGGTTATGGATATCGCTATGGCAGCCGATCAACGAATTTGCGAAGTTTGCGGAGCCGGTGACAAGCGCGGGCTACGGCGTTTGGGATTCGCCTTGTTGCTCGTGCGTCTCAAAATCCCGCGGACGCAGAAGGGCTGCCTAACAACACGCAGCTACAATGTCTTAAACCAGAGGAGCATTTTATGAATATGAAAATGAAGGCGGCGCAGATCACCAAACCCGGTGGAGATTGGGAATTGGTGGAACGCGACATCCCGGAGCCGGGCATCGGGCAGGTTCGCGTGAAAGTGGAGGCGTGCGGCATTTGCCATAGCGATGTGTTCGTCAAAGAGGGTCTGTGGCCAGGGCTTCAGTATCCCCGCGTGCCGGGACACGAAATCGGGGGACGCATCGATGCAGTCGGCGGCAACGTCACGGCATGGAAAAAAGGTCAGCGCGTCGGCGTGGGCTGGCATGGCGGACATTGTTTCGTGTGCGAACAGTGCCGGCGCGGCGATTTCGCGATGTGCGTTAATCGCAAAGTCACCGGCATCGATTTTGACGGCGGATATGCTGAGTACATGATCGCACCGGCGGCGGCGCTGGCTGCGATTCCAGATGAATTGCCGGCGGAAGAAGCGGGGCCGTTCATGTGCGCGGGCGTCACCGTCTACAACGCGCTTCGCAATTCAGGTGCACGCGGCGGCGACGTGGTGGCGATTCACGGCATCGGCGGACTGGGACATCTCGGAGTTCAGTACGCGCGGCAGATGGGATTCGAGACCGTGGCGCTCGGCCGAGGAAAGGACAAGGAACCGTTGGCGAAAAAATTGGGCGCGCATCATTACATTGATTCGGACGCCGGCGATGCGGCGGCGGAATTGCAAAAGCTCGGCGGCGCACGCGTGATTCTGGCGACGGCGCCGAACGCAAAGGCGATTTCCGCGCTGGTGGATGGATTGTCGACGAACGGCAAGCTGCTTGTGCCAGCCGCGCCTAACGAACCGTTGACTGTGAGCATGATGTCGTTAATTGCCGGAAGGCGATCAGTCGCTGGCTGGTACTCCGGCACAGCAAAGGATTCGCAGGACACATTGGAATTCAGTGCCTTGACCGGCGTGCATCCGATGATCGAGAAATATCCGCTGAGCCGTGTGGCGGAAGCTTACGAACAGATGCACAGCGGTAAAGTGCGCTTCCGCGTCGTTCTCACCATGGGCGTGTGACACGTCAACACCTGGGCGATTGGCAAAATGCAGGTGAAAATCGGGCGATAATCAGAGCTGATTCTATCTCGAACGAGGGAGCATGGATCACCTCGCGAGCGGTATTTCAAAATCCCACCCCTGCGTGGTAGCGGCAGCTTCGCTCTAGCGAGTACGTTCCGGCCATGAATGAAAGCGATACCGGACTGAACAGATACCTGCGAGAGATCGGGCGAATTCCTCTTTTGACGCCGGAACAAGAGGCCGAGTTCGCAGCAAAGATTAAAAAGGGCGACGCCGCAGCGCGCGAGCGGATGATCAACTCGAATTTACGGCTCGTTGTAACCATCGCGCATGATTACGCCAATCTCGGTTTGCCGCTGCTTGACCTGATCTCCGAGGGAAACATCGGATTGACCAAAGCGGTCGAGCGCTTCGACCCGGCGAAAGGAGCGAAGCTGAGCACGTATGCGGCATGGTGGATCAAACAATCGATCAAGCGCGCCCTGGCCAACCAGAGCAAGACGATCCGACTACCGGTTCATCTCGTCGATAAGATCGCGAAGGTGCGCCGCGTCTCGCTGCAGATGAGCGACGAACTCGGCCGCGAACCGACCGACGACGAACTTGGCGAAGAGATCGGCATCGCTGGCAACAAAGTTGCACGACTAAAAAGTGCCGGTATTCGCCCAGCTTCGCTCGATGCCCCGATTGCGGACGATGATTCGACGGAGTTTGGCGACGTGATTGGTGACGAGGAAGCGCAAACGCCATTTGAATTGTTGCGCGACAAAAACCTGCGCAGTGAAGTAGACGAGCTAATCGAAGTGCTCGACAACCGCGAGAAGAAAATCATTTCTCAGCGTTTCGGTCTCGACGGTGGAAAGCCGAAGACGCTGGAGGATGTCGGTAAGAATTTCGGCGTCACGCGGGAACGTATTCGCCAACTGCAGAACATTGCGCTGGCCAAGCTGCGCCGCGCACTCAGCCAGAAAGAGGATCGTTTGAACGCAGCGCAGCCACTCGAAGCTTAAGACCAGTCATAAGTCGCGATCGCAACTGTCGACCAGCCTACGGTTGACTCGCTGGGTTTGGCCTAACGAATCTGCTCAAAAATCACGAGCCATTTGCGGTCGGCGTTGCCAGACACAACCCAACTAGGAACGAGACGATGCATGCTCGACGAAAGTTCTCTTTTATCGGCAAATCTTTTGTGCTTTACCGCTGCCAATAAACAAGGTAGCAACAAAGACTGCCGCTCAAGCGATTAAATAAATATGGCGTCGCTCACGGGCTTGCTGTCCGAACACCCCGAACAACCGCCGCCAGGTGCGCCCTCCGCCAGAGCCGGTGGTGGTCACGGCTTGGAAGAAAGATCGACAATCGATGATCGGCGAATTTTTCCGGGTAGCGCACGCGTCTCGCGTGCTGGTTTCGGCGTCTCGCCGAAACAGGCTTTTCCCATGCACGTGTGGTAGAAGAAAAGTCCGCGATGGCGAGACGCGTGCGCTACCCAATCCACTGAACTGCGCGTAAAGATATGATTGGCGAAGGAATCCAGAGCACGAACCAGCGAAGACATTCCTTCGTGCAAGATCACGTCGAAGTGGGATTTTTTACCGACCCGACGGTTTGCATCGGCTGCAAAGCTTGCGAGGTCGCGTGCAAGGAATGGAACCAGGTGCCGGACGACGGCTTCACGTGGTCTGGAAATTCTTACGACAACACCGGCCATCTCGGCGCATCGACCTGGCGGCATGTAATGTTTCTCGAACAAGATCGACAAAAAGGAAATCAGATCACGGGATCAATGGGTCTGCTTGATCCGCAATCCACAATCCGCGCTCCGCAATCGGAGGATCCTTTCCGTTGGGTTTTTTTGTCGGATGTTTGCAAGCACTGCGAAGAAGCCGGTTGTCTTGAAGCGTGTCCGACCGGATCGATCGTGCGTACTGAAGTTGGCTCCGTCCTCGTGCAAAACGATGTCTGCAACGGCTGCGGTTATTGCGTGGTGTCGTGTCCGTTCGGCGTGATCGATCGTCGACCCTCGCCGCTGCCAGACGCAGGCGGCGCATTTAAGTGCACATTTTGTTACGATCGACAAAAGAGCGGACTCGTTCCGGCCTGTGCAAAGGTTTGTCCAACCGAATCGATCGTGTTCGGCCGACTCGATGATTTACGCGCACGTGGAGCGGAGCGCGTGCAGCAACTACAACAAAGTGGCTACAATGACGCGCAGCTTTACGATCCGACGGAAACTTCCGTGCGCGGCATTCACGCGTTCTTTTTGATTCTCGGCGAACCAGAGGCCTACGGGCTTCCGCCCAAGCCGCAGGTCCCAACGATTTATCTGAAGTCAGCGTGGACGTCGGCCTTCGCGACCGCGGTCGTTTCAATCATCGCGACGCTCCTGGCGTTCGCGTTTTTCTCATGACAACCGATTCGCCATCCGAAAAGCGACTGGAAGAATTGCGCGAGCAAGCGTGGAAGGACGGCGTGGTCGCCGGCCGGGGTGTCGATGTTGCCGGTGGCCCGATTCCGCGCAAACCCGGTTACTACGGTCAGCCCGTGGTCAAACCGCCGGTCTGGACATGGGAAATTCCGATTTACTTTTTCGTTGGCGGTCTCGGCGGAATGTCAGCGGTAATCGCGCTAGCCGCGGCGATATTTCACTATGTCGATCTTGCCCGCGCCGCGATGTGGCTGGCCGCCATTGGGGTAGTGCTCTCGCCACTTCTGCTGATTCTGGATCTTGGGCGGCCACATCTCTTCATCAACATGCTGCGCGTTTTTAAACCTCAATCGGCCATGTCGATGGGCGCTTGGATCTTGACAGGGTTCGGTGCGTGCGTTGTTCCTGGCTTGATTGCGCTCGAACTGCATGTTCTTCACACGTTCACCGGAGCGATGGACCAATTTGTTCGCATTGCCGCTGGCCTGTTCATTTTCGGTTCGGCCTTCTTCGGGATGTTGCTCGCCACTTATACGGGGGTACTGATCGGTGCAACAGCGATACCGGCGTGGTTTTTGCACCGTGCACTGCTTCCGATCCATTTCGGAATCGCCGGATTGGGATCGGCGGCGGCGTTCCTAGAATTGCTCGGTCATCGCATCGCGCCGCTCAACGCGATTGGATTCTTCACGGCGGCGGTCGAGTCAGTGGTCTTAGTTTGGCTGACAGTCGACAAACATGGCGCCGCTGATCGCGCGATACACGAACACAGTTCGGGTTGGCTCATTCGCATCGGCGAAATCTTTAGCGGTCCGCTTGCGCTCATCCTGCGGTTTTTCGGTTTGGTTCCGTTCGCAGCGATTTCATTTCTAATCGGAGCGCTGGTCAGTCGATTCGGCTGGATCGCGGCAGGCAAAGTTTCCGGCTCCGATCCGGAATCTGTCTTCGCCGCGCAACGGCTGTAGCCGCGGTCGCTGACCGCGGCTCTGTTCCCGCAGAGAATGCCCGCCAGCCCCACAGCCAGGATGGCTATGCTCCGTTCCGCGACGCGCCTTTTCAACAGAGCCAAACTATGACAATTTCACTGTTAGCAAGGCCGGTTGCGAATTCTCTTGCGTAATATTTTGCAGGAGGCGTCGCTCATGATCCAACAGCGTGACTTCGTTCAGCCGGAACAGTTCAGTTTTAAGGACGATGGCATTTTCCCAAATAGCGTGCTGCCTTTGCTGTTCTACCAGCAGGCGCTCATAACGGAGGCGAAAGATCCGGCGTCTATTTTTGAACAGCGTTTTGCCGAGAACGATTGGACCAATTCGTGGCGAGACGGCGTCTATCCCTTTCCTCATTACCACAGTACGTCGCAGGAAGTGCTTGGTATCTACCGCGGCGCTGCAACTCTGCGACTCGGCGGCGAGCACGGCAGAAACGTCGCGGTGGATGCTGGCGATGTGATTGTAATTCCGGCTGGTGTAGCGCATCAGAATATCGGCGCCAGCGACGATTTTGGCGTCGTAGGAGCTTATCCTGGAGGACGCCAGTGGGATTTGCTTCGCGGTCTCCCGGGCGAGCGGCCAAAGGCGGATGACAATATCGCAGCGGTGCCAAGGCCGGAGAACGATCCGATTTACGGAGTCAAAGGTCCATTGCGACAAATCTGGAAATCCACCAGTGCCCAGTCAAAATAAATCCTGCTGCATTCCTCAAACTTCTCACTGGTCCGTTCGCGGCTCTGCCTTCACGGTCGGGCCCATCGCTGGAACTGGCGCCTGGCCTTAAAAGGTGATCCAGATGCCGGACGTCGCTTTCCAAAACACTGACCCCGACGAATACGGATCGCCACCCTTTGATCCCGACGGGATAGTGGAACATTAGCCGGTGGTGCAAACCACCGGTAGCCGACATAAAAAATCGCCAGCCCCGACAGGGGCGTTGGATCAAACGTAACGTTCGTCAAATTCCACGCCGCTGCGGCGTAGCAATTCCAGGTAATCCTCGCGAAATGTGCGCGTGTGATGATGCTCCGCTTGTTGCTCGATGTAATGACGAACCGCTTCGAGTTGGGAAGCGCTTACGGTAAAGGCGCCGTAACCTTCCTCGATTAATATCCTGCAAGGGTGTTAGTCGAATGACATAGTGGGCATGTCAGTGCCTCCGCACGGGAGATAGGGAGATGCAGGCGTTTCGAGCGACATCCTGACAGGCTATTAATCATGCTTCGCATAGGCAGGCGGGCCGCCCACCGCTACCACAGGCTGGCTTCGCTCTCGCTCGCTGGCGGCTTCCGCCGCCACTGGCTCAAAATAAAAGGTGGCTTTGCCGCTTTATTCGCGAAGCATATTTCTGCAGTGGGGACCAAGTCATTTTTTGATGTTGAGCCAGCGCCTGCCATGCGAAACGACGCATACCAATCTCATTGTGCACCCAGCCGGACGAAACCGCCTTTAACTCGCGCAGCACATCTGCTAGGCGGTGAGTCGCGCGAAGGTCAATCAGTCCGGCGGCTGCCGGACACGTGATCGGAAACGCCACCCACACTCTCGGCAATTCCATCCGCAGTTCGGATGATTCCGCCAAGGTATGCGTGCAGGTCTCCGCGCCAAGTCGGCTGGATCGTCGGCTCGTGATTTTTCGTCCCGAAAACGATGTGATAATGCAGGCTCAGATGTGTCGATGATATACGGGATTCGTTTCAATGCCCCTGCCGGGGCTTGGAACTCTTTATACCAGCCACCGGTGGCTTGCACCACCGGCTAATCTTCCTATATGCCTCCGGCATTGGGAGCCGAAACTCGCACTTGGGCTGAAGTAGCATAAGATTTTTCGGCATGAGCTCAGCGCAAAAAAATTCTGTCGCTACAAAGTTTCGCGCGATGCACGAATCCGGATGCTTCGTGCTGCCAAATCCTTGGGACATTGGAACGGCAATCTATTTGGAACATCTCGGGTTCGAAGCGCTCGCCACAACCTCAGCAGGGTTCGCCTTCTCGCGCGGAAAACGCGATGGCAGCGTTCCACGCGATGAAATGCTCGCGCACATCCGGGAAATTGTAGGAGCAACGCCGCTGCCGGTGAACGCGGACTTCTTAAACGGGTTCGCTGACGACCCCGAAGACGTGGCTGCGAATGTGCAGCTTTGCGTCGGGACCGGCGTAGCTGGACTGTCGGTCGAAGACAACTCGCAGAACGCCGCGGCGCCGCTCTATGAAAAAAAGCTAGCTGTCGAGCGCATCCGCGCTGCACGCTCCGCGATTGATGCTTCGAAAACAGGCGTCGTGCTAACAGGACGTTGTGAAGCGTGGTTAGTCTGCGATCCCGATCCATTGCACACCGCTCTCGAACGACTCGCTGACTACGCTGAAGCCGGCGCCGATTGTCTTTATGCGCCCGGCGTCAGCAAGCCTGACGAGATTGCACAGATCGTGAAGGCGGTCGCATCGAACCCTCTCAACGTCCTTGTCTCCGGATTCAATCACCAGCTTTCATTTTCCCAACTGGCCGATCTTGGTGTGCGCCGCATCTCTGTCGGTTCCGGGCTCGCTCTCGCTGCATGGGGCGCATTCCTGCGCGCCGCGCAAGACATCAAAACCAACGGCACATTCAACCTTCTGGCCAATGGCGCTGCTTCGGCTGACCTGAACGAATTGTTTCGAGAAAAACCATGATTGCGATAGCCGTCCCCAACGCTCCACCGAAGAGCGATGCTTTCATGCTATCTCACCCTCTTTCGTCACTACTTCCTTTTACGGCGACGCATGACAATGCTGAAAACGAGAATGATGATCACGCAGTTTGCCCCTACGAGCCACCGGGTGTTAAATCCCAGCGAGCGTTCGATCAGAACTAGCAATGGGAGTGATAGTGTGACGACTATCACACCGAAAAGGAAATCCCTCCTTCGTCCCTTGCCAGAATCTAAGTTTCGGTCCTGCATTTTCAGGGGCGAGAGATCCCGAGATGTAAGCAATAATTCAAACGCGAAGATCGTGATTGCCGTTGCACGCGTGCGCCCGTCGAAGAGCATCCCCGAAGTAGACGTGGCGGCAAATTTTCGTCGTTGAATTCGCGTGCGGTCTCGGGATCGAGCGCTTCAAGGCGTGCTTGGGGTCGCTTTGAGCCTTCTTCTTCGAAGCTCCATCGCGCAAAGTGCGGCGATGGTCAGCAGATCGCTGATGATGTGGGTGGCCTTGACGCTTCCAAACGTGGCGGGCGTAAGAGTCGGCTCGAGCAGATCGCGCACTTGCTTCGAGACAGTGGTGGCGGCGCCGCCAGAATCAAATTGTTTGATCGCTTCGATCGTGGCGAATCGTTGCGCGGTTG
>Ga0307278_10001259_pt1 | contig 12633 bp, 9 predicted proteins | sample ER_DNA_117_FD_194482 | JGI IMG/M metagenome (GOLD analysis project Ga0307278, IMG submission 194482) | Bulk soil microbial communities from the East River watershed near Crested Butte, Colorado, United States - ER_DNA_117 | ecosystem: Environmental > Terrestrial > Soil > Floodplain | place: USA... | reverse complement strand
AGATGGCCACGTCGAAGCGGGCCTCCCGGCTCTTCAGGGGTACGTAGTCGAGGTCGCATGCTGGGTCCGGGTCCTCGAGGTTGATGGTCGGGGGCAGGACCTGGTCGCGCAGGGCGAGCGCGCTGGCGATCGCCTCGAGGGCGCCGGCGGCGCCGAACAGGTGGCCGGTCATGGACTTGGTCGAGGAGACGGCCAGCTGGTCGGCGTGGGCGCCGAACGCCTGCCGGATCGCCTGGGTCTCGGCCGGGTCGCCCAGCGGGGTGCCGGTCCCGTGGGCGTTGATGTAGCCGACCTCCTCGGGGCGGATCCTCGCCGAGCGCAGGGCGTCGTTGAACATGTGGATCACCCCGCGGCTGGCCGGGTGGGGGGTGGCCACGTGGTAGGCGTCGTTGGAGGCGCCGTACCCGGCGACCTCGGCGTACACCTTGGCCCCGCGGGCCCGGGCCGAGGCCTCCGACTCGAGCAGGACCACGGCCGCGCCCTCGGCGATCACGAACCCGGCCCGGGCCCGGTCGAACGGCCGCGAGGCCGCCGGCGGGTCGTCGTTGCCCGGGGCCAGGGCCTGCATCTGGCAGAACCCGGCCAGCACCAGCGGGGTGATGCAGGCCTCGGTGCCGCCGGCCAGGATCGCGTCGGCCTTCCCCTGCTTGATCAGCTCGGCGGCCTCGCCGATGGCATGCGACCCGGTGGCGCAGGCCGACACCACCGCGAAGTTGAGCCCGACGATCCCCAGCTTGGTGGCGATGTAGCTGGTGGCGGTGTCGACCAGGCAGTTGGGCAGGAAGGTGGCCGAGACCCGGTTCGGGCCCTTCTCGAGCAGGATGCGCTGCTGCTCCTCGACGATCCCGATGCCGCCGATGGCCGAGCCGACGACCACGCCGGTGCGTTCGGGGTCGAGCTTGTCGATGCCGGCGTCGGCCACCGCCTCGTCGGCCGCGGCCACCGCGAACAGCACCCCGCGGTCCATCCGCCGGGCGTCCTTGCGGGAGGCCACCGTCTCGGGGTCGAAGCCGCGGACCTCCCCGGCGATCCGGACCGGGTAGGCCGAGGGGTCGAAGGCGGCGATCGTGTCGATGCCGCTGCGCCCGGCCAGCATCGCCTCCCAGGTGGAGGGGGCATCCAACCCGAGCGGGTTGACGGTGCCGATGCCGGTGATGAAGGCGCGTTGTTCCATGTGAAACAAAAGCCTAGCTCACAGGGGCGGCTCCTCGCCTTCTTCCAGTTCCTCCCGGGCCGCGAACAGCGCCAGGTCCGGGTCGAGCCCGAGGTCGACCCCCTCCTCGGCCACCAGCTCGTCCTCCACGCTGTCGGCCATCTCGTGCGGGTCCAGGTCGTCGGGAAGCTGCTCGGTCAGCTCCTGCTCCTCGCGCTCAATCATGTGCTCTCTCCTTGTCGCGTCGTCCAGCCATCGTTCCTGATCCATGTGGGGGAGCTCGCTCCCCTCACGGCCCCCCAAGAGCGCCTGTGCCATGGCGGGGGTCAAACGTACCCGAGATGGGTGGCGAGGTCCTCATGGAGGGCGCGGGCGGCCCGCTGGGCCTCGACGGCGTCATGGCGGGGGTCGACCACGCGCACGGTGGCCGGGTCGGTGGTCTGGCCGAGGGCGAGCAGGGCAGCGCCCCGGGCCGAGGCCTCCGGCTCGTCGACCACCCGGACCGGGCGGCCGAGCACGTCGGCCAGGGTCTGCTGCCACCAGGGGGAGGCGAGGATCGCCCCGCCCGAGGCCACCACCTCCGGCTCCCGGTCCATGCCGGAGGCCAGGGCCTCGTAGCCGGCGGCCAGCCGGTAGCAGACGGCCTCGAGGGTGGCGGCCAGGATCTCGACCGCGGTGGTGGCCAGCGACAGGCCGGTGATCGCCCCCGACCCGGCGGCCAGGTCGAGCGGCGGCCGGGACCCGGCGTGGTACGGCATGACCACCACCCCGCGCGACCCGGGCGGGACCTCGGCCAGCTCCCGCTCGACCGAGCCCTCGGCCGGCAGGTTGGTCACCTGCCGCAGCCAGGCGTACAGGTTGCCGGCCCCCGAGAACGCGGCCCCGGTGACCACCTTGCGGTCGTCGACCAGGTAGCGCCAGAGCTCCCGGTGCAGCGGGCCCGCCCGGTCGGCCCGGTCCACGGCCCGGATGGCGGCCGAGGTGCCGAGGTTGATGGCCACCCGGTCGGGGGAGACACAGCCCGCCCCGACGTTGGAGGCGGCCCCGTCGCCGGTGGCCGGGTGCCAGGTGGCCCCGGCCAGGGCCGGCCAGCGTCGGGCCCCCTCGGAGGGGAGCCGGCCGGTCCAGTCGCCGGCCGCGACCACCGGCAGGGCGCCCTCGTCCACCCCGGCCAGCTCCAGGGCCTGGCCGTCCCAGGCGGCGGTGGCCAGCTCCAGCAGCCCGGTGCCCGAGGCCATCGACGGCGAGGCGCTCGGGTCGCCGAGCAGGGCGCCGGTCACGTACTCGGCCAGCCCCAGGTAGCTGGCCGGGGCGGGGGACAGCTCCCGGGCCAGCCAGGGCAGCTTGACCGTCCAGTAGAGCGTGTGCGGGCGGGCGCCGGTGGCGGCCTGCAGGCGGTCCAGGTCGCCGCGGGAGCGCAGCTCGGCCATCAGCGGCGCCGCCCGGGTGTCGGCCCAGGTGAGCGCGCCCGTCTGGCGGCGGCCGTCGCGCCCGACGGCGATCACCGAGTGCCAGGCGCAGGAGGTGGCGACCCGCTCAACGCCGTCGAGCTCCTCCCGGCCGGCCAGCTCGTCGACGCAGTCCCCGAGGGCGGCGACCACCTCGTCCGGGTCGAGCTCGGCCTTGCCGTCGTCGTCGAGCTCCAGGTGGGTCGGCCGCCGCGCCAGCGCGCCGGGCACGGCGACCCCGCGGCCGTCGAACACCAGCGCCCGCACCGACGAGGTGCCCAGGTCGAGGGCCAGCACCCGCGTGTCCGCCACCCCGCCTCCTCGCCCCGGCCGCCCCTGCCCAGCCCCACCCCGACCAGGCCGCGCCGTACCCGACCCAGGGCGCGCCGAAACCCCACCGGGAGGGTAGCCGACGGCGAGAACCGGAGCGACCGGTTGTCCACAGCCCCGGTGGCGGCTCGCGTAGGCTGAGGTCATGCGACTGGTCCTGTGGGACATCGACGGCACGCTGGTCCAGGCCGGGGAGGTTGGGCGCGACATCTTCGCCGAGGCCTTCCAGGCCGTCGTCGGTCGTGCTCCCGATCGAGTCGCGGCCCGCATGCTGGCCATGGCCGGGCGGACCGACCCGGAGATCGCGCTCGAGTTCCTGGCCGCCCACGAGATCGCCGAGGGCGAGCGGCACCTGCCGGCGTTCAGCGAGGCGCTGGTGACGGCGCTGGCCGCCAAGGCGGCGGTGATCCGGGAGCGGGGCCGGGCTCTGCCCGGGGCCAGGGAGACCCTGGCCGCCCTCGACCGGGCCGACGGGGTGGTGCAGTCGCTGCTGACCGGCAACGTGCAGCCCAACGCCCTGCTCAAGCTGGCCAGCTTCGGGCTCGACGGCTACCTCGACTTCGAGGTCGGCGGGTTCGGCTCCGACCACCACCACCGGCCCAGCCTGGTCCAGGTGGCCAGGGACAAGGCCGAGCGCAAGTACGGGACGGCCTTCGCGGGCCCGGCCACCGTGCTGGTCGGCGACACCCCGCTGGACGTCGCCGCCGGCCGCGCCGGCGGGGCCCGGGTGGTCGCCGTCGCCACCGGCCCCTACCGGGCCGACGAGCTGGCCGCCACCGAGGCCGACGCCGTCCTCGAGGACCTGCGGGACACCGGCGCCGCGCTGGCCGCCATCCTCGGCGACGGCACCGGCCCGGCCTGAGCCGCATAACCTGCGCGATCACCGGGTATGTCCTCTGCCGCTCGTTCTGGTTGCTGATGCGCCCGACGGCGGGCGCCGGAGCAAGGAGGGCACATGGCCAACGACCCGCGGGAACCGTCGAGGTCGCCAACCACCGGCCGGCTGCCGGCCGAGGAGGTCGCCGCCGCCGAAGTCGTCGGCAAGGACCCGGAGATGGTCGAGCTGGAGCACCGCCACCAGCGGTTCGTCTGGCCGATCACGGTCTTCTTCCTGGTCTACTACCTCTCCCTCCCGATCCTGGCCGGGGTCTCCCCCGACGGGATGGGAACCAAGGTGTTCGGGCAGTTCACCGTCGGCTACCTGTTCGCCCTCTCCCAGTTCCTGATGGCCTTCGTGGTCGCCTGGGTGTACGCGCGCTGGGCGGCCAAGCGGATGGACCCGCTCGCCGCCGACCTGCGCGAGAGGCTCCTCAAGCAGCAGATCAAGGAGAAGGAGGCGGCCGAGTGAGCCACCAGAGCCTCTCCCTGATCCTGTTCGTGACCTTCGTGGCCGTCACCCTCGGCATCACCGTCTGGGCCTCGCGCCAGACCAAGACCGCGGCCGACTTCTACTCGGCCGGGCGCCGCATCACCGGCTGGCAGAACGGCGTCGCCATCTCCGGCGACTACATGTCGGCGGCCAGCTTCCTCGGCATCGCCGGGCTGATCTCGCTGTTCGGCTACGACGGCTTCCTCTACTCGGTGGGCTGGCTGGTCGCCTACCTCACCGTGCTGATCCTGGTCGCCGAGCTGCTGCGCAACTCCGGCAAGTACACCATGGCCGACGTGCTCGCCTACCGGATGCGGCAGCGGCCGGTGCGCTCGGCGGCGGCACTGTCGACGGTCGGCGTCTCGATCGTCTACCTGATCGCCCAGATGGTAGGGGCCGGCGCCCTGGTCAAGCTCCTGCTCGGCCTGGAGGGGGACGCGGCGGCGATCCTGGCCATCGCCGGGGTCGGGGTGCTGATGATCGTGTACGTCACCTTCGGGGGGATGATCGGGACCACCTGGGTCCAGATCGTCAAGGCGGTCCTGCTGATGGCCGGGACGTTGCTGCTGTCGTTCCTGGTGCTGGCCAAGTTCGGCTTCTCGATGAACAAGATGTTCGCCGACGCGGCCACGGCCAGCGGCAAGGGCGACGCCTTCCTGGCCCCGGGGTTGCGCTTCACTAGCACCATCGAGCTGGTCTCGCTGGGGCTTGCCCTGGTGCTGGGCACGGCGGGGCTGCCCCACATCCTGATCCGGTTCTACACCGTGCCCACCGCCCATGCGGCCCGCAGGAGCGTCATCTGGGCCATCGGCATCATCGGCAGCTTCTACATCCTGACCACCTTCCTCGGCTTCGGCGCGGCCGCCCTGGTCGGCCATGCCGCGATCACCAAGGCCGACAAGGCCGGCAACATGGCCGGGCCGCTGCTGGCCCAGACGATCGGCGGCGGCGAGGGCAGCTTCGGGGGCGACCTGTTCCTGGCCTTCATCGCGGCCGTGGCCTTCGCCACCATCCTAGCCGTGGTGGCCGGCCTGACCATCACCGCCTCCTCCAGCTTCGCCCACGACTTCTACGCCAACGTGATGCGCCGGGGCCAGGAGCGCGACGAGCAGGCCGAGGTTCGGGTGGCCCGGATCACCGCCCTGGTCATCGGGGCCATCGCGATCGTGCTGGCCTCCTTCGCCCGCGGCCAGAACGTCGCCTTCCTGGTCGGGCTGGCCTTCGCCGTGGCCGCCAGCGCCAACCTGCCGACGATCCTGTTCTCGCTCTACTGGAAGCGGTTCAACACCACCGGGGCGGTGGTCGGGATCCTGGTCGGGCTGTTCGGCTCGCTGCTGATGGTGGCGCTCGGGCCCAACGTCATGGGCCCCAAGGGCCTCTTCCTGAAGGGCTCCGACCCGCTGTTCCCGCTTGAGAACCCCGGCATCTACTCGATTCCGCTCGGCTTCCTGGCCGCCTGGCTCGGCACCATGCTGTCGCGGGAGCCGGCCTCGGAGGAGATGTACGAGGAGCTGCGCGTCCGGGCCCTCACCGGCCTCGGTGCCGAGGAGGCCGAGGTGGCCCCGACGCGGGCGTCGGCTACTCGTCCGTCAGGCTGACGGGGATCAGGCGCGGCCCGCCGCCGCTCCGGTCGACGATGTAGACCTGGAGCTGGCGGCGGCCGTCGCCGGTCTTCCACAGGGTGTCGGGGGTGATCACGGCGAACTTGGCCGCCGGCTCGCCCGGCCGGTCGGGGAACAGCCGGGACTCGCCGCCGATCTTGCCGTTGACCGCCACCAGGACGGTGCTGGCGGCCGGGGGCAGGGGCGAGGTCAGCTTGCCCGACACCAGCGCCGGGATCTCGCCCGACTTGGGCTTGATCTGGGTGTAGCGCTTGAAGTCGTCCAGGGTGGCGGTGGCCTCCTGGTCGGGGTTGATGGGGCCGACCGCGGTCGTGTCGCGGTAGACGAGGTCGGCGAAGGAGCCGAAGCGGTACAGGCCGCGCACGCCCTCGCTGGCCCGGACCAGGGTGTCGGTGGTGCCCTGGAGCACCAGCTTCCAGTTGGGCGGCCCCGGGCGGGTCTCGCGGTGGCCGGGGATGTCGTACCACCACTTGTCGGTGCGGGTGCGGGTCGGCTTGCCGGTCTGGGAGGCGCCCTCCATCGCCCACGGCACCTTGATGCCGGCCAGGTCGGCCACGGTCGGGAGCAGGTCCACCTGCTCGAAGTTGCGGTCGTCGACCACGCCGGTGTCCTGCCCGGGGGCCTTGATGATCATCGGCACCCACATCAGGTCGGAGGCGTTGGTCTTGCCGAGGCTGCGGGGCTTCTCGCCCGGGACCCAGCCCTCGCCGTGGTCGGCCCCCATGACCACCAGCGACTTGTCCCACATGCCCTGGGACTTGAGCTTGTCGATCACCTGGCCGACCAGCCCGTCGGTGTAGGCCAGCTGCAGCAGGTGCCGCTCGTGGGCCAGCTCGACCACCGGGGCCGGCGTCTGGTCGGTCTTGAAGGCGCGGCCGAAGGTCTTGAAGTTGTACTCGTTGCCGGTGGGCTGGTAGCGCCAGGGGGCGTGGGGCAGCAGGATGTGCAGGAAGTTCATGTTCGGCCGGTCGCTGGCCTTGAGCCCGGCCAGGAAGTCGTTGAAGCGCGACGGCTGGTTGAGCCGCAGCTGGTTGAAGCGGAACTGCGGGTCCAGCGGCTTGCCGTCCTTGGCCACCGAGTCGGCGGCCGTCTGGTCCGCGAAGGAGGCCGGGTCGACGGCGGCGTCGTACGGCGACACGATCTCCGAGTAGACCCGGGCCGAGTCCCCGACCAGGGCCCGCCAGCCGACCCGGTCCAGGTTGCCGGCGGTGGAGCGGCACGCGGTGGGCGGGCAGAGCTGGCTGATCGTCTCGTAGGCCTTCAGGTCGTAGTACTTGTCGAACAGGGTCAGCATGTTGTCGGGGTACTCGGTGTAGGAGGGGGCCTTCACCTTGGCCGGGTAGCGGCCGGTCAGCATCGCCGGCATGGCCCACGGGGTGAAGCCGGACACGCCGGTGGCGTTGCGGTACCAGGTCGACTGGTCGGCCAGCTTGGCAAAGTTCGGGTAGACCCGCTTGTCGATCTGGCCCTTGGAGTCGAGCAGCGACTTGAGCGGGAACTCGTCGAACAGGATCACCACCAGCGGCGGGTGCTTGCCGGCGGCCACCGGGGCCGGGCCGCCGGTGGCCTCGGCCCGGGTCGGCAGGACCAGCTTGGAGGTTGGCGACAGCAGCAGGAAGACCAGGGCGAAGATCAGCGGGGCGGGGACCAGGTAGCGCAGCCACAGCCGCAGCCACGAGGTCCGGGCGTACAGCGCGCCCGCCAGCACGCCGCCGGCCAGGGCGATCGCCGCCACCCGGGGGCCGCGCAGGTCGGTCAGCTTCTTGGCCACCTGGATGGTCAGCAGGGTGAACAGCCCGGCCACCGCGGCCAGGTGCAGCAGGCGCCGGACGGTCTTGGAGACCAGCCCCACCGCCACCTCGAAGCCCCAGATGAACAGGGCCGGCGCCAGGGTCACGCCCAGCACCAGGGCGATGATGTCGAGCCGGTCGGCCCGGCGGAACAGGAAGAAGTCTGGGCTCTTGCCGGTGACGTCGAGCAGCGGCTGGGCGATGGCGAACCCGCTCAGCACGAACAGCTCGACCAGCGCCCACAGGTGCAGGCGGTCCAGCCAGGTCCGCTCGGCCGCCGCCTCCGGCGCCGGGCTCTGTCCCGCCGTCGCCTCGTCGATCTCGCTGGCCACCTGGCGGTCCCCTCAGCTCACCGTGAGCGGCCGCAGCCGGACCTTGCCGCCCGAGTCGTCGATCACGAACAGCTGCAGCCGGTTGGCGCCCTTCTTGTAGAGGGTGTCGAGGGTGACGGCGGAGAACTTGTCGGGCGGCCCGACCGGCTCGCTGCCCTCGGCGTCGCGCTCCTCCTTGAACGTCTCCGACACCCCGGCGATCACGCCGTTGACCGCCACCGCCACCGCCGGCCGGGACGGGACCCCGGCGGCCAGGTCGAGCTGGCCGGCGACCTGGGCCGGGACCCGGCCGCTGCCCGGGTCGACCTTGGCGTAGTCGGCCAGCTTCTCGACCTTGGCGCTGCCGGCCCCGGCCGACTCGATCCCGACCTTGGCCGCGGGCGTGCCGACCAGGTCGCCATGGGGGCCGAACTGGAACCAGCCCTTGTAGCCGTCGGCCGCCTTCACCATGTCGTCGGTGACGCCGGCCAGGGCCTTGGCCTGGTTGGGCGGGCCGGGGAAGACCTGGCGGACGCCCGGTTTGGAGTAGAACCACTTGTCGGTGCGGGTCCGCGGCTCCTCGGGGCCGGCCTGGGAGACCCCGTCCAGCTTCCACGGCACCTTGATCCCGAGCATGTCGGCGACGGTCGGGACCAGGTCGACGTGCTCCCAGTTGCGGTCGGTGGTCTGGCCCTCGGACTGGCCGGGGGCCTTGATGAACAGCGGCACCCACAGGACCTGGTCGACGTTGCCCGCGTCGGCCACCCGCCGGCCGAACTCGCCCGGCTTGAAGCTCATGCCGTGGTCGGCGGTGACCACCACCAGCGACTTGTCGAACATCCCCTGCTCCTGGAGCCGCCGCATGACCTGGCCGATCAGCCGGTCGGTCTCGCCGAGCTGCATCAGGTGGCGCTGGCGGGTGAGGCGCGGCGGCCAGGGCTCGGTGGTCCAGCCGTTGGCGTTGCGGCCGTCGCCCCGGTCGGTGTACACGCGGCCGTCGGGCAGGTAGTGCCAGGGCTGGTGGGGCAGCAGCATGTGCACGAAGTAGAAGGTCGGCTTGTCCGTGCCCTGGATCGAGCGCACGAAGTTGTACCACTGGCGCGGCTCGTTGCCCCGCTCGATCTCCTTCAGGATCGGCGAGTCGCCCGGCTTGACGGCCGGCTTGGCGTCGGCCTCGGGGTCGGCGGTGAGCCAGGCCCCGGTCGGGTTCTCGTCGGCGTCGCGCGGCCAAACGATCCGCTTGAACACCCGGGCCGAGTCGCGCAGGGTCGTCTTCAGGCCGGCCCCCGAGGGGGCCGAGTCCTTGGTCGCCTTGCAGACGTCGGCCGGGCACAGCTGGGTGACCACCTGGAACTGCTCGATCGGGTACGACTTGCCCAGCAGGGTGAACAGGTTGTCGGGGTACTGGGCGGCGGTCGGGGAGGCCTCCGCCTGCGCCTTGGTCGGGTAGCGCCCCGACAGCATCGCCGGCACCGCCCAGTTGGTCAGCCCCGACACCGCGGTGGCGTTGCGGTACCAGGTCGACTGGCCGGCCAGCTTGGCGAAGTTCGGGTACAGGCGGGGGTCGATCTGGCTCTTGGCGTCGAGCAGCGAGGTGATCGGGAACTCGTCCAGCAGCACCATCACCACCGGGTGCTTGGGGTTGATGCGCACGCCAGGGGCGTTGGCGTCGACGGTCCCGCCCCCCTGGGGCAGCACCAGCTTGGACACCGGCGAGATGAGCAGGAAGACCAGGGCGAACACCAGCGGCGCGGGCGCCAGGTAGCGCAGCCACAGCTTGAGGGCGGGCCAGGCGGCATAGGCGAGGCCGCCGGCCAGGCCGCCGGCCACGCCGATGGCGACCAGGGCGGGCCCGCGGATCGAGGTCAGGTTCTTGCCGACCTCCAGGGCGAGCACGGCCAGCAGGCCGGCGACCATCAGCAGGTGCACGACCCGGCGCAGCGGCTCGCCGAGCAGGCCGGCGACCAGCTCGCACAGCCATAGGCCGAGCGCCGGGAGCACGGTCACGGCCAGGACCAGGACCAGGATGTCGCCCCGGTCGGCCTGCCGGAACAGGAAGAAGTCGGGCGCTTTGCCGAGCACGTCGAGGGTCGGCTGGGCGACCACGAACCCGACCAGCGCGAACAGCTCGAAGAAGGCCCACAGCCGCTCGCGGGAGGCGGGCCGCCCTTCCTGCTCCATCGGGGTGCTGCTAGGCCTTGTCGCTCTGGCGGCCGCGGAACGGGGCGGTCAGCCGCCGCCAACCGAGCTTGAGGAACACGGCCGCGCCGGCGGCTCCGGCCACGACCGCCTGGACGATCATGCTGCCGGAGGCGGCGTCGAGGTAAGCCAGGTGCATCGCGTTCAGTCTCCTTGCAAGCGGGCGCACCCAAGTGGGTGCCGCACGGTCGGGGGAGACCGTGGGCCCCGTTGGCGGGCGATCACGGTCAAGCAGAGGACGATATCACGAGAAAACCAGGTGTGCGCGGAGGGCGTTTCCGCTACAACGGGTCCATGGACATCGACATCAGGCCGATCACGCGCGAGCAGGGCGACCAGCTCAGCGCCGTCTTGGCCACCGCCTTCGGCGAGACCTTCACCGCCGAGGAGCTGGCCGACCACGACCGCTGGTTCGAATACGACCGCAGCATCGGCGCCTTCGACGGCGACCGGATCGTCGGCACCGGCGGGGCCTTCTCGATGGACCTGACCCTTCCCGGGCTCACCACCATCCCGATCGGCGGCCTGACCGCCATCTCGGTGCTCCCGACCCACCGCCGGCGCGGCATCCTGCGGGCGATGATCGCCTACCACTTCGAGGAGACCGAGGCCCGCGGCGAGCTGGTCTCGGCCCTGGGGGCGTCCGAGTCGGTCATCTACGGCCGCTTCGGCTACGGCCTGGCCACCAGCTTCGCCGACTACGAGATCGACCCGCGGCGCGGCCAGTTCCTGCGCCCGGTGGCCGCCCGGGGGCGCCTGCGCCTGCTCGAGCCGGAGGAGACGGCCAAGCTCGTCCCGCCGCTGTACGACCGCTACCGGCGCGGCCAGCCGGGCGAGCTGTCCCGGCCCCAGGAGTGGTGGGACGTCTACGCCCGCGACCCCGAGTGGACCCGCCAGGGCGCCAGCCGCCACTACGACGTGGTCTACGAGTCCGAGCCGGGCCGGGTCGACGGCTGGGTCGGCTACCGGGTCGAGAACCGCTGGCCCAACGGCCTGGCCGCCAACGTCATCAAGGTGCGGAACCTGATCGGGCTCGACTCCGAGGCCGAGGGCGCCCTGTGGCGCTACGTCCTCGACCTCGACCTGGCCGGCACGATCAAGCTGCTCGACCGGCCGGTCGACGACCCGATCCGCTGGCGGCTGGCCGACCCGCGGCGGCTGCGGATCACCGACCTCGGCGACCAGCTGTGGGTGCGGCTGCTCGACCTGCCGGGCGCGCTCGCGGCCCGGCGCTACGCGGTCGACGACGCCCTCGTGCTCGAGGTCACCGACGCGCTGCGACCTCGCAACCAGGGCCGCTTCCGCCTCGAGGGCGGCCCCGACGGCGCCGCCTGCGCGCCCACCCGGTCCGACCCCGACCTGGCCCTCGACGTCGCCGAGCTCGGCGCCGCCTACCTCGGCGGGGCCAGCCTGGCCTCCCTGGCCCGGGCCGAACGGGTCGCCGAGCTCACTCCGGGCGCCCTCGGCCGGGCCGACCGGATGTTCGCCAGCGACCCGCCGCCGCTCAGCACCACGCATTTCTAGCCGACGCCTGCCCGCCCCTGCCCGCGCCGGTCGGCGGGGCGGTCCCCCTCCCGGTCAGCGAGGGCGCGATCGCGCCCTCGGGCGTACGGCCGGTCCTGGTCGCCGACTCGGTCACCACGGTCGGCCCGCCGGCCGACCGCTACGAGCACAACCTCTACGGCATCTAGCCGAGCGGTTCAGCAGTAGGAGCTGCAGGCGGGGACCTCGCTGCCGGCCGCCTCCAGGGCCGCCCGGACCGCCCGGGCCGGCGAGAGGTCGTCGCCGGCCCGCCAGGCGTCCAGGTAGCGGGCCGGCGGGACCATGCCGCGGCGGACCCACCAGATGCCCGGGCCGGTCGGCCAGGAGATGCCGAAGTGGAGGTGGGGGGCGGTGACCCCGGCCGAGCCGGAGTTGCCGATGCGGCCGAGCGGCTGCCCGGCCCGCACCCTGGTCCCGGGGGCGATCCCGGCGGCGACCGCCTCCAGGTGGGAGCCGTAGTAGCGGACGCCGTCGACCCCGACCAGCGACACCGAGCGCCCGCCCCGGTCGCCGCCCCGGTTGGTGGAGGGGTCCCACAGGTCGGTCCGGGTGACCTCGTCGACCCGGCCGGCCACCGGCGCCACGAAGGTGCAGCCCCGGGCGGCGAACATGTCGGTCGCCGGGTAGTCGTGGTGGCTGGTGCCGTAGCGGGCCTGGCAGCCCGCCACCGGGAAGCGGTAGCGGCCCGGAGCGGCCCGGGCCGTGGTGGTCGTCGCCCCGGCGCCGGTCGTGGTGGCCGGCGGGTCGCTGGTGGTGGGGGTCGCGGGGGTCGCGGCCGTGGTGGCCGGGGCCGCGCCGGCGCCGCCGGCGTCGGGCGGGTCGCCGGCTCCCGAGCAGGCGCCGGCCACCAGGACGGCTAGCAGGACCCA
>Ga0307278_10001258_pt1 | contig 12637 bp, 9 predicted proteins | sample ER_DNA_117_FD_194482 | JGI IMG/M metagenome (GOLD analysis project Ga0307278, IMG submission 194482) | Bulk soil microbial communities from the East River watershed near Crested Butte, Colorado, United States - ER_DNA_117 | ecosystem: Environmental > Terrestrial > Soil > Floodplain | place: USA... | reverse complement strand
ATGGGACGGGCCGGCCGCGGCGGGGCGACGCGGCCGGCCGGCCGACGCGGGGCAGCCGGACCGGCCGGCCGCTCACCGCCTGCGACGGGTGGGTGTGGGTCGCTCACCGCCTGCGACGGGTGGGTGTGGGTCGCTCACTGCCTGCGACGGGTGGGTGTGGGTCGCTCACCGCTTGCGATAGATGGCCGTGTAGGTGGTGTTCGTGGTCGGCGCGACGAGGGTGTGGTTCTGCGGACCGCCGTCCGACCACGACGAGAAGTAGTAGGTCGACCGGTTGAAGGTCTGCGGGGACGGGGCGCTGACCGAGTTGTGCGAGGCGACCACCACCGTGACGCTGAACGGGGTCGGCTGCGCCGCTTCGTTGACCAAGAGACCAGCAAGCTTGAGACCGCCAGGGTTGGTCTTGAAGGTCAGCAGCACGGTCCTCGGGTCGAGCCGCACGCTGGTCGTCGACGTCAGACCGCCGGAGTCGCTGGCCGTGAGCTGGATCTCGAGCCAGCAGGGGTACTGGTGGTCTGGGGCCGAGAACGACCCGCCGGCCACCCCGCTGGCAGTCTCCAGCTCGTGGGTGTGGCAGTCGCTCGGCGAGGTGCAGTGGTGCAGGATCAGCTTCCAGCTCAGCGCCGACGCGGGCAGCGCGCCGTCCTGGGCGTCGCTGGCGCGGCCGGAGAAGCCGATCGGGTCCCCGACCTTCCAGGTCAGGCTCGAGCTCGGCGTGTCGATCACCGCGACCGGCGCGGTGTTGCCGACCGTGATCGTGACCGAGGCGGTGTCGGTCGCGCCCTGATCGTCGGTGACCCTGAGCATGACCGTGTAGGTGCCGTCAGCGGTGTAGGTGTGGGTCGGCTGGGGACCGGTGGCGTCGCCGAAGGCCCCGTCGCCGTTCAGATCCCACGAGTAGGTGAGCGGCCTGCCCTCGGGATCAGTCGACCCGGTCCCGTCGAAGCTCACCGTCAGCGGGGCGCTGCCGCTTGTCGGGCTCGCGCCGATCCTGGCGGTGGGCGGCTGGTTGGCCGCGGTAAAGGTGACCCGGTGAACCGCACCACCCTCCATGTCGACGTAGAACAGGTCCCCGCCCGGGCCGGTCTTGAGGTCGACCGGGTGCCCGGCCGCCCCGCCGCTTGCGTCGACGCCGATGAACGACTGGAGCCTGCCGCGGTCGGGCAGGCCGTCGGTGCCGGGGAGCATGGCCCAGATCTCGTTGCGGGAGTGGTCGCCGAAGAACAGCGCGCCGTTGTAGGCGGCCGGGTACGACCCGCCCTGGTAGAAGGCCAGCCCGGTGATGGAAGAGCCCCCCGTCCGGCAGCCCGCGTAGCTCACCACGCAGGCGCTGTGGTTGTAGGCGTAGTAGGGCGCCGCGACCGACCCGCTCGTGTTGTACAGGCTCGAGCACTGGTTGAGGCCGGCGCCCTCGTAGCCGGTCTGCCTCGGGGTGCCCTCGTAGCAGGGCCAGCCGAAGTTCCGGGTGGCGGTGCCGGTCGGGGCGGTGAGCCGGTTGATCTCCTCCCAGGTGCCCCAGCCGACGTCGCCGATCCACAGCTCGTCGGTCCCGGGCCGCTGCGTGAAGCGGAACGGGTTGCGCAGGCCGTAGCCCACGATCCGCCTGGCGTTGGCGTCGCTTGAGGACCCGAAGGGGTTGTCGGCCAGGCCCTGACCCGTGGCCGGGTCGATGCGCAGGATCGCGCCGTCCAGGGTGGCCGGGCCGTCGGTGCGCCGGACGCTCTGGCTGCGCAGCGCGCCGCCCTCGGCGGTGGGGGCGGTGAGCGGGGTGCCGGCTGGCGCGGGCGGGTCGCCGCACGGGTTGGCCTTGTTGCCGGCGTAGAACGCCCCGTACTGGCCGTAGTCGACGTTGTTGAAGCTCGCACCGTCGCCGCCGCCGACGTACAGCTTGCCGTCCCGGCCGAACAGCAGGGTGCCGATGGAGTGGCTCGGGTACTGCTGGCACCACTCCTCGATCAGCACCTGCTCGCTGCCGGTCATGGTGCTGCCGCTGGCCGTGAGCCGCGAGACGCGCGCCGACACCAGGCATCCGTCGGTCGTCGCGCCCGGCGGGGTGGGGCAGGCGTCGTTCCAGGTCGGCGCTGTGCCGCCGATCGGCGCGTCGTAGGTGTAGAGCACGTACACGTACGGGCTGGCGGGGAAGTTCGGGTCGAGCGCGAGGCCGAGCAGGCCCCGGTCCCAGTAGTCGTCGACGTTGACCGACAGGTCGGCGAAGGTGACCGGGCTGGTGTCGGCCAGGCTCTGGAAGACCTTGACAACCCCGTTCTTCTGGCCGACGAAGATGCGGCCGTCGGAGGCGAACTGGACGACGGTCGGGTTGGTCAGCCCGCTGAGCACCACCGAGTCACGAAAGCCGCTGGGCAGCGTCGACGCCTGCGCCGGTCGGCCAGCAGTGAGCACGGCGAGCGGCCCGAGCAGGAGCAACGCGAGCGCCGCCGTGCGCAGCCGGAGTGAAAGCGCCCGGGTCTGGGACAGCTGCATGCCGGCCTCCCCCTTTGAGCCCGGCAGGCAAGAGACCGAAACGGTGCGGCGTAGCGTCCACCGCTGTGCTCAGGTCGCCGAGCTGGTCCTACGACAACGAGCTGGTCCTACGACAACGAGCTGGTCCTACGACAAGATGGGTGTACCGGCCTGGAGCGTGGGCGTACATCCCGCGTTCTACGTAGCTTTACCGAGTTCGCCTGGATGAGCAGGCCTGCCTGTTCGCCCCATGCTCCGGGCCGGCGTGCGGGCCGAGGACCTGGTCTGCCGCTTCGGTGGCGAGGAGTTCGTCGACGACAGCAGTAGCACCGTCCCCGAGCAGGCTCTCGCTGAAGTTCGCCAGCACGTTCACGATCCCAACGGGACTGCCTGGCCGCACGGGCGGCCGGCCGCTCCCCCCGGCGGCCAGCCGCCCGGGACCGGGCAGCGACCCCCCAGCTGCCCGGCGCCGGCCCCTCGGGGCCGGGCGCGGCCGAGACACGATGGTGCCCATGGCGCGGTCCGTCTCCTAGCCACCAACCGGCCGCCCTGGTTTCCCGACTCGACGGTATCCGGGGGCGCGTTCCCTGTCGTGAGCAGTCGGCTACTCTATGGGCCCGATCGGGCGGTATAGGATGGCCGCGTGAACGGCTCGTGGCTACTGGTCGGGCGCCAAGCCGAGCTCGAGGCGCTGACCGCGGGCATCACAGACGCCAGCTCTGGCGGCGTCGTGCTCGCCGGCACCACCGGGGTCGGCAAGACCAGGCTGGCCAGGGAAGCCCTGGCATGGGCGGAGGCGGCCGGGTGGGACGTCGAGTGGGTGGCCGCGACCCGGGCGGCGGCCTCGATCCCGTTCGGGGCCGTGTCCCACCTGCTGCCTCCGGCCGAGCGCCTCGGCGATGACCGCCTGGACACCCTCCGACGAGCCACCGCCCTGCTTGCCGAGCGGGGCCGCGGGCGGCCCCTGGTGGTCGGGGTCGACGACGCCCACCTGCTCGACGACGCCTCGGCCGCGCTGGTGCACCAGCTTGCGCTGGGTGGTCTGGCGGTGGTGCTGGCCACCGTGCGCACCGGTGAGCCGGCCCCCGACGCGGTGGTCGCGCTGTGGAAAGACGGTCTGGCCCGCCGCCTCGACCTGCCAGCGTTGGCGGCGGAGGCGACCGCCGAGCTGCTCGGCCACGCCCTGGGCGGGCCGTTCGACGGAGTGACCAGGCAGGAGGTGCTGCGGGTGACAGGGGGCAACCCGCTGTACCTGCGCGAGCTGGTCCTGGGCGGGCTGAAGACCGGCGCCCTGCGCCAGGTCGATGGGGTGTGGCGCTGGAAAGGCGGGCTGGGCGGCGCGACGCGGCTGGCCGAGCTGGTCGAGGCCCGCCTGGGCGCCCTGGGCGAGACGGCCAGGGCCGCGGTGGAGCTGGCTGCCTGGGGCGAGCCCCTGCCCGTCCGGGTGCTCGAGCGGCTGGTGGACAAGGATGCAGCCCAGACGGCCGAGCGGAGCGGCCTGCTGGCGCTGGGGCGGTCCGGCCGCCGCCTGCTAGCCCGCCTGGCCCACCCGCTGTATGGCGAGGTGCTGCGGGCCACGCTGCCGGTGAGCCGGGTCCGAGCGGTCGCCGAGCGGCTGGCGGCCGCCTTCGGCGCCGGCACCTTGCGACGGCGGGACGACGTGCTGCGGGTTGGGGCCTGGCAACTGGAAGCGGGTGTGGCCACCCGCCCGGCCCTGCTGCTGGAGGCCGCCGGGCAGGCCACGGCCCGCTTCGACCTCAAGTTGGCCGAGCGCCTGGCCCGTGCCGCCGTCGAGGCGGGTGGCGGTCCGACCGCGGTGCGGCTGGTGGCCGAGACCCTCGAGTGGCAGGGTCGGCACGCCGAGGCGGTCGCGGTCATGGACGACGAGCCGCCCACCCAGGGCGCTGAGCGGGCCCGCTGGGCAAGCGTCCGAGCCGGGAACCTCTACTGGGGGCTGGAGCAGACCGCTGAGGCCGAGGAGGTGTTGCAGCAGGCCGCGCTGGCCGAGGAGGGAGGCGAGGAGGCGGTCGCCATGCTGGCCTGGATCCTGCTGTTCGACGGGCGCCTGCGGGAGGCCGTGGCGGTCGCCGGTCGGGTCCTTGACCGACCCGGGGCGCCCGCCCAGGCGCTCGTGTGGGCCTCGACCGCGGCCGTGCCTGCGCTCGGGTCGCTCGGCCGGCTCGGCGAGGCGCTCGCCGTGGCCGACCGGGGGCTGGCCGTGGCCAGGGCGCACTCGCAGGAGCTGCCCTGGGGCAAGACCCAGCTCGACCTGGTCCGATGCCAGGTCCTGCTCGGCGCCGGGCGGCTCGCCGAGGCCGGCTCGATCGCCGACGCCGGCTACCACGCCGCGGTCGCCGACCGCTCACCCGAGCGAACCGGGGGCTGGGCCGGCTTCCGCGGCCTGGTCGCCAAGGCCCAAGGGCAGGTCGCCACCGCTGAGGCGTCGTTGCGGGAGGCGGTCGCACTGCTCGACGAGCAGGACCCCTACCGGTTCATGCGCTGGTGCCTGGCCGAGCTGGCCAGCGTCGCCGCCCTGGCCGGTGACCAGCCGGCGGCAGCCGCCTGGCTGGAGCGGGCCGACGCCCGTGGTGGGGAGGCCAACCGGTTCTTCGACGCCTGGGTGGAGCTGGACCGGGCCTGGGTGGCAGCCGGGGCCGGCGAGCTGACCAGAGCTGCCCGGCTGGCCAGACAGGCGGCCGAGCTGGCCAGGGCCTGCCGGCAGTTCACGTTCGAGGCGGTCGCCCTGCACGACGTGGCCCGGCTGGGCGCTCCTGCCGGAGTTCGGGAACGTCTGGAGGACTTGGCCGGCCTGCTCGAGGGGCGGCTGGCTCCGGTGCTGGCCACCTCGGCGGCCGGGCTGGCCGCCGGGGATGGGGCGGCCCTGGACCGGGTCGCGGCGGCCTTCGAGGACCTCGGCGCGATGCTGCTGGCGGCTGAGGCCGCGGCCGCCGCTGCCCGCGCCCACCAGGCCACCGGCCGCGACGCCAGGGCCAACGCCTCCCACGAGCGGGCTGCAGCACTGGCCGCCGCCTGCCAGGAGGCCCGCACCCCCGGCCTCGACCCGGGCGCACTGGCCTCGACCCTCACTCCGAGAGAGCGGGAGGTGGCCATGCTGGCCGCCGCCCGCACCTCCAGCCGCGAGATCGCCGCCCGGCTCGACCTGTCGGTCCGTACGGTCGACAACTACCTGGGCCGCGCCTACGCCAAGCTCGGCGTCTCTGGCCGGGTCGAGCTGGCCGCCCTCCTAGGGGCCAGGGCCGCGTGGCAAGCGCCACGGAGGGCTTGAGCCCGGTCGCAAAGCCTCGGCTTCCTGGGAGCAGCTACGGGGGGAAGGCAGCGCCTCTCCCACTCGTGACCCCCTCGATCCGCCTGCCGAGCAAGGCACACGCTGGCACAGCTAGAGGTTAGAATGCATCCAGTAGCCGCTGTCGCCACCACCCAGCCGTCACCGTCGCAGGGTGACGCATCACCGCCATACCAGCTCAGTGGAGTGGAGGGCATCATCGCCACCGCCGCGGCGCCGTGGCATCCGCCTACTGTGAAGCTCCCCTGGACCTGACCTGTCGAGCCTGGGCAGGCACCGCCTGAGTTCCCACGGCACAAGCGCGAACGGCTCCCGTCGGCCCCCCGCGGGGGCCGTTCGCATGTGAGAGGAGCGGTTGGTTATTACGGGTGATGCTGTTGCTCGCCACGGCCACCGCATCCTGGACGACGCCTACCAGGCCGCTCACAATGCACAGATTCGCTCCACTCGCCAGGCCCGCGCTGTCTCTTGGTAGGGAGGAGATCAGATGTACCTGATCCGCGAGCGCTTCTTCCGGATGGGCGAGGACTCCGACATCACCGACGAGCAGGGCCAGCCCGTGCTGCACGTGGACGGCAAGGTGCTGAGCCTGCACGACCGGCTGGTGCTTCGCGACCCCGACGGGCGCGAAGTCGCCCAGGTGTACCGCAAGCTCGCCGCGCTCCGGCCGACCTACCAGATCTCGGTCGGTGGCGAGAAGGTCGCCGAGGTGCGAAAGCACCTCTTCACGCCCTTCGGCGACCGGTTCACGATCGACATCCCGGGCCCTGACGACCTCGAGATGGCAGGCAATCTGTTCGACCACGAGTTCACCATCCGGCGAGGGGACCAGACAGTGGCGACCGTGTCCAAGCGCTGGTTCAGCATGCGCGACACCTACGCTGTCGACGTCGCCCCAGGCGAGGACGACCTGTTGATCCTGGCCAGCGTCCTCGCGCTGGACTTGGCGGAGGACCGCGAACGCGACCACCGATGATCGCCCGAGGGCCGCAACCCGCGGAGCACGCGACAGCTGCCGGCGCACCGAGGTCAGCACCGTCGCATCGATTGAGCCTCGTCCGAGCTCAGCGCACCCGCAGGTAGGGTCCGACATACCGCTTGCCGGGTGAGGGACGCCGGCACCCCTGTGAGCAGGGGGTTGGTGCTGGTGGTCGGGACGGCCGGATTTGAACCGGCGACCCCCTGCTCCCAAAGCAGGTGCGCTGACCAAGCTGCGCCACGTCCCGTACGCATAGCCTCTGAGCTGCGAAGATGCTACACTCGGGCGTAGTGGTCGGCAAGCACAGCGCTCACTGCGCATCTGCTTCGGCCCCGCGCCTGCCCCGTCGGAGCCGCAGGAGAGGCGTAGTGAGCGCTGGCGTGTCCGTCGGCGACGGCGCAGACTAGTCGCACCAGGCCCGAACCTTCCCTGGAGTGCCTCATGTCGCGCTACGACCCTCAGCCGCCAGCGCTGCTCCCGATGCTGTCGCGGGGCAAGCACCGCAGCCCGCGCAAGGGCGCGTGCTTCATGGAGTTTGCCTCCCTGCTCGCCGGCGAGCGCTTCAGTGACCACCCGGCGTGCACCCACCCCCTGCTCGCCGCGGTAGCCCGGCACGTCAACGACTACACCTCCGACGCCGGCCGTCCACGGCTGGCCGACCTGATCCCGTCGGTGACCGGGCTGACCGGCGAGGACCTGCACATCGACGCGCGGATCGCGTTGGGGTCGGCCACGATGGCGCTGCCGGTGGCGGCGGCCGAGCGCCAACGCGTCCTGGCGGTCTCGGTGCTGGCGTGCGAACGCGTCCTGGTGGCGCTGGACGGGCGACCGGTGGGAGCCCTCGAGGAGCAGAGCCGCTCGGCCCTGGCGCAGGCGCCGCACGCCGCGGCGTGGGCCTCCCAGTTCATCAGCGGCGCCCGGCCCTCGGCGACCTCCGCGAAGCATTTCCGCCGGCAGGCCGCGCCCAGCATCGTCCATGACGCCGTCAAGAGCATCGCGCAGGCCTGCGTCCCGGACCCGGACGGGATGCTCCGCGGCCTGCTTGTCCAGGCGATCGGTGCCTGCGCGGCGTGGGCCGGTCGCGACCCTCACCGCGGCGCCGCGTTCGACACCACCGCGTGGCTGGCCGCGTGCCGGCGCACCGGAGGGGCACCAGCCGCGGACGCGACACGTCGGGCGAGCGGCTCGAGCAGGTACTGACGGCACGGCGGGCACCGGCGGCGACCCATCAGCGCCGCCTGGATCCTCTCCGGATCCGTTGTACGTGGTCGGCGAGGCGGTGAAAGCTGCCGTGGGCAGGGCCAGCACAACCCACTCCCGCCGGCCAGCCCGTGGCGCAACGTCAGCAGTCATGTGCTGATCTCCTCCGTCGCCGCGGCTGGTCCGTTACGGGCGGAGTCTGACAGTCAGTGGTGGCCGAGGACCGGGTGGGGGCGGTACGGGGCCTCCAGCCGGGCCACCTCGTCCTCGCTCAAGGTCACCTCGACCGCGGCGATCGCGTCCTCGAGGTGGCCTAGCTTGGTCGCTCCGACGATCGGTGCGGTCACGGCGGGCTTGCCGAGCAGCCAGGCAAGCGCGATCTGCGCCGGGGGCAGGCCGCGCTCGGCGGCGACCGCGCGGACCACGGCGACGACGTCGAAGTCGTCGTCGCCGTACATGGCGTCGGCGAGCGGGTCGCTGCCGGCCCGGACGGTGCGCTGCCCGCCGCCCCGCTCGCGGTTGCCGGCGAGCAGCCCGCGCGCCAGCGGGCTCCACGGGATGCAGCCGACGCCCTGGTCGAGGCAGAGCGGGATCATCTCCCGCTCCTCCTCGCGGTAGACCAGGTTGTAGTGGTTCTGCATCGAGGTGAACCGGGTCCAGCCGGCCGCCTTGGCGGTGTGCTGCGCCTTGGAGAACTGCCAGGCGTACATGCTGGACGCCCCGAGGTAGCGTGCCTTGCCGGCCCGCACGACGTCGTGCAGCGCCGCCATCGTCTCCTCGACCGGGGTCTCGTCGTCCCAGCGGTGGAGCTGGTAGAGGTCGACGTGGTCGGTGCCCAGCCGGCGCAGCGAGTCATCGATGCCGGCAAGGACGTGCTTGCGCGACAGCCCGCGGTCGTTGGGGCCCGGGCCCATCGGGAAGTAGACCTTGGTGGCCAGCACGTAGTCGTCGCGGCGTGGGAACAGCTTGGCGAGCAGCCGGCCGGTGATCTCCTCGGTCATGCCGTCGGAGTAGATGTCGGCGGTGTCGAAGAAGGTCACGCCGGCCTCGACCGCGCGCCGTACGATCGGCTCGGCCTCGTCCTCGCCCAGATGCCATTCGCGTTCGGCCCGGGAGCCGTAGCTCATCATGCCAAGGGCGATCCGCGAGACCTTCAGCCCCGACGAACCCAACCGCGCATACTGCATCCCGCCTCCTCAGGCGTCGACATCGTCATGGAGTCTTCCATGCGGCGGGACCTGGTGGAGCGCGACGCCGGCGACGACCAGCGCGATGCCGAGCAGATCCTGACCGGTGGGGAGCTGGCGCAGCACGATCGCGCCGATGATCGTGCCCAGCATGGGCAGCAGCGCCAGCATCAGGGCGAAGGTGGCGCGCGGCAGCCTCGCCATCGCCAGCTGGTCGGTGACGTAGGGGATCACCGAGGAGCAGACGCCCACGCCCACGCCGGCGGCCAGCAGCGCCGGGTGCGGGAACGCCGTCAGGGCGCCGCCGAGCCCGACCGGCGTCACCACCACGGCGGCGACCAGCATCGCCGCGCCGAGCTGGTCGATCCCGCTCATGGCGCCGGTGCCGGCATCGGTGTTGGCGACCCGGTGCCCGAGGACCACGTAGAGCACGAACAGCGCGCAGTTGCCGAAGGCGAACGCGAACCCGAGCGGCTGCCCGGCCAGGCGCAGGTCGGCGAGCGCGGCCACGCCGCAGGCGGTGAGCGCGAGCGCCGCGGCGTTGCGCGGCGTGGTGGCGCCCGCGACTGCCAACAGCACCACCCCGAGAAACTCGATGGCGCCCACGGTTGCCAGCGGCAGCCGCGCCACCGCGAGGTAGAACAGCACGTTCATCGCGGCGAGCGCGGCCCCGAGCTGGGCAAGCAGCACGCGCCCGCGCCGGTCGGTGCGGGCGAGCAGCCGCCAGGGGCGGCGCCACGCCGCGAACAGCGCCGCGGCGGCCACGATCCGCAGCCACGCCACCCCGAGCACGTCGAGGTGGGCGAACAGCAGCACGGCAAAGGCCGGGCCAAGATAATGGAACACCGCGCTGACCAGGAAGAACGGCTGCGGTGGCAGGCCCTGGAGCCGCAGCGACCACGCCGGCGCCGGCCCGCTCGTCCGGCGGTCCGGGGAGGTCAGCGCTTGCGCCGTGGTGTTCACCGGCGCATCCTACGAAGGCAGCGCGCCGCAATGAATGGCCAAACAGCGGAGCTTGGACCGAGATGCCGGCCGAACAACGAAACAACGGGCGCCAGACTTTCGATTCGATCGACGACATCGACCGGCGCATCGTCGCGGAGCTCTACGGCGACGCCAGGCTCCGGGTCGCCGAGCTCGGCCGGCGGGTCGGGCTGTCCCCGCCCGCGGTGGCCGAACGGCTGCGGCGGCTCACCGACAGCGGCGCCCTCCACTTCCAAGCCGAGGTCGAGCCGCGCGCGCTCGGCTACACCCTCTGCGCCATCGTCAGGGTCAGCCCGACCACGCGCGACCTCAAGCTGATCCCCGACGTCGCCCGCCGGCTACCCGAGGTCACCGAGTGCTACCGCATCACCGGCGACGACTGCTACTTCATGAAGCTGTACCTGCGCTCGATCGAGGAGCTCGAGCCGATCCTGGACCGCTTCACACCGCTGGGCCGCACGACCACCTCGATCGTGAACGCAACCCCCGTCCCGCGCCGGCCGCTCCCCGTCGCCGAGACCGAGCTGGGGCCGGTCGCCGTCGATCTCGGCTGAGCCGGACCATCGCGCCCGCCACCAGCGCGGCGACCAGCGAGTGGTCGGCGGTGACGGCGGCGAGCAGACCGGCGGCCGAACCGGCCAGCTCGGCCGTGATCACGCCAACCATCCCCGCGACCGTCAGGAATCCTTGCCAGCGCCCGCCCCGCAGCCCCTGGATTCTGAGTCGATCCGCGGGCGGGACACTGAGCAGTGCGCTGACATGTCGGGTGGCCTCAGGGTGTGCCTTGCAGTGCCGAGAGGCGGAGGCAGCGCTCTTGTAGGCGCGAGCTATGCCGAGCTGCGATGTTGCGACTCCTGGAGGGCCGCTACCCGACCGGCGCGGGCGAGGTCGCGGTCACCGACGAGGTGGCGAGGACCTTCAGCTCCACATCGGTGACCGGTTCGACCGCGACGGTCACGACCGGACCGTCGTCGGCCTGGTGGAGAACCCCACCGACCTGCTGGACGAGTTCGCCCTGGTGTCCCCGGGGCAGGCCGGCCGGCCGGACTCGGTGACGGTCCTGCTCGACGCGAGCTCGGGGAGGGTCGACGCGTTCCGGCTGTCGGACGGCCGCCGCCCGTCGATGGTCGAGACCCGCCAGCTCGACGAACAGGCGTCCGGCGCGGCGGTCATCCTGGTCCTCGCCACGGTCGGGCTGCTGCTGGTCTGCCTGGTCGCCGCGGCAGGCTTCGCGGTCGTCGCCCAGCGCCGGCTCCGCCAGTTCGGGATGCTCGCCGCGGTCGGGGCGACCGACAAGCACCTGCGTCTGGTGATGCTGGCCAACGGCGCCGTGGTCGGGGCGGCCGCCGCCCTGGTCGGGACCACCGTGGGCGTGCTCGGCTGGTTCGCGGTCGCACCGCGGCTGGAGACGGTCGCCGCGCAGCGCATCGACCGGCTCGACGTGCCGTGGTGGGCGATCGGGACGGGCATGCTCCTGGCGGTCGGGTCGGCCACCGCCGCGGCCTGGTGGCCGGCCCGGTCGGTGGCAGCACCCCAGCGCCACCAGCACGGACATCCTCATTGACGCGGCGTCGCGGCAGCAGTCCTCTAGGTGAAGCGCTTGACGAACGCGAGCGCCCTGTTCGCAACTTCGCGCCAGCCGCTGTCGATGGTGAGCGCGTGCCCGCGGTTGGGGATCTCGACGATCTCGGTCACGCCCTCGTTGCCCTGCTGCTGCTGCTGGTAGGACGCGTTCGCGATCGCCCACGGGACGGTGTGGTCCTTCTCGCCGGAGATGATCAGCAACGGCCCACGGTCGGGGTTCCTGGTGTCGACCTTGGCCTCGGTCCAGGGGTTGAGGTTGGCCGCCGCGGCCTGGAAGATCGGGCGGCCGGAGGCAGGTACGGCATAGGTCTCGTAGAGCTGCTTGGCCTCCTCCTCGTCCACCGCGTTGGCGAAGCCGTAGCGGAACTGGTCGTAGGTGAGCGGGACCGCGCGGTTGCGGTTGGCGGGATTGCCGAGCACGGGCGCGGACGACTTCAGCGCGGAGATCGGCAGGGGCAGCACGCCGCGGAACGGCGCCGGGTCGATCGCCACCGACGCCGCCGCCAGGCCGCGCCCGGCCAGGATCTGGGTCAGCAGCCCGCCGAAGGAGTGCCCGACGATCGCCGGCTTCCTGGCCAGCCCACCGATGATCTCCTCGAAATGGTCGGCCACCTGCCCGACCGACTTGTGCGCGAACACCTCGGGATGCGCCTTGGCCTCCTCGACCGTGTCGGGATCGTCCGGCCACCCCGGCGTCAACGCCGCGTAGCCGTTGTTCTCGAACAGGGCCGCCCAGCGGTCCCAGCTGCTGGGCAGCAGCCACAGGCCGTGGACGAACACCACCGGCGTGCGCCCGGTCGTGTTGGCGCGCTCGCACTGGGCGAGCTCGTGCTCGGTGATCGTCATGTCGCTCTGCGGGCTGCTTGACCCAGCGCTGGTCATGGCGGTTCCTCCTCAGGAGGGGATGCGGGGCGAACAACGGATGCCTATACAGTAAGA
>Ga0307278_10001257_pt1 | contig 12643 bp, 16 predicted proteins | sample ER_DNA_117_FD_194482 | JGI IMG/M metagenome (GOLD analysis project Ga0307278, IMG submission 194482) | Bulk soil microbial communities from the East River watershed near Crested Butte, Colorado, United States - ER_DNA_117 | ecosystem: Environmental > Terrestrial > Soil > Floodplain | place... | reverse complement strand
GCTGACCTGGAACCGCTCGGCGGCCCGGGCGGCCGGCCAGCCCTGGTCCACGACGGCGCGGGCCAGCCGCAGCCGGCCGAGCTCGGTCAGGGGTGCGTTACGGTGAGGCACGAGGACCTCCTGGGTCCGGGGTGGGTGCTTGGCAGCTCCACACCAGACCCGGAGGTCCTCCTTCAGATCAACTCCGCCTAGGACGACTCGCCCTGCACCAACCTCCCTGGGCAGTACACCTACGCCCGCAACCGTGCCACGGCTGCGCCATCGATGGCGCCCCGCACTGCCTCCTGCACCACCACTAATCGTGCACGCCGATCAGCCACTGGCGATCACCGCGGTGGCCAGCGGAGCCGACACCAGCCACCCGCGGACCTCGTTGGCCGCGTCGCGGCGGCCTGGCGGCGGGCGGCACGGTGACCGCGGTGCCCTGACACCCACCCTGTGGACAACATCCCCGGCTTGGCGGGAGGGCTGGAGATTGGCGTGGCGATGGATCACTGCTGCCAACGCCTCCCTAATGCCACCAGGGGATTGGGGCCTGCGGTGATTGCCTGCTACGACGGCGCGTCGTACGCTCGCAGCATGGACCGGCCCGCAGGTTGGAGACGGCTGCCGTGGACCGACGGCGGTGGTGACCGATGACCGCGGCCGGGTGGGATCAAGGCGCTGGCCCTCGGCGACGCGAAGCTGGTGGCAGCGGGCGCATCCTCCGAAGGTCGACGCGGGCGGTCTCCGCCGGCCGGTGGGCTGCCCTGCTGGTGGGCCTGCTTGCCGCGCTTGCGGTCCTGGCTGGCTGTCAACGTTCGGCGGTATCCGGCTTGGCCGCCCCCTCCACCACGGTCGCGCCGGTCGCGCCGGCCCGTCTTCAGCCGGGCCGGGTCGGCCTGGGTTCGGCGTCCAGCTACGTGGCCGTGGCCACCACCGACCTGGCCGCCCACGCCAAGCCAGGCGACGGCAGCCGCGTCGTCGGCCTGTTCCCGCAGACAACTCCGTGGGGCAGCCCGACGCCGTTTCTGGTCACCCAGGCCTACCGGGACGCCGCTGGGGCGACCTGGCTCAGGGCGCTGCTGCCGCGCCGCCCCAACGGCTCGGTCGGCTGGATCCGCCGCGAGCAGGTCCGCGTGCGCCCCGTGGCCGATGCACTGGAGGTCGACCTGTCGGCCCGCACGGTGCGGCTGCTGCGCGACGGCCGCACCGTGCGCACCTGGCCGGCCGGGATCGGCCGGCCGTTCACACCCACCCCGACCGGACGGTTCTACATCACCGTCAAGCTGCGCCCGCCGCAGATCTCGATCGTCTACGGCGCCTGGGCGCTGGGGCTGTCGGGCTACTCGGAGGTCCTGGAGCAGTTCGGCACCGGCGACGGCCAGATCGCCCTGCACGGCACCGCCAACTCCGCCGATCTCGGCAACCAGGTGTCCAACGGCTGTGTCCGCCTGGCCAACCAGGCGATCACCACGCTGGCCGAGACCGTCCCGCTCGGCACCCCGGTCACCATCCGAGCATGACGTCCTGGGCCGGTGGCACCGTCCCGCTGACCACCCCCGGGTTGCCCGAGTCCCTGCATAGCCGGCGGTGTGGCGGCCGTGCCGCCGACCAGCCGCAACCCAGCGTCGAGGAGGCGGTCCAGCGGCCATCGGCCACGCGGGGCGTGGTGCTGGTGGTGCCGCCCGGCCGACCTGGCCCACCGTCGACGGAACCCGTGCACGCCGGTTGCGGGCACCAGCAGGCCGATCCGTGCGTGGCACGGTGCCGCTGGTCGCTGCGTCGTCCGCCGGCTACGGTGCGGCCGCATCCCCACCACGCCGCCGCCGGGTCGGTGGCTGGTCGGCGACGGCCACCGCTGCCAGGGGTGACGGGACCGCTGACCGGTGCCGGTGCGATGCTCAGCTGAGCGGGCAGACCGGCACCCCGGCCACGCGCGCCAACGGCACCACCACCGCCAGCAGCGGCGCGGCCAGCGGCAACCCCAGCAGCAGCAGCCCGGCCACCAGCGTCGGTGCACCCCCCTGCCGCCGGGGCGTCAGCAGCCGGCTGACCCGCTCGGTGGCCGAGCCCACCGCGGCACCCAGCGCCGCCGTGGGCACCGCGGCATCCCCCAGGGCGGCCAGCGCCGCGGCGACCTGCCGGCGGCCGTGGGCGCGGGCGGCAGCGTCGTCAGCGGCCAGCTCGACCAGCATGGTGACCGCCTGGGCGGCCAGCCGCGCCGCGGGCAACCATGGGAAGCCCACCCGCAGCAGCCGCGCGAGCAACACCAGCCGGTGGTGGCGGCCGGCCTGGTGGGCGCGCTCGTGGGCCAGGACGGCGCCCAGCTGCCCGCCGTCAAGCCGGCGCAGCGCCGCGCTGGACACCACCACCGGACCGTGCTGGCCGGGCAGGCAGTAGGCGAACGGGTGCCCATGCTCCAGCACGGTGACCCCGGGCATGCCCACCGCTGGTGTGCCGGCCAGCACCAGCAGGTCCTGGTGGCGGCCTGCCGCTCGCCTGGCCCGCAACCCGGTCGCCGCGCCGCCGACAAGCAGCCCGCCAGCGACGATCGCGAGCAGCAGCAGCCCGGCGAGGGTGGCGGTGCTGCTGGCGTCAGGGGTCGACAGCGCGGTCCGCAGCGCCATCACGCAGGTCCGCAGCAGCTCGGCGACCCCTGGTCCCAACGGGTCGGTTGGCAGCAGCAGCAGCAGGCCAGCCAACGCGACCGCGGCCAGCGCACCGACCGGGCTGGCAAGCCACAACCAGGCGGCGAGGGTGGGCCAGCGCTCCAACCCTCGCAGCCGCCGCAGCAGCAGCGGGGTGCCAGCACCCAGCGTCAGCGCCGAGGCGGCGACCATCAGCAGCGGGGTCATGGGGGACCGCGCCGGCGGGGGGTTGGGCGGCTGCGGGTGGCGTCCAGCGCCGCCCGGAGCGCCTCGGCCTGCTCGGGTGGGATCTGCTCCACGAAGTGCAGCAGCACCGCGGGTCGGTCGTTGCTGCTGCCCAGCACGCTGGCCATGAGCTCGGCGGTGTAGGCGGCGCGGGAGCGGGTCGCCAGGTAGGTGTGGGCGCGGCCGCGACGCTGCCGGCGCAGCAGGCCCTTGCCGACCAGCCGGTCCATCACCGTCAGCACCGTGGTGTAGGCCACCGGACGCTCCCGGGTCAGCTCGTCGACGACCGTGCGGCCGGTCACTGGGCCGTCGGCGGCCCAGACGACCTCCATGATCGCCCGTTCCAGCTCGCCGAGCCCTCGCAGCCGCACCTGTCCTCCCATGCTCACCGCATCCGCCGGTCCGGCCAGCTGACACGGGCGTGCGGTCGCGTGGGTATCATCGCCGGCCGGTCAACCCGGCGGCACCGGTGTGCCGTTGCGCGAGTCCTGCGACGGGTCCAGCGCCGCCGCCGACGCGGGGTCAGCTGCGGGGTCCGCGTCCGGGAGGCGGGCGCGGAGTTCGGCGAGGTCGCGTTCCAGCTGGGCGACTCGTGCCGCCGTGGGGAGCTCCTGCTGGCCGGCGCGGCCCTGCCGCTGCGGTCGCTCCCGGTTGCGCATGGCCCACAGGCAGCCAAGCATCAGCAATGGGCACAGCAGCAGCGGCAGGATGGTGAGCAGCCGGGTGAGCATGCCGCCTCCTCGACCACGTGCGAGCCGTCCGGTGACGCCTCCTACGATACGTCGTAGCATAGGTGGCCGCGATGTCGAACACCACCCCGACCCTTGACCAGAACCCATCGCGGCGCCCGGCCGGCCGTGCGCTGCGGCGGGCGCTGCCGACACTGGTGCTGGTCGCGGTGCTGCTGCCCGTCCTGGTCGTCGGGGTCCTGCGGGTCCAGCGGCGGGTCGAGGACACCGGCACCGCCGGGTTCATCGTCGCCGACCAGGAGGCGATCGAGGCCGACGTGCCCCACCGCGTGGTCGAGGTCAAGGGCGAGTTACTGGCCGACGGCTCCTCATGGTCATCGACCTCGGCCCGTGGGTCGGTGCTGGTGGTGAACTTTTGGGCGTCGTGGTGCGGTCCCTGCCGCGCCGAGCAGCCGGAGCTGAGCCGGGTCGCCCGCGCCTACCGCAGCCGGGGCGTGCGGTTCATCGGGATCAACGTGCGGGAAAGCCGCGGCGCCGCCCAAAGCTATGCGGAGGAGTTCCAGGTCCCTTATCCGTCGCTGTACGACCAGGCCGCCCTGAACGCGGCGCGGTTGCAGGCGTTTGCGCTGCCGAGCACGTTCATCCTGGACCGCGAGGGAGTGGTGGCCTACCGGCTGACCGGCAAGACGACCGTGGCGATCCTGTCGGCCCGACTGGACCGGCTGCTCGCCCAGGGTGGGCGGTGGGTCGGCTGAGCGCCGCGTTCCTGGTCGTAGCCGCGTTCCTGGCCGGCATGGTCAGCATCACCTCGCCGTGCTGCCTGCCGCTGCTGCCCGGCTACCTCGCGTATGTCGGTGGGGATCCACGCCACACCAGCTCACGGCGCACCATGGTCGCGGCCGGGCTGTTCGTCCTCGGCTTCGGGGCCACCTTCACCGCCCTTGGCGCCAGCGCGTCGTGGCTGGGGGCGGTCCTGCTGACCAACCAGCCGCTGCTGCTGCGCGCCGGCGGGCTGCTGGTGGCGGCCGTGGGGGTGGCGACCATGCTCGGCGCCGGCCTCCCCGGGCTGTCCGGTGAGCTGCGGCTGGTCGCCCTGCACCGGGTGCCCCGCGGGCCGGCGTTCGCGGCCCCGCTGGGGGTGGCGTTCGGGCTTGGTTGGACACCCTGTATCGGGCCGGTGCTGGCTGGGCTGCTGGCCACCGCCGCCGCCAGCGGGACCGCCGCGGTCGGTGCCGGGCTGCTGGCGGTCTATGCCGCTGGGCTGGCGGTCCCGTTTCTGCTGCTGGCCTGGGCGGTCACCCGCGGGCGCGCCGGGGTCGTGTGGCTTGGCCGCCACCACCACACCCTCGCTCGCGCCGGCGGCGCCCTGCTGGTCGTGGTCGGGCTCGCGATGGCCGCCGGCGCCTGGACCCCCCTGTTCGCCCCGCTGGTGCGGCTGTTCGTCCGCTCCGGCTGGCCGCCCATCTGACCGGCCATGCGCCCACGTCGTGTGCTCGCCCTGGTCGCCGTCGCGGCCCTGCTGGCCGCCTGCTCACAGCCGCAGGCCGCTCCCGGCGCTGGTGGTCGGCCGGAAGCGTCGGCCTCCACGAGCGTCTCCACCAAGCCGGGCGTGATCCGGGCTCGCTTCGCCGGGTTCGCCGGCGGGCCCGGGTTTGTGCTGCCTGAGGACCAGCGCGGCCGCCCGCTGGTCCTCAACGTCTGGGCGTCCTGGTGTGTCCCCTGCCGCAAGGAGATGCCGGCGTTCCAGTCGGTGTACCTGCGGGTGCGCGGGATGGTCGGGTTCCTCGGCGTTGACTACCTCGACGAGGAAGGCGCCGCCCGACGCCTGGCCGCCGACACCGGCGTGACCTACCCGCTGGCGGCCGACCCCAAGGGCACCGAGGTCGCCAAGCTGGGCGTGACGGCGCTGCCGACGACCTTGTTCTTCTCGGCCGACGGAGTCCTGCGTGGCCGCCGCTTCGGCGAACTGAACGCCGACCGGCTGCGCGCAGCGATCCGCAGCTACCTCGGGCTCGAGGTGCCATGACGATCTGCTCCGGCCGCGCATGTCGGTGTCGACGGTCGGGCCGCCGCAGCTGCCGCTTCGCCTGCGCTGGGAGCGGGAGGACCGGCATCCCACCCTGGCGCCGCTGGCCGCTGCTGGCCTGCTGGCCGCCGGGGTGCTGGCGGTCGTCGGCCTGCCGCCGGTCGATCTGCACGGGCCGCTGCATCGCCTGGGGATCATGGACCCGCTGTGCGGCATGACCCGCGGGGTGGTCGCGGTGCTGCACGGCCAGCTCGGCCAAGCCGTTGCCTACAATCCGGCAAGCCCGCTGCTGGTCGCCGGCGCTGTGCTCATGCTCGGGCGGTGGCTGGTGGGCCGGCTGACGGGCCGCTGGCTGGACGCCACGCTGCGGCGAACCCCCTGCACCCTCGGCATCGCCGCCACGCTGGTGCTGGTGCTGTGGGTCAATCAGCAGGCCCACGCGGCCCTGCTGCGCTGACCGCCAGCGTCGAGTCAGGCCTTGAGTCCGGCGACCGCGTCCTGGACCTTGCCGAATGGCACGTGCATCTCCAACGACACCACGCGGAAGCGGATCCGCCCGTCGCGGTCGATGAGCCAAAACGAATGGGTCGAGAACGGTCCCATGCTGCCTGGCAGGTCATAGATCCCAAACGCCCTGGCGACCTGCGTGGAGGTGTCAGCAAGGATCGGCACGTCGACGCCGAGCCGGCGGGCCATCTCCCGGGAGGTATCCAGGTCCTGCACCGTGACGGCGAACACCTCGGTGCCCTCCGCCTGGAAGCTAGCCTTGGCCCGCTGCAGCTCGACCAGCTGCGCCTCGCACGGGCTTCACCCGGCGTGCTCGTAGAAGTACAGCAGCACATTGCGCTTGCCCCGGAAGCTGGCCACATCCACGGTCTGGCCGCTGGTGGACGCCAGCCGCACCGCCGGTGCGGCCTCCCCGACCGTGCGGACCCCACCCGCCGGTTGCGCGCTGCTCCCACTGTCCTGGCGGCCGGTGAGCCAGACCACCGCGACCACGCCCAGCACGACGACCACGGCCAGCGGCAGCCATCGCGCCCAGCCGGCCGTGGGTCCTGCTGGCTTGGTGGGAGCGGTGGCGGGCGGGCGCTTGCGGGGCGGGCGGGTGGACTTGCTCACGGGCTGACTCACCTGCCTGACCGATGAGATGACGCTGCGGCGATACTCGTAGCCTGGGTCGAGCCGTTATCCTACACGTCGTAGGAACCGGTGGAGGAGACCCATGCCAAATCTCGGTGCGGCGCCGCGCGGCCGAGCCCTGCGGCGGCCGGGCGTCCGCCCGGCGCTGCACCAGGGGTCGGCCAGGTGAACCAGACCGTGGTGCTCGCCCACGTCGAGGGGGCCGTGCACGGCGGCGGCGCCGCGCAGCTGCTGCGAGCAGGCCCGCTGCTGGCCCTGCTGCTGGTGGTGGCCTGGGCCCTGTTCGAGCGAGTCGGCACGGCGGCAGCCACGCCACGCAGGCGGCTCGGCGCGGGTGCGGCGGTCACTCTCGGCGCAGCCGGCGTCATCCACCTGGCCCTGGTCGGTCAGCATGCCGCACAGAGCCTGACCAGCGGCGTGTTCTTCGCCGCCGCCGGGGTCATGGAGCTGCTGCTGGCGGTCGCGCTGTGGCGAACCCCCCGATCGCGTCGGACCGCGCTGGCGGCCGGGGTGACGGTCGGGGGCCTGCTGGTGCTGTACGGGACCTCGCGGCTGTGGAGCATCCCGGCGTTCGGGGGCCAGGAGGCCGTCGACACGCTGGGGCTGCTCACCAAGCTGCTGGAGCTGGCCGGTGCGGCCCTGGCCGCCGCCGCAGCCGGTCCCTGGGTGTTCCGACCCATCGGGCCCCAGGTCATCGTGGGCGCGGCGGCCCTGGCCGTGGCGCTGGCCGCCCAAGGCGTGTTCGGCCTGGGCGCCGAGCCGTGGCAAGTGGCCGTGGTCACCGTCATCACCGTCGCAATCGGCGCGGCCACGGGCTCCCGAAGCCGACAGGAGCTCGCGGTGGCCGCCGCCGACGGGGCGGTGCTGGCGCTGCTGCTGCGCGCTGACGGGCTGGTCCCCTACCTGCTGGCCGGCGTGGTCGCCGGGCTGCTGCGGGTGGCGGCCCGCCGGTCGGCACGCTGGGCGCTGGCGCCGGTGGCGGTGGCGGCGCTGCTGGTCCTGGCCGTGCCGCCCCTGGCGGCGCGCATGGAGATCCTGCACGTGAGCCACCCGGGCGACACCGTCGCGTGGATGGTGGCGTTCCTGGCCGCCGTCGCGCTTGCTCTTGGGGTGTGGCGGTCGGGTCGCCTGCCGGTGGTCGCCGGGTTCTTCGCCGCCCATCTGGGCCTGCAGGGGTTGCGGCTGCTGGCCGGGCAGACGAGCCTGGAGGCGGTCGAGGTCCCCGCCACCTCGCTCGGGCTGTTCCTGCTGGCCACGGTGGTGCTCGCCGACCCGCAGCTCACTCCCGCAAGCGCGCTCCCCGCGGTGCTGGTCGGTGCGCTGGCCGGCGGGATCGACGTCGCCCTGCGCGCGCTCGGAACTCCGTATACGCCGCTGCTGGCGGTCGCGGTCGCCCTGGCCGTCACCGGCCCACTCCGGCCCACGCCCGTCGCGGCCTCTGACAAGGCCGCCCAGGCGTTGGCGGCCAGCTCCCCAGCACGCGGCGAGACCGGTCGCGGTGGAAACGAGCCGGGGTGATCTCGTGCCGCTCGTCGCGTTCTAGCGGTCCGACCCGCCGTGGGCCGTTGGGTGGGCACCAAACCGACCACCCCAAACAGCAGCTCCACGAGCAGAGGCGGCGAGGGCGAGCTGCCGGGGGGACCGCACAGCCTGGGTGAGCGCGCCCGAGTCTGGGCGGTCAGGCTAGGTAGGCGAGGCTGGTCATCATGCCCGCCTCCATGTGGTAGAGGTTGTGGCAGTGCACCACCCACTGCCCAGGGTTGTCGGCGTCCAGGTCCACGGCCAGCCGCTGCATGGGAGCGACGATCACGGTGTCCTTGCGCGGGCCGGCGCCGGCGGGGTGCTGCACGGCGAAGGTGTGGCCGTGCAGGTGCATGGGGTGAAACATCATCGACGGGTTCTCCAGGACCAGCCGGGTGCGCTCCCCGGCGCGCAGCGGCAGCGGGCGGTCGGGGTCGAAGGTGCGCCCGTTGATCGTCCAGCGGAACTCCCCCATGCCGCCGCTCAGCGTCAGCCGGTGGGTCCGCTCCGGCGACCGCGAGCCCAGCGCGACAGCAGGATCGGCCCGCAGCCGGGCCGGGTCGAGCAGCCGGCCATCCAACTCGGCGGGGCGCGCCCGGGCCGGTGGCGGGGCGCCGCGGCCGGCCCGCAGCAACCCGCGTGCCTGGCCGCGTTTGCCCTCCGCCACCGCGACCAGCGGGAACACGCCCTCGTGGAGGTCGACGAGCAGGTCGTAGCGTTCGCCCATCGCCAGCACCAGCGCGTCCACGGTCACCGGGTGCAGCGGGTAGCCGTCGCTGTGGGTGACCTGGAGCCGGTGGCCGCCAAGGGCAACCCGGAAGGCGGTGTCGGCGGCGGCGTTGATCAGCCGCAGCCGCAGCCGCTGGCCCGGCCTGGCCACGACGGTGGCCGGGTCCTCGGGGGGTCGGCCGTTGAGCAGGTAGCGGGGATAGGCGACCTCCCCGCCCGAGCCACCAAGCGGGCCACCCGCCGCCGCGCCCGTCATGCCCCGCATCATGGCGTCCATGCTCATGCCGCCGGAGCGCTGCAGCGAGGCCAGGATCGCCGCCGGGGTGGGGCCGAGCCCGTCGGTCCAGTCGTCCAGCACCACTACCGCCTCGCGGTCATAGCGGCCAGGCTCCTGGGGGTCCTCGACCACCAGGGCCGCATACAGCCCGCGGTCCAACTGCAGCCCCACGTGCGGGTGGAAGAAGTAGGTGCCGGGGGCGGGCACGGTGAACTCGTAGGTGAAGTGCCCGCCCGGCTGGACCGGCGGCTGCGTCACTCCGGGCACGCCGTCCATGTCGTTGCGCAACGCCACGCCGTGCCAGTGGATGGTGGTCGCCTCGGGCAGGCGGTTGTCCAGCCGGGCGCGCAGCACCTCCCCGGCGCGCACGCGCACCAGCGGACCCGGCACGCTGGCGTTGTAGGCCCAGGTGGTGACCGGCCGGCCCGCCAGCTCCAGCGTCACCGGCGCGGCGGTCAGCGCCACCTGGCGGACCGGTGCGCCCGCCCGCCGCCGTCGCGCCTCGGTCGCCTGGACCGCTGGCGCGGAGGGCCCGACCCGGCCGCGGCCGGGTCGGCGGTCGCAGCCGCCGACCGCGATCCCCGCGGCGGCCACGGCAGCGGTCGCCAGGACCTGCCGGCGCGACAGCGGCATCGTCGGTGACATCCTGTCCTTGCTGGTGTGGTTGGCCTGGCTCGGGTGGCCACCCGTGGTCAGGGAGCCGTCCCGATTCTAGGAGCGACCAAGCGCGGCGGCGCCAGCGGCGAGCTGGCGAGGTCGTTGCGGACCAGGTCCTGGTCGATGGCGATGGCGGCGATGGCGCCCTCGGCGGCGGCGATCACCACCTGGGCGCCGGGGTGCGGCATGGTCGGGCGTCGTGCCATGTCGCCGGCGGCGAATACGCCAGCCACGCTGGCCTGGCCGAAGTCGCCCACGCTGACCGAGCCGTCCTCCAGCAGCACGCAGCCGAGCTGGCCGGGCAGGGCGCTGCGCTGGCGGGTCGGCGGATGCAGGAACGCCGCCCGCCGCTCCAGCGGTGCACCGGTGGCGAGCACGATCCGCGCAAGCTGTCCGTCGTCGCCCTCCAGGCGCACGATCGGCGCTTGGTGCAGCCGCACGCCCCGGGCCGCTAGTGGCGCTCGGGCCGCCTCGGCCAGCGGCGCCGGCAGTGGGCCGTTGCTGCACCACACCACGTCGTCGCTCCAGCGGGTCAGGTGCACCGCCAGCTGGAGGGCGCGCTGGTCGGTGCCGAGGACCGCCAGCGGCTGGTCGCGGACCTCCCAGCCGTGGCAGTAGGGGCAGTTGAAGACGCTGCGTCCCCACAGGCCGGCAAGCCCGTCGATGGCGGGCAGCTGGTCGACCACGCCGGTCGCCAGCAGCAGCCGCCGCGCCCGCTCCCGCGTGCCGTCGGCCAGCGTGACCACCAAGCCGTCACCCCCTGCGGTGGGGCTGACCGCCGCCACCTCGAGCTGCCGCAGCGCCACGCTGGGGTAGGCGGCAAGCTGGTCGCGGCCGATGCGGCCAAGCTCGGCGGGTGGCAGGCCGTCGCGGCTGAGGAACCCGTGCAGGTGGGCGACCGGGGCGTTGCGGGGCGCGCCGGCGTCGCACAGCAGCACCCGCCGTCGGGCGCGTCCCAGCAGCAGCGCCGCGTTGAGCCCGGCCGGGCCGCCACCGACGATGACCACCTCGAACATTGGCGTCCGTCTCCCGCGTCGACGTTAGTCCCACGAGTCTACTAGAGTTCGATAGTAGCTACTATGGAGAGATAGTAGAACGTGGAGGTGTGGTGGCGGCCGGCGCGCGGTCGGCGGCGCTGACGTCCCGGTGGCAGGTTCAGCCCACGACCGCGCTGGCCAGGCCCTGGCCGACGCACATTGCCAGGCTGACCGCCAGGATCAGGCCCCCAAGCGACAGCAGGCAGGCCGCCAGCGGCGGATGCCGCCGTGGCGGCTGGTCGCCGAGGAGTTGGCTGACCCGGGCGGGCCCCGCCCCGTCGAAGCGGGCGCCGATGGTCGGTGCGGCAGGGTTGGTGGCCCGCAGCGCCCGCGCCAGCGGGGTCCGGCCGACCCGGTCGATCGCGGCCCGGTCGGCGGCCAGCTCGGCCTGCTCCAGCCGACGCCGCGACCACCAGCCCGCCAGCGGCAGCCAGAACAGCACGTCGGCGGCGGCGCGAGCGGCCAGCCGGCGCAGCGGGTCACGCCGGCGGGCATGCTCGGCCTCATGGACCAGCACCGCCGCCAGCTCCTCCTCGCCCAGGGCGGCGGCCATCCCGGCGGTCATCAACACCCGCGGTCGCAGTAGCCCGGCGCAGAACGCCGAGGCTGCCGGGTCGTCCAGGCAGACGACCTCGTCGACGCCGCTGCGCTGTGCTGTTGCCACCAGCGCCTCCGGGGTGGGCAGCCGCGGCAGCGCGGCGACCGTGCGGGCGGCGCCGATCGCCAGCCAGGTGGCCCGGCCGATCCAGGCCGCAACGGCCAGCGCCGCCACCACCAGCACCGCGACCCCCAGGCAGCCGGTCACGGTCATCTGCCCGCAGAGCGCCCGGCCTGGATGCCATGCCAGCCGCGCCGCCACCAGCGCGCCGACCAGGGCGAGCAGGGCCGGCCGACCGGCCAGCGGCTTCATCGGCCCTCGAGCTCCTCCAGGCGGCGGCGCTGCTGGGGGGTGAGGGCGTCCAGGCGGGCCGCAAATGCGGCCAGGGCGGCGTCGCCGTAGCGGTCCAGCACCTGCTGGGCCGCCCGCTGGCTGTCGGTGGCAAGGAACGCCGTCGGCGTCCCTGCCGGCCGGTAGTCGTACGCACGCTTGCCGAGTGTGGCGTCGGCGACCAGCAGACCCTTGTCGGCCAGCCGCCGCAGGGTCGTCATCACCGTGGTGTAGGCCAGCTCCGGCATGTGGGCGCGCACGTCGCGGACGGTGAACGGCTCGGGGACCTGCCCGGTCCACACCGCGCGCATGATCCTGGCCTCCAGCCGGCCCAGCAGCCCCAGGGCACGGTCCAGCTCGGCCCGGGCCGGGGAATCCGGCCGGTCGGCCGTCACGGCCGTCCGCCTTCCAGGTCGGCGCGGCGCTGCAGGTACTCCTCGCGGGTCAGGTCACCGCGGGCATAGCGGAGGTCCAGCTCGGTCCGTGCCGGGCTCGGCCCCGCCGGCCCACCGGGAGGGCTCGAGGGGCGGGTCAGGGTGCGGGCCAGCCAGATGGCCCCGGCCACCAGCAGAGCCAGCACCACCACCATGAAGATGGCCCAGAACCACATGAAGCCGCCCATCATCCCGCCGTCCATCATGTTGCCGCCCATGCCCATCATCAGCTGGTGCATGCTGCCATGATCCACTTGGTTCGCCTCCCAAGTCGGGCTGCTCGCCTTCCTACTATCCTTCAATAGTTGCTACTATCGTAGTGTAGTGGAACGTGTCTCGCCACCCGAGTC
>Ga0307278_10001256_pt1 | contig 12646 bp, 13 predicted proteins | sample ER_DNA_117_FD_194482 | JGI IMG/M metagenome (GOLD analysis project Ga0307278, IMG submission 194482) | Bulk soil microbial communities from the East River watershed near Crested Butte, Colorado, United States - ER_DNA_117 | ecosystem: Environmental > Terrestrial > Soil > Floodplain | place... | reverse complement strand
GGCGGCATGGCGGTCGCCGGCGCCCCGGACGGGCCGCCCGACGACACGCGCTGGGCGGCGTTCCCGCGCGCGGCCTACTCGATCGTCGACAACTGGGACACCCTCGGCATGCGCGGAACCGGCTCGCGGCGCGTCGTGGTCGAGGACCTGTTCGTCCCCGAGCACCACACGGTGGCCTCGCCCAACCCCGAGCGCCCGGTCGTCGCGTTCCCGGGCCGCGGCGTGCACGAGAACCCGATCTACCGCGGCGGCGCGATCATGCCGCTCCTGGTCTCAGAGCCCGCCGCGGTGGCCGTCGGCATCGCCCAGGGGGCCATCGACCACTACGTCGAGCTGCTGCAGACCCGCCGGCAGTACGGCCCGGCCTCGCCGCTGCGGCGCGAGCTGACGATGTTCCAGCGCGACCTCGGGCAGGCCACCGCGCTGGTGGACACCGCCGAGGCGGCCCTCATGCAAGTGGCGGCGACGTGGACCGCGCAGGCGCACGACGTCGCGCAGCGCGGCGTCGAGGTCGGCGACGAGGCGCAGCGGCGGCTGCTGATGATCTGCCAGCAGGTCGTGGAGCTGTGCGCCGAGGCCGTCGACGTCATCTTCCGCACGGCCGGCACCACGGCGACCCGCAAGGGCGAGGCCGTCGAACGCTGCTTCCGCGACATCAACATGATCCGCACCCACGTCACGATGCAGTTCGACCGCACGTTCGAGAATGTCGGGCAGATGCGGCTCGGGCTTGCGCCCGCGGGGTTCTTCTAGTCGAGGGCGTCGAGGTCGTAAGCCCGGTGCGGTCGCGCGGCGCCGGTTACCGGCTCTCGGCGCGCGCGTCGCGCGTGAAGCGCTCGCCGCGCGGCTCGTGTCGATCGCTGGGCGCGAGGAAGCGCTCGACCAGCTTCCTGGTCGCTCTCTGGACGACCTGCGCGTCGACGGCGCCCAGCTGCCGGTTGGCGCGCCGGGTGACGACGAGTACCGCGCCGACGGCACGGTCCTCGTGCACGAGCGGGGTCGCGAGCGCGGCGCTGCTGGGCTCGCCAGGGCCGCCGGTGGACTGGACCTCGGCGCCGCGGCCACTGTCCAGGACGCGCGAGAGGAGCATGCCGTGCTCGGGCAGCGCCTCGCCGACCGGCAGGCCCGTCTCGGCCACGACTGCCGCGCGCTGCGGGTCGTCCGGATCGCGCAGGAACAGCGAAGCGTGGTCGACCTGCAGCACATCGGTGATGCGACGCAGGTCGATCGTGGCCAGGTCCGCCAGGGTCGCGCCGGGCTTCACTCCCCAGGTCACCTGACACTCCGACGCGCATCCGCGCGCTCTGCTGATGTCATCCAAAGCTTCAATGCATCACCCCGTCCATGAGGCTGAATCGTTTGGGAAGGGATGCTCCGGAACCCCGCCGTCTATGTGCGGGTGTGGACGGACAACCGATGGCGGTGCGGCAGGCGGCGCAGATCGGCCTGTGAACGGCAGGTGAGCGGCGCGGCGGTAACCGTCCGGCGCCGGCGCCCGCGGCCCTTAGCGCAGCGCCGCCTGCAGCACCCGGCGCGCGATCGGAGCCGCGCTCGTGCCTCCGAAACCGGCCCCGACGAGCATGACGGCTACGGCCACCGTGGGCTTCGCGGCTGGAGCGAAGGCGACGAACCAGGCGTCGGCGTCCTTGGGATTGGTCGAGTTCGGGCGCAGCTCGGCCGTGCCGGTCTTGCCGGCGACCTGGACGCCGGGGATCGCGGCGGCCGTGCCCGTGCCCGAGCGCACCACGCCGAGCATCATCTCGCGCACCTGCGCGGCGACGTGCGTGCTGACCACGCGCCTGCGCAGCACCTTGTCGCTGCGCACGATGCGCGGGCGCGCACGGCGGCCGCGCTCGCCGATCGTGGCTCCGACCACCGCCATCTGCAGCGGCGTCGCCAGGTCGCGATCCTGGCCGATGGCGCTCGCGCCGACCGCGAGGCTGTCCTTCAACTCGCGGGCCGCGGGGATCGTGCTCGCCTTGGCATCAGGCACCCGCGGGCGCTCGTTGAAGCCGAACGCCTCGGCCATCCGCACGAGGCGGGTGGCGCCGAGCTTCGCGCCGAGCGGGGCGAAGACCGAGTTGCAGGAGTCCACGAAGGACTCGGTCAGCGAGCCGCCGCACGACTCGCCGCCGGCGTTGCGCAGCCTGACCCCCGAGAGGGTCGCGGAAGTACGCACCGGATAGGAGCTCGACGGCGTGGCGATCCCCGCCTTCAGCGCGCCGGAGAGGGTGATGATCTTGAACGTCGACCCGGGCGGCTGCGGGGCCGAGACGGCGAGGCCCGCCAGCGCGAGGACCGAGCCGTCGCGCGGGCGCACCACGGCCACGCCACCCAGCTTGCCGCCGAGCGCCGCGGCGGCCGCGCGCTGCAGCCCGGGCCGGATCGTGGCGTGCACCGAGCGCCCGCGGCGCCGTTTGACCGTGGCGACGACCCGCTCGCCGAAGCGCAGCTGCGCCCCCGGTCGGCCGGCCAGGCGCTCGTCGTAGAGGCGCTCGAGGCCCGTGCCCCGGTCGTCGCCCGACGGCGCACGCCCGGCGATGGCGGCGGTCGCCGGGTTCGCGGCCAACAGCCGGCCGTCGGCGCCGAGCACCTGGGCGCGCGTCGGGCGCGCCAGCACGATGCGGCGCACCTGCTCGCCGGCGCGCAGGCCGGGCAGGCGCAGGTGCGGCGCCCACGCGATCCGCCCCTTGCCGTCCTCGTCGTGCGCGGACAGCACGATCGCGCCCCGCAGCGTCCCGAAGATCCGGGTGGGCATGACGACCGGCAATGCGAAGCGGCCATCGGACCGCTCGGTGATGTGCCCGACGCGCACGCTCTGCACCGTCGCCGCGCTCTCGGCCGAGCGTACGAGGCGTGCCAGCCGAGCCCGCGGATAGGCTGCGCGGCTGCGCTTGTCGAGCATGGCCCACATCCCGGCGGGGTCGCGGCGCGCCCACGAGGCGGCGAAGCTCTCCGCCGCGCCGCGCCGCACGTCGGCGGCGTGATGACGGTCCACGACGAACCAGATCGCCGCGCCGGCCGCCGCCGCCAGCACGAGCACGACGAGCAGCGCCCTCGCGGGGACGCCGCCACGGCCGCGGCGCCGGCGGCGACCCGGTTCGAGCCACGCCACGCCGGAGCGCCGCGGCGGGGCCGAGGAGAACATGGAGCGGCGACGGCGGCGGCGCACACCCCCTTGTCTAGCGTGCTCGGCGGCGGGATGCGTTGCCACGCCGGTGCTGCCCCACTGCGTCACCCCAATCGGGTGCATACTGAGGCTGGTGGCCCGACAGCAAATGCCTGCGCCTGACGTGGTTTCCGATGGTGTCGCCTTCGAGGTCGAGCGCTTCGAGTGGACTGCGAGCGACCGCCTCGAGGTGAGCGGGCGCTGGTACGGGCTGCGCGGTCATCGCTTCGTCAGGCCGGCGCTCGTCGTGCAGGTGGGCGACGAGCAGCGCCGGATGCTCGCCGTGCTGGACCACAAGCCGTGGGCCGCCGACGACGGCGAGGAGTGGATGGCCGCGTTTCCGTGGGAGGGCCCGCCGCTGGAGCTCACGGCCGCCGAGCTCGAGGTGGCGCCGAGCCTGGCCGTCGACCTGCCCATGCCGCGCGTCCCGGGCCAGCGCGGCAAGGCGCCGGCGCCCCCCGAGGGGCCGCTTCCCGCCCGGCGCGGGCCCGAGAAGCCCGGCCCGCCGCCCGCGAAGCCGGCCGCGCCGCCCGCGACGCCGAGCGCGGCCGAGGCAGTGCCCGAGCCTGACAACGCCGACGAGCTGGCCGCCCTGCGCGCCCAGCTCGCCAGCGAGCAGGCCACCGTCCGTCGCCTGACCGCGGACCTCGAGGACGCGCATCAGGGGCTCGCCGCCGCCGCGGGAGCCGCCGACGACCGCGACGCGCTCGAGCGCGAACGCGACGCCGCGGTCGCGGCGCGTGACGAGGCCCTGGCGCGCGCCAACATCGACCACGACGCGGTCATCGAGGAGCGCGACCTCGCCGTGCACGAGCGGTCGGCCGCGCTGTACGAGCGCGACGAGGCCCTCGACGAGCGCGCCGCAGCCAACTTCGAGCGCAAGAACGCGATCGCCGAACGTGACGCGGCCTTCGCCGAGCGCGATCGCGCGGTCGAGGCGCATCGCGCCGCCGTCCGCGACCTCGAGGCCCTCGAGCGCCGTGTGGCCGAGGCCCAGCAGGCGCGCGCCGCAGAGATCGCCAGCCAGCCGGCCGTCGGGCCGGTGAGGGCCACGCCCGGTGGCCAGGACGACTCGCCCCAGAGGCCCGGCCTGGCGTGGGCACAGCGCATCGTCGCGCTGATCGTGCTGGTCGTCTGGGCGATCGTCGTCTACAAGGTCCTGGACGGCCTCGTCTGACGCCTGGGCGGCGGCGACGGCCCTCTAGGCGCCGACGCCGAGCAGGTGCTCGCAGAGCACGCGCGCCACGTCCGCGTGGACGGGCTCGGTGTCGTCGAGCGGCGCGTCGTCGAGCTCGACGAGCGCGCCCTCGCACAGCGGGCAAGCGGCGACCGGGAACGTCACGGCGGGGCGCGCGTCCTCGTCCCACCGGCTTCCACACGTGGCGCAGACCAGCATCCGGGCCGACCCTAGCGGGGTCAGCGTCGCCGCGCCATCAACATCAACATTTAGGCAACCTTGGCCACGGCGCGCTGCAGCTCGCCGATCGAGAAGGCGCCCTCGAAGCGCGTGCTGATCCTGCCCTTGCGATCGATGACGAAGGTCCACGGCTCGCTCGCCAGCTTCCATGCCGCCACCTGCGAGCGCACGCCCTTGTCGACCTTGTTGTCCTCGTAGATCTCCTGGTGGATGAAGGCGACGCCCTTGGGCGCACCCGCCTTGACCTGCTCGACGATGTCGACCACCGGGCCGCACACGCGGCTCGCGCACAGCAGCGGCGTCGCGAAGGTGACCACGACGGGCTGCTTGCCGAGCACGTCGGCGAGGTCGGTCTCCAGGAGGTCCTTGGCGAAGGGCCGGCGCGTGTCGAGCTGGGCGGCGTCGCCGCCGACGTCGGTCAGCGTCTGGGTATGGACCTTGATCGCGCGGGCACCCGCGTCGGGCGGGCCGCCGCTCCCGCTGGGCGTGACGTTGACGGGGAAGCCGTTGGTCACCAGCAGGCGTCCGTCGAGTTTGGCGATCGCCACGACCGCCTGCTTGCCGTTGCGCTTGAACGGCACGTCGGCGACGTAGACGGACTTGGCGGCGCCGGCGTCCTGGGCCACCGTCTGGCTCTGGAACTGCGGCTTGACTGCCAGCGACTCCGAGCGCGCGATGTAGGGCCCGCGCACGCCCGACCCGTCCTGGCCTGCGGTGTAGAGCGCCACCTCGGCGCCGGTGATCTGCTTGCGCGCGGTGTCGAAGAGCGCGAAGCCGTAGCGGTTGACGCCCTTGCGCAGGACCGAGACGCTCGGCGCCAGGACCGGGCCCTTGCCGTCGACCATCGACGCCAGATCGTTCACCGTCTTGCCGGTGGCCGACGGGAAATCGGCCGGTTGGCCGGTTGGCTCGGGCTGCGGGGGTGGCCGGTCGGGTTTCTTCGAACCGCCGCAGCCGGCGAGCAGCGTCCCGGCCGCGAGCAGCGCGAGGAGGAACGGGAGAGATCGATGCACGCCGCCCGAGTCTAGGCACAACCGATGCAATGCCGCGCCACATCCGACTGCGACGAGGAGGAGTGCCCGGGCGAGCGGCTCTAGACGAGCTCTTCGTCGCGCGCGCCGTCGCGCCGGCGCAGCCACCCGAGGCCGAGGAGCGCCGCCTCGCCGGCCTTGCGCTCGCGCACGAGGGTCTGGTGGTCGGCGATCGCGCCGCCCAGGTCCGCGTCGCCGCGCTCGGCGAGGATGGAGGCCGTCAGGTGAGCCTCGAGCGCGCGCAGCTCACGCACGGTCGCCGTGCGCGCGCGCTTGGCGCGCGCGAAGCGGTCCCATGCGCGCGCGAAGGACACGAAGCTCGTGCGCCCGCCGCAGCGATGCGCGGCAAGCATCGGGCATACGCCGCCGGCCCGATCGGAGTATGCCCCGACGATGATCTCGTGCGAGCGGATCCCCGTCAGCATCGCCTCGCGCGTGCGCAGCGGCAGGCAATCGATGGCCAGGCGGAGGTCGTCGACAGATGAACGCGTGCGTCCCATAGGCTTGCCCGCCTCGGAGGGTACGCCTTGGCCCTCGACTTGAACAGCAACATTCCTGTCCACTGAAAGGACGCTTGCATGAAGCTCGGCGTGCACCTCGGATATTGGGGCATGGGGCTGACCCGCGAGGATCAGCTCGCGATCGTCCAGGAAGCCGAGCGGCTGGGCTACGACAGCGTCTGGACCGCCGAGGCCTACGGCTCCGATGCGGCGACCATCCTGGGCTGGATCGCCGGCCAGACGACGAAGATCCGGATCGGCTCGGCGATCTTCCAGATGCCCGGGCGCTCGCCGGCGATGACGGCCATGACGGCCGCGACGCTCGACCAGCTCTCCGACGGGCGGATGATCCTCGGCATCGGCTCCTCGGGGCCGCAGGTGGCCGAGGGCTGGCATGGGCAGCGCTTCGCCCGCCAGATCCAACGCACGCGTGAGTACGTCGCCGTCGTGCGCCAGGCGCTCGCGCGCGAGCGCCTCGAGTTCCACGGCGAGACGCTCGAGCTGCCGCTGCCCGATGGGCCCGGCAAGGCGCTGAAGCTCACCATCGCGCCGGTGCAGGAGCGCATCCCGATCTACCTGGCCGCGATCGGCCCCAACAACACGCGCCTGGCCGGCGAGGTCGCCGACGGCTGGATCCCGACGCTGTTCTCCCCCGAGCACGTGGCCGAGTTCCGGCCGCTGCTCGACGAGGGCGCGGCGCGCGCCGGGCGCTCGCTGAATGGCTTCGACATCGCGCCCACGGTCCAGGTCTTCGTCACCGACGATCTCGCGGGCGCCCGCGACGCCATGCGACCGTTCATCGCGCTCTACGTCGGCGGCATGGGCTCGCGCAAGCAGAACTTCTACAACCAGCTCGTCCAGCGCTACGGCTTCGAGGACGCCGCGCGCGAGGTCCAGGACCTCTACCTCGAGGGCAAGCGCGAGGAGGCGATGGCCGCGCTCCCGGACGAGCTCATCGACCTCGTGTCGCTCGCGGGTCCTCCCGAACACGTGCGCGAGCGGCTGGCCGTCTACCGCGACGCCGGTGTCGGGACCCTGGGCATCACGCCGATGGCCTGGGACAGGGACGGGCGCCTCGAGCAGCTGCGGCTGGTCGCGGAGCTTGCCGGCGCCTGACCGTCCGCTGCGGCTGCTCCTGGGCGCCTTCGGCGACCCGGGACACGCGTTCCCGCTCATCGCGCTGGGAGGCGCGCTGGTCGCGCGCGGCCACGAGGTCGTGCTGCAGACGTGGTCGCGCTGGGAGGACGACGTCCGAGCTGCGGGGATGGGCTTCGAGGCCGCGCCCGAGTACCACGTCTTCCCCACCCGCGAGCGGCCGTTGAAGCCCTACGAGGCCGTCGTGCGTGCGACGGGGCAGACGCGCCCACTGGTGGCGGCGATGCGCCCCGACGCCGTGGTGGCCGACATCCTGACCCTGGCGCCGGCGCTGGCCGCCGAGCTCGAAGACGTGCCGGTGGCGACGGTCATCCCCCACCTCGATCCGCGCACGGCGCCGGGCTGGCCGCCGTACTCGCTGGGGGCGCGGCTGCCGCGCACGCCCGTCGGGCGGCGCGTGTGGCGCGCCCTGTCGCGCCTGACCGACGCCGGTCTCGAGCATGGGCGCCGCGAGCTCAACGAGACCCGCCGGCGCCTCGGACTGGGGCCGCTGCAACACGTGCACGGCGGGATCTCGCAGGCGCTGGCGCTGGTGGCGACCTTCCCGGCGCTCGAGTACCCGCGCGCGGCCGCGCTGCCGGCGACGCACGTCGTGGGTCCGCTGCTGTGGGAGCCGCCCGCGGCCGACGTGGAGCTGCCGCCCGGCGACGGGCCGCTCGTGCTGGTGGCGCCCTCGACCTCGCAGGACCCGACGCACCAGCTCGTGCGCGCCACGCTACGCGGGCTCGCGGACGCGCCCGTGCGGGTCCTCGCCGTCTGGAACGGCAGGCCGCTGACCGATCCGATCGACGTGCCGGCCAACGCGCGCCTCGTCGATTGGCTCTCCTACGCGCGCACGATGCCCCTCTGCGACGTCGTCGTCTGTCACGGCGGCCACGGCACGCTCGCGCGCGCACTGGCGAGCGGGTGCGTCGTGGTCGTCGTCCCGGCCGCCGGCGACATGAACGAGAGCGCCGCCCGCAGCGACTGGGCCGGCGTCGGGGTGCGCGTCCCGCGCCGCCTGTGCGCGCCGTGGCCTGTGCGCTTGGCGGTGGAGCGGGCGCTGGCCGAGCCCCGCCTGCGCGAGGGAGCCCGCGAGCTCGCGGCGTGGTCGCGCGAGCACGACCCGGCGGCGCACGCGGCCGCGCTCATCGAGACGCTCGCTGCGTGAGGCCCGCCGACGGCCTGTCGGACTGCGCGCTACGGTGCGTCGGTGGATCGCGTCGGCACATGAGGCAGTCCGGCGCCCGGGGCACCGGCGCGGCTGCGCTCGTCGTCTGCCTGCTCGTGTGGGCCGCGCCCGCGGCGGGCCAGGCCCTGCCGGCCTGCGCGCCGGAGAAGACGCTCGGCGTCAAGCTCACGACCACCGAGCGCGAGCTGGCCGCTCCGCTCGTCGCCACCCACGACGTCGAGGTGGCCGCCGAGTTCACGGGCTCGACGGTGAGCGAGACCTACGCGCCGCCGGCCGGCGTGAAGGTGGTGGCCGCCGGGAGGTCGGGAATCGTGTTCATCGTCCCGATCGCCGCGAGCGTCCCCATCACCGTGTCCTGGCGGCAGGCCATGGACCCCTCCGACCCCGCGAGCGAGCCCGACCACCCGCTGGAGAGCTGCGCCGCCTCGACCGTCGTCACGCTGCCGATCGTGCCGGCACGCCGCAGTCGCGCGGTCAAGCAGCGCCTGTGGAGCGAAGGGTCGCGACAGGGCTTCTCGTCGTTCGCCGTGGTGCCGGCCCTCAAGCAGCCCGACCTGTCGCCGCTGGAGATCTCGGCCCGGACGACCTCGCGCGTGGCCTTCCCGTCGCCGACGGCCGCGCCGCGGACGATGGCGGTTCCGATGCGGACCGTCGACCAGATCAAGTACGCAAAGACGCTGCCCGATCCGTTCCACCTCGGCGTGGCCGGGCGTTGCAAGCTGTACCTGCTGACGTGCGGTGCCGTCTTCAGCGAGGTGTCGCGGCCGTTCCTCGACACCGACGCCCTTGCGCGGGGCGTCGAGAAGGCGGACATCAACGGCGGCGCGAAGCTGCTCCCCCGGACCCAGCCGAGTCTCGAGGCCGCCCGCTACGGCGTCACGATCGAAGCCAGGCCGGGCGGCGTCCGCGAGGGCAAGCCCCGCCCGTTCGGCTACGACGTCCAGGTGCGCCAGTCCGGCCGCCTCGTCGCCCGCGTCCGCGTGGCGGGCCGCTGCGTCGAGCGGCGCCTCGCGCAGGGCCTTGTCGTGCAATGCCGGATCGCGCGACGGAGCGTCGAGCTGCACTGACCGGACGTCTCGTTGCCGTCCGAGACACGAACTAGTGTTCGTGTCCGTGGAGCGGGAGTGGTTGGCGGAGAGGCTGGCGAGCGGGGCGTCGATCGAGGCGATCGCCCGCGAGATTGAGCGGCATCCGTCGAGCGTGGCCTACTGGGTCCACAAGCACGGCCTCACGTCGTCGCACGCGCCGCGGCACGCGGCACGCGGCACCATCGACCGCGAGCTGCTCGCCGAGATCGTCGGCTGCGAGCTCTCGATCCGCGACATGGCGGACGTCTTTGATCGCAGTCCCACGACGATTCGCCATTGGCTAGGTCGACATTGCCTCGAGACTTCGCGCATGACGCGCGAACGGCTCGGCAAGGCCGCTCTGGCGGCGGGCTTGCGCACCGCGGAGATCCCGTGCCCGCGACACGGCATGACCCGCCACGTACGGCGCAAGGAAGGCTTTCGTTGCGCCCGATGTCGAGTCGAGCACGTCGCGGACAAGCGCCGTCGCATCAAGCGACAGCTGGTGCTCGAAGCTGGCGGAAGCTGCGAGTTGTGCGGTTACGACCGCTGCGTCGCAGCTCTCCAGTTCCACCATCTCGACCGAGCCACGAAGCGCTTCGCACTCAGCCAGGAGGGCGTGTCGCGCTCGATGGCTGAGGCGCGGGACGAGGCCGCGAAGTGCGTGCTCCTGTGCGCGAACTGTCATGCTGAAGTTGAGAGCGGAGCGGCCGATACTCCCGTAAGATCGACTGGCGACGGCGCCCGTCCGGGGTAGCTCAGTCGGACATTCCGGGGTAGCTCAATCAGGCAGAGCATTCGACTGTTAATCGAAGGGTTGTGGGTTCGAGTCCCACCCCCGGAGCTCGTCAATGGAACCACGAGAGGCCCGCCAGGCGGGCCTCTCGTGCTTCTGTGATCGGGGCGGCGCCGCCGGTCAGCCCGGCAGGGGCGCGCCGGTCTCCAGCAGCGTCTTGAGATCGCTGAGGACCCAGCTCCACCCGCCGCCGGCGTCGGCGATCTCGCCGGCGAGGTACGCCGCCGTGGTCGGGGCGTTCTCGAGCTCGTGGGTCACCGTGAGCTTCGAGGCGCCTCCCGGGCCCTCGTCGATCTGGAACGTGACGCGCGTAGGGCCTTCGGAGGCGATCTGCTCGTCCCAGAGGAAGCGCCACGTCTGGACGAGCCGGCGCGGCGGGTCCGCCTCGATGACCTCGCCGTCGACGAGCTGCTCGGCCATGCCCATCGCCCGCATCTCGTCGCTCGCGACGGACAGGTACGCGCCCCCGGGGCGCAGGTCGTACTCCGAGCGCGCCCGGTATCCGTACCTCTCCGTCCACTCGGGGCGGGTGATGGCGTCCCAGATCGCCTGGGGCGTCGCCTTGATGAACACCTGGTAGACCTGGGTGGTCACGCCGGTCTCCGTTGTCGTCGTGGTCATGCCGTTCCTTCCAGTTCGCTCTTGAGGTTCGCGAGCGCCGACACCTGGCGCTCGGTGTACTTGTCGATCCAGCGGTCGTGGATCAGGCGGATCGGGACCGGGTTGAGGAAGTGCAGCTTCTCCCGGCCCGAGCGCCGTGGGACGACGAGGCCCGCGTCCTCCAGGACGCGCAGGTGCTTCATCACGCCGAAGCGCGTCATCTCGAGCTCCGACTCGAGCTCCGTCAGCGTGCGGCCGTCACGCGCGAAGAGCCGGTCGAGCAGGAAGCGCCGCGTCGGGTCGCCGAGCGCCTTGAACACGCGATCGTCGTCGTCGGCCATGTCGTGAGAATACGTGACCTTTTGGTCACATGTCAAGAGCCGGCTAGTGTGCCGCTCGTTCGCGGTCGCGAGGGAGGCAGCACATGAAGTTCGGGGTCTTCGACCACATCGACGACGGCGGGCTCCCCGTCGGGCAGCAGTTCGAGGAGCGCCTGGCGCTGATCGAGCGCTACGAGCACGCGGGCTTCCACGCCTACCACCTGGCCGAGCACCACGGCACCCCGCTGGGGCACGCGCCCTCGCCAAGCGTCTTCCTCGCCGCGGCGACGCAGCGCACGACGACGCTGCGCCTCGGGCCGCTGGTCTACTGCCTGCCGCTCTACCACCCGCTGCGGCTCATCGAGGAGGTCTGCATGCTCGACCACCTCAGCGACGGCCGCCTGCAGCTCGGCGTCGGGGCCGGCGTGTCGCCGGTCGAGGTCGGGTTCTTCGAGGTCGACTGGGAGAGCCGGCGCGAGCGCTTCGACGAGACCTTCGAGATCCTGCTGGGGGGCCTGGCCTCCGACGAGCTGACCCACCACGGGCGCGACCACCACTACGACGGCGTTCCGATGACGCTGCGCCCCGTCCAGCACCCGCACCCGCCGCTGTGGTTCGGCATCTCGCACGCCGGCCGCGCGGCGTGGGCCGCCGAGCACGAGGTCAACGTCGTCGCGCTACTGCCCGCCGGGATGGTCAAGCCGATCACCGACGCCTACCGGGCCCAGTGGGAGGCGCGCGGCCGCGCGCCGCAGGACATCCCATTCATGGGCGTCTCGCGGCTCATCGTGGTCGCCGAGACCGACGACGAGGCGATGAGCGTCGCGCGCCGCGCATACCGCCCCTGGTTCGAGAGCCTCAACCTGCTGTGGCGCAAGTACGACATCCCGTCGCCGCTGGACGGCGTGCTCCCCGAGGACTTCGCCGACTGGCACGCCGCCGGCGCCGGGTTCGCGGGCACGCCGGCCAAGGCACGCGACTACATCGCCGCCCAGGCCGACGAGGCGGGGATCAACTACTTCTGCGCCGACCTCGCCTTCGGCGACATCACCTTCGAGGAGGCGGCGCAGACGGTCGAGCTCTTCGAGCGCGAGATCATCCCCGCCTTCGATCCGATCGCGGCGAAGTAGCCGCGGCTACTCGCGGCTGTGCGTCTCCTCCATGGAGCGCGCGATCGCGCCGTCGCGGCGGCGCTCGAGCTCCTCCCGCAACGCCACCAGGCGCCCGACGTCGCCCGCGGCGGCGGCCTTGGCGACCTCGATCTCGCGCTTGACGCGCTGCACCTCGAGGCTCAGGCGTTCGCCCTCGACCGCGGCCTCGGAGTTGCGCATGCCGCCCGAGAGCACCGTGAGCGCAGCGATGAGCGTCGCGAGCTCGTCGTCGCCCTCGGGAAGCGCAGAGCTGCCGCTGGCCAGCTGTC
>Ga0307278_10001255_pt1 | contig 12650 bp, 10 predicted proteins | sample ER_DNA_117_FD_194482 | JGI IMG/M metagenome (GOLD analysis project Ga0307278, IMG submission 194482) | Bulk soil microbial communities from the East River watershed near Crested Butte, Colorado, United States - ER_DNA_117 | ecosystem: Environmental > Terrestrial > Soil > Floodplain | place... | reverse complement strand
GAGCGCGACGGCCGCGCGCTCGAGCACGACGCTGTCGCGCAGCCGGCCCTGGAGCAGGGTCGTCCCGGCCGTCCAGACGAGGCCCGTGAGGACGCACAGCGCACCGATCAGGATCGCGGCGCGATGGCCCTGCGTCTCGGCTGCGGACAGGCCCGGGTTGTTCACGAGCTCCGTCCGGGCCTCGAGGACGGCGACGGCCCCGACGGCGGCCATGCCGGCGAGGGCGGTGGCGGCGATCGCACTCCACCGCCGCGGAGTCAGGAGCAGGAAGCAGAACGTGCCGAAGAGCGCGACGGCGAAGCCGCCACGCGAGGAGGTCAGATAGAGGACGGAGGCGAGCGCGGGCAGCGGCGCGAGCGCCAACCCTCGCAGGATCGCGTACCGGGAGTCGAGCGCGGCGCGCAGCAGCAGGGGGAACCCGATTCCGGTCAGGATCGCGAGGCCGTTCCAGTAGCCGAGCGGGTAGCTGAGCCGTGCGTAGGCGGAGGTGAGCACGGTGTCGAAGTCGTTCGTCGAGATCACGTCCGGGAAGAGGCGGCTCGTGAGAGCGAGCAGCCCGGTCGCCGTGATGCCGATCGCGAGCCCGTCCGCCCACTGTCCTGCGCTCCCGCGCGGCGAGACGAGCAGCACGAGCACGAAGACACCGAGGTAGAGGGCGACGCGGTCGAACTCGTCGAAGGCCCGCTCGGAGCTGACCGCCCACACGGTGGAGGCGAGCGTCCAGAGCCCGAACGTCAGCAGGAGGCCGCCGGTCACGAACGCTGTCTGCGGCAGGCGCGCGAGCGGCCGGAGGCCGAGGGCCACTGCGAGCACCACAGCCCACCAGACCCCGATCGCGAGCGAGGTCCGGCTGACCTCCCCGTAGCTCGCGTGGTCGAGTGCGACCAGGAACAGCCCGGCCCCGACGACGAGCGCCAGGGCATAGCCGCCGACGTCGATCCCGGGCCGTTCGGCGGCCCGCGCGGCCTGACGCTCGCTGAAGAGCGGGCTGCGGACGTATGTTCTCGCCTGGCTCATGCGCGTGCCATCCCCCGGGCCAGCCCCCGTCCGAAGACGATCGGGACGGCGACCGCGAGCGCCGCGAACGCGTAGAAGTAGTAGAACTGCATCGTCAGGTAGAAGGCGTTCGCGGCCATCGTGCCCACGAGCGCAGCCGTCAACCCCCAGACGAGCGGCCGAACGCGCCTCGCATCCGGATCGCGCATCCGGGTCAGCGCGTGCCCGACGACTTGGCCGTCCCGGAGGCGCCGGAACACGAAGAGGAGGAAGACGGCGAACAGCATCGTCCCGACGAGGCCCGTCTCCACGATCAGGGCGACGTAGAAGGAGTGCGGGCCCCAGTTGTCCTTGCCGGTCACGAACTCGTAGTACACCGAGAAGTTGTTCAGGCCCAGCCCGAACAGCGGATGCGTGTGCACGATGTTGGGGATGAACCCGTAGACGTCGAAGTGCGCCGACGTCGAGGCGCCGCTTGTCTGGGTGCGGGCCCGCAGGACCTGCTCGAAGAAGCCGAGGCGCCGGCTGACGACGTACGCGACGACGGCCGCTACCGCTCCAAGAGGGATGAGCGTCGCGCGTGAGATCAGCCGTCGCCGGTACGGCAGCGCGAGGACGACGACGCCGGCGAGGAGGCCGAGCGCACCGCTCCGCGACAAGGTCGCCACCTCGACGATGAGCAGGAATGCGAGCAGGACCGCGAGCGGCACCCGCAGGCGGTGGCCCCGCTCGAGCCGCAGGTAGATCGGCGTCAGGACGAGGATCGGGAGCACGAGCATGATCCCGAGGTGGTTGGGGTCGCCCGTGAGCGCGTTCGGCCGGTAGACGCTGGTGCCCTGGACGGCGCCGAAGATGTTGATGGAGCTGGCTCCGCCGGTCAGGGGCGAGAGCACCGTGGTGTCGAGGTCGCGGCCGGTCTCGGCCGCGCCGAGCTGGAGCACGCCGTAGAACGCGTTGGCGGTCACCCCTGCGAAGAACCAGCCGAGCGCATGCCAGTAGAACTCCCGCGAGCGGCGGGCGAGGTACGCGACCGCCGCCGCCAGGAAGAGGAAGTGGATGACGAACTTCACCATCCCCTTGCCGAACTGGTCGAGCGCCTGGTGTGTCTCGAGGTTGAAGAAGCCCATCAGGTAGACGAGGAGGAAGGCCGCGAGAAAGCCGAGCAGCGCGAGATCCGCGCGCGGGATGCGCCCGTCGGCGCGCGCAATCCGATCGGCGGCGAAGGCGACCAGGAAGAGAATCGTCAGCAGGTCGGCGAGGCTGACCGTGCCGGCGACCTGCCAGTGGATCTTCTCGAACGTGACGCAGAAGAGCGTCGCGAAGAAGAGCACGTCGGTCAGGCCGCTCCTCCGCCTCATTCGAGGCTCCGCATGAGGTCGGCGAGCTCCTCTGCGCGCGCGCGGCGCGAGAGGTGCTCGCGCTGCTCGTCGGTGAGGACTGCGCCGTCGAGCGCACCGGCGCGCCAGCGGGCGTGCAGGCCGGCGAGCGCCTCCCGCAGCCCGCGGACGTCGTCGGGTGCGACGACGATGCCCGTGCCCGTGCGCCGAAGGACCTGGGCCGCCGCCCCGTCGGTGGGCACGGACGCCAGAATCGGGCGCTCGGCGGCGAGGTACTCGAAGACCTTGGCGGAGATCACCCCCCGGCCTCGCCCGCCCGCCTCGGGGACGAGCAGGAGCAGCGCCTCGGAGTCGCGCTGGAGCTCGAGCGCCCGGTGCCGCGAGACATAAGGCACGAGCTCGAGGCGGTCGCCGATCCCGAGGTCCTCGGCCCATTCACGATCGGCCGCGCGGAAGTCCCCGACGAAGCGGGCGACGACGTCGAGGCCGGACTCGGCGAGCGCGGTGAGGAACGCGCGCGGGCTCCGCTTGCCGAAGAAGCTGCCGGTGTGCGTGATGCGAAAGCGTTCGGACGGTCGGTACTCGAGCCCGGCAAAGTCCTCGAAGTCGCAGCCGTTCTCGATCGTGAGCACGCGGCCGGCCGGCGCGAGCTCCTCGATCTCGGCGGCGATCACGGTCGAGACGGCCACGACGGCGTCGGCGTACCGTGCGGCAAGCCGCGCGACGGCGCGATGGCCCTCCTCCTTGACCCTGGCCGCGACGCTCTCGTCGCCGCGCCTGTGCGCGTGCTGGGTGAGCGAATCACGGAGGTCCGCGACCCAGCGCGCGCCGGTCGCCCGCTTCACGGCCGCGCCGACGAAGTGGACGGACGGCGGCGGTGAGGTCGTCAGGACGACGTCGATCCCCTCCTCGCGTGCGATCCGAATGGCGGCGGGGATCGCGGTCACGTTCCACGCGACCGCCTCGTCCGGGATCAGCAGCCGGCGGCCGAAGAGCGCAGCCTGGCGGCCGAGACGGTCGAGCCCTGTCAGGCCGTGGAGCTCCTCCGCGGGCTTCCGGCCCTTCGGCCCGATATAGCGCGAGCGGTGCACGAGCGCCTGCGTCGGCAGGGCGAGCTCGGCGTCGCGGTGGATCCACCTGGGGTCGTCCGGCGCGAGCACGTGCGTCTCGATTCCGAGCGCCGGCAGATGCGTTGCGAACTTCAGCGGGCGCTGGACGCCTCCGCCCCCCGAAGGCGGGAAGTAGACGGAGACGATGAGCACCCTCATCGTCGGGCGATGGTACTGGCGACTTCCCCTATGGGCGCCGGTGGATGCGCCTCGGGAGCCGAGCGATCCCGCGGGCCCGCGCGCCCCAGGGGGACCCCAGAGGAACCCCAGAGGAGAAGGAGCGCGAAAGTGGCTTCACCATTGGCAATCAGCCGCCCAAAGGCGCGGGCTTGCCGCCGCGGACCCCAGAGGAACCCCAGAGGAACCCCAGAGGAACCCCAGAGGAGCCTCCGGCGGGGCGGTGCGCCTGGGGCGCGAAGGACTCGGGTCGTACGGTCAGCCGTTGTCGGCGGGCAGGAGCCGAGACGGCGCTCCACCCGGGCCGCGTAGCGTTCGGAAGCGCCGCTCGTCGAGTGTGAGGACCTCGGCCACGGGATAACGGCCGGCGAGCACGACGAGCGATGCATCCGCGAGCCCGACCTCCAGGTCGGGAAAGGCGCGGATCACATCTCGCGCAGCGGCTATGTCGCCCTCCGAGAACGCCTCGAGGCGGTAGACGCGCGCGACCTCGTCCAGCAACGCGAGCTCCGCGGCCTGCCCGACGCGGGTTGCGATCAGGTAGTCGAGCTCGGCGACGATGAACGGCGACAGCGGCCGCGGCAGCCCGGCCCCGAAGAACGCGGCGACGGCTTCCCCATGGCGGCGCTGCGTGTCGTCGAGCACGGACAGCAGTCCGCTCGAGTCCAGGAGGATCATCGATCGCCGAAACCGGCGAGGTACTCGTCGACGCGCGCGGCTAGATCGGGTTGCCCGCTCGAGAACAGTGGGATCCGGGGGACGGCGCCTCGCGCTCGATCACGAGCCGGATTCCCTCGCGAATCACTCGGCCTCGCTGCGGCCCTCGGACGCGGCGGTGCGCTCCAGCGACTGCTTGAGCTCTTCCGGAACGTAGACGGTCGACTTCCGCATGCCATACATGATGCTAGAGCCGGTAGAGGATGAACTCGTTGTCCGAGTAGACGCTCGGAAGGTCGAGGCGCAGGTCGGTGTGGTGCCGGTCGACCACGATCCAGGAAGCGCCGAAGCGCCGCGGGATCCGCAGGTCACCGGTGCGGAGGAACCTCAGCGTCGCCCGCCGTCGCGCGTACGGACGATTGTCGCTCGTGTCGGCGACGTGGGCGGGTGGCCCGGAGGCGACGTAGAGCGGCGCGTACGCCGAGACGTGGTAGCTGGTCCGCAGGTCGGAGAAGACGATGTCGCCCTTCGGCACGTCGGAGCGAAGCGCGTGCACCAGCCCCGGCGTGAGGCTGAAGCTTCCGCTGTGACGTGGCCCCCAGTGCTGGAGCCCGGCGATCGCGATCGGCAACACGAAGCACGCCGCCGCGGCGGTGACGATCGGCCCGTGGCGCTCGATGTCGAGGCGATGGGAGAACGCCATCGCGAGCGCGAAGGCGGCGGCGCCCCCGAAGGCGGCGATCCACGTGGCCGCCGCGGGGCTCCCGATCTCGAGGCGCGAGCCGACGTGGCCCGGATACGCCCACTGCAGCGCGACGCCTGCCCCCAGGGCGGACGGGAGCACGAACGGGCCGATCAGGCGCGTGAGCACGGCCAGCCCGCCCGCGAAGGCGAAAGCGAACGGGACGAAGCTCGCGAGGCGCCGCGCTTGCGCGAGCGAGACGGCCTCCGTCAGACGGGCGAACAGCTCGGGCACGAGCGTCAGCACCAGCACCGTCAGGGCGGCGCCGAGCACGAACGCCGCCCAACGGCGCCGAGGCGCGAGCGCCGCGAGGGGGAGGAGCAGCAACCCGGCGATTGCGACCGCGCCGCTCTGGCCGATCACCTGGGGCGCGAGGCGGAAGCTGTCGATCGACGTGACGTCGAGCTGGCCGCGGTAGTGGGAGATATCTCGCAGGAGCTGCCGGGTCGACGGCTCGTGCGAGGCGGTCTGGCGGATGATCGGCAAGAGCCAGAAGGCTGCGGCGCCGGCCGGGACCACCACGGCCGCCAACGCTGCGGCAATCGAGGACATGTCGACCCCGGCGAGGAGGGCTCGTGCGAGCAAGAACCCGCCGAGGACGAGCGCGAAGAAGAGTGCGTACGTCGGGTGCACCAGGGCGAGAGCGAGGCCGCCGACGGCGATCGCCGGCAGGAGCCTCGCATTCCGGTCGCGGACGTAGGCGAACGTCAGGGCGAGCAACGCGGGCAGCAGGAGCTGCCGGCTCGCGCCGGCCGGCTGCGCCAGCGCCGTGTAACCGCCGCCGTGGCCCGGAGCGAGTCCGATCTGCGCTCCCTGAGCGAGCAACGCCGCCGCACCGGTCCAGTTCGACCGGAACAGGGTGCGACCGGCGACGAACACGAGCACGAACGAAAGGGGAACGAGCACGGCCGCGCCGTACCGTGCAGACGACGCCGGATCGACGCCGGCGAGCAGCGAGACGAGCGCGACCACGGCGTGCCAGAGCGGGAACGCGTAGCCGGGGTGGAGCCCACCGTCGCGGAACTCGTCCACGACCTGGAGGGAGGAGAGGTGGTCGAAGTCCACGAGCTTGCGCTCGCGCGCGAGGTGGAAGAGCCCGTCGCCGAAGACCGGGCCCGAAGCCACCCAGACAGCCGCGGCGAACAAGATCCCGAGGGCGCCCACCGCCGCGATCGCGATCAGATCCGCGCGCGTGCTTTCCACGCGCGGCACGACCGCGGCCGGCACGAGTGCGGCCAGGGCGAAGACGCCGAGGAGGACGAGCGTGATCCAGAGACTGCCGCCGACGCCGAACGTGACGGCGAGCGCGACGAAGACGAGCCCGAGGCTCCACGTGAAGGCGCCCGCGACCGCGACTCCGAGGTCCTCCGGCCAGCCGATCGCACGCAGCAGGAGCGCTCCCGGGAGCACGAGGACACAGGCGGCGGCGGCGCCGAGGCGGATGCCGAGTCCGACGCCGTGCGCAGGTAGGAGACGTGCCAGCAGGAGCACGACCGGTAGGGCGAACGCGACCCCGACGAGCGTCGAGTTGCCGAGCCGAGCCGGCAGGCGGAGCGCGAGAACGAGTGTCCTCACAGCCGGTCGCGCGCCTCCCGCGCGAGCTCGCCTGCCGACACGCACGCGCCGCCGTGGTCGTGCACCGTTTCGATCAGCCGAGCGTACAGGCGGTCCCAGCCGGCGGCGGTCCAGCGGTCGAAGCGATCCGTGTGCCAGAGCACGGCGAACCCACCGCCGTGCTGGGCCGCCCACTCGACGAGCGCGATGATCCGCGCCTCCGCCCGCCTGGCCGAGAGTCCGAGATAGCGATCGTCGAAGCTCACGTCCATCAACGCGAGCGGGATCTCGACGAGGTCGAGCGGGCGGCCGGCGTCGAGGTCCCACGGACGGAACGGATGGGCGATGCCCGCGCGGAACCCCGGGGCGTCCGGGAAGCCCAGTGAGGTGTCGTAGGCGAAGCCGAGCCGCTCCAGGGCGGCGAGGTTTGCGTGCGGGCGGACGCGCAGGTAGTGGTAGCGCTGACCCCTGACCTGGCCCGCAAGGGTTTCCAGCCGGGCCTTCTCGGCCGCGAGCGCCCCCTCGTCCTCGGCGGCCGCGTAGCTCCCATGCAGCGCGAGCTCTCCGGCGCCGCGTTCGACGGTGGCGACGAGTCGCGGCCGCAGCCGCTCGTAGGTCTCGGGGGAGGGGCCGTCGGCGAGATGGCCGTGGCCCGCCATCACGAAGAACGTCGAGCGCGCGTTGCGTTCGCGCTCGAGCGAGAGGACGCGGTCGAAGCTCCAGTTCGGATCGGTGCCGCGCAGCCGGTGGACGGGCAGCGCGGCGAGGGCGCGCGCCTCGTGCGCGGCCGCGGACACGTGTCGAGCGGCCACGGCCTCCTTCAGCCGCGCACCCGCGCCGCGCACCCCGATGCGCGTCCAACGCCAGGGGATGTCGACGTCGTGTGTGAGCGCGACGGCGAAGCGCTTGCCCACCCACCGCGGTGGGTCGATTCCGAGTCGGGCGCGCAGCCGTTCGAGCGGCGGGTCGAGGGGATCGAGTGCCGTCGCCGCGCCGAGGAAGCGTCCGTGCGCATCGTGGGGCCCTTCACGCTCCTCGATCCGCGCCAGGTCGAAGAACCCCTGCGCGAGCTCGTCGCCCTGCGGCCGCTCGCCGCGGTCGACCTCTTCCCACGCGGCTGCGTCGTACGGCAGGCCGTCCCCGAGGCGCGCGCCGGTCGCACCCAGCGTGTCGAGGACCCACCGGGCCCGACGCTGCACGTGCTCGGGGATCACCGCGACTGGAGCAGCTCGCGCGCGTCCGACGAGCGCAGCCAGGTCGCGGCCTCGCGAGAGGTCCGGCGCCGCCCGCCGCGGAAGACGACGGAGCGCAGCCGCATCGACGTGAGCAAGAGCCTGCGCGCGCTCTCGGCCTTGTCGAGGCCGTAGTGCTTCGCGAAGAAGCGCAGGTGCCCGCGGAGCTGCTCGCGGTACATCGGGTCGTAGTCACGCTTCCAGGTCTCTCCGCCGACGTGGGCCACCTCAGCGCCCGGGAAGAAGTAGACCCTCCAGCCGCGCTTGTGGAAGCGGTAGCACCAGTCGGTCTCCTCGCTGAACATGAAGAAGTTTTCGTCCAGCATCCCCACCTGCTCGGCTGCCTGCCTCCGGACGAGCATGCACGCGCCCATCACGAACTCGGCCTCACGGGTCTCGCCGTGGTCGAAGCCGTCCGCGTAGAAGGCGTTCAGCGCGCGAGATCGCGGGGCGAGCTTGCGCAGGAAGAAGTACTCGGTCGTCAGTCGCCACAGGGTCGGGAAGCCGCGGACGGAGCGTTGGAGGGTCCCGTCGGGGTTGCGCAGCCGCGGGCCGACGAGAGCGGCGTCGCGGTGCTCGTCGGCGAAGGCCGCAAGCCGCTCGACCGCATCGCCGAGCACCCAGGCGTCGGCGTTGAGCAGCAGGAAGTAGCGGCCGGAGGCTGCGTGCATCCCTCGGTTCCACCCGGCGCCGAGGCCCCGGTTCTCCTGCTCGAGCACGCGTGCCTCCGGGAAGCGGTCCCGGACCAGGTCGAGCGTGCCGTCGGACGAGCCGTGGTCGACGACGATCGTCTCGTGCCCGCGCACGCTGTCGAGGCATTGCTCCAGCCAGGGCAGCGCGTTGTACGTGACGACGACCACCGAAACCTTCACTTCTGAGGATCTCCCGAGCGAAGCGATGGGACTGCCTTCAGCGCCCGGAAAATGTGCATGCGTTTTCCGGGCGAGGTCAGCCATGGCCGGGGCGGGGGGCCGAGCGGATGGGGCGGTGCAAACCCTCCCAGGTGAGGATCGCGCCCCCCGGCAGTGCCATCGCGAGTGTGACCAGGAAGAAGAGGAAACCGGCTGCGAAGGCGGCGTCGGCGCTCACGGCGAGGCCGCCGAGGAAGCTGACGAAGAAGGATTCGCGGACGGCGAGCCCGTTGATCGTGAACGGCAGGAGCATGACCAGGAAAAGCAGGGGACCCATCACGAAGTACGGCCGGGGTGGGAGGTCGATTCCGACGGCCTTGCCGGAGAGCCAGATCGCGAGCACGCGCAGAGCCTGGATCACGATCGTGAGCGCGAAGACGCCCGCGAGCAGCGCCGCATGGCCGCGATAGGCGTGGACGCCCTCGTAGACCGCGCGAATCGGGCGTTCGAGCCGGAGGCGGCGGAGCAGCGGCACTGCGCGGCGCAGCAGTGGCCGGGCCTTGCTCGAGAAGAGCAGGATGCCGAGCGCGGCTGTCCCGATCACGAAGCCGAGCTCGAGCCAGAGGTAGGCGCCGACGTCGTAGTGGCCGACGGCGAGCAGGAAGCCGACTGCGGCGAGCACCAGCGTGGCCGCACCTCCGAGCACGCGCTCGAGCACGACCGAGCCTGCGATCAGGCCGCCCCTGCCACCGTGGCGCCGTGACGTCTCGTAGATCCGCACGGCGTCCCCGCCGAGCGCCGTCGGCAGGATCTGACCCGCGGTGTAGGAGACGAGGTAGGCGCGGGTCAGCCAGTCGAGGCGGTCGTGGAGCCCGCGGGCCGCCAGAAGCCGCTGCCAGCGCCACGCCATCGGCAGGACCGTGCCCACCATGATCGCGGCGGCGACCGCGAACAGGGCGAGGTTCGCGTCCGCGAGGATCCGCACCGTCTCGCGGAAGTCGATCTTCCAGACGAGGTACGCGGTGCAGAGCCCCGTCACGGCAAGGGTTGCAACGATGCGAACGAGCCGCCTCACGGGCCTAGCGTAGACGGAGCGGCGGCAGCGGCGGCCCTGGCACAATCGCGGACTGCGTGGCGCACGAGCTCCGAGACGTAGCGCCTGGTCTCTGGCTGTGGCGCGTCGAGCATCCCGACTGGCACGCCGGCGTCGGGTGGCCGCCGCTCGTGACCTCGACGTGCGTCGAATCCGGCGGGGAGGTCGCCGTCCTCGACCCGCTCGCGCCCCCCGACGACGCGACCGAGGTCTGGGCCCGACTCGACGAGCGCCCGCCGACGCTTGTCGTCGTCCTGAAGCCGGATCACGTCCGCGACGTCGATCTCTTCGTACGCCGGTACGGGGCGAGCGCGTTCGGGCCAGACGTCTTCCACCGCGGGGACGCCCCTGAGACCGACCTCGAGTGGATCGCGCCCGGCAGCGAGCTTCCGGGCGGCCTCGTTGCCCTGTACGACGGGCGCGGTCGCAACGAGACGCCGCTGTGGCTGCCGGAGCAGCACACGCTGGTCTTCGCGGACGCGCTGACCGCTCCGGAGGGCGAGCTCCGCGTATGGTGGACGCCCTGGCACGAGGAGCGGGTGCTTCCGGCGCTGCGGGCGCTGCTCGAGCTTCCGTTCCAACAGGTGATCGTCTCCCACGGCGAGCCGGTGCACGACCGGCGCGCATACGAGCGCGCGCTCGAGCTTCCGCTCTGGGCCGACTAGTTCTAAACGCCCGACTCGCGCTCCGAGGCAAACAGGCGCCACTGGCCCGGGATGCCCTCGAGCCGGTGGAGGCCGCGGTCCTCGAAGCCGATCCCGATCCGCGCAGGATCAGTGTCGGCGCGTAAACCGCGCGTGGAGGCGCTGGAGGGCGGCGATCACGGCGGCGATGTCCTCGTCCGCGTGCGCCGGTGAGAGCGGCAGCGACAGCACCTCCTCGCCTGCCCGCTCGGCGACCGGCAGCCGCGGCTGGCCCGGGAAGCGCTCCCGGTACCACGTGAGCCGGTGCACGGGGAGGAAGTGAATGCTCGTCGCGATCCCCTCCCGGCCGAGTGCGAGCTGGTACTCGTCGCGGGTCGCACCCGCCCGCGCGGGCTCGATGCGGACGACGTAGAGGTGGTAGGCGTGGCTATCGCGCGGGTCGCGCTCGAGCGGGTCGATCCCGTCCAGCTCGGCGACCGCCTCGTCGTACGCGGCGAACTGGCGCGCGCGAGCCGCGCGATGCCGCTCCAGCTTGTCGAGCTGGACGAGCGCGATCGCGGCAAGGACGTCCGGGAGGTTCGCCTTGTAACCGGGGACGGGCACGTCGTAGCGGGAGCCGTCCCCACGCCGCGTCACGCGCAGGTCGCGTACCGCTGCGGCGAGTTCGTCGCTGTCGGTGGTGATCACACCGCCCTCGCCGGCGGCGACGTTCTTCGTCGCGTACAGCGAGAAGCAGGTGGCCTCGGAGAGCGCGCCCAGCTTCCTGCCCCGGTACGAGGACTCGAGGGCGTGGGCGGCGTCCTCGACGACCGGCAGGCCCAGCGCCCACAGCGGGTCGAGGTCGGCCGGCTGGCCAGCGAGGTGGACGGGGACGACCGCCTTCGTCCGCTCCGTCACGAGGGACGCCGCATGGGCCGGATCGATGTTGAGGTCGCCCTCGCGGACGTCGGCGAACACGGGTGTGGCACCGCTGTGCACGATCACGTTCGCGGTCGCCGGCCAGGTGATCGGCGTCGTGATCACCTCGTCGCCGGTGCCGGCACCGAGTGCGACGAGCGAGAGATGCAGTGCCGCCGTCCCGCTCGCCACCGCCAGCGCATGCCTGGCCTGCAGGTACTCGGCGAAGCGCGACTCCAGCTCGGCGGCGCGCGGCCCGGTCGTCAGCCAGCCCGAGCGCAGGGTCGCTGCCACGGCCTCGATCTCCTCGTCGCCGATCGCGGGCGGCTGAAAGCCGACCGACCGGGTGCTGGGGCCCTGCGGAGTCTCACGCATTCCGGCCAGGAGGCTAGACGAGCGCTTCGACATCGATGATGTCGAAGCGGAGCAGCGCGGCCGCGTGGTCTGCGTGTGCGAGCGCGTCGTCCCGTCCACCGCCGACCGCGAGAATCGCGCCGGCCCGGTCGGCGCCGTGCCGGAGTGGCCCGTACCGATGGCCTGTGGGGTGGTACAGGTGGACCCAGCGAACGCCCTCGGCCGCCCGAGCCTGTTCGACGCCTGCCACTTCGCGCAGCTCGCCCGAAGGGGCGACGAGGAACCGGACGCAAGCGCCGGACTCTCGAGGTGCCGGCGAGAGCGACGCCTCTTCGATCTCCTCGCCGAGGGCGCCCGAGAGTGCGAGGCCGTTGAGGTCGACGCCAAGCGCGGCCGCGCAGAGCTCGGCGTCGTGGCCGCCCCCCAGGCGTGCCGCGAGCTCTCCGACACGGGGGCCGTCCGGCCCGATGCGGACCTGCGTGTACGTCGGGCCGTCCGTGACTCCCACGGCTGCGGCGGCCGCGGCGGCCGCGTCGCGCACCGCCTCCGCCATCGGGGCCGAGCTCGGCCACGCGTGCGCGAGAGCCACGCCGAACGCCGGCGGCGCGGCCACGAGCCGGTCGGTCACGGTCAGTGGGTGGAACCGCCCACCAACGGAGAACGCATTCACCGTCACCTCCGGCCCGTCGACGAGCTGCTCGAGGAGGACGACGTCTCCTCGGGAGGCCTCGAGCGCACAGGCCACGGCGTGCTCGAGGACCTCGGGGCTCTCGACCAACCCGAGTCCACGCTGTCCCTGACGGTCCGGCGGCTTGACGACACATGGGTACCCGATGCGCTCGGCCGCCGCCGCAGCGTCGGCGCCCCGGCAGAGCTCGTAGCGCGGCTGCGCGACACCGGCCTCGGCGAACCGCTCGCGCTGGCGGAGCTTCGACGTCGCCAGGACGGCGGTCGGGGGCGAGAGCGGGTGCGCCACGCCGAGGCGGTCGGCCACGCGGGCGGCAATA
>Ga0307278_10001254_pt1 | contig 12659 bp, 9 predicted proteins | sample ER_DNA_117_FD_194482 | JGI IMG/M metagenome (GOLD analysis project Ga0307278, IMG submission 194482) | Bulk soil microbial communities from the East River watershed near Crested Butte, Colorado, United States - ER_DNA_117 | ecosystem: Environmental > Terrestrial > Soil > Floodplain | place: USA... | reverse complement strand
CCCCTCCAGGTCCTCGTCGCCTATAACGACTCACGAGGCCGCAACGCCGTCCCAATCAACATCTCCGGCGCATCGTTCTCCAACGACGGCGGCACGACATTCACCCGCCTCACCTTCAATGGTCAAAGCCCCTTCCCCGGTACTGAGGGCGACCCCGTTGGTCTGTACAACAAACCCACTGGCACTTGGTTCACCGTCTGGCTCGACACGGCCTGCGGCGGTCAGGGCCTCGGCGGGTACAAGTCCACCACTCCAGGGGACCCCTCTCCGGCTAGCTGGACCCATTTCTGCGTTCACAACAACTCCTCTGACGACCGAAACTCCGGTTATGCTGACAACAACCCAGCCTCGCCGTTCTTCGGGCGCATGTACGTTTCCTGGAATGACTTCAATGTCGGTGGCGGCGCCCTATTCGTTACCTATTCCAGCGATAACGGGAATACCTGGCACAGCCCGATATCGGTCAACCCCAGTTTCGTCCGCGACGTTCAGATCACCGGCGACAAATTCACCGGCGACGTGTACATCGCCGCCATGAACGAGAATGGTGGCAACAGCAACTTCACCCGCAACAACCTCATCTACAGGTCCACCGACGGCGGTAACACCTGGACCAACACCTACACCGGTCCCGCCTTCCAAGGTGCGCACCGCACCAATTCGGGCTACTTCGCCTGCATGTACAATAACCCCGCCTACTGGCGACACATGGGCTGGGGCGAGCCTGCTGCCTTCAACCACGTAGTTAGCCTCGTCTACGCCGCCTCCAACAGTGGTAACGGCGACCCCGGCGATGTTTTCTACATCCGCTCTACCGACAGCGGGGTGACCTTTAGCGCGCCATTGCAGTTGAACACCGACACCGACCACACCAAGGCGCAGTGGCAGCCTAACCTTTCGGTGAGCGAGGCAGGCACCCTCTTCGCCACCTGGTACGACGAGACGCCGCGCCTAGCAGCCAGTTGCCAGCCATCCAGCCCGAGCACGCCCTGTTACAGGATGTACTCGCGCAAGTCTAACGACAACGGAGTAACGTGGCTGCCTCCGGATACGCTCTCAGACGTAGATAGTCCTCTACCGCTGCAAAACGACCCAAACATCCAACCGCTCTATGCGGGCGACTACGACTATGGCTCCGCGTTGCTCACCAAGCACGTGACTTCATGGGTGGACGGGCGGGTAGCTATCAACAACGCTTCCCAGCAGGATGCCTTTACCGACAGGGAGCTGCTGGGCACGCCATCGCCTACGCCAACTGCATCACCAACACCAACGCCTACGTCTACACCTACGCCTACGCCATGTGAGACTGGGACAATCGTAAACGGCGGATTTGAGACCGGCAGCTTCCCACCATGGGTGATTGACGGCAATAACGCGACGCCGGTGGTGACCAACACGCAAGCACACAGCGGGACCTTCTCCGGATTCGCGGGCGACGCGCCAAATGGCTTTTGCGGCTTCCCGGGCGGCGAGGCTCTTGGGGACAGCTCATTCTATCAGCAATTCATCGCTCCCGCTGGTACCAGCACACTGAGCTTCTGGTACTGGACTTGCACCACCGACAGTATCACGTTCGACTGGCAGGACGCTTACATCACGGACAGCTCCGGCAACATCCTGCAAACGATCTTCCATCAATGTACTGACAACCAAGCCTGGGTGAACCAGCAGGTGGACATGACGCCGTTTGCTGGGCAAACCGTGCGCATCAAGTTCCTGGTGCATGAGGATGCCTTCGGCGACCTCACTGGCATGTATGTGGACGATGTGGCTCTATTGGGACCGTGCGGAACACCATCGCCAAGTCCGACACCGACTGCTACTGCGACAGCCACAGCCACAGCTACGCCAACGGCGACAGCCACAGCCACAGCTACAGCCACAGCCACAGCGACTGCTACGGCTACAGCTACGCCTACTCCCACGGCGACACCTACGCCGAGGCCTTTTCCAACACCGAGGCCTAGGCCAACGCCACCGCCTCGCCCGTAGTAATGGCGATTTGATCGGCGACTAGGTAAATCGTGACTTCGCTGGGAACTCGCGAGGCAACTCGCGAGTTCCCATGGGCGCGAGAAAGAGCGGGCCGCAGAGCCGGATTTTTTGCCAACGCGTTGAGGACAACGCGTTCCACCTGCGCGCTGAGCTAAAGGCTAAAGGTGGATCGGCCCGCCGCGGCGGGACGATGACAGAAACAATCGCCGAAGGCCTTCTGTAGAGGCAGCCGTGTCGGCTGCAACCTTCGGGTTTCGCAGGCGTTGGCAGCTGCGACGATTTCGCAGGCGACACGCCTGCCGCTTCAGTTACGCTCGAACGCGCAAATATCAGCCCCGAAAGCTTCGGGGATTCTATTCCGCCAACGCGTTGCGGAGTCGCCGCGGCGACCGTTCCACCTGCGCGTCGCTATCGCTCGGCTTCTATCGAATACCCGAGTCGCACTCCCACTCGACCTTTGTCATTTTGCCCGGCACAACATCGACCTCGAAGGGACCGTAGCGGCCGATGCCCGGTCCGTTCCTCTTGATGGAAACCTTGTAGTGTCCGGGCGGCACGGAAGTCCGAAAACGACCCTGGTCATCAGTCGTGAATGAGGCCACCTCGCTCTTTTCGTTTTCCACGACAAAGGCCGCGTTCGCGAGCGGTATTGATCCGGGACTATCAGCTCTGATTGGCCCCGGCTGGGCCGGGCTAATCATAATTACTCCTTCAATCCCTGTTTCTGTCCCGGACGGAGTTTGCCCGAGAAAAATGGAAGCAGCCATAACCACAAATCCCACAATGATCGAGAAGCTTCGGAGTCGCATTAGCAAATATACTTTTGCAAGATCGTATCGGTCAAAAGATTTGGGGACGTCGACTGGCAGTATAGCAAAACGAAAAATTGGCTGCCCGCGAATGACGCGAATTAACGCGAATGGATTATATCCACCTGCCTTTATGTTCGCGTCTATTCGCGTGATTCGCGGGCGAATCTTCTCCTTCTTCGTCAGCATTCGTGTTCATTCGTGGTTAGGCCGAGTGCTGACTTGACGATTCCATCGTTGCGCCGAAGTTTTTCGCTCTCGCTCCAGTCAATGAAACGCTATTTGCCTTTTGTAATTGTTGCTGCGGTCGCATTGGTCACGCTTGGGAGCGGAGCAATGCTCTATCGGGCAAAGCGCACACACCTCCTGTCGATGCCGGAAAACAAGAGTCCTTCGGGCAAGAAGGCCACCGAATCAATGCACGTTCGAGGCAACCCCGATGCAATGGTGACGCTGGAAGAGTTTGCCGATTTTCAGTGCCCGCCCTGCAGCACTTTCGCCTCTTTTGGCGAGGAGCTTCTGAAGGAATATGACTCCCGTCTGCGCATCGTGTTTCGGAATTTTCCGCTCCCGGGTCACGAACACGCCCGCGATGCCGCGCTAGCCGCAGAAGCGGCCGGGCTGCAAGGCCGCTTTTGGGAAATGCACGACGTGCTGTATCGAGAGCAAGCAGCCTGGAGCAAGGCCCCTAACGCGCGCGAATTGTTCGAATCGTACGCAGGAACGATCGGGCTCAATCTTGATCAATTCAGAAAGGACATGGACAGCGAAAAAGCCAGAGAACGAGTCGATTCAGATCACGCGCTGGGCGATTCTCTGGGAGTAAACGTTACTCCAACCTTCTTCATCAATAATCAGCCGGTCGAGGCAAAAGATAAAAACCCCGAGGGCGTTCGCGCCGCGATCAATGCGGCGCTGGCGGGAAAATCGCAGACATGACCGATGTACCCGCGAATCACGCGAATCCACGCGAATTGATGGCAGAAATTATTTACAAGGAAGAAAGTTACGCGATCATTGGCGCTTGCTTCAATGTATATAATGAGAAGGGCTGCGGGTTTCTGGAACCGGTTTATCAAGAGTGCCTCGGCATCGAGTTTGAATACCAGCAGATTCCGGCAATCGCTAAGCCATCACTCGCCCTCAGCTATCGTGGTCGGATATTGAAGCAAACTTACGAGCCAGATTACGTCTGCTTCGAGAAAATTATCGTCGAATTAAAAGCTGTCTCCGGCTTAACCGACGAGCATCGCGCTCAACTCTTGAATTATCTGCACACAACCGGCTTCGAGCTTGGTCTACTCGCAAATTTTGGGCACTACCCTAAGCTCGGATACGAACGCATCGCGAAGACCCAGCACATCAAACTCAAAATGGATCTTTCCGATGTCTCCCTCTGATTTATTCGCGTCAATTCGCGTGATTCGCGGGCTGATTCTATGAGCATATCGCGATTTCGCACGATCCTTTTTACGGTCGCCGCGATCGTTTCACTGGCTGGCGTTGCGGACGCAACTTATCTGACTGTGCAGGCGTTAACCGGCGAGACGCTCAGTTGCGGAGGATCGCCAGATTGTTTCCGGGTATTGGGCAGTTCGTATGCGCGGGTGGGCGGAGTTCCGGTGGCCCTGCTTGGCGCGCTGGCGTACTTGAGCGTATTTGCCTTCGCCACATTCGCAGCGTTCGGCTACTCCCGCGCACGAACACTTCTCATTCCCACCGTCGGCGCAATGTTTCTCGCTACACTCTGGTTCCTTTATGTGCAGGCGTTCCTGCTGCATGCTTACTGTCGTTATTGCTTATTCTCAGCGGCAATCACGTTTCTTCTTGCCGGCCTTGTGATTGCCGTGCCCTCTTCGCAGGAGCAATAGCGCCTATAAAGCCCTCCTATTCCTATTCCTGCTCTTACTCTTGCTCTTCAGAACCGGTACTGGAATATGAGCAGGAGCATGAGTAAGAATAAGAACAGAGAGACCGTTCACAGTAATTCAACAGCCGTATACGACGGATAGGCCGCAATGCGGATTCTTGTAGTCGAGGACGAAAAGAAAACGGCGGCGTTCCTGGCCAAGGGACTGCGCGAAGCCGGTTTCGCGGTCAATGTTGCGCCCGATGGCGAGACCGGTTTGGAGCAAGCGCGCGCAAAGAAGTTTGATCTTCTCATCGTCGATATCATGCTGCCACACAAGGACGGCTGGGAACTGGTAGCGGAACTTCGGCGCGATCGCATTCGGACGCCCATTCTCTTTCTTACCGCTCGCGACAGCGTGCGCGACCGTGTGAAAGGACTCGAGCTTGGCGCAGACGATTATCTGGTCAAGCCGTTCGCGTTTGCGGAATTACTCGCCCGGGTGCGCTCTGTATTGCGGCGCGCTCCCCAGCGACAAACAGAACATTTGCGCATCGATGATTTGGAAATCGACATGCGACGCCACAAGGCAACACGCTCCGGTGTTTCGCTCAATCTCACCCCGAAGGAATTTCTTCTCCTCGCTCACTTAGTCCGCTCAGCCGGTGAAGTGGTATCGCGCTCTGAGATTGCAGAACATGTGTGGGATATAGGATTCAAAACTGACACAAACGTGGTTGATGTTGTTGTCCGCCGCTTGCGTGCGAAGGTAGACGATCCCTTTAAGACCAAGCTTATTCACACCATTCGCGGCGTTGGTTATGTTCTCAAAGCGCACTGAAGCGACGCGAGTACGCGCATGAACTCCAAGCGCACCTGCGAAACAGAACGGGCTCGGAGTGCGATGCGTCATCGCATCGCTTTTAATGTAACGTCACCAAATCGTGCGAGTGTCAAATAAACCGCCTTCCATTGCGAAGCAGCTCGTCTTGCTCTTCACGCTCTCCACGGCGGTTCTTCTTCTTTGCGGAGTTGGCGTTCTTTACTGGACTGTGGTGCGACATGCTTCGTATGAGGACAACTCGGCGCTGGCTGACAAGGCAGACACGCTAGCAAGCGACTTTGAACAGCACGGCGGAGTAACTGCGCTCAACGCTGACATTAATACACCAGGCGGCGCTGATCGCGCGCCCTTCCTAGTACGCGTGCTTGACCCGGAAGGTGTCACGATCGCTGAGACACCCGGAATGGCTACGCTTTTGCCTGCGAATGGTTTTCCTCCCGCCGCTTCAACCGAAATCGCAGTGCCGACGGAACATCACAGCGCCGGAAAACTGTTCGCCCTCACGACTAGACGTGCACGCAAAGATGGCCAGTCGGATGCCGTGACGGACGGGCGGGTCTTCACGATCCAGGTAGCACAAGATCGCTCCGGCGATGAACGGTTCGCAACGCGATTCGGATTTCTCGTAGCTGCGGTTCTCGCGCTTGGCATTCTTGCCGCGGCGTTGATCGCGAGAACTATAGCACACCGAGGTCTGCGGCCACTTGGCGAAATGAAACGTTCGCTTGGAAGGGTTAGCCCGCCTGATTTCAGCGACCGCATCGATCCCGCGCGTTGGCCACCGGAACTCCGTCCGCTCGCCATAGCCTTCGACGACATGCTCGAACGGCTCGACGATTCGTTTACGCGACTCTCTCAATTTTCTGCCGATCTCGCGCACGAACTGCGAACGCCCATTGCCAATATGATCGGCGAAGCACAGGTCGCTCTGACGCGGGATCGCACGGCTGCCGAATATCGTGAGACGATCGAGTCCGCCGTCGGCGAATGCGAACGGCTCTCCAGAATCGTGGATAATTTGCTATTTGTCGCGCGGGTGGACGCAGCGCGCGAACCAATTGCGCGGAAGCGATTCGATGCGCGCGCGGCCGTCGAGAAAATTGCGGAATTTTATCAAACGATTGCAGACGATCATCATCTTTCGATCACTTGCAGCGGCGAAGCACAGATTTATGCCGACCCCGACTTGTTTGAGCGCGCGGTTGGGAATCTGCTCGACAACGCATTGCGTTTCACTCCGGAGAACGGTTCAATTCAGATTGCGCTTTCCGAACACGACAGTGATTTCGAAGTCGCAGTCAGCGACAACGGTTGCGGAATAGCTCCCGAACATTTGCCGCGTGTGTTTGATCGGTTTTATCGCGCCGAGTCATCGCGCGGCTCCGATGGAGCGGGCCTGGGCCTGGCTCTGGTAAAATCGATTGTCGATCTCCACGGCGGATCGGCGAGCATTCACAGCGAAGTTGGTCGCGGCGCAACCGTCAAGCTGAGATTCCCCCTTCGATAGAGATAGATACTGCCGCATCGGAGTCCGAGAGAGCGTCCGACCATTACAAAATTGTAATAAAAAGGCTTGCCTCGCCGGGAACAATCCTTTCTCATCCCGCGTATGCCTTCGAAAATTACTCTCGTATTGGGAACCGTGCTGGTGGGGATCGCGCTCTGTTGTTTGGTTGAGTCCAGCTGGGCTCAGGAGGCCCTCACGGCACCTGTTGGCGCAAGCGACAATGACGATGCCGATGGTGAGGACTCTGACGGCAAGGATAAATCCCGTCGGCGCGGCTCGCGCAAGAATGGCAAGGTTGTAGACACGGACAACGCGCCTTGGGCGAACGCGAGTGAAAACTGGTCGCTTGCAGTAACTGACTTGACGGAAACGGCCGAAGCTGAAGGAGTAGTTGTCAGAGGAAGCTTCGACATTTATCCCGTTGAGTATCCTGCGCTCCCTCCAGTCGAAGGGACCAGAATCAATGCCGGCAAGAAAACCTCGTTCGTGAAACCGGCAGAGTTCCCTACCTTCGCCGGTAACGACTATCGAGAGATAATGGCCACGACACCTGGGATAATCGTCAGCGAAGAGCCCTCTTCGCCGATTATCAACTTCGGTTATCGCGGTCTGAACTCGCAGCGCAGCGAGTTCATGCAAGTGCTCAAAGACGGCGTCTCCATCAAAAATGAGCAATTTGGTTTTCCCGAAACGCATTACACACCAATTCTCGACGCAGTTGAACGGATCGAATTGATTCGCGCGGGCGCGGCTTTGCAATTCGGGCCGCAACCCGGAGGCGCTCTCAACTTCATTATGAAAATGCCGCGCCTGGACGCGCCATTTCATTTTACGACCAGGAATGTGTTTGGCAGCTATGGGTACTACCGCAATTACACAGAAGTGGACGGTACGGTCGGACCATTCGGCTACTATTTCTATTACGATCACCGGCAGCAGGACGGATTCCGCGAAGCCAATAGCGACTATGATCTCAACGGTGGCAGCCCGCGTCTCGTCTGGAATGTGACGGAAGATAGCCGGTTCATACTCACGCTTGATTTCTACAACGAAGAACACGGCGAACCAGGGGGCCTGCGTCGCCGGGAAGAGGTCAATCCACCGAACTCCGTCTTTGTCGAGGATGATCGCACTGCGAGTACCCGATTCTTCGATCGGTTCCAGCTCGAGCGATACTACGGTACGCTCGAGTATCAGAAATTCTTCTCCGAGCGCACACAGCTCGATGTGAAAGCGTTCGGCGGCTATTTGTCGCGCTGGAGCAAGCGCCAGCGCGGCGGCGGCTTCGGCACACTGCCCAGCGGCCCGGATGCCAGCACAAACTCAATTCAGTTGCGCGAGGCCTACACAGAAGGTGTCGATGCCCGCGTACGCCACGATTACGCATTGCTCGGCGATATCTCGACGTTCGCCGGCGGCGTGTATTTCTATCACGCGTTGCAAGATCGGACCGATGAACGTGGTCAAACACCTGATGCGGAGAGCGGCATGCTCCGCAACCTGAACACAGGCGAGACTTGGGACGGCGCAATTTTTGCCGAAAACCGATTCAAATTCGGACGACTGTCCATCGTTCCCGGCATGCGCCTCGAATTTCTCAATCAAAGCCTTGAGGAAGAGTTCAATTTCTCGAAGTCCCACGCTGACCCGCCTGAGCCACTGGCGTCGCACTCCGGTTTTAATTTCGTGCCGCTGTTTGGATTGGGACTCGGCTATGTGCTGGTCGAGGGCCAGCCAATCGTCGCCGCGCCTCCCATTGCGGGAGAAAAGGGTGCCGAGGCCAAAAATCCTCCTGGTCCCGTAGTCACAGGCATGGGTCCGCCGCGTGTTGAACTTTATGGGACCGTATCGCAAGCCTACCGGCCTATTACCTACGGCGAACTTGTGCCAACGGGCGCAAGTTCGATCGTAAATGGCGATCTAAAGGAGGGCGAAGCGCTCCAGTTCGAGTACGGGGTTCGTGGGAAGCCGTTCCCGTATCTCAATTTTGACGTGGGCGGGTTCTATTTCACGTTCGATGATCAGGTCGGTGAAATTATTTTGCCGAACGGTTTTACTTCCACCGCCAACGTCGGCGATGCGCGCTACATCGGATTTGAAGCCGCCGCCGAATTGGACGTGCTGTCGTTGTTCAACGGCGGCGCTCCCAGTCCTTACGGTAATCTCACGCTTTACGGCAACGTCACGTTGCTGGACGCCGAATTCACCTCTGGGCCGAACCAGGGAAACACCCCGGCCTACGCTCCGGATTATCAGATCAAGACCGGCGGGATCTATCGATACAAGGATATAGTCAAGGTCGCGCTACTCGGCACGGTCGTTGACGATGAGTTTGGTGACGATGGCGATTCCTTCGAAGGCTTCATTCCGGCGTACACGGTGTGGGACCTAACTGCCGAAGTGAAGTTCTGGAACGGGCGAGTGGGAGTCTTCGCCGGTATTAGGAATCTTTTCGATGAAGACTACTGGGGCGAAGTGCGTGAGGAAGGCATTATGCCAGCACTTCCGCGCAATTACTACGGGGGATTCGAAATCTTCTTCTGAGAATAGACGCCGATGAACGATAACTGGAAGCGACATGAATGCCTAGACGGATCGTGGCGCATCCTTCGAGTAGAGCGACAACGAAGCGCGGCGCAGTTCTCCCCTCTTTTAAAACCGGACTCACTCCCGGCAAACTGCGGTTAGAGCATTAGCCTCTCGCTCTACTTCTTGATTTCGGTGTGCTGCTTCAGGAATTTCCCGTTCGGATCGACCTCGAACCCCCACTCTTTTCCGTTCGTTCTGACGACGACCTCATAGTTCCATTTACCATTCGCGTCGTCTTCCCTTTTTACCCGAACAACTTCTCCTCCGGCGGCCTTTTGATTAATTGTCTGTTGGACAGGTGCCGGGAGCGACTTTACGTCGACCTTTTCTCCAGGTTGCCCTCCGACTTGCGCGGCCGCGCTAAAAGCGAGGCCAGCAGCGACCACTGCAACCAAAACTGCTCCTGTTGTTTTCACATTTAGTTTTCGTTGCTGCCTTATCAGAAGGTCGTCAAAAAATGACTTGCTATTCATTACGATTTTGTAATGATTCGCTGGACCTGCAGGCTGAGAAGCCGCGGCAGTTTCCGCGGTTTTGCTGAAGTGGATAGGCCGCAGCCCGTGTGGAGCGGGCTGCGGCTACACTGCTGTGCACTCGGAAGTTTTGAGGCTTAGAGTCAGCCAAAATTTTTGTCTTGCCAATCATTACAATTCTGTAATGATGCGCGGCACCTATGAGAAAGACGTGCTTTTTTCCTGGAGTTGGGTGGCGGTGGTTCATCCCGCTGATCGCTTCCGTCTGTTTGATATTTTCTGCCGATAATCGTTCGGTCTTCGCGCAGGCAGTAACAGAGCAACCAATTGTCGTCACGGGCGAGGAGGTGCCCAGCGCATACGGTGCGCCACCAGGAATCTCGCGCAGCCGTTTCTCCAACACAACGCAAGCATATGTATTGCCACCATGGGCATTTTTCTTTGGCGAAATTTTTGAAGGCCAGGGCTTCCGCCACGGTCCGCCTGATTACCTTTTCACTCAGGAAATCGAAATGGGCTTGCCCTATCGTTTTGGAGTGGCCGCGGAATCAAAGTTCGAACGATTTAATGGTGGTGGCGGCGCGCAAACAGTAAGTCTGGAGGCACGCTGGGCCCTTGCTGATTGGAACAAAATTCCGCTCAATCCAACACTCTTCGCCGAATACAAATTCGGTGTAGGCACTATTCGACACGAAGAAGTTCCACCTCCTCCAGGGGGAGGAGGAGAAGAAGAGAAGGAAGAAGAGGGCGGCCCGCCCAAAGTTCCCGACGCCTACGAATTTCGTTTGCTCCTCGCCCAAGAGTTTGGCGGGCGCTTTGAGTGGGCCATGAATTGGTTCTTTGAAAAAGAAAATACCGGCGACCGCGGCCGCGAATGGGGTTTTTCCCAAGCCGTCATGACTCCCGTTCTCTTGCCTAACGAACGTCTGAAAGTCGGCTTAGAAATGGAATACAAGAATGTCACCACCAAAGACACGCGCGGCGATCCCCTCAACAGTTTTGTCATCGGTCCAACCGTCGCGTGGAAACCGACAGCAAGTACGCGCCTTGACGTTTCGCCGCTGTTCGGCTGCACCGACGACTCACCAGTGGCCGATGTGTTCGTTGTCTTTTCCTGGCTCTTTGGTGGCGAACGCGCCGAAGCAGAAGCCCCGGTCTCTACGCGCTTCCGTTATTACACCGACGCTGCCTACAGCCATTCCGGAAAAGATTCAGGAAAAGAGATGAAGCAGGTCGCGTACGTCCCGCCCTGTCCGCAATGGTACGGCGATCGCGAATGGAATGTGAATCTCTGGGGCACCTATGCTTTCACCAACACCGAGTTCGCTCCTAATCCTTCGCTGGTCGACATCGTTCAAAGCACCAGTGAAGGCGGTCCTGTGCTTGGCACCTACGACCGCTACATTGGCGGCGATCACGCCTGGGGTGGCGGCGGGGACCTAAAATATTTCTTCTGTCGCTATGCTGGTCTCGGTGTTGAGGGATTTGCACTGGACGCTCACAAGCCTGGTTTCGATATCTTCGAGGACCAGGCGGTCCCGATATTTGTTCACCGAAGAATCAATCACAATCATACCGTCGGCGCTGTCCTTGGCACGCTTACGTTGCGGTATCCAATTCCGTGCACGCGTTTCGCGCCTTATGCATGGGCGGGTGTGGGCGCGATTTTCGGCGGCGGCGAAAGGGACACCCTTCACACGCAAGGGCCGCCGGACGCCTTCGCTGTCAATGCGCAGACCGAACATTTCGGCAGCGAAACCAAAGTGCTCGGCCAATTTGGCGCCGGTCTCGAATTTCGAATTGCACGTCACGTCGGTTGGACTAACGATTTGACTTTCGGCGTAATCGACGGGCCGAGGAATAATTTCGGCATGGTCCGTAGTGGCCTCAATTTCGCCTTCTAAGAATCTCTGGGGGTTCCTGCCTTCAGGGCTCACAGCCGCGGCTGTTTCCGCGGTTTGCTGAAGTGGAGATGCCGCAGCCCGAGTGGAGCGGGCTGCGGCAACACTTCTGCCGATCGAAAGTTCAGCACGAGCGTTGCTTATCTCGGCGCATTTCTTGACCACTCTTATTCGCATCGATAACTTCGTTCTCGGAAAGGAGTTTGTCGGTGAAGACCGAGGTCTCGATCGAATACTGCGTCGTTTGAAACTACACGCCGAAGGCCGTCAGTTTGGCGGCCAAAATTCTTGAGCTCGGCGAGCGCATCAAATCGCTCACGCTGATCCCCTCGAGCGGCGGCGCTTTCGAGATTCGCGCTAATGACAAATTGCTCCATTCCAAACTCGACACCGGCGACTGGCCGGATTTTGACGACATCGCCAAGACGATCAAAAAACTCAAATAAGAATTTTTACTGCCCGCCTTTGGCAGGACTTATTGTCGATCTTAATCAATCGGCAATCGAAAATCGCAAATCGAAAATTGGGAGAGTGAAGGGTGCCTGGTGGCCCTCACGGTCTTCAAAACCGTCGTCGCCGCGCAAGTGGCGAGATAGGTTCGATTCCTATCCTCTCCGTCTGACTTCTTCTGTAGCCGCCTCGCTGTGTCGAGGCGTTCGCCGCGTTAGACAGGGCACGGCGACACAGCG
>Ga0307278_10001253_pt1 | contig 12662 bp, 15 predicted proteins | sample ER_DNA_117_FD_194482 | JGI IMG/M metagenome (GOLD analysis project Ga0307278, IMG submission 194482) | Bulk soil microbial communities from the East River watershed near Crested Butte, Colorado, United States - ER_DNA_117 | ecosystem: Environmental > Terrestrial > Soil > Floodplain | place... | reverse complement strand
GGGGCCGGCTACGGCACCCTCACCGGCCAGGGCAACGGCCAGGGCGGCCGGGAGCACGGCCAGAAGTCGGACATGCTCCCGGGCATGCGGGACATCGAGAACCCCGAGCACCGCGCCTATGTCGCCGGCGTCTGGGGGATCGACGAGGCCGACCTGCCGCACAAGGGCACCTCGATGCACGAGATGGTCCAGCAGATGGCCCGGGGCGAGATCCGCGGGCTGCTCGGCATGTGCAACAACCCGTTCGTGTCCCTGCCCAACCAGCCGGTGGTGCGGCGCGGCTACGAGGCGCTGGAGTTCCACGTCCAGTCCGACTTCTTCCTGTCCGAGACGGCCGCCAGGGCCGACGTGGTGCTGCCGAGCACCGCCTGGGCCGAGGACGAGGGCCTGGTGACCAACGGCGAGGGCCGGGTGATCAAGTACAACAAGGCGGTCGAGCCCCCCGGTGAGGCCCGGACCGACTGGCAGGTCCTGTGCGAGCTGGCCCGCCGGCTCGGCGGCGGCGACAAGTTCGCCTTCCGCGGCCCGGCCGAGATCCTGGACGAGCTGCGGGTCGCCTCCAAGGGCGGCCTGGCCGACTACTTCGGCATCACCTACGACAAGGTCGAGGCGACCGGCGGGGTCTTCTGGCCCTGCCCGACCCTCGACCACCCGGGGACGCCACGGCCGTTCGAGGGCGGCCGCTTCTACCACCCCGACGGCAAGGCCCGCTTCATCGCCGTCAAGTGGCGGCCCCCGGCCGAGCCGCCCGACGAGGAGTTCCCGCTGCGCCTCACCACCGGGCGCACGGTGGCCCACTTCCTGTCCGGCAACCAGACCCGGCGGCTCCCCGGGCTGGTCGAGCAGACGCCCCGGCCCTGGGTCGAGGTCCACCCCTCGCTCGGCTTCGCCGCCGGCGACCCGGTCCGGGTGGTGACCCGCCGGGGCGCCGTCACCTACCCGGCCCTGGTGACCGAGACCATCCGCCCGGACACGGTGTTCGTCCCCTACCACTGGGCGGCGCCGATCGCCGCCAACATGCTCACCATCGACGCCCTCGACCCGGTCTCCAAGATGCCGGAGTTCAAGGTCTGCGCCTGCCGGGCCGAGCGCGGCCAGGCCGTCGACCCGGTCCCCGAGCCGCCGATGCCGCCGGGAGCGCGGCCGTACCCGCCGGAGACCGGGCCGCTCGGCGACAGCCGACCGCCGACCATGCCCCAGGGAAGGGGGACCGCCGAGACATGATGGGGACCACGCTGTTCATCGACCCGGGCCGCTGCATCGGGTGCCAGGCCTGCGTGGCCGCCTGCCGCGAGTGCGACTCGCACCGGGGCAAGTCCATGATCCACCTGGACTACATCGACGCCGGGCGCACCGCGGCGGCCATGCCAACGGTCTGCATGCACTGCGAGGACCCGGTGGCCCCCTGCGCCGAGGTCTGCCCGGCCGACGCCATCCTGGTCACCGCCGACGGGGTCGTGCAGGAGGCGGCCAAGGAGCGCTGCATCGGCTGCGGCAACTGCGTCGACGCCTGCCCGTTCGGGGTGCCCAAGCTCGACGTGGCCGAGATGCTCCAGTACAAGTGCAACCTCTGCTACGACCGCACCTCGGTCGGCCTGGCCCCGATGTGCGCCACCGTCTGCTCGGCCATCTTCTACTGCTCGATCGAGGAGCTGGAGGCCGACCGCCCCGGCGCCCAGGCGATCGACGTGTTCCGCTTCGGCCAGACCGAGGTCCGCACCGGCTGCGCCGTGGTCGCCCCGAGCGACTTCGCCGGACCGGTTCCCGGAGGGATGGCGTGACGCGCCGCGAGTCCGCGGGAATCGGCGAGGCCGGTCCGCCGGCCCGGGCCCAGCTGGACCGGATCCGGGCCGACACGCCGGTCACCCGCCGCGACTACCTGCGCATCCTGGTCACGGTGTCGGCCGGGCTGGCCGCCGGGGCCGCCGGGGTCGCGGTCGGGCTGTTCCGGCGCCACGGCAGCGGCACGGCCGCCCCGGCCAAGGTGGCCGACCGGCTCGACCCCGGCCAGGCGGTCGCGTTCCGCTACCCCGGCCCCGACGACCGGGCGGTGGCCATCCGCCTGGCCGACGGCCGCCTGGTCGGCTGGTCAGCGGTCTGCACCCACCTGGCCTGCGCGGTCCTGTGGCGGGCCGAGGACGGCAAGCTGGAGTGCCCCTGCCACGACGGGGTCTTCGACCCGGCCACCGGCGAGGTCGTCGCCGGCCCCCCGCCCCGCCCCCTCCCCAGGGTGCGCCTGCGCGAGGACACCACCGGCATCTGGGCGATCGGGACCGGCTGATGGCCACCCGCGACCCCGGCGACGGCGACGCCCACGGCGCCCCCGTCCACCCCGGCGAACCGCGGGACCTCGACCGCGACGTCGACCCGGCCCACCCCTACCGGGCCCGGCAGCTGGCCCCCTACCGGCGCGACGCCGGCCTGCACGACAGCGGGCTCACCGGCCGCTACCCGGGGCTGCGGGGCAGCGGCAGCCGCGACCCGCGCGTCCACTCCAGCGGCCCGGGCCCGGGGGCCGGCGCCGACCGGGAGCCGGACCGGGCGTCGACGCTGAACGCCCGCATCGCCATCGTGGCCACCATCGTCGTCGGCCAGCTGTGGGGGCTGGTGGTCGCCCTCAACGCCTGGCTGGAGCATGACAGCGGCCAGGTGGTGGCCCTGCTCGGCTTCCAGCTGCTCTCGTTCGCGGTGGCCGTGGCCGTCTGGCGGGCCGCGCCCCGCGACCGCTGACCCGCCGCCGTCCAAGGAGCGCCGATGACCCAGGAGACGCTGCCCCCCACCGCCGCTCCCCGGCGGGCGTCGGCCGCCGGCCGGGGCATGGCCCTGGCCCTGGCCACCGTCGGGTTCGCGGTCAACTTCTGGGCCTGGTCGCTGCTGAGCCCGCTCGCCCCCCGCTACCAGGAGCTGCTCGGCCTCAGCCCGCTGGCCGTGTCGGTGATGGTGGCCGTGCCGGTGATCGTCGGGTCGCTCGGGCGCATCCCGCTCGGCGCCCTCACCGACCGCTACGGCGGCCGGATCGTGTTCGCCGCCCTGTCGTTCGCGGTCATCGCCCCGGTGCTGTTCCTGGCCTTCGCCACCGCCTATCCGGCCCTGCTGCTGGGCGGGCTGTTCCTCGGCCTGGGCGGGGCGTCGTTCGCCGTCGGGGTGCCGTTCGTCAACGCCTGGTTCCCGCCCGAGCGCCGCGGCTTCGCCCTCGGGATCTATGGCATGGGGAACATCGGCACCGCCATCTCCGGGTTCGTCAGCCCCCGGGTGGCGAACTCGATGGGTCGCCCCTGGGCGTTCCTGATCGTGGCGTTCCTGCTGGCAGTGGTCGGCCTGGCCTTCCTGGTCCTAGGGCGCGACGCCCCCGACCGGCCCCAGGCCACCGAGCCGTTCATGACCCGCTTCCGGGCCGCGGCCCGGCTGCGCATCGCCCGCGACCTGGCCGTGGTCTACGCCATCACCTTCGGCGGCTTCGTGGCCTTCGGCGTCTACCTGCCGACCTTCCTCAAGACGGTCTACGGGCTGGAGACGACCGACGCGGCCAGCCGGGCGGCCGGGTTCGTGGTCCTGGCCACCCTGGGCCGCCCGGTCGGCGGCTGGCTGGCCGACCGGATCACCGGGGTGCCGGTGATCCTGTGGGCCCTCGGGGTGGTCGCGGCCGGGGCCGTGGTCGCCGCCTTCCAGCCCCACATCGTCGTCGCCACGGTGGCCTTTCTGACCATGGCGGCCGCCCTCGGGCTCGGCAACGGGGCCGTGTTCGCCCTGGTCGGCACCAGGGTCCCCGCCCCCCAGGTCGGCAGCGTGACCGGCCTGGTCGGGGCCGCCGGCGGGCTCGGCGGGTTCCTTCCCCCGATCGTCATGGGCCTGGTCTACCAGGCCACCGGCGACTACGCGATCGGCCTGATGCTGCTGTCGGACGTCGCCCTGGCCGGGCTGGTCTTCACCGCCTGGCGCCTGCGCTCGGGCGCCGGGGACCGCGCCGCGCGCCGGCCTGGCTGAGCGCCCCGGTCAGGGACGGATGCCGCCGGCCGCGACCAGCGCGGCCGCGGCCAGGAGCACGAAGCTGCCCAGCCCCAGCCCGGCCAGCCACCAGCCCACCGCCGGCTCCCACCCGGCGACCAGCACCAGGACCCCGAGGTTGACCGCGGCCACCCGCGCCGGCCAGCCCCACTCGAGGATGCCGGTCAGCCGGCGGTTCCCGGCCGCCCCCCGGCCGAACACCACCGGCAGCAGGTAGGTGAGGGCCCCGGCGAGGGTCTGGAGGGCGAACCCGGCGGCCACCACCGGGACCAGGGGGGCCAGCCGGCCGTCCAGGTCGGCCATCGGGGCGCCGGCCGCCAGCGCCCCCAGGTCGGCCAGGACCGCCACCACCAGCCAGGCCATGCCCGCCCCGAGCATCCAGGCCGCGGCCGTGCGCGGCGGCCGCCGCCGGGCGGTGCGGACGAACGGCACCAGGGCCACGGCCAGCCCGGCGGCGTAGGCGGCCAGCCCGGCCAGGGCCACCGGCCGGTGCCGGGTGGCCAGCCCGGTCGCGGCAACGGCCACCCCGGCGGCCAGCGGCGGCAGCGACCGCCGGACGGCCGACTCCAGCCCCGGGACCACGTGGGTGCGCAGCACCGTCGGCCAGAGGGTGAACTGGGTGCCGACCACGGCCAGCCCGACCCAGCCGAGGACGTTGAGGTGCACGTGGGCCAGGCGCAGGGCCACATAGGCGTCGGCCGAGCCGGCCACCCCGCCGGCCAGCCACAGCCCCAGCCCCATGCCGGCGAGCAGGGCGGCGGCCGCGGCCACGTAGAACCAGACCGTGCCCGACAGCCGGGCCGGCAGGGCCCGGGCGATCCGGGACGCGAGGGTGAGCGCGTGGCCCAGCACCACCACCCCGGCCAGGCCGGCGCCGGCCGCGGCCAGGGCCGTCCGGCCGGTCGGCACCCCGGCGAGGACGGCCACGATCCCCAGGTTGAGGGCGAGCGCCCGCACGGTGGCCGCCCGCTCGCCCACCGGGGCCGTCCGCAGCAGGGCGGCCGCGAAGTGCTCGCTCCAGACGACGATGGCATTGGTGGTCGCCCCCAACAGGACCAGGTGCAGGGCCAGCCAGTCCCCCAGGGCGACCCGGTCGCCCAGGGCCAGGGTCACCCCGCCGGCGGCCAGGTAGGCCAGCACGAACCCGGCCACCAGCCGGTGGCGGCGGCTCCGCCGGGCCCCCCGCTCCGGCCCGGCGGTCACCCCCACCAGGTGACCGGGATGGCGACCGGGCCGCGCTCGTCGCCGCCGAGCTCCTCGATGCGGGCATCGGCCATGGTCGGACCTCCTCGGGCGCCGGGACCCGGCGGGACCAGCTTCCAGGGTAGCCGGCCCGCCGGCGCCCCGGTCCCGCCGAAGGGCCCGGGGCGGCCGGGCCGTTGGGCCCTACGGCCCGGCCGGGACTGCGCGGACCCTCCGGATATGTTCGTTCGCTACTTCGTCGAGGTGCCGCTGGCGGCCGACCAGGTGGAGCGGGCCCTGCGCCGCTCCCCGCCGGGGTGGCTGTCGGCGCTGGCCGGGGCGGCCCAGCAGCGCGGCGACGAGCTGCTGGGCGAGGTCGGGGTCGGGCCCCTTGGGCCGCGGCTGGGGCGGCGGGTCGCGATCCGGCTGGGCGAGCCGGTCCGCTTCCCCTCGATGACCTCGCTGCCGCTGACCTGGGAGCCGGTCGGGCTGGAAGGGCTGCTCCCCCGCCTGGAGGGCGACCTCGAGCTGGGCTCGCTCGGCGACGACCGCACCCAGCTGGCCATCAGCGCCCGCTACCGGCCGCCCCTCGGGGTGGTCGGGCGGGCGGTCGACCGGGTGCTGCTGCACCGGGTCGCCGAGGCGACCGTCAAGGACTTCCTGGACCGCCTGGGTGCGGCCATCACCTTGAGCCAGGCCGGCGGGGCTGCGACGATGCGGTCATGAGCGACGCCCCCCCGCTGCGGGTCATGCTGGTCGACGACCACCAGGTGGTCCGCGAAGGCATCAAGCTGCTGCTGGCCGACACCCCCGATGTGGTCGTGTGCGCCGAGGCCGGCTCGGTCCGGGAGGCGGTGGCCGTGGCCGCCCGGGCGCTGCCCGACGTGATCGTCATGGACGTGCGGCTGTCGGACGGCTCCGGCATCGAGGCCACCCGCGACATCCGCGCCGCCCGCCCCCAGACCAGCGTGCTGATGCTGACCTCGTTCGCCGACGACGAGGCCCTGTTCGCCTCGATCATGGCCGGGGCGGCCGGGTACGTGCTCAAGCAGATCCGCGGTGACGAGCTGGTCAGGGCCGTCCGGGCCGTCGGGGCCGGCCAGAACCTGCTCGACCCGGCCGTCACCAAGGGCGTGTTCGACCGCCTGCGCAAGGGCAAGCACCTGTTCCGCGACGAGAAGCTGGCCCGGCTGTCGCCCCAGGAGGAGCGCATCCTTGCCCTGGTCGCCGAGGGCAGGACCAACGGCCAGATCGCCGGCGAGCTCGGCCTGGCCGAGAAGACGGTCAAGAACTACGTCTCCAGCATCCTGGCCAAGCTCGAGGTCGCCCGCCGGGCCGAGGCCGCCGCCTACCTGGCGCGCCACACCACCACCCCCGGCGCCTGACCGCCGCCCCGGGCCGGGTCAGAGAGCCGGGATGTTGCGCCGGCGCAGCCCGGCCAGGCCGGCGGCGCCGAGCCCGGCCGCGACCGCGGCCAGGGCGAGCAGGGGCGTGGCCGAGGCGCTGCCGCCGGGCAGCCGAGGGACGTGGCTGAACGGCGACAGGTCCATGACCCACTGGTCCAGCTGCAGGCTGGCGCCGATCAGGGCGACCAGCACGCAGGCGGCCAGCACCCCCCAGGCGACCGCCGCGTACCGGGGCAGCAGCCCGACCAGCGCGACCGCGACCGCGGCCAGGACCCAGACCGCCGGCAGCTGCACCACCGCCGCGCCCAGCACCCGGGACACCTGGTGGCCGGGGTCGCCGGCGCTGAGCCCGTAGGTCAGCCCGGTGGTCAGCCCGGCCGCGACCAGGGCGGCGGCCGAGCCGAGGACCGAGAAGACCAGGTGGCTGGCGGCCCAGCGCAGCCGGCCGACGGCACCCGCAAGCACCGGCTCGGCCCGGCCGTTGGTCTCCTCGGCCCGCAGTCGCAGGGTCGCCTGGATCGCGTAGCCGGCCGCCATCAGCGCCAGGATCGCCATGACCGAGGCCAGGTAGGCGTCGACGATCCCGGTCCGTCCGCCCATGCGGGTGAAGACCTCCTCGAGGCTCTGGTTGCCGGCGACCATGTCGGCGACGCTGCTGCCGGCGCCGCCGAGCACCACCCCGACCACCGCGAACCCGGCCGTCCAGGCGGCCAGCAGCCCCCGGTGCAGCCGCCAGGCCAGGGCCAGCGGGCTGCGCAGGCCGGCCGCCGCCGTGGCCGGGCCTGGCCGCTGGGGCAGCAGCCCGGCGCCGACGTCGCGCCGCGCCTCCAGGGCCACGGCCGCCCCCGCCAGCACGGCGGTCAGGGCGGCCACCAGCCCAAGGACCCACCAGCGCTCGCCCCCGTAGGGGTCGATGCGGTGGACCCAGCCGATCGGCGACAGCCACGACACCCAGCTCAGCCCGCCGCCGGAGAGGCCGCTGACGTCGCCGACGACCCGCAGCAGCCAGGCCCCCCCGAGCACGGCCACGGCGATGCCCCTGGCCCCACCGGCGCCGCTGGTGAGCTGGGCGGCCACCGCCCCGACGGCGGCGAACACCCAGCCGGCGGCGGCCAGCTCCAGCCCGAAGGCCAGCGACCCGGCCACCGGCAGGCCCTGGCCGGCCATGGCCGCCGCCACCACCGCGGCCAGCACCAGGTTGGCCACGAGGGTCGCGGCCAGGGCCGCCGCCAGGCCGGCGTGCCGCCCGACCACCGTCGCCCCCAGCAGCTCCCGGCGCCCCGTCTCCTCCTCGGTGCGGGTGTGCCGGACGACCGTGAGCAGGGCGATCAGCCCGATGAGCACGGGATAGAACCCGCCCCGCCAGACCGACAGCTCCCCGAGGCTGGAGCCGTGCAGCTGCCCGTAGAGGGTGACGAACCCGGCGTCGGCCGCCGAGGCGTCGGCGTACTGCTGGCGGTCGGCCGCCGTCGGGAACAGCTCGGAGAACGAGGCGACCACGGTGACCATCAGCAGCCCGAAGGTCAGGATCCACAGCGGCAGCAGCACCCGGTCCCGGCGCAGGATCAGCCGGACCAGCTTGCCGGTGCCCACCAGCGTGCTCATCGTGTCACCTCGGCGTCCCTGGCCCGGTCGCCGCCGGTCCGGTCGTAGTGGCGCAGGAACAGCTCCTCCAGGGTGGGCGGCTGGCTGACCAGCCCGCGCACCCCCGCCCCGGCCAGCTGCCGCAGGGCCGCGTCCAGGGCCTCGGTGTCGACGTCGAAGCGCACGCTGTGGTCCCGCGCGTCCAGCCCGTGCACCCCGGGCAGCTCGGCCAGCCCGGTGGCCGGGCCGGCCAGCTCGGCCTGGATCGAGACCCGGGTGAGGTGCCGCAGCTCGGCCAGGGTCCCGGACTCCACCGCCCGCCCGTCGCGGATGATGGTGACCCGGTCGCACAGCGCCTCCACCTCGGCCAGGATGTGGCTGGACAGCAGCACCGTCCGCCCCCGCCGGCGCTCCTCCCGGATGACCTGCCGGAACACGTCCTCCATCAGCGGGTCCAGCCCCGAGGTGGGCTCGTCCAGCAGCAGCAGCTCCACGTCCGAGGCCAGCGCCGCCACCAGCGCCACCTTCTGCCGGTTCCCCTTGGAGTAGGCGCGGCCCTTCTTGCGCGGGTCCAGGTCGAACCGGTCCAGCAGCTCGGCCCGCCGCCCGGCGTCCAGCCCGCCGCGGAGCCGCCCCAGCAGGTCGATCACCTCCCCGCCGGACAGGCTCGGCCACAGGGTCACGTCCCCGGGCACGTAGGCGAGGCGCCGGTGCAGCTCGGTGGCGTCGCGCCAGGGGTCGCCGCCGAGCAGCGTGGCCGTCCCGCTGTCGGCGTGCAGCAGGCCGAGCAGGACGCGGATGGCGGTGGTCTTGCCGGCCCCGTTGGGCCCCAGGAACCCGTGCACCTCCCCGGCCCGCACGACCAGGTCGAGCCCGTCGAGGGCCCGGGTCCGTCCGAAGGTCTTGACCAGCGCCTCGGTGCGAATGGTCTCGGTCATCGTTCCGCTCCTTGGGCCTCGGGCGGCCCCGACGGGTTGCGGTGTCCTTGCCCCTGGAGCCGGTCGTAGGCGGCGCGCGCCTGGTCGGCCAGCTCGGGGGCGAGCAGCGGTTGGGAGTAGACGTCGATCAGCGCCTTGCTCATGCGGACGTGCCCCTCGGGGCCGAGGATGTCGGCCCCGAGGGCCCGCGACAGGTGGTCGTGCAGGGCCAGCAGGCCCGTCTGCATCGCCACCAGCACCGCGGCATAGGCGCGGGGGTCGGCGGAATGGCCGGGGTCGTGCTGGGCCAGCCACTGCTCGGCCAGCTCGACCATGTCGTCGAACATCGCCGCCGCCGCCGCCGACCCGTCGACCATGGCCCGCGCCAGGTACCGGTACAGCAGCAGGATGGTCGGATGGGTGGCCGGCAGGAACCCGGGGTTGGCCAGCTGGCCGTCCAGCACGGCCTGCTCCTTGATCCGCAGCAGCCGGTCCAGCGCATAGGCGTCGCAGGCGTCCCGGAGGGCCTCCTTGGACCCGAAGTGATGCCGGATCAGCCCCCCCGACACCCCCGCCGCCCTGGCGATGTCACGGATGGTCGCCCCCTCGATCCCCCGCTCCGCGAACAGCCGCAGGGCCGCGTCCCTGATCCGCGCCCGCGCCGTCAGGTCCTCGAGGGGCGGGTCGCCAACCGGATGCACCACCGGCCCTCCCTCCCTATACGCTCCAGCAGTATCCTATACATACGTATAGCAAGGCGCAAAGGCAACGCCGGTGGAGCAACCAGACGAGCCGATCTGGTACGAGTGCGTGAGGTGCCCGGTATGCGGGGCCCGTAGCGTTCGCCGGCACGTAGCTGCTGCAGGGGGGGACGCCGCATGCCGGACGAGACTGCGCATGATTCGGATGCGAACGAGCACGGCGGCGGAGGGCCGCGGGCACCGCGGCGACGGACCATCAAACCGGAACTGCTCGTCGGTCTTGGCACGCTGCTCGCCGGGGTCGCCGCGGTCCTTGCCCTGTTCGTCCACGATGCCCAGCAAGGCAAGGCATCGGCGACGACCACGGCGTCACCCCCCACGACGGTTGCGCAACCCGTTGAGACCGCGACGAGCGCAACCGATGCCACCGACTCGTCGACCTCCACGCAGCCCGGCGGCGACGCCGGCACCGGGTCGCCGACGCAATACCTGGCCGATCTCGAGCCGCTCTCCGGCGGGACGCCCGACACCGCGCCGCAGGACATCCGGGGAACCACCTTCCTGCACAGCATCAGCGCCCAGACCGGCGGCTGCGCCAGGAACCAGGAAGCGGAGTTCGTGTACAACCTCGGCACCCATTTCCGCAGCTTCGAGGCCGTGGTGGGACTGAGCGACCAGTCGACCGACGCGGCGCGGGTGCAGGTGCGGATCGTCGCGGACGGCGCCTCCCTCTTCACCGCGATCGTGGCGGTCGGCCATCCCAAGACCGTACACGTGGCCGTCACCGACAGGCTTCACCTGACCGTCCGGCAGACGTTCCTCGGGCCCAACCCGCATCTGTGCAGTGAGGCTGGTGATGTCGTCTGGGGTGATGCGCGGCTGACCCGTTGAACGGGCGCATGCGGTAGATCGACCAGCTTGAACTGCGAGCTTCGAGGAGTAGCCATGCTTCGTCCTGACGTTTCCAAAGCGATCAGCCAGGCACCGCCGAACGTCGGCGAGCAGATCACCACGTCCTGCGCGACCTCCCTGGAGCTGCTCAACGCCCACCTGCCTGGCGACGAGACCGTCGTCAACATCTCCAGCGCGTCCGCGAAGAAGGACGGGCCGATCAACAGCGTCCTCGCCCTGACGGATCGGCGCCTGATCTTCGTCGCCCCCGCTCCCCAGGCGCTGGGTTGGCGTCTGTCCACCATCACCAGGGCCCAGTCCTACATCGGCTACTTCTTCGTGAACGCCAACGGCGGCGAATACTCGGTCGGCTTGGAGGGCGAGTGGGGCTCGGTCTTCGAGGGCCACGTGAAGGAAGCCATCGCCCAAGCGGTCCTGGCGGACCAGTAGCCGGCGACCGCGACCGAGGATGGCCGCTCCTGGCGGGCCTCGACGGTTGTGGCAGCACCCCATCTGGCAGCATCCGATCGTCGCCGCGGTGGTGGCCGGGGTCCTCCTCGCCGCCTTGGGCTTCCTGTGGCACCGCCTCACCACGGAGGGTCCCTCCAACCCTCCGGCCACCGTTGGCGTGACCGGGACGTCGACGGCCTCCATGCCCGCTCCGAGCTCCACGACCCCCATGGCGACCGGATCGACGACCCCTTCGCCGTCGACGCCATCGCCGACCGTGCCTCCGCCCCCGGCCAACGACGTGAAGTACCTCAGTGAGTTCGGGAGCGGCCTTGCCGGGGTTGCGAAGGTCGGGTCGTCGACCATCGGCGGGACCGACTACCTCAACAGCGTGACCATCAAGTGCCTCTACGGCGGCGACCGGTTGGCGCCGGTGGACTACCAGCTGGGAGGGCGGTACGCGACGCTGAGCGCCCGCGTCGGCATCGACGACGACAGCAACCAGCCGGGCGCGGTCGGGACCGTCACCGTGACGAGCGTCGTCGGGACGAGCCGCCGGCAGCTGAAGACCGTCCAGGCCACCAAGGACACGACCACCCCGCTCCGCCTCGACGTGACCGGCGTGCGGACGTTGGAGTTCGCCTGCAGCCCCAACGAAGGGCACCAAGGCTTCTTCAACGTCGTGCTCGGCAATGCCGTGCTGCACCGATAGCCCGCGCGCGTCGGTCAGCTCCAGTTCGCTCCAAGAGCCGGCAGTATGGGAGGAGAGCACGAGCGAAGGGAGCGGAGCATGGACGTGCAGGAGGTCATCGGCCAGGCGCGCGATGCGCTGACCATCAAGCGGGTGTTCGGTGAGCCGTACGAGAAGGACGGCGTGACCGTCATCCCCGCCGCCCGGGTCCAGGGTGGCGCCGGCGCGGGGGGCGGCGAGGACCCACAGGGCCAGGGCTCGGGGTCGGGCAGCGGCTTTGCCATGACTGCCCGCCCGGTCGGGGCGTTCATCATCCGCGACGGCGAGCTGAGCTGGCGACCCGCGGTGGACGTCAACCGGATCATCCTCGGAGGCCAGGTGGTCGCGGTCGTCGCCCTGCTCACGTTCCGGGCGATCATCAAGACCAGGGCCAAGACCAGGCGGTAGCCCGGCCCGCGGGGTTGGTCACGGCTGTTTGGGGACGATGATCCACATGGCCACGTAGATCACCAGGCCCGAGCCGCCGAGCACCGCCAGGAGGACGAACAGCACCCGGATCAGGGTGACGTCGAGGTTGAAGTACTCGGCCAGGCCGCCACACACCCCGGCCAGCTGGCGGTTGGTCTTGCTGCGGTACAGCTTGCGGGATTCAGCCATGGCAGCGCCTTCCTCGAGCGTCCCTGCCGCCGGGGACGATGGCCCTGAGCGTATGTGGTTTCGCCACCGCAGGGAACTGCCCGCTGCCCGGGCCTTCTCAGGTCGTCGGCCAGACCGCTGCGGCTCGGATGAGGACACCACCCGATCGTAGACCGCGGATGGCTGGTCGGGCCGCGGC